>Ga0068858_100000744_pt1 | contig 34152 bp, 34 predicted proteins | sample KBSSwiS12_FD_66589 | JGI IMG/M metagenome (GOLD analysis project Ga0068858, IMG submission 66589) | Switchgrass rhizosphere microbial communities from Kellogg Biological Station, Michigan, USA - KBS Switchgrass S1-2 | ecosystem: Host-associated > Plants > Roots > Rhizosphere > Soil ... | reverse complement strand
CAGGCTCGCGCCACCGACCAGCGCGCCGTCGATATCCGGCTGCGAAAGCAGTTCCTTGGCATTCTCCGCCTTGACGCTTCCGCCGTACTGAATCCGGATCTTGTCGGCGGCCACCGGGCTGAAATTCTTCCTCAAGACCTCGCGAATCCACTGGTGCGCTTCCTGCGCCTGCACCGGTGAGGCGGTCTTGCCCGTCCCAATCGCCCAGACCGGCTCATAAGCAATGATGATATCGGCCAGTTCCTTGTCGCCAAAGCCCGCCAATCCACCGGTCAACTGCGTCTCCAGCACACTCTTCCACTTGTCCGCCTCACGTTCCGGCAACGTCTCGCCCACGCAAACGATCGGGCGCAATTCCGCCGCGAGGGCCGCCTTGGTCTTGCGATTCACCGTGGCGTCATCCTCATGAAAATACTGGCGACGTTCCGAGTGACCAATGATCACGTAGCGAACATAAAGCGCCTTCAACATCCCCGCTGAAATCTCCCCCGTATAGGCTCCCGAGGCAGCCTCATGCATATTCTGCGCACCGAGCTTGATGTTGGGCACCGGGCTGAGCAACTCGCTCACGGCAGAAAGGGATGTAAAGGGCGGACAAAGCACGATTTCTGCCTCGTCAAACTTGCCGATGTCGCGAATCAGGTCTTCCACCAACGCCAGCGCCTCCCCCTGCGTCTTGTTCATTTTCCAGTTACCGGCGATGATTTTTTTGCGGTTGATCATAAAAATGCTTTCTACTGCGACGAATATCGCCGCTCTTTCCATACCGTTTCAAACTCTTCCTGCGTTATTTCCACCGGCTCAAATTCCGGGTCTTGGGCAATCTTGGTCAATTCGGGCAAGGGCTGCGTGCTGAGCTTCGTCGTTCCTGTCGATTCGTCTGGCGAGGCAAAATCGCAAAATCCATTCTGAAAACATTCCATCCTGCGTTTTTCCCGGCCATCTTCGTCGAGCTCGCTGAACAACCAAATCGCCTCGTCAGGATTGGTATGTTTCCACTTAACCCGAATGTATTTCATTTGTATTCAGACGTGCAAATTCCTTTCGAAGTCACGCGAAGGCTCCTCCATCAACCTTTATCCGGGATGCTTGCGACGCCGGGAAGTTCCTGTCCTTCCAGGAACTCGAGCGAAGCACCACCACCAGTCGAAATGAATGAAACCTTGTCGGAAACGCCAGCCTTCTTGATCGCCGAAACCGAGTCACCACCACCAATGATGCTGATCGCGTTGCTGTTCGCCGCAATCGCATTCGCGATGGCAAACGTCCCCACGGCGCACTCAGCGACTTCAAAAACGCCCATCGGTCCGTTCCAAAGAATCGTTCCGGCGGAAGCCACTTCCGCCGAGAAAAGCTTCACCGTTTCCGGTCCGATATCGACACCTTCCCAGCCATCGGGAATGTCCTCGCCCGGCTTGAGATACTTCCCGGGAGAAACCGTCTTCGCCTTGAAATCGAAATTCTCGACGATGAACGTATCCACCGGTAACAGGAATTTAACTCCCTTGGCCTTCGCCTTTTCCAGCGCGGCCTTGGCAATATCCACCTTGTCCGGTTCGGAGAGCGACTTGCCGATCTTCTTCCCCTGCGCAAGCGCGAAGGTATAAGCCATGGCTCCGCCAATGAGAATCGTATTGGCCTTGTCGAGCAACCGGTCGATCACCTTGATCTTGTCGGAGACCTTCGCTCCACCCAGGATGACCACAAACGGACGCTTCGGATTCTCGAGCTCATCACCGAGATACTTCAACTCCCGTTCCATCAGAAAACCGATGGCGCGGTCCTTGACGTGCTTCGCCACGCCTGCCGTCGAAGCATGCGCGCGATGGGCCGCACCAAAGGCGTCGTTCACATAAACATCCGCCAGCTTGGCCAGCTTCGCGCTGAAATCCGGATCGTTCGCTTCTTCTTCGTTGTAGTAACGAAGATTTTCCAGCAGCACAACCTCGCCGTCCTTCAATTCAGCAGCGGCTTTCTCAGCCTTCTCGCCGATGCAATCGTCGACGAACTTGACTTCCTTGCCACCGAGCAGCGCCGACAACGCCGGAACGACGGGAGCCAAGCTCTGCTTCGGATCGCGCTTGCCCTTGGGGCGTCCCAAGTGAGCACAAAGAAGAATGCGCGCGCCCTGTTCGACCAGATATTTGATCGTCGGGATCGTTTCCTTGATCCGCTTGTCATTGGTGATGACCTGGACGCCGTCTTTCTCCTGCAGCGGAACATTATAGTCCACGCGGACCAGGACCCGTTTGCCCTTGAGGGCGAGATCTCGAATCGTGACTTTAGCCATAAATTTCTGATTTTCGTGTTGCGATCAGACCTATCCGACCCATTTGACCCATAGCCTCCCGGGGTGCACGCGACACCCCGGAATGCAAAATTAGGATTTGCTGATGATAAGCTTGAGCAGATCGACGCAACGGTTGGAGTATCCCCATTCGTTGTCGTACCAGCTGACCAGCTTGAAGAACTTGCTGTTGAGCTCGATGCCCGAACCCGCGTCGAAGATACTCGAGTGCGTGTTGTGGATGAAGTCGGATGAGCAGACTTCGTCAGCCGTGTAATCGAGGATGCCCTTGAGGTAGGTCTCGCTCGCTTTTTTCATCGCGGCGCAGATTTCCTTGTAGCTGGTTTCCTTGGTCGTCTTGACCGTGAGATCGACCACCGAGACCGTCGGGGTCGGCACGCGGAACGACATACCCGTCAGCTTGCCCTTGATCTCGGGCAGAACGAGCGCCACGGCCTTGGCCGCACCCGTCGTCGAGGGAATGATGTTGATGGCCGCCGAGCGTCCACCCTTCCAGTCCTTCTTGGAGGGACCGTCCACCGTCTTCTGGGTGGCGGTGTAGCTGTGCACCGTCGTCATGATGCCTTCCTCGACGCCAAAACCTTCCTTGAGGAGGACGTGGACGATCGGGGCGAGACAGTTCGTCGTGCAGCTCGCGTTGGAAATGATGTTGTGCTTGGAGACGTCGAGCTTGTCGGCGTTGACGCCGAGAACGACGGTGATGTCCTCACCCTTCGCCGGGGCGGAGATGATGACCTTCTTGGCGCCAGCTTCGATGTGGCCCTTGGCCTTTTCGGCTTCGGTGTAGAGACCAGTCGACTCGATAACGTATTCGACGCCGAGCTTGCCCCAGGGGAGCGCCTTCGGACCTTCACGAACCGCGAGACACTTGATCTTGTAGCCGTTGACGACCAAAATATCGTCTTCTTCCAACGCCGGATCCGACTTTTCGCTCGTGACCGTGCCGTTGAATTTACCCTGGGTCGAATCGTACTTCAGAAGATACGCAAGATTGTCCGCGGGAACGAGATCGTTCACCGCGACTACTTCCACCGTCGTGCCCAAAAGCCCTTGTTCCGCGATGGCCCGAAAGACCAACCGCCCGATACGTCCGAACCCATTAATGCCGATTTTTGTCATAGTCGTTAGATAGTATACCCGAAGTTAAGCTAAAAAGTAGTAGCAGCGAAGCAGAAACTAGGCCGTAAGGCGTCAGCGTCAACGCGAAAAAGGAAACGATTTTGCAATTTGCACTCGAACCGGCCCAAGGATCGGCTCAAGCCTCTTTTTTCTTCCAACGTATCAATAAGCCAAGCAAGCCCATTGATACGAACAATAAAGACCACGTGGAAGGCTCGGGTACTGAAGCGAGGGTTGTTTCAAAGCCATGAACTGAATTATTGCTGTCGTAATAATCCCCCACAATTGTATTACCCGAGATTCCGTAAACATCCGTTCCCTTTACCCCCAGAGGATCGTTGATCGTCTCGTAAGTGCTCCCATCAAAAAGAAAGCCGTTTCGATTTCCACTACTGCTAAAATTATAAATCCCTACAATGACGTTACCAGAGATGCTCGAGGGCGAAGTGCTGAATGCGGATGGATAAACGAGAAAGGAAAATGTAGTGCCGTTGTATAGGAAGCCCTGTCCATTTTCACTGCCCACAACATTACTCCCTGAGATGCCAAATAGCTCGGTATTGGCCGTGGCATAGTTTACGGTCGTATAGACGCCACCTTGATCGATAAAACCGTGTTCACCACTCGAATTGAAATAAGCACCAACAATGCTGTTTCCCGAAGTGCCAAAAGCAAACGTGCCGCCCGTAGCTAGCGGATCGTCCAAGGTTGTATAAGTGCCGTTGTTGTAAAGAAAGCCGTGCCCGACATCGCTGGAATCAAAGTAATATCCGACGATATTGCTTCCAGATATACCAGTAGCACTTGTTCCGCCGTACGTCGAAGAAGCCGACGGGTCGTTCAGCGTCAAGTAGGTGCTCCCATTGTAAAGGAAGCCGTGTCGCCCACCACCATCGGCGTAAGCTCCCACCATATTTTGTCCATCCACGCCAAACAGGTATGTTCCGTTCGTGGCAGAAGGGGCATCAATCGTAACGAAAACTTGCGCTGCACACGGCGTATTTTGCAGCAAGACAATTGCTAACAGGATGATAACGCCAAAATATTTCATGAATGCAGTTATTACTAGCGGATTAAGGAGAATGCTTAAAATTATAGCAAGGCATATTCCCCCTCCCCACTGAAACGACCTCCGGCACCTCCGTTAATCGCTTCTCATCTGTGACTTGGCAGAGGCCACCCACCACTATAAGAAGGCATCATGCCACACTTGGCGACGACTTCTCGAGAAAAGCTGGAAATCCTCTATTACACCCCTTACTTCGGATCGACGCTCTGCGAGGCCATTGGCTTTTCACCCGCGGTGGCGGAGGACTTGTGCCACGTAACGACCGATCCCGCTCGGATCGCGGAAGCCGATGCGGTCTTGTTCCATATCCCCAATATGAAAGAGCCGCCAAAGCTGGCCAAACGACCCGGCCAACTTTGGGTGGGGATGTCGATGGAATCCGATGCCAACTATCCGCTCCAATGCGACCCGGCGTTCATGCGCCATTTCGACCTGCGCATGAGTTTCCGCCGGGATGCGGACGTCCCCATGCTCTACATCCAACCGGACCTCCTGCCCCAGCTTCAAGCGCGCCCCTGGATAAAAGCCCGCAAAGCGGTTGCCTCCTATTTCGCCTCCAATGATATGGCCTTAAATGGTCGCCACGGATTGGTGGCGGAATTGATGAAATATCTTCGAATCGACTCCTACGGCAAATCGCAGAACACCTGCCCTCTTCCCGCCGACTTCGGGCGCGCCACCAAGATCGAGACGATTGCCTGTTATCCCTTTTACTTCGCCTTCGAAAACTCCAACGCGGTCGATTACGTCAGCGAAAAAGTCTTCGATGGCCTCGTCGCCGGAACAGTACCCGTCTATCTCGGCGCACCCAACATCGACGACTATCTGCCCGGCGACCGCTGCATCATTAAAGTCAGCGACTTTTCCAACGCGAAAGACCTCGCCCGCTACTTGATTTCTCTGACAAAAAATCAAACTGAATACGAAAACTATCTCGCCTGGAAACAGAAACCGCTCCGGCAAAGTTTCCTCGATCTGCTCGCGTCGGAACATATCCCACCCTTACGTCGGCTCTGCCTAAAAATCGCGGAGCTCAAAAACAGGAAATAACGCTTCCTATCCCAGCGGCCCCGGCGGAATCGACGGCGGCTGCTCGGGGGGCCGTGAAGTTGGCGGCACCGGCGGATTCACCACGGGCGTGGATGGATACTGGTTAGGCGGAGTCTGATTCTGCGGCGGCAATAGATGCTCCGGAGTCGATGATCTACCGCTAAACCAGGACATGAACTTCTTGACGCCAGCGACAATCGCCACGACAACCACGATCACCAGCTTCTTCAATGCGATAATGGTCACGAAGAGATATTTCCAAATCAACCCAAAGAGCCCCAGCTTGGCCGCCGCGCCCAGCGCACCGCCCGCGACCAGCGTAGCCAGTCCATACTCGGCGATCTTGTCGATCTTCGGGTCGAAATCGGCGTAGGTATTGCCCTGCTCGAAATCGACCATCGCGAGCACTTCCGGCATCTGCTTGTCGATGGCCGGAAACTGGTCCATGCCTGCAATCGCATTAAGAACCAATACCCCACGCCGCCCTAAAATGCGGATGTTGTAGTTGAGCGTATCTTCTCCGGCTCCCTCCACTTTCAGTTCCTTGGCCCAATAGAGTTTGTGGGTTTCCTTGTCGTATCGAGGCGGCGCAGCCCAACCGATCAGCTCCAGCGCGGAATACCCCTCCTTCACCCGCTCTTCATTCCCCTCATGCACATCCTTCTTCATCTGCTTGAGCAAATCGTCGTAGTTGATCTTGTCGGCATCCGTATCCTTCACGTAGCCGCCTTCCTCGTACGAAATCTCAATACCCCAGCCGTCGCGATCCAGCGGCCCCACATTCGCCGGGAAAATCATGCCCAGGTTCTTTGAGCCCGGCGGATTCCCCCAAAGATCATGTAACACCTTCTCCGCGTCCTTCGGATCGAGGTACCGGAAGTTGTCGGTCAGGACGATCTTCGCCAGGCCATTCTTCAGTTCAATCGTCCCCGTCTGCCATTTGAGGCTCGAAGCAATCGTCTCCAGTTGCGCTTTCGAAGGTTCATGGGGCGCATCGTCCGCGCGGGCCAGAAGGCTGGCGAAAAGGGTGAAGACCAGAAATGTGACGAGGGGCGTAATTGTTCTCACAACTTCCTTGCTAGCTCCCGGCAGGCAGATGTCAAAGTGACAAACTCAGGCGTTTATCCTGCTGTCTTGCCTTGTCTCCGCGACCTCCTACGCTTAAATCAAAGAAACCCAACCGGACTTCACCTTATGATGACCTCATCCAATCCTACTCTCGGCGCATTCACTAAAGTCGGAGCCATGGGCCTCCAGCGCGAAAACGCCGAAACCATGACCATCGACGGCACGATCCACAAGACCGGCATTCTCGCGGTCATTCTCATGCTCTGTTTCGGCCTCACCTGGTCGGCCATTACCCACGAGCATATCAGCATCGCTCCCGCGCTCTACGGCGGTCTCTTCACCGGTTTCATCCTCGCCATGATCATCTGCTTCGTCCCGACCTCAGCCCCTTACCTCAGCTGCCTCTACGCCGCTGCTGAAGGCATCTGTCTCGGTGCTCTCAGTCTCGCGTACGAGACCAAATTCCACGGCATCGTCATGCAGGCCGCCCTGCTCACCTTTGCCACCATCTTCGCGATGCTCTTCGCCTATCGCACCGGCCTCATCGTCGTGAACAACACCTTCCGCGCTGTCGTCACGGGAGCCATCATGGCCATCCTTGGCTTCTATGTGATTGGTATCATCTGCATGTTCTTCGGCATCACGCTTCCCGGTATCGGCATCCAGAGCGACCTCATGTCCATCGGCATTACCTGCGTCATCGCAGTCGTCGCAGCCCTGAGCCTTGCTCTCGATTTCGACTCCATCGCCTCGAATGCCGGTTCCGCTCCCAAGTACATGGAGTGGTACGGCGGCTTCAGCCTGATGGTCACCGTCGTCTGGCTCTACATCACGCTCCTGCGCCTCCTCGCCAGCGTCCGCGGCAGGAATTAGTCCATCCCTCACATAGCCGCTCACGCCCCACGCATTTGCGGTGCTGCGGTTCAACGCACATCGCCCTCAACACAACCTATGCCCACCCAATTTCCCCGCTCCCCCTACGATGCAATCGCAGGCCTCGTCTATTTCCCCCGGATGCTCGACAAAATCCGCATCCACGCCGCCGGTCAATTACCGGAACTCTACCTTCCCCATCTCGGCAGCGGCTTCGATGGACGTTGCCTCAATTTCCTCCACGTCAAATACGAGGACATCCAGAAACTCGTCCTCGCCGGAAAGTCGGACGAAGAAGTCCTCGAATGGTGCTACCAGAACGGCCAGCGCCCCACCGAGGAGGAAGTCGAGACCTGGTCCGGCTTCATGCAAAAGCGCGGCTGGCGCGACGAAGCCAGCGACCGCATCATCTTTCGCCTCAAGGAATCGGGTCTCGAGAGCCGCGACACGGAAGCCGTCACCATGTTCGACTTCATCGACCTCGACGAAAATCGCACCCCGCCCGATTTCAAAAAATGGGAACCGCCCCGCATCAGCTAAAGTCTCTCCTGTCTTAATCCTGTAAATCTTGTTAATCCCGTCCAAAACTCCCCACTCCCATGATCATCAACTCCAACGACCGAATCCTCTTCACGGGCGACAGCATCACCGACTGCGGCCGCAACCGCGAACAGGAAATGAACCTCGGCTTCGGCTACGCCGTCTTCATCGCCGCCCGCCTTCAGGCCTACCTCGCCTCACCGGAACTTAGGATTTTCAATCGCGGCATCAGCGGTAATCGCGCAGCCGATCTCCTCGGCCGCGTCGATGCCGACCTCCTCGCCCTCAAGCCCACCGTGGTCTCGATCCTCATCGGTATCAACGATGTCTGGCGCCGCTTCGACCGCAACGACCCGACTCCCGCCGATGTCTTCGAGAAAAATTACCGCGCCGTCCTCGAAAAAATCAGCGACGACCTCGACGCCCGCGTCGTCCTCCTCGAGCCCTTCCTCCTCCACGTCCCCGACGACCGCTACAATTGGCGCGAGGACCTCAACCCCAAGATCGACGTCGTCCGCAAACTCGCCGTCGAATTCGGCACCGAGCTGCTCCCCCTCGACGGCCTTTTCGCCAAGATGGCCACGCAAGCGCCCGCAGGCTTCTGGGCCGGGGACGGCGTCCATCCCAGCGCCGCCGGGCACGCCCTCATCGCCGAAGCCTGGCTCGAAAACGCCGATCTGGCATAGCCTCCGTTTTCAGCTATAGTAAAACCATGAGCACCTCAGCCCCCGTTCTCGCGGAAGTCTCCTATTCCTACGTCGATAGCGCGTTGGGACAGGTGCTCGTGACCAGCCAGGATAACAAACTCACCGGTCTCTACTTCAAGGGCCGTCACCACGCCCGAACCTTCCCGACTTGGGTCAACCGGGACGACCTCCAGCTCTTCGCGCAGACCGAGCAGCAGCTCGACGAGTTCGCCAACGGCGTCCGCAAAACGTTCGATCTCCCCATCCACCTGAACGGCACGCCATTTCGCATGCAGGTCTGGAACGAAATCGCCAAGATCCCCTTCGGCGAGACCATCACTTACTCCGAAATCGCGGAACTCATCGACAAGCCCGACGCCGTTCGTGCCGTCGGCACCGCTACCGGCGCAAACCCGTTATCGATCATCATCCCCTGCCATCGCGTCGTGGGTAAATGCGGAACCATGACCGGTTACGCCGGCGGAATCCCCCGCAAAACCGCCCTCCTCGATTTCGAGTCCGGCAAAACCGCCTCCCTCTACTCCGACCCCTTCGCGGAATCTGAAGATTAAAGCTCCGCATTCCGGGCCTCGCATAACAATATGTTTGCGCTAAAAAACGCCGTCATCCTGAGCGAAGGCGAGCAGGTGACATCCTTTAATCCCAAGACTTACCCGAGCCGCAGTCGAAGGACCTAGCCTATTTATTCATAGGACATAGCGAGCGAATCCACCCTCCACACCAAAAAGCCAGCTAACCGCTCCCTGCCAGCGGGTAAAAATTCCGAGGTAGCCGTCGACCTCCGGGCGACGGTAGTCCCTACCCCAACCACTCAATCCGCCCGTCATCCAATTTATAAATCCCGCCGACCACCATGATTTTTTTCTCCGTCACCGCCTGACTCAGAATCGGCGAGGCGGCTTTGAGCGCCTCAATATTCAGCAGGACATTTTCCTTGATCGCCTTGGCCAGCAAATCGTCGCCGGGCTGCCCCTTCGCCGTCTTCACCGCAGGAATGATGTGCTCCACCAACTCCGGCAAATGCCCGGGAAGCGTCGCGCCCTTCTCGGCATCGATCGCCGCACCCACCGCGCCGCATTTGTCATGGCCCAGCACCACCAGCAGCGTCGTGCCGAGGAACTTCACCGCATACTCAAAACTCGCGATTCCATCCGTATCAGCAAAATTCCCCGCCACACGAACCACAAACAAATCGCCGCGACCTGCATCAAACGCATACTCCGGCGCAATCCGCGAATCCGCGCAGCTCAAAACTCCCGCATAGGGATTCTGCCCGCCAACCAGCGCCTCACGTTCCGCAATAAAGTCGTGCCGCTTCGCCACGCCTTCGACGTATCGGGAATTCCCCTTCTTCAACCGCGCCAGCGCCTGTTCCGGCGTCAGGACATTCTGCGGCTTGGGCGGCGGCGAATCGGAAGGTGCGGCCATCAGGCCACCACCCGCCACACCCAGTGCCAAACCGGCACCGCCGATAACTTTAAGAAAATTGCGCCGCGAATAATTCGACGCGTGAGTCAGTAAAGGATTCCCGCAAATAGCACACATAAGTTTTCCTCGCTTTTTGCAAGATTAGGCGCGGCTCACCGGCCAAGTCAATTAAGGGCTACACCTTGACATTCGCTCCTTCAAATTCCGTCATCCTGAGCTCGTCGAAGGATCAGCTCCCGGCGACATCCTCATTTCAACCAGCGTCTTTTAAACTCTGTCATCCTGAGCAAAGGCGAGCCATTGATTTACGATTCCTCCTAGACTCCCCCGAGCCGCCGTCGAAGGACCTATCCGCTCTTTTCAAAAGTTAATAGCAGCGTCAAACGTCACCTCTTCTCAAAGCCAGCGCACCGCTCACTGCTGCCAAATTCCGCAAAAACCTTCTCCCTCTTCCGTCCTTTGCAGTCCTCCGTGCGAAACCTTCCCCTAAAAAATTCCGTTAATTCCGTCTGCCTCCCGTAATTCCGTCAAAATTCCCCTCCATCCGTCCTCATGTTCCTCATGTCTAAATCCATCTTTTAGGCTACGATAGAAGCGTGCCCACCTTCTACGAAACCCTGGCCACCGCCGCCATCGCAGACGAACCGGTCGCCCTCGGCATCATCACCGAAGTCAAAGGCTCCAGCCCGCAGAAGGTCGGCGCCAAGGCCCTCTTCTACGCCGATGGCCGCATCGCCGGAACCATGGGCGGCGGTTGCCTCGAGGCCGAAATCCAGGACCGCGCCCGCCAATCGCTCGTCACCGGCAAACCTGAAACCTTCGACCTCGTCCTCGACCACGACTTCGGCTGGGACGACGGCCTCATCTGCGGCGGACGCGTCGGCGGCGTCATCCTTCCCCGCATCCATCCCGCCGCAAAAATCTGGACCGAACTCGCCCGCCGAGAACGCCCGCAAACCTGGGGCATCACCGACAACTTCGAAATCACCTGGGCCACCGATTCCGCCCAGCCCCTGCGCTACCGCGAAACTGTCCGCCCACCGTGCGCCCTCTGGATCGCCGGGGCCGGCCACATCGCCCAAGCCGTCGCCCCCATCGCCGCCGCACTCGACTTCACCGTCACCGTCTTCGACGACCGCCCCGCCCTCGCGAATAGAGACATCTTCCCCACCGCCAACCTCCGCGTCGGCGACTGGCCCGCCATCCTCGCCGAGCCGCTCTCGCCCCACGACACCTTTGGCCTCATCGTTACGCGGGGCCATCGTCACGACGCCCTCGTCCTCCGCCACTGGATCGAACGCGACTTCGCCTTCCTCGGCATGATCGGCAGCAAACGCAAAGCCCGTACCATCAAAGAACATTTCGCCGTCGAAAAAATCGGCACCAAAGCCGCGCTCGAAAAGCTAGCCTGCCCCGTCGGCGTCAACATCACCGCCACCTCCGTCCCCGAAATCGCCATCAGCATCCTCGCCCAATACATCGACCAGCGCGCCGCCTTCCTCCGGTAGCCGTCGCGGTCCCTCGCGACGGTTTCCCCCTGTAGCGGCGGTCTATGACCGCCGTGCCTTCCGAGGTAGCCGCCGATGTCCCATCGTCGGATGTCTCCCTCCCCCTCCGTCATCCTGAGCTTGTCGAAGGATCAGCTTCCGTGGCCTAATAACCGTTACAGCCCCATCAAAATCTCGATGGATCGACCTGTTACCCGAATGAAAATCCATTCCCTTTTATTTCTGGTACCGCTGCTCACTCTATCTGTTCGCGCCGCACAAGCGGATGATCCGACGGTCAAAGACGAAGTGAAAAACTTCTATGGTTTATTCGAATCGAACTCAGACGACCAGACTCACTTTGACGCCGTCTGTCATTCCTTTTTGACCCAAGTGCCACAAGAAGAACAGGCCGATGTTCTCGCCGACATGCTCAACCATGCCCTCGCCTCCACTCCGCTGAATCGTGACGAGATTTGCAATGTCATCCTGTTCCTACAAAATTTAGGGAAAGGTATCGTGTGGAATCAGCACTTGAGTGACACCCTATGGAGCCTAAGCCGCACACAAGATCAGTACATCCGCGACGACGTGATTAGACTTCTAGGCACACAAAACGATCCCACATCAAAACAACTTGTCATAGAGGCTCTAAACGATCCAATGCTTCGTTATCATGCGTTAAGTGCAGTAACTGGATGGAATGACGCCATACCAGCTCTTCAAAGTTTTATTCAGAATCATCAATTCGAGCCAGCTTTTGCTTCCTCAATAAGAGATGCCACTTACGCGCTTCACGGACTACAAAATAATCGCAGCTTACAAGACTACGTTGATCATTTTTACGGAATCTTTAATACACCACCAAGCGACGTTCCCACGATGCAATATCCATTCGGTCGCGATGTACCGATTCAAATGCAATCCGAAGTATTGGATCAAATACTAGATAGGGCGCTTTCAGCGAAGCCGAACAAAGCCTATGTGGCTGTCGGCAATGTACTGCAATACAGAACCGTAGAAGGTTCTAAGATGCCAATTAGTCCCCAATTCGAAAATGCTCTTCAAACATTAGCGCATGACTCCTATGATCTAGCCCGTAGGGATACGATTACTTTCCTTGGCTACTTGAACAGAAGTCAGGATTTCGACCTTATTCTTTCAGCCTTGAACGATCCCAGTGACGAAGTGAGAGGAGCGGCAGTCAAAGCGATTTGGCATCGTGAAGACGCAAAAACCGTTTTCAAACAATACATTTCAAAACATCAGAGAGATCATGATTATAAGTTAGCAGTCCAGAACGTGCAGCGGGCGTTAGTGGATCTAGATGACGATAATCAAAATGGAAAGTAAGTCTCTCCGATGACCTCCACTCTCGTCGCCATCCTCGCCGCGGGGGAATCCCGTCGCATGGGCAAACCCAAGCTCTGCCTCCCTTGGAAAGAGACTACCGTCCTCGGCCATCTCCTCGAGCAATGGACGAAAGCAGGTGCCGAAAAAATCCTCGTCATCCATCCACAGGAAAAAACGGCCCCCGTCATCGCGGAACTCGACCGCCTGAAAATTCCCTTCGGCCAGCGCGCCGCCACCCTTGCCCCGGAACGCGGCATGATGGGCTCCGTCGTCACCGCCGCCAGTTGGGCTACAAAAGATTCCTCCCTCACCCACCTCATTATCGCCCTGGGCGACCAACCCCATCTCCGCACCGAAACCCTCCGCGATCTCCTTGATCTCTGCGCCGCCTCGCCCGGTAAAATCGTCCGCTGCGTCCACAACGGCAAACCCGGCCATCCCCTCGCCCTCCCCGCCAGTCTGTTGCCCGACTTAAGCCAAACATCCTCCGCAACTTTGCGCGATTTCCTGGGTCTACAAGAAAGACCCGTCGTCGACTTGACCACAAGCGATTCCGGCATTCTGTTGGACTTGGACACCCCCGATGATTACGCCAAAGCATCGTCTCTTTAGGTTTCTTCCCCCTGATCCTCTTAATCCCCTCAAAACCTCTTCGACCCTCTGCAGTCCTCCGTGCGAAACCTTCCTTCCTAAAAAATTCCGTTAATTCCGTCTGCCTCCCGTAATTCCGTCAAAAAATCCGCCGCCATGAAACCGACTCCTCCCTCCCCCGGTCTCGATCGCCGCACCTTCCTCAAGGGCCTCGGCACCAGTGCCGCCGTCGTCGCCGCCGCGCAGGGCAAGGCAATGGCCGACGAACTCAACAAGGCCACCCCTCCCGGCCCGCAAGGCCCCGGCCCGGTCCCGATTACGCTTTCCATCAACGGCGAAAAAAAGCAGTTCACCCTCGAGCCCCGCGTCACCCTCCTCGACGCCCTCCGTAACTTCGGCCCCCTCACCGGCGCCAAGGAAGTCTGCGATCGCGGCATGTGCGGCGCCTGTTCCGTCCTGCTCAACGGCAAGCTCATCTACGCCTGCATGAAACTCGCCATCGACGCGCAGGGCCACGAAATCACCACCGTGGAAGGCCTCGCCAAGAACGGCCAGCTCACGCCCGTCCAGCAGGCCTTCATCGATTGCGACGCCCTCATGTGCGGCTTCTGCACACCCGGCTTCGTCATGGCCACTACCGCGCTCTTGAATTCCAATCCAAAGCCGACCGAGGCCGAGATCCGCACCGCCTGCTCCGGCAATCTCTGTCGCTGCGGCACCTATCCCCACGTCATCAAGGCCGCGCTGAAAGCCAGCGGACAAGCCGTCGCCGAAACCACCACCGTAATCAATCATGGCAGCGTGGCCTGATTCTCCCCAGTCCCTCGGCAAGCCCACCTCCCGCGTGGACGGCGTCGCCAAGGTGACTGGCGCCGCCAAGTACACCTACGACGTCCAGCCCGATGGCTGGCTCTACGGCATGATCCTACGTTCCAAATGGCCCGCGGCGAAAGTCACCAAGATCGATCTCTCCAAGGCCCAGGCGATGCCCGGGGTGAAGGCTGCCGTTCTCGCGGGTGGCGAACAGCGCACCGTCCGCTTCTACGGCCAGGAACTCGCCGCCGTCGCCGCGACCACCAAGCAGCAGGCCCTCGACGCCATCCGCGCCATCGAAGTCACCGCCGAGCCGCTCCCCTTCGTCGTCAAGGAAGACGACGCCATCAAACCCGATTCCCCGCCCGTCGGCGACGGTCCCAACCTCAGCCAGCCCAAAGTCGACAGCAAAGGCGATCCCAATATCGACGCCCTCTTCACCTCTGCTGCTGCTGTCTGCGAAGCCGAGCTCCGCACGCCGGTGCAACTTCACCACGCGCTGGAAACCCATGGCAACACCGTCTCCGTGCAGGGCGACCACGTCGTCGCCTGGGCCTCCACGCAGGGAATCTTCAGCGTCCGCGATGGCCTCGCCGGCAACCTCGGCATGCCCCAGTCCAACATCCAGGTCATCTGCGATCACATGGGCGGCGGCTTCGGCGCGAAGTTCAGCCCCGGCGTCCATGGCGGACTCGCCGCTCAACTCTCCAAGGCCGCAGGTGCGCCCGTGAAGCTCATGCTCACCCGCCTCGACGAAGGCCTCGCCGTCGGCAATCGCCCCTCCTCGATCCAAAAGCTCAAGTTCGCCGCCGGAGCTGATGGCAAACTCATCGCCGCCGATGTTGAAAACCACGGCTCACCCGGTATCAGCGGTAGCCGCAAAACCGCGGGCGGCGGCGGCGGCGCAGACATCGCGCTTCCCTATATTTATAATTTCCCCAACGTCCACTCCCAGCAATTCGGCGTCATCATGAACACCGGCCCCGCCAGCGCTTTCCGCGCGCCGGGTCATCCTCCCGCCTCCTTCGGCACCGAGTCGATGATCGACGACCTCGCCGTGAAGCTGAACATGGACCCGCTCCAGTTCCGCCTCCTCAACGACGGCAACCCCACCCGCCAGCGCGAGTACAAGGAAGGCGCGGAAAAATTCGGCTGGACCGCGAAGTACAAGAAACCCGGCAGCGATCCCGGCCCCATCAAAACGGGCATCGGCTGCGCGGGCGCAACCTGGGGCGGCGGCGGCAAAGGCAGCGAGGCCCAGGTCCAGATCAATCCCGACGCCACCGTCGAAGTCCGCTGCGGCACGCAGGATCTCGGCACCGGTTCCCGTACCGTCGTCGCCATCGTGGCGGCCGAAGCCTTCGGTCTTCGCCCCGACCAAATTAAAGTCAAAATCGGCGACACCAATCTCCCCTTCTCCGGCGGCAGCGGCGGCAGCAGCACCACCGCCTCGATGTCCCCCGCCGTGTGGGACACCTGCCAGAACGCCCTCACCGCGCTGCAAACGCAAACCGGCGTCGCCGATGCCCGTGGCGCCGCGTGGCCCGATGCCTGCAAGAAACTCGGCATCAACCCCCTCACCGCTCAGGGCAAGTGGCAGGAAGGATTCTCCAGCTCTGGCGCAGGCGGCGTCAACTTCGCCGAAGTCGAGGTCGACACCGAGACCGGCCACGTCCGCGTCAAGAAAGTCGTCGCCGTCCACGACTGCGGCCTCATCATCAATCCGCTCGCCACTACCAGCCAGATCAACGGCGGCGTCATGTGCGGCATCGGCTACGCCCTCTACGAGGAACGCATCATGGACCGCCAGACCGGCCTCCTCCTCAACACCAATTTCGATTCCTACAAGATCACCAACATCGCCGACTGCCCCGAAATCGAAGTCATCCTCATCAACATGCCCGAGCGCGGCGTCATCGGCATCGGCGAACCCGCCGTCATCCCGCCCGCCGGGGCCATCGCCAACGCCGTCGCCAACGCCATCGGCGTCCGCGTCCACAGCCTCCCCATTACGCCCGCCAAGGTCCTCGCCGCCCTCGGCAAAGTCCCCAACGTCACCGCCGTATGAACCCCTTCGAATACGTCTCCGCCACCACGCCCGACGAGGCGATCTCGTACATCGGCAAGAATGGACGCTACCTCGCCGGCGGCATCGATCTCCTCGGCGAAATGAAGGACTACATCATCTCCCCCGATATTTTGGTGAATGTGAAATCGGCTGTTAATCCCTCGATTGTATTTCTAAAAGGTGATCTCGCTGGTTGGGCATTACCCGCATCCGTGACTGTCTCAGAGCTTGTTGCCGACCAAGGTTTGCGATCGACGCTTCCCGGCTTGATCGAAGCCGCAACAGAAATCGGTTCGCCCCAAATCCGCGACATGGCCACGCTTGGCGGTAACCTCCTCCAACATTCTCGTTGTTGGTACTATCGCCAGCCGGACATCGTCTGCTTAAAGCGCGGAGGAACAACCTGCTACGGCACCGGAGGCGAAAACAAATACCTCGCACTTTATTCCGGATGCGCTTGTGTCAGCCCGATCGTTTCCAATTTATCAGTTATCCTGACTGCCCTTGATGCCAAAGTTCGAGTGAAGCGCGACGGGAAAGAGCAAACGTTATCGATGCATGAACTTTATCAAGAGGCCTGGAAAAACCCCGCCGCTCACAATGCCCTCCAGCCCCAAGATTTTCTCTTAAGCGTTCATATCCTTACGCGCGTTAACCGCTCCGCCTACCGCCAGGTCAGCGAGAAAAACGCCTTCGACTGGGCCCTCGTCAGTTGCGCCGCGGCGGGCAATGTCACCGACGGCAAAATCCACGACGCCCGAGTCGTCCTCGGCTCCATCGCGCCCGTCCCCTACATGGTCGAGGAAGCCAACAAGTTCCTCGAAGGCAAACCGCTCACCGACGAGACCGCCTCCAAGGCCGCCGACCTCATCCTCAAGGACGCCAAGCCCCTCGCGCAAAACGGCTACAAGGTCCCGCTCGCCCACACCCTCATCCGTCGAACCCTCCTGGCCCTCAACGCATGATCTCCGAATCCTCACCCCCCACCCCGGCTCACGTCCCCTGCCGCCATCTTCGCACCAAGCGCATGTACATCCCCGCCATCGCCGACGGCGCGCTCGACGCCGACCAAACGGGCCACGATCAATCCTTCTACTGGTGCAACAAAACCCTCGGAGCCCTCGGCATCGACGACGCCCCCGCCCACCTCTGCTCCTGCCAACCCGGCCGCTCTTGTCACGAGACCTAATTTAAAAATCTGTCATCCTGAGCTTGTCGAAGGATCAGACTCGTGTCGCTAAGCAATAAAACCGTACTGACTTCCACGACTGCCGATCCACATCCCCCCTCTCACTGGCGCATGGCTTAATTCAAAAATTTCCTTATATTTAAGTCGGCCATGTTAGCCCCCTCCCTCCAATCCCTCCCCGCCGTCTCCGGCTCCACGCCGCTGGCCCGCGCCGTCGATTACCTCCGTATCTCCGTCACCGACCGCTGCAATGAGCGCTGCCTCTACTGCATGCCGGAGCAATTCCAGGCCTGGACGCCCCGTGAGGAAATCCTCACCTACGAGGAAATCCTCGCCATCGTCGAGGTCGCCGTCGCGCGCGGCTTCAAGCACTTCCGCGTCACCGGTGGCGAGCCGCTTCTCCGCCGCGACATCACCTGGTTCATCGGTCAGCTCATCCGCACACCGGGCGTCGAAACCGTCCAGCTCTCCACCAACGGCACCCGCCTGCCGGAACTCGGCAAGGACCTCTACGCCGCCGGACTCCGCCGCCTCAACATCAGCCTCGATGCGATCGACCCCGACCGCTACCACGCCATTACCCATGGCGAAGTCGAGCCGGTCCTCACCGGCATCCGCCATGCCAAGGCTCTCGGCTTCACCTCTATCAAGCTCAACACCGTCCTCATCCGCCACAAGAACGAGCAGGAGATCTGGCCCCTCGTCGAATTCGCCGCCTCGCTGCAAATCCCCATCCGCTTCATCGAGTTGATGCCTGTGAGCCTCACCGAAATGCTCACCGAGGAAAACTTTCTCCCTGCCAGCGAAGCCATGGCCATGCTCGCCGAAAAAGATGAACTCGCTCCTATCGAGGACAAATTGGGCAACGGTCCTGCCAAATATTATCGCCTGAAAAAAACCGGTGCCATCGTCGGATTCATCGGCGCGCTCACCAATCTCCACTTTTGCGAAGCCTGCAACAAAGTCCGCCTCACCGCCGATGGCCATCTTCGCCCCTGTCTAGGACATCACGGCGAAATCCCCCTAAAGCCCGCCCTGCGTCCAATTCCCGATAAGGAAGAACTCAAATCGCTCTTCAATCAGGCCCTCGCCGAAAAACCACCCGAACACGAATTCCGCAACAACTGGCAACCCCACCGCATCATGACCGCGATCGGCGGTTAATCTGGTAGGGACGCGAGTCCCTTCGCGTCCCATTTCATCAATTCCGTCAAACTTCCTCCTCTTCAGTCCTTTGCAGTCCTCCGTGCGAAACCTGCCTTCTCAATCCCCTTAATCTTGTTAATCCTGTCCCAAACCTCCTCCCATGAACCCCCTCAAAACCCTCGCCTGCCTCACCCTGCCCGTTCTCATGTCCCTCTCCCCTCTCAATGCCGACACCGTCACCGTCTTCGCCGCCGCCAGCCTTAGTGCGACCCTGAAAAAAATCGGTGACGCTTACAACGCGAACAACGTTGATAAAGTCACCTTCAACTTCACCTCGTCCAATAACCTCGCCAGGCAGATCAAGGCGGGCGCACCCGCAGACATCTTCTTCTCCGCCGACGACGCCAACATGGATGACCTCGACAAACAGGGCCTCATCGCCAAGAACACTCGCAAGGAATTCCTTTCCAACAGCCTTATTATCGTTGTCCCCATCGATAGCAACTTTCCCTTGATGGGCGGTGCCCAACTGGCGGATCCCTTCTTTAAGAAAATCGCCCTCGGCCAGCCCGATTCCGTCCCCGCCGGCGTCTACGCCAAGGCCTATCTCCAAAAAATTGGCATCTGGGATAAAGTCTCCGCCCGTATCGTCCCCTGCGACAATGTCCGCGCCGCCCTCGCTGCCGTCGAGTCCGCCAATGTCGACGCCGGCATCGTCTACAAAACCGACTCCCTCCACTCCAAGCAGGTGAAAGTCGCCTACGAAATTCCGATCGAAGAAGGCCCCGCCATTAATTATCCTGTCGCCATCATTGCTGGTACCAAGAACAACTTGGCGGCAAAGAAATTTCTCGATTACCTCTCCGACCCTGCGTCGCTGCAGCTCTTCCAGAATGCTGGCTTCATCACCAAAAGCTAATTGAGATAACCGCCACACGCCGGACGACCCTCCTTAGCCTCCCCTCGTTCCCAAGTTGCACTTGGGAACGCACTTGTCCGCGCAACTCCGTTGCTCTTGAACGTCACTGCCTTCCTCAATCCTTTGTCTCCCCCTTTTCAGTCCTCCGTGCGAAATCTGCCTTCCTAATCCCGTTAATCTTGTTAATCCTGTCAAAAATTCTCCCCTCCCCCGCCAATCCCCCTAAGCTGCTCCCATGGCTTTCTTGACCGCTGACGATTTCGAAGTCATCGGCCTCACCCTCGTCACCGCGAGCCTCAGCACGCTCCTCATCCTCCCTTTCGGCATCGCGCTTGCGTGGCTCCTCGCCCGCAAAAATTGGCCCGGCAAAACGTTCGTAGAAACTATCGTCGCGCTCCCGCTCGTCATGCCGCCCGTCGCCACCGGTCTGATTTTGTTGAACCTGTTGGGTCGACGGGGTCCCATCGGCAGCTTCCTCCAAAACACGTTCGGCACCGATATCGTCTTCACGTGGAAAGCCGTCGTCGCCGCCATGGCCGTCATGTCCTTCCCCTTCCTTGTTCGCACCGTTCGCCTGGCCTTTGAGGAAATCAATCCCCGCCTTGAGCAGGTCGCGCGCACGCTCGGCGCCTCACCTGTCCGCGCTTTTTTCACCATCACCCTCCCGCTCGCGGCACGGGGAATGGTCGCGGGTGCGGTCTGGGCCTTCGCTCGCGCCTTGGGCGAATTCGGCGCCACCATCCTTGTTGCCGGAAATATTCCGGGCCGTACCACCGTGATGTCGGTCGCCATCTACAGTGACATTCAGCTCGGGAATGAGGACCACGCCTACCATCTCCTTCTCGTCTCCGCCCTGCTCGCTTTCGCCGCTATTCTCTTCAGCAACCAATTTTTTAAGTGGGGAGGAACGCGATGAAACTTTTCCTTAAGAATCTCCGGCTCCTCCAAGGGACTTTCCTTCTTGAAATCGATCTTGAGGTCGCGGGACAAGTCATCGGTATCTTCGGTAATTCCGGTGCTGGAAAAACTTCTCTCATCGAAATCATCGCGGGTTTGCGTAAACCTGCGTCGGGATTCATTGCCCTGAACGACATCGTCCTGATGAATTCCGAGACGCATGCTTTCCTGCCGCCGGAACAGCGCGGCGTCGGTTATGTCCCGCAGGACTTGGCGCTGTTTCCTCATCTTTCGGTCCGGAAAAACCTCACCTACGGCCACAATGCCCTGACGAATACGTCCGGCATTCACTTGGCGCATGTCGCCGAAATCCTGGAGATCGAACCCCTGCTTGATCGCTCTATCGGCGAACTTTCCGGCGGGCAGAAACAGCGTGTCGCCTTTGCTCGCGCCCTGCTTTCCGCCCCTCGCCTGCTGTTGATGGACGAGCCGCTCGCCAGTCTCGATCACGAACTCCGCTGGAAAATTATTCCTTACCTGCAACGCATTCGTGACGAATTCAAAATTCCGATGCTCTATGTTTCCCATTCTCCAGATGAAGTTACCGCGCTCTGTGATCAGGTCCTGGTCCTGCGCGATGGAAAATGTCTCCGCATCGCCCAACCCGATGAAATTTTTGAGACCTCGACTTCGTTGACGCTCAAGCACGGGATTTACGATTCCTCCAAGTGACGCAGAGCTTCGCGAATAGCCGGGAGTAACGGCGGCAGGCATTGAGCGATTGCCTTGGGATTTCCCGGCAAATTAATGATGAGGGAACGACCTCGGATTCCGGCGGTGGCGCGGGAAAGAATGGAAGTCGGCGCGACGGCGAACGATTGCGCGCGCATGATTTCCCCGAAGCCGGGGAGTTCCTTCTCCAGCACGGCCAGCGTTGCTTCCACCGTCACGTCGCGCTTGGCAAAGCCGGTCCCGCCAGTGGTGATAATGAGCGGACAGCCGACCTTGTCCGACAGCTCGATCAATGCGGCTTTAATTCCTTCAACATCATCGGGAATAATTTTCGCGGTGAATTCCACGGGCCCGGACCAGATGCTGGAAAAAACGCGCTCGATTTCGGGCCCGCCCGCGTCCTGGTAGACACCAGCGGAAGCGCGGTCGCTGCAGGTGATGCGTCCAACTTTCATTTCCCCTCCGGGGTAGCCGTCGCACTCCGTGCGACGGACTCTTTGATTTTCTCCACTACTTTGACATCCGAAATCCGCATCTTTTTGTCCACCGCCTTGCACATATCATAAAGCGTCAAGGCCGCGACGCTGACGCCGGTAAGCGCTTCCATCTCAACGCCGGTTTTGGCTTCCGTCTCAACGCTGCACTCGATTTCGATGGCGCTCGCCAACACGTGAAACTGAACGTCAATCTTGTGAATCGGCAGCGGATGACACAGCGGAATCAAATCCGCCGTTCGCTTCACCGCCTGGATGGCCGCGATCCTCGCCACGCCCAGCACATCCCCCTTCGGTAAAGCCGATTTCTTCAGCAACCGAATCGTCGCAGGCGCACAAAAAAGTTTCCCGATTGCGGTCGCACGCCGGAACTGCACCGCCTTGTGACCCACGCCAACCATGGTCGCGGTTCCCTTGCTATCAATGTGGCTGAGTTTTTTTGGAGAAGGCATAAATTTTGTAGTTAGGAAAAAAATATCTAAAAACAATCCGTCATCCTGAGCTTGTCGAAGGATCAGCTCCCAGTGATTAACGTATTCACCGGATAACTTCGAGGGTGCACTGGGGGCTGATCCTTCGACAAGCTCAGGATGACGGAGTTTTTAAGTGAGAGCATTTTGGGTTAGGAGAAGGTTGACCATGGTTCCGGCGGGAAAGTGGGGAGTGGAGGAAGGAACCTGGATGAGGGCGTTGGCGGCGGGCAGGCGGGTGATATCGCCGGAACTTTTCCAGGCGAGGGCGCGACATTCGAGGCGCCCGTCTTTCAGGCCGGCCAGCGCGGGCCACCAGGTTTCGCGGGCATTGGTGGTTTCGGCCATGGGTTCGGATAAAAAGGCCTGCACGGGTTGAAGTGAGGCGCGGGCCAAAAACCGATCCAGCGCACGCCGCACAAAAAGCTGGAAGCAAACGAAGTGGGAAAGGGCGTTGCCGGGGAGGCCGATGACGATTTGAGCGGTCTCTTGAGATGTCGAACGTTTTCCGGGGGCTGATCCTTCGACAAGCTCAGGATGACGGATGCTCTTTGAGACAGTGCCAAAAATCAGCGGTTTTCCGGGACGGACGTTGATCTCGCGAAAATGGATCGAAGCACCGAGGCGTTTGAAAAGTTCCGCGCTAAAATCATAAGTTCCTTGCCCCGATCCGCCGGAGATCAGAACCATGTCATAAGTTTCCACCTTCGCCCGGGAAAAAATTTCGAGCAACGCCGACAGGTCATCGTTGCCATGAAAATGATCCACCGCGACGCCTGCCTCGCGACAGAGCCCTGCAACAAGCGAGGCATTACTGTTGCGAATCTGGCCATCCTGCGGCGTCTGCTCCGGGGAAACAATTTCGTCGCCGGTCGTCAGGTGCAAGATCCGGGGGAGCTTCGAAACGCGAACGGTCGTCTTCCCAACCGAAGCCAGCAAGGCGAGCGCCGCGGCATTAAGCGTTACCCCCGACTCGAGCAGGACTTCCCCGGCACGCGCATCCTCACCGCGCTTGCGGACGTTGGTCGCCGGATTTTGTTTTACGATGCGGATACGTCCCGTGCTCGCCTCGACATGCTCCTGCATGACCACCTTGAGACCCGAGCCCGGAAGCCGCGCACCGGTCAAAATTCGGATCGTCTGTCCCGGCTTCAGTTCCCGGTCCTCGGACTGGCCGGCTCGAATCTCCCCGACGACTTCCAGGTCGAGCGCAGTTTCATCAAGCCGCACCGCGTAGCCATCCATCGCCGAGCGATCGAAAGCCGGCATATCCTCCGGCGAGACCACGGGCTCCCGCAGAACGCGGCCATGCGCCAGGGAAAACAAAGTTTCCTCTTCAACCAGCGGCTCAATGTGCTGGTCGATCAACTTCCGGGCTTCAAGAACGCTTATCATGGGAAGATCATGTCATGAAAAATCGGGCGGGTGGTAGCCTTAGAAACCCTAGAAAACCAAGATCGCTTAAAAAGATAAGCTTTCTAGGCTTTTTAAGCAGTAAGAGACATTTTGTGAGGTGGCAAACAGCGGATGGCTTTCTTTTCGATTTCAAGTTGCGCCGCGCCATCCTCATCCGGCGTTGGAAGAGAGTAGGTCCTTCGACTGCGGCTCGGGTGTATCTTGGGAGAAAAGGAAATCACCGGCTCGCCTCCGCTCAGGATGACGAGCTTTAAAGGGTCGTTTACGCGACACCGCCGCCCGGCGTGCGGCGGCTACCACTGCATCAAGCCTTTTTCCAGATGGGGACGTCCTTCTTGAATTCGTCCATGAATTCCTGGAGGAAAAGGAAGCCCTCGCGCCGATGCTTGGACTGGATGCCCACGTAGATGGCGCTTTCGCCCTTGGGAATGGTACCGAGCCGATGCACGATGCGAATGGCTTGGCAGAGATATTTACCCTGCAACGTTGCGATCTTTTCCCGCATCACTTTCTCCGCCATGGAAGCGTAAGCCTCGTAGTGGAGGGCAGGAATTTTGTCGGCCCCTTCGGTCTCGCGGACGATGCCGTAGAACTCGACGAGAGAGCCGGTTTCCACGCTGGCTGGAACGTCCCAAGTTTGGGGGCGCGTAATCGGCTCCTGGGTAAGAACAATCTCGATTTTCATCAACCTCCGGATACTGGGGGGATTACCGCGATCTCATCGTCGGGAGAAAGGAGTTCGCCCGTCTGCAAATAGGTTTCGTTTCGAGCGAGGCGGGCAGTTTTCTGCAAGGCGGCCATTCCGGGATAAAGGGTGTCTAACGCAAGCCAGAGTTCATCCTGAGTCAGGGCTTTTAGCGGGGTGATTTGTTGATGGTCGCAACCGGCGATCTCGCGGCTTTGGGCAAAGAAAAGGACCTTCATGGAGCTCTTTCGAGTTTACCCGATGCCGGGGAAAGGAACAGTTCGATTGAAATGAATCCGAGCAAATAACCTATGCTATTGTTTTCCGAGCCTATTCCCGGAGGCCGGCAATAATGATCTAATTGCCGCACTATGACAACCGAACCGGCAACTTCCGCACTCGAGTTAGGCAATGGTCACTTTCGTTATCGCGCACGAGGCAAGACGATCTTTCAAGGGGAGTTGGAAAATCTGCCAATTCCCACAGGCACGGTTTCAACGACCGAGGCCGTCGAGGCGATGCACGAGGATGGCTACGTGATTTTCCCTGGTGTTCTCAGTCCCCAGGAAGTCAAAGACCTGAAGGCCTATTACGATGCGCAGGGTGGACCAGACGAAAATTACGTCGTGAAAGACTGGTGCTTCAACAAACATCTGCCGCTCGATTTTCCGAACGATCCCAAACTACTGAAATACATCGACCAGCCCGGCATCGTTGATGTGGCGGATGCGATCCACGATGTTCCCGATTATCCGCACCGCGGCTCAGTGGTCACGGGAGGCTCCTTCTGGATCACGGGAAAAGGCCGCAAGATGGGCATTCACGTTGATTTTCAACCGATGACGCTTCCCGAATCGGTGTACCACGATCCGGAAGTTAGAATTCCGATTTGTTCATCCACCGCTCATTACTATCTCAATGATATGCGTGTGGAACTGGGGCAACCACCGTCATTCCCGGCAGCCACAAGGCGGGTCGCTATCCTCAAGATGAAAGCAGCTGGCATGGAGAAAACCCCAAGGCAGTGATGGTGAAAGCGGGCGATGTCATGTTGTTCCGGTCCGATATCTGGCACGGTGCAGGAATGAACTCGGCCGAAACCGAGCGCCGCTACATGATGCAGGTCTTTTATGCCTCGCCGTTCATGACTCGACACTTCCCCGCGATGAAATATGACAAGTACTGGTCCAAGGAGGTGCTCGAGCAGGCGACACCGCAGCAACGTCGCCTTTTAGGAGCGGACATGCCCAAGGATAAACCCAAGACAAAATAGCGGACCAAGGGTATCTCTAAAGACTTCCACCATGATCGATCTTTCCGGACAACATATTCTTATTATTGGCGGCAGCCGTGGCATTGGACGAGCCACGGCCCTGATGGCGGCGCAGGCCGGTGCCGATGTCTCCATCCATTATGCCCGCGACAAGGCCGCGGCGAAGGAAGTGTCCGCCCAAGTTCGCGCCTTGGGACGCAAAGCGATTGAGGTTTGCGCCGATGTGCTGGATGAGAAGGCGATGAATCTTGCGACCCAGGAAGCGATTGAAGCGCTTGGGCCGCTTTCGGGCCTGGTGGTTTCGGCAGGGATTTTTGAACCGGCGCCCCTCGGGGAAATGACAACGGAATTTTGGGACCAGATGATTAATACAAATTTGCGGGGAACGTTCTTTGCGGTTCGTGCCGCGGCACCTTCGTTGCGAAGCCGCAAGCGGGGGAGCATTGTGATTTTGACCTCGACGGCGGGCCAACGCGGCTCGGCGGTTTACTCCGCCTACGCCACGAGCAAGGGTGGGCAGATCATGTTTATGCGCTCGATGGCTCAGGAGTTGGCGGCTGACCGGATTCGCGTGAATTGTGTGGCTCCGGGATGGACGCTGACCGATATGAGTCGCGACACGATGGAGAAGCTGGGGATGGACGATATTATCAAGAAGGCCCCGCTGGGGCGGATTGGGAAGCCGGAAGATCCCGCCGCAGCGACGTGCTTTTTGTTGTCGGATATCGCGGAGTTTATTACGGGCTCGACGATCACGGTGGATGGCGGGATGGATATGCGGGGGTAGATCCATGGGGGAGATTCAACCCTTACAGGGTTGGAACGCCTGATGATTTACCCAAGGTAGTCGCTGACGCGCCAACCTTGGGCTATATGATTCAACCCCGTTGGGGTTGACCAGCAAAAGGACAGCGACCAGTTTTATCGAACAATATGAATCTCGCGGAATTTCAATCTTCACAAAATCAATCGACGCCGCCGGCAGGGTTGTCGCTCGCGCTGCAGTCTCTTTGGTTTGATGCCAAGGGTGACTGGGAGAAGGCCCACGAACTTGCTCAAGAGGATGGTGGAAACCTTGGCGCCTGGGTCCATGCTTATTTGCATCGCAAGGAGGGAGATGAATCCAATGCTCGTTACTGGTATGTCCGGGCGGGAAAGCCGGTTTACTCGAGTTCTCTTGAAGAGGAATGGGTGGGGATCAGTGAAGCTTTGCTCGCGATGAGTTGAGGCTAAACAAAGGCACCGTCGCACGGAGTGCGACGGCTACCCTAAGAGGCATGGCGGTCATAGACCGCCGCTACAGAAGATGGGCCCTGCGACAATTAGCCCTATTATCCACGTCTAGTATACAAGCGAGGCAATCTTATACTTGGTGCCCGCGCTTGTTTCCCAGCAGGGGCAAGCTAAGTTCAAGGATGCCCACGAGTACGGTGCCTTTGGCCCGCTTGAGTCTGGTTTATCGGAAAAACGAACGCAGCCATGCAGGTGGGCACGGGGTCTTGGGACGGATTATCTTATGGGGCGGCGGACTGGCGCTCGCGGCAGCAATTTATTTGGGCGTTCCAGCCTTTTTTAACTGGAAGCATGTCATTTCGTCCAGCGGGGGACTTTATTTTGTTCACCGGCACGAGATTCCCCTGCCCGCTTTCCAGCAGGGTGATCCGCGCTGGACGTTTGATCTTCTTGGGCCGACTTACGACACGATCGGCCAGGCGGGGTGCGCGATTACTTCCTGTGCAATGGTGCTTTCCTCATACGGGGTGGATACCGATCCGCAGCGACTGAATCAATTTCTCAACGCCCATGCGGGGTATACGCGCAATGGGTGGCTCTATTGGGAAAAAGCGGCGGACATGGCACCCTATGGTCAGGTGGAGAAAGCGTATGAGGATGTGCCGACGTATGCGCTGCTGGATCATGAGTTGCTGAACGGGAATCCGGTGATTGTCCGGTTGACGTTGCGCAACGGAACTTCGCACTTTGTCGTCGTCGTGGGTAAGCAGGGTTGGGACTATCTCATTCGCGATCCAGCGAGACCGCCGTCGTGGGGCGTGTATCCCCTCAAAAACCTGACGGATCATATTGAGGGACTGCGATTTTTTAAGGTCGTACCGCCTGTTTTTCCCCCTTCACCCGTTGCCAGCAATCCCCCTCTATAATTTAAACCTGTTGATCTTAAACCCCTTATATCACCGGGATTGACCATCCCGCCCTAAAACCGCTACGATGTCCAACCCTATGACCGTCATGCCTAATGGGGTCAACCTGACCCTGGATAACAACGGCGTTTCCCGCGCCGACGCCGCCTCAGCCGAGAACGGCCCTGAACTCGATGCCTTGTATACGCAATGGAAGCGCGACCCTGCCAGTGTCGATGCCCAATGGAATGCCTTCTTTGCCGGATTTGAGCTGGGCTGCCAGCAATTGCCGAAAAGCGGCAAGGAAGCGGCCAAGGCCAGCCCCGTTTCGACAACAACGGTCAGTGACGAAGAGAAGCTTCGCCAGTCACGAGTGGATGCACTGGTCAGTGCCTATCGCCGGGTCGGACATCACAACGCGAAACTCGATCCTCTCAATCTCATCAAGCGTAGCGCGCCTGAGCTGACCCTTGAGTATGTCAAGCTGACGGAAGCCGATCTCGACCACGACTTTGAAATTTATTGGGCAGGCCGTCTCTCGAAGATGACCCTGCGGACGATCATCGACCTGCTGCGCGCGACTTACTGCGGCAACGTCGGCATCGAGTACATGCACATCGAGAATTACGCGATTCGCCGCTGGTTGCGCGACCGGATCGAAACGGGGCGTCTGCACAAGGATGTACTCCCCAACGCGGAAAAGAAGCGTGTTCTGACTCACCTGCTTGAAGGCGAGTTGTTTGAAAAGTTTCTCCATACCCGCTATGTCGGGCAGAAGCGGTTTTCGCTGGAAGGCGGCGAGACGATCATCCCGATCCTCGACAAGATCGTCGAAGAATGTCCGCGCCATGGCGTGGAGCAGATTGTCATGGGCATGGCGCATCGTGGACGCCTCAATGTCCTGGCGAATATTTTGGGCAAGGATTACGAGTTCGTTTTCAATGAGTTTGCGGAAAACTTTGTCCCCAATTCGCAACTCGGTGATGGCGACGTGAAGTATCACCAGGGTTTCGATTCGATCGTCACCACGTCGAGCGGCGCAAAAGTCGGCCTGAGTCTCGCACCGAACCCGAGCCACCTGGAGACGGTTGATCCTGTGGTGCAGGGCAAGGCCCGCGCCTGGCAGCGGAAGCTCAATGACACGGTGGAGCGCCGCAAAGTTGTTCCGATCCTGATCCACGGCGATGCCTCGTTCAGCGGACAGGGTGTTGTGGCGGAGACGCTGAATCTTTCGCAGCTTGAGGGTTACCGCACAGGCGGCACCATCCACATCATTATCAACAATCAGATCGGGTTTACGACCTCGCCGATCGATGGTTCTTCGAGCCAATATTGCACCTCAGTGGCGAAGATGCTCGGCTCGCCGATTTTCCACGTCAACGGTGATGATCCGATGGCGGCGGTCACGACGATCCAGCTCGCGTTTGAGTTCCGGCAGGAATTCCAGCGGGATGTGGTGGTCGACATGTACTGCTACCGCCGGCACGGTCACAACGAAGGTGACGAGCCGCGGTTCACGCAGCCGCTGATGTACTCAGCGATCGAGGATCATCCTCCGATCAGCGACATTTTCTTCGGTCATCTGGTCAAATTCGGCGATATCACGCCGGATGAAGTACGGGCTTTCCGCACCAAGTTTGAGGAGCGCCTGAACGATGCGTTGCAGAAGTCGAAGGTCTCGACCAAGGCGATTGTCCCGGCGATCCGTAAATCGCTCTCGTGTCCCGCATTGCTGGATCCGGTGGAGACAGCTGTTCCGATGGAAAAGTTGCATGCCATTGGCGATGCGATTACCAAGGAGCCTGCGAAAATCGAACTTAATCCCAAGATCAAGCGCTGGCTGCAGAGCCGCCACGACATGATCCAAGGCAAGACTCCGGTGGACTGGAGCACGGCCGAAGCGCTGGCCTTCGGTACCCTGCTCGACGGGGGATGTCCCGTTCGTCTTTCCGGCCAGGACAGCCGACGCGGTACGTTTACGCAGCGTCACTCGGTTCTCTATGATGTGAAGACCCGCGAGCGTTACACGCCGCTCAATAATATCAAAGAAGGCCAGGCGAAGTTCTGCGTCTACAACAGCCCACTCTCGGAATATGCGGTGCTCGGCTTTGATTGGGGTTACGGACTTGATTACCCCGACATGCTGGTGCTTTGGGAAGCGCAGTTTGGCGACTTTGCCAACGGTGCGCAGATCATGATCGACCAATATATTGTCTGCTCCGAGTCGAAGTGGGGCGAGACGTCGAGCTTGGTCATGCTGTTGCCGCATGGTTATCACGGCCAGGGTTCGGAGCACTCGAGCGCGCGTCTGGAGCGTTATCTCCAATCCTGCGCGGAGGATAATATCCAGGTGGCGTATCCGTCGACCCCGGCGAGCTACTTCCACATCCTGCGTCGGCAGGCGTTGCGGACGATCAAGAAGCCGCTGATTTTGATGACGCCGAAGGGCATGCTGCGCGATCCGCGGTGCACCTCGTCGATCGAAGAATTCAGCAAGGGCCACTTTGAGGAAATTCTGCCGGACACGACGGCATCGAAGGATGCGAAGCGGGTCATTATCTGCACGGGCAAGGTTTACTTCGATCTCGTCGATCACATGAACACGAACAAGATCAAGGACACGGCAATTATCCGGATCGAGCAGCTTTATCCGCTGCATGAAAAGAAATTGCAGGATGCCGTGTCGCGCTTTGGCAAGGCGGAGAAGTTCGTCTGGTGCCAGGAGGAATCGGCCAACGGCGGCGCATGGAGTTTTATTGAGCCCCGTCTGCGCAAGCTGGTGGGTCGCGATGTCCTCTATGCGGGTCGCGATGCCTCGGCCGCCTCGGCGACCGGTTCCCATGCCATTCACGATCTCGAACAACGCGAGCTCGTCAACCAAGCCTTCACTCTGTAATCAAGAAGTTCCCATGCCCATCGAAATCAAAGTCCCCACTGTTGGCGAATCCATCACCTCCGGCCTACTCGGCGTCTGGAACAAACCGGACGGCGCGTACGTCAAGGTTGGCGAACCCATTTTTGAAATCGAGACCGACAAGGTCACGGCGGAAGTGGTGGCCGAGAGCAACGGCGTGTTGAAGCACCTGGCCAAGGCGGGAGACACGGTGCAGATCGGGCAAGTGGTTGCGAGCATCGATGACAAAGCCCCGGCCCCCACGGAGACTGCTCCGAAGAAGGAGGAGGCCAACGGGACAGCCAAGACCTCGCGCGTGGAAACGCCAGCGGTGGCGGCAGGTCGAGGCAAGAATGCGGATGATCTTTCCCCTGCGGTCCGTTATCAGACCGAAGAAAAGGGTATTAATCCCGCGGCCATCACCGGCACGGGCAAGGATGGACGGATTCTCAAGGGTGATGTGCTGGCGATCGAAAGCGCGAAGGCTGCCGCGGGTAAATCCGGCGGCGATTCAGCGCCTGCCCCGGCGAAACCGACCGGTGAGCGCACGACGCGGAAGAAGCTCACGCCTCTGCGCCAGAAAATTGCGGCGCGTCTTTTGAGCGCCCAGCAGGAAACGGCGCATCTTACCACTTTCAATGAAGTCGATCTTTCCAACATCATGGCGTTGCGGACGAAGTTCCAAGATCGCTTTGTGAAGAAGAACGAAGTGAAGCTCGGGTTCATGTCGTTCTTTGTGAAAGCCGTGGTGCACGCGTTAAAAACAGTGCCCGCGATCAATACCCGCCTGGATGGCGAAGAGATCGTGCAGAATAATTTCTACGACATCGGCTGCGCCATCTCGACCGAGAAGGGACTGCTCGTCCCCGTGCTGCGCGATGCGGACCAACTTTCCTTTGCCGGTATTGAAAAGGCGATCGGCGCGTATGCGAAGAAAGCTCGCGACGGGAAGATCCAACTTTCGGAGCTTGAAGGCGGCGTCTTTACGATCACCAACGGCGGCGTCTTCGGCTCGCTTCTTTCCACACCGATCATCAACCCTCCCCAGTGCGCCATTCTTGGCATGCACACGATCCAGGAACGGCCGGTGGCCATTTCGGGTCGCGTGGAGATTCGCCCGATGATGTATCTCGCGCTGACTTACGATCATCGTCTTGTTGATGGCCGCGAAGCGGTGACGTTCCTCGCGACGATCAAGGAAGTGGTGGAGAATCCGGCGGCGGTGTTGCTGGAAGTTTAAGGCCGGGCTCACCGGGCAATCGGCTCCGGTTGCGCGCCATCCTGATAGAAACGCGCCCCGAACTTGATGAAAGGTCTCTCGATAAACCGATGCGAGAGGGTCGCCATCGCCGTGGTCACGAGGGTTCCCACCACGAAAAAAAAGAAGAGCGCCGCCATGCTTTGTTTTTCAAAGGAGGCGATGACGGGTATGGAGGTCAGAATTCTGTGTGTGGCGTCCTGACAAACGATGTTTAGAAGGTAAAAGCTGTAAGAAATAGCTCCCATAAAGCGAAAAACGGGAAAATCCAACACTCTAAAAAAGGACGAATGTGGATTAAAATCCGCGAGGACAAGGCCGAGTAAAATAATCGCCCCGGTTCCCGCCAGGAGATAAGCGGGATGTCGCTCCGCACCATAATGGGAAAATGGATGAGACGCCACGAATGTCGCCATTACGGAGGCAAGAAGCAGAAAAAAAACAAAGTTTTCCATTTTCCATTGCAGATCTCCCAGCCTTTTTAAGGCCAAAGGGAGGAGATAACCGCCATAAAACAGCCACAAGGTCAATCCGGTATTGCCCGGGGAAAAAATGGACAGAACGATGAGAGCCAGGAGCATCAGGACCTTGCCTTTCCACCGAACCAATGATGAGTAGAGATGCAAAAAAGGGAAAATCAACGCCGCCTGTGCCTCGACTTTCAGGGTCCACGTCACGCCATTCAAGTCCTGCTTGAGAAAGGTGAAATTTTCCACGGTTTCCCATATGGAAGGAAAAACAGGGTTATCCAAATGGTAGTGCTCATTAAAGTGTCCTTCTCCAATGAATTTACCCTGAAGCACCCGCTCGATGAGAAGGAGCTGCATAAACAAATAGGGAATCGTGCAGACAAAATAAGCGGGATAGATGCGGAAAAAGCGGCGGGTCCAAAACTTACCGAAGGTTTGAAACGTCAAAGCACCGCCACGACGGAGCGACATACCCAGAACCAGGCCGCTCAAGACAAAGAAAATCGTGACAGCAATTCGCCCATCGATAATAACGCTCCAGGTATGATCGAGATAGAGAGGCCAGATATGTGAGGCTGCTACCACCAACGCCGCCAGCCCGCGAACAGAATCAAGGCGCGGCAGATGTCGTGTGACGAGGTGAAAAGACATTCAAAAGTGTCTGGAGAACAAAGGATTCTTTGGGCTGACTACCGATCACCCTAAGGGAACTAAACCCTTTTAAAAGTCCAAATTAGACGGGACATTTAGCCTGTGAACTCGTTTCGAAATAGCGAACGAAGTAGCTCTTAAATCGCAATTACGCTAATTGTTTTTGATGCGCAAGCTCTCGCTTCTTCTCTGTCTCGGATTTTCAGTCGTCGTTCCAACGGTTTCTCAAGCTCAAGACGCTAACCAGCCAAGCGCCCAAGCTGCGCCAGCACCCGCAGCATCGCCCGCTGAACTCAAGGCAGGTCCGCAGGCGGGGCAGAAGGTGGCGTTTCTTGGGGATTCCATCACGCAATATGGCTGGAGCAATCAGACCGGTTACGTCCATCTCGTGGTCATGGAAATGGAGAAGCAGGGCCGAAAAATCGAAGCGATTCCGGCGGGCGTCAGTGGCAACACCTCGAAGGATATGCTGATGCGTCTGGACCGAGATGTCCTGAGCAAGAAGCCGGACTGGATGACACTGAGCTGCGGCGTGAACGATGTCTGGCATGGAGCGACCGGAGTGCCGTTGGATGACTACAAAAAGAATATCACCGCGATAGTCGATAAGGCCACGGCGGCGGGCATCAGGGTCGTGATCCTGACCTCGACCCTGATCATGGAAGACCCGACGAACGACAATAACCAGAAACTGGTCGCCTATAATGATTTTCTCCACTCGCTGGCTGCGGAAAGAGGATTGCCGGTCGCCGAGTTGAACTCGGATGAGCAGGCTGAGCTGACGAAAATGATAGCGGATTCACCCGACATCAAGGGTCCCCGCCTCACCGTTGACGGCGTCCATATGAATGGCATGGGCAATGAAATAATGGCGGCCGGCATTTTAAAAGCGTTCGGCTCGACCGATGCGCAAATCGCAGATGCCAAGGCAGCCTGGGTGGATTTACCCGGCGCGATGGCCACCGTACCCAAGGGCGGGCTCAGCGTGACGCAGTATCTGCATTTGCAGGCGCTGGCCCAGAGCCAGGGGAAGACGGTGGATGATCT
>Ga0068858_100000740_pt1 | contig 34216 bp, 32 predicted proteins | sample KBSSwiS12_FD_66589 | JGI IMG/M metagenome (GOLD analysis project Ga0068858, IMG submission 66589) | Switchgrass rhizosphere microbial communities from Kellogg Biological Station, Michigan, USA - KBS Switchgrass S1-2 | ecosystem: Host-associated > Plants > Roots > Rhizosphere > Soil ... | reverse complement strand
CGTCGAGATCGCGCCGGTTCTTCGTGCCGTTGATGCGCAATCCGTAGGCGACGTTGTCGTAGATCGACTTCGGGAACGGGTTCGACTTCTGGAACACCATCCCCACGCGGCGGCGCAGCTCGACGACGTCGGTCTCCTTGCCGTAGACGTTCCTTCCGTCGATGAGGATCGTCCCTTCGCCGTGGGCGTCGGGGATGATGTCGTTCATCCGGTTGATGGAACGGACGAACGTCGATTTCCCGCAGCCCGACGGGCCGATGAGCGCGGTGACCTGGTTCTCCGGCACATCGAGCGTGATGCCGTGCAGCACCTTGGCCGTGCCGTAATAGAAGTCGAAGTCGCGAATGGTGATCTTGGGTTGATTCACGGTCGATTCATCCTCTCCAGACGGCGAACGGCGAAGCGGGCGATCATCGACAGCGCGAGGATCATCATCACCAGCAGGAACGCGCCGGCCCACGCCTGCCGGTGCCAGTCTTCATACGGCGAGATGGCATACGTGAAGACCTGCACGGTGAGCGAGGCGATCGGCTGCGCCAGGTTCGTCGACCAGAAGCGATTGTTGAATGAGGTGAAGAGCAGCGGCGCGGTCTCACCCGCGACGCGCGCGAGCGCGACGAGGATGCCGGTGAGGATTCCGGGGAGCGCCGCCGGGAGAATGACGGTGAAGACCGCGCGGCTGCGCGAGGCGCCGAGGGCCAGCGCCCCTTCGCGCAGACCGGCAGGCACGAGCCGCAGCAGCTCCTCGGTGGTGCGGATGACGATCGGCAGCATGAGGATGCCGAGGGCGATGCCGCCGGCGATCGCGCTGAAGCGCTTCACCGGCAGGACGGCGATGCCGTAGGCGAAGATGCCGATGACGATGCTCGGCACGCCGTTCAGCACGTCGGCGGCGAAGCGGACGATCGACGTGAATTTCGTCTTCGGATATTCGGAGAGGTGGATGCCGCAGATGCATCCGACCGGCACGGCGAGCAGCGCGGCGATGCCGATCAGGATCAGCGTGCCGGCGATGGCGTTTCCCATCCCGCCGCCCGCTTCGCCCACCGGCTTCGGCATCTGCGTGAAGAAGGCGACGTTCATCGCGCCAATCCCTTCCTTGATGACGTAGAAGAGGATCAGCGCCAGCGGCAGCAGCGCGACGAGCACGGCGATGGCGCAGAAGATCTCGGCCAGGCGCGAGACGACACGGCGGCGCAGCGAGGTCATGACGTCACCTTCCGCACCAGTACCCGCGAGATCAGGTTGATGGCGATGGTGATGATGAAGAGGAGCAGGCCGATCTCGATCAGCGCGTGCAGATACAGCTCGTCGGCGGCCTCGGTGAACTCGTTCGCGATCACCGCGGCCATCGTGTACTGCGGCGCGAAGAGCGACGTCGTCACCTGCGGGTTGTTGCCGATGACCATCGTCACGGCCATCGTCTCGCCGAGCGCGCGGCCGAAGCCGAGCATGATCGCGCCGATGATGCCGGTGCGGCCGAAGCCGACCGCGACCTTGATCGCTTCCCAGCGCGTCGCGCCGAGGGCGTAGGCTGCCTCGCGCTGCGTCGACGGCACGTTCTTGAGGATTTCGCGCGCGACGGAAGACGTCAGCGGCACGACCATGATCGCCAGGATCACCGCCGCGCTCAGCATGCCGACGCCGAGCGGAGGACCCTTGAACAGCGGGAACTTCCGCAGTGCCGCCGGCATGATCAGCTCCAGCTTCCGCACGATCGGCACGAGTACGAAGATGCCCCACAGTCCGTACACGATCGAAGGAATGGCGGCCAGCAGCTCGGTCAGGTAGGCGAGCGGCAGCCGCAGCACGCGCGGCGAGAGCTCGGAGATGTAGATGGCGATGCCGAGCGCGATCGGCGTGGCGAGCAGCAGCGCGAGGACCGCGGAGTAGAGCGTGCCCCAGATGAACGGCAGCGCGCCGAACTCACCCGACACCGGGTCCCACGTCGTTCCCTTCCAGAAACCGAAGCCGAACTTCTCGATCGACAGCAGCGACTGGCGGGTCAGCTCGAAACCGATGCCGGCAACGACGAGAAGGACGAGCGCGGCGAACGCGCCCGTCCCGATTCGAAACCAGCGATCGTCGCTACGTCTCATGCTTTCATTCCTGTCGGTCCCTTGAGGGGTGCGGACGTCTCGTCCGCACGGCCGGCGCCCGGCGCCGCCATCGTCCGGTGCGCCGGACTGAGCGGACGAGACGTCCGCTCCCCTCTTTTCACAGCTGGATCTTCGCCAGTGCCTGCAGCTCTTTGTCGACGACGGCCTGCGGCAGCGGCGCGTAGTGGAGCGCGGTCGCCTCCTTCTGTCCGTCCGTCAGCGCCCACTTCAGGAAGTCCACCATGATCTTCGCCCGCTCTTTGTCCTGCGGGTTCTGGTAGAGGAGCATCCAGGTGAACGAGGCGATGGGATAGGCGTCCTTGCCCTCGGCGTTGGTGATCGAGACGCGGAAGTCGTCCGGCATGGCCACGCCCGCGGCTGCGGAGGTGACGCTGTCGAGCGTCGCGGTGACGTACTCGCCGGCCTTGTTCTGCACGGCGGCGAACGGAATCTTGTTCTGCAGCGCGAAGATCAGCTCGACGTAGCCGATCGCGCCGGGCGTCTGCTGCGTGAGTCCGGAGACGCCTTCGTTGCCCTTCGCGCCGACGCCGACCGGCCAGTTGACCGAGGTGTTCACGCCGACCTTCGTCTTGTAGTCAGGCGAGACTTTGGAGAGGAAGTCGCACCAGATGTAGGTCGTACCGGAGCCGTCGGAGCGATGGACCACCGCAATGTCGGTGGCCGGAAGTTTCACGCCGGCGTTCTCTTTCGCGATCCGCGCGTCGTTCCACTTCGTGATCTTGCCGAGGTAGATGTCGGCGAGCAGCGCGCCGCTGAAGTGGAGCTGCGAAGTGACGCCGGGGACGTTGTAGATCGGCACCACGCCGCCGAGGACGGCCGGGAAGTGGAGGATCGGGCCGGGTGCCGACTTCAGCTGCTCGTCGTTCATCGGTCCGTCGGTCGCACCGAAGAAGACCGTCTGCGCGCTGAGCTGCTTGATGCCGCCGCCCGAACCGATCGACTGGTAGTTGATCTGAACGTTCGGGTGCGCCGTGTGGTACTGGTCGAACCACTTCGAATAGATCGGATAGGGGAACGTGGCACCGGCGCCGTTGATGGTGATCGTGGCGCCGGTGGCCGCCGGAGCGTTCTTCGTGGTCGTATCGGCGTTCGGTGTTTCAGCCGGCTTGCATGCGAATGCCGCGAGCATGAGAGCGGCGAGAATCGTGAATTTCTTCATGCCCGTCATTCTGGACATCGCGCATGAAGCCCTCCGCCGCTGTGTGTAAATTCGGTGTGAAGTCCGGCGGCGCGCGGTACTAGCCCAAATTTCCCCCCACTCCTTCCATCCCTCTATGAACTTCGCTTCATGGTGCATGTGGAAAAACGTCTGTATATCAAGACGTACATGCAACGACACGAATGGCACGACGGCGTGACGCCGCGAGGGCCGAGCCATGACGAGACGCTTCTTCGGAAAGCGGTCAGCGATCTCGTTCGGTCCGAACGGCTTAAAAAAAAATGACACAGGAAGCGCTGGCCATGCATGCGGAGATCTCCTATGAACATCTCAACCGCATCGAGAACTACAAATCGACGCCCTCCCTTTTCGTGCTCAACCAGCTCGCCACGTCGCTCGGTTACGACGACCTCTGCTCATTCCTGGCTCTCGACCCGAGCGGCGTTCTGCACCAGACCCACTGAGAGACGCCGATGAGCGCGGCGCACCCGCAGATCCCGCAGGTGCGCGGCCGCCGCGGCCTTCCGGTCGTCGGCTCGCTGCCGTTCCTGTGGCGCGATCCCGCGCGCGGCCTGGTCGCGCTTTACGAGGACTACGGTCCGCTCTTCACGACGAAAGTTCCCGGCCGGACGCTCTGCTTCGCCATCGGGCCACAGGCGAACGAGGTTTTCTTCAAGACGCGTCTCGATGCCATCACATCTGAGGATGGCCTCGACGGCGTCAAAGGGCGGCCGGTCGGGACGCTCGACGGCGAAGCGCACCAGCGGGTGCGCGGCGTCATGCAGGCCGCGTTTCACGGCGCGGGACTCTCCGCGCTGGCGCCGACGATCGCGTCGTCGGTACGCGAAGCGGTGTCGCGATGGGACGACGGCGTCCCGATCCTGCAGGCCTCGCGCGCGCTGTCGCTCCACACCGTGTTGCGCGCGGCGATGGGAGCGGCCGACTCCGACCTGCCGCGGCTCACGGCGCTCTATCACGACTTCGCGCGCGCTTTTTTCGCGCCGCGCATTCCGATCGGCCGCTACAAGACCGGCCTCGCGGCGCGCGACCAGATCGACGCCTGGCTGCGCGAGCGGATGAAGACGGCCGGCCAGAACGGCGTCTCGACTCTGCTCGACGTCTTCCTGCAGGAAGGCGGGCACCAGCTCTCGCCGAACGAAATCCTGGAGAACCTCCGCATTCTCGGCGTCGCCGGACACGAGACCACCGGCACGGTGCTGGCGTGGATCGTCATTCAGCTGGCGCGTGACGGCGCCCTGTGGGACGCCGTCTGCCGCGAAGTTCCGGCCGGCACCGCGCTTCCGCTCTCGCTTCGCGAAGCGAGCGAGTTCCGTCTCGTGCGGGCCGTGGTGCAGGAATCGCTGCGGCTCTACACGCCGGCGTGGTACGTGCCGCGCACCGTCTGCGCCGACGACCTCGAGCTGCACGGCTTTCCGATCCCGCGCGGCACGCTGATCGGCGTCAGTCCGCTGGCCACGCATCATCTCCCCGACCTCTGGCCCGACCCGTTTCGCTTCGACGTCAACCGCTGGGCGAAGGGCTTCGCCATCTCGCCGAACGTGTTCCTGCCGTACGGCGGCGGACCGCACCTCTGCGTCGGCGCGGCGTTCGCGGCGCTGCAGATGGCGCAGGTCGTCATCGCTTTGGCCTCCGGACGTCGGCGTCCCACGCTCGCACGGAGCGACTACGACTTCCGGCCGTTCCTTCTGCCGTTCCCGCATCCGTCGCCCGACATCCGCATCGGCTTCGCCGCCGCGCGGACGATGCCGCGCGTGAAGAAGACGCTGCCGGTCGTCGGCATCCTGCCGCGGCTGTGGCGCGATCCGGCCCGAGGGCTGATCAAACTCTACGAGCAGCACGGTCCGGTCTTCGCCACCGAGTTGCCGGGCCAACCGGTCTGCATGGCCATCGGGCCGGAAGCGAACGAAGCGCTGTTCCGCGCCGGCGGCGACTCCGTCTCCGCGCGCGTCGGCAACGGACAGTTCTCCTGGCTGATGGGAGAGCCGGTGGAGGTGATGGACGGCGAGGAGCATCAGCGCGTCCGCGCCATCCTCCAGCCGCTGTTGCGGAGCGAGTCGCTCACCGATCTCGCGCCGCTGATGGCGTCGATCGTCCGCGACACGATCGACGGATGGGACGACGTGTCGATCTGGGAGTCGACGCGCCTGCTCACGCTCGCCGTGATCCTTCGGGCCGGCCTCGGGGTGGAGACGCCGGACATGAAGCTGCTCGAGCGGCTCTTCGACGACTTCACGCACGCCTTCTTCGCGCCGAAGATCCGCATCCGCGGCAGCGCGCATGTGAAAGGCCTCCGCGCGCGCGACGGCATCGATGAGTGGCTGCGCCGCCGCGTGTTGAACGCGAACGCGCACGACGGCCGCAAGGACCTTCTCAGCGTGCTGCTCGCCGCGCGCGATCGCGGCGAAGCGGACCTCACCCCCGCGCAGTTTTTCGACAACCTGCGCATCCTGGTCTTCGCCGGACAGGAGACGACGGCCAGCATCCTGGCCTGGAGCGTCATCCACCTGGCGCAGGACGACGAGCTGTGGGCCGCGTTGTGCGCCGACGTTCCGGCCGGCGCCGCGTTGCCGCTCTCGCTTCAGGAGCTGCGCGACTTCCCGTTCATCAAGGCGCTGCTGAACGAGACTCTGCGGCGCTACACGCCGGCCTGGTTCGTCCCGCGCGGGATCGTGCGCGACGTCACGCTGCACGGGATCACGATTCCGAAGGGAACGATGGTCGGCCTCAGTCCGCTGGCGACGCATCATCTCGCCGCGCTCTGGCCCGATCCGTTCCGCTTCGACGTCACCCGCTGGCTCTCCGACGCCGCGCCTTCGCCGAACAGCTTTCTCCCGTTCGGCGCCGGTCCGCACACCTGTCTCGGCGGCGCGTTCGCGATGCTGGAGATGACGCAGGCGCTCGTCGCCCTCGCCGCGTCGCGCCGCCGCCCGTCGCTGGCGCGCGGCGCCGACATGCGGCCGGTGCTTCTCGGCCTGCCGCACCCGTCGCGCCGGATCCAGCTGCGCTTCGAACGCCCACGCAAGGAGATGACGGCATGAGCACACTTCCCACTTCCGAACCGGCCGCTGATCCGCGCGTGCGGCAGATCGTCGACGCGACGGCCGCCGGATTCGAGGCCTGCGCGCGCACCCGGATGCCCGCCGGCGAGTATCGCGATTTCTGTCTCTGGGCGATCGACGACGGCAACCCGCTGCGCGATCGATTCCTCCAGCTCACCGGAATCCTCCAGCTGGCGAACCTGACGACGCGGCTGCTCGACGGTCTCGTCACCAACGATCGCGCCTGGAGCCACCTGGTGGAGGCGAGCCGGGTGATGAACGGCTGGCAGATCCTGGAAGTGGTCTCCGACAATCTGGCCATCGGCCTCGGGCATCCGCCGGCGGCCGATACGAGCTTCGAGACCGCGCGGCGCAACCTGCTCTACGCCTTCAACGCGGAGATGGTGCTGGCGCTGGCGGGCAGCGGAAAGCCGGCCGGCGCGCTGGCGGAGCTCTTCGCGGGGATGTCGGGCGACGTCTCGCTCTTCGCGCACAGCCTCTCGCCGGAAAAGCACGCCGCGTTTGCCGACGCCTACACCGGCTCGCATCCCGCGGCGCGCTGGCGGGAGATCGATTTCGGGGCGCACATCCCGCTCGCGGCAAACATCGCGTCGTGTTGCGAGGTCGCCGACAACGCGCGCGTCGCCGGGCTGGACGAGATCGTCCGCACCTCGCTCGCGCGGCGCTACGAGACCGTCAGCCGGCTGCTCGACTACCGGCCGATCGATCCGGCGGAACTGATCGACATCAGCACCTACACGATCCTGGTCATGCCGACGCTCGGCTACTACATCTCGAACCTGTACGAAGCGGAGGGAGCGGCGGCGAAGCTCGCGCCGGTGGCCGCCGACGGCACGCTCTCGGCGGCGCTGTACGACGCCGCGATGCTGGTGCGAAAGCTCAACGACCTCGGCACGGCGATGGTGCTGGCGACGTGGCGCAAACGGCAGGACGTCATCAGCGCCCTGCGTCTCAGCATCGAACGCGCGGCGCGGCCGATCACGGTCAACGAGCTGCTCCTCGAAGCGGCCGATCGCGAGCCGCTGCTCAATCGCATCCGCAAGGACGCGTTGCTCGACGAGTTCAACGTCAGCCTCTACGGAATCGGCCACGAGAGCGCCGACCGGGAATCGATCGACTACTTCGGCCACCGTCTCGAATTCGCGGCCGGCGGCTATCTCGAACAACGGCTGCGGCTGGACGAGGAGCTCGCCGTCATCGACCGGCGCATCGGCGATACGCGAGCCGGCGCGCTCGTCCGGCGCTTCGTCCGGTTCCACGAGGCGCTCTACAGCGAGCGCTTCGATTCCACCGATGGAGAGTACGCAATCCTATGCAACTGAGACTCCGGGACAGCGTGGGGCGCGACCCTCCGCCGCCGCAACCGCTCCGCATCCACAAGCACGGCAGAGAAAGGACGCTGTCATGTCTGTTGAAAACCAGATGCTGGTCGCGCGGTCGTTGCGCGGTCCGGCCGTCTTCGAAGAGATCTATCACCCCGAGCTCCTCAACCACCCGCAGACGCGCGCCAAAGGGCGCGACGTGGTCAAGGATTTCTACGAGAAGTACAACCGCGCCTTCGACAACTTCGAAGGAACGATCGAGGAGCAGTTCAGCGCCGGCGAGAACGACGACCTCGTCGTGACCGTGTGGAAGGGACGCGGCATCCACCGCCGCGAGCTGGAGACGCCGCTCGGTCCCCTGGCGCCGACGAACCGCCACGCCGAGTTCCACGTCATCACGGTCGTCCGGGTCGTCAACGGCCGCATCGTCGAACGCTGGGGCCAGGTCTGACTCCGCACACCACCAACCCGACCAGAAAAAGGAGAACGTCATGCCAGGAGCGATGCTATGGGCGCAGATGGAGACCACACCGAAACGCAAGGCCGTGCAGCGGGTCGTGCGTGAGGGTCCCTCGTCCTACAAGGAAGTCTTTGCCCACGATCTCATCAGCCACCCTCCTCTCCCCACGCCGGGACCGGACGGAATGCGGGCCCTTCAACAGAAGTACGCCAGCGCGTTCGCCGATCTGCAGGTGTTCATCGAGTACCAGTTCGAGGATAGCCAGGACCACGACCGCGTGGTCACCGTCTGGCGCCTGACCGGGAAGCACGTCGGCGATCTGGAGACGCCGCTCGGGCCTCTCAAGGCGACGAACAAGCCGATCGACCTCCAGCTGATCACCGTTGCGCGGTTCGCCGACAACAAGATCGTGGAGCGTTGGGGACAGGTCTAGCCCGCAGCGGGCGCTCGGGCAAGGAGGTCAGCGATGCTGGTCGCAGCGAACATCTACACATTGCAGATGAAGCGGCTCCTCGAGCGATGGAAGCTCGAGGGAGTGAAAAAGGCGGGCAGCGACGACGATGCGCCGACTCCGGGGCATCAGCTCGCCGCCGGCGCCGCCGCCGCGCAACCGCAGATCCCGTTGTCGTGGACGAAGCCGGGCTACCGCTTCCTCTCCGACGACGAGCTCGGACCGGCAGTACTCGGAGACACGTCGTTCGGCGGCATGATGGTCGTCTACGACTGGCCCTCCGGGGACATCGTCTGGCGACAGACCTGGGGCAACATGCTGGTGACCCCGTCCGGGTTCTGCTTCGCGGACGGCGCAATGTTCGTCAACGATCTCGAAGGAGCCAACATCCTGAAGGTCGACGTCGACACTGCGCCGGGACGCCTCCTGGCCCGGATCTCTCACCACTATTTCAACGACCTGCATTCACTGGAACGCACCAAACGCGGGTTCCTCGTCACCTGCAGCGGCACCGACCTGATCCTGGAGATCGACGCCCGAGGACAATTGCTCTACGAGTGGTGGGCGGCCGAGCACGGCTACACCACCACACCTTCGGGCGAATCGCGTTCGTCGGGCCGCGGCGACGAGCATCGAAACCGCTACTACCACACGCGCTACCACACCACACACCTCAACGACGCGACGTTCCGCGACGACGATGAGCGGTACCTTCTCGCGCTGCTGTTCCATCAGGGACAGCTGATCGAGATCGATCGCTCCCTGCCGCCGGAGAAACAATCGGCGCGGATCCTCCTCGACGGCCTGCGGTTCCCGCACGGCCTCGAGCGGATCCCCGGCGGCTGGCTGTTCGCGAACACGGCCGCGAAAGAGCTGGTGCTCCTCGATGACGCCATGCAGGTGCGCAAGCGAATCGCGTACGACGGCGGCTGGATTCAGGACTGCACACGCCTCTCGAACGGCCACATCGTCCTCAACGACGTCGACAACCACCGCCTGGTCGAGTTCGCGCCGCCGCGGTGGAAGATCGCGCGCGTCGTTCCCTACGACGTCAACTGGCGGATGGGCGAACTGCTCGAAGTGCCGGAGCCATACGCCACCTCACTGATCTGCGCTCTTGCGGAGGATCCTGCTGATGACCACTTCAACCACGATCGATCATCTCAGTCTCGCGAATCTCGCGCGTGATGAGGTGCGGGCCAATCCATATCCTCTCTATCGCGTGCTCCGCGAGAACGAGCCGGTGCGGTGGGATGAGCCGCTCGGCTGCTGGGTGCTGACGCGCTACGCCGACATCTCCGCGCTGTTGCAGGACCGGAGGATGTCGGTGCAGCGATTCAAGCGCCTGCGGCAGGAAGCGGGCGGACGCGATCCGGCGGTGGACGAACTGCTCGACCTCGTGACGCACATGATGAACTACGTCGATCCTCCCAACCACACGCGCCTGCGGAACCTGACGAACCGGGCGTTCACTCCGAAGGTGCTGGAGACGCTGCGCGGCAAGATCCAGAACACGGTCGACGAGCTGATCGACGGCGCGCTGGCGGAAGGGTTTCTCGATCTCGTCGAGGGTTACGCCTATCCGCTCACCACGATCATGATCGGCAGCATCCTCGGCATCCCGCGCGAGCACTGGTTGCAGCTCAAGAAGTGGGAGGACGATCTCTCCGGCTTCCTCGGCCGCGTCGATCACGGGCCGGAGGAGATGCGCACCGCCGCCGCCAGCGTCCGCGGCTACTTCGCCTACTTCCAGCGCGTGGTCGAAGAGCGGCGCAGGAATCCGGGCGACGATCTGCTGACGAACCTCATCGAAGCCACGGAGGAGGAAGGACGGCTGACGGAGTTCGAGCTGTTCAGCACCTGCCAGCTGTTCATGATGGCCGGCCACGCCGCGGCGAGCCACCTGGTCAGCAACGGCCTGCTCTCCCTCATGCGCCATCCCGATCAGCTTCACCTCCTTCGCGCCAACCCCGGCCTGACGCGACACGCCGTCGAGGAAGCGGCGCGCTGGGACAGCTCGGCGCAGGTGGTCGAGCGGATCGCGACCGAGGATGTCGTCATCGACGGCCGCACGATCGCTGCCGGCGACACGCTCCGTCTCGTCCTCGGCGCGGCGCATCGCGACCCCGAGCGCTTCCCCGATCCCGACCGCCTCGACATCCAGCGCCCGAATCATCGCGCGCTTCTGTTCGGCGGCGGTCCGCACACCTGCATCGGCGCGTTGCTGGCGCTCATGGAGGGAGAGGTGGCGTTCGAAACGCTCCTGCGGCGCATTCCGGAGTTCACGCTCGGCATCCGCATCGAAGAGCTGGAGTGGCTGCCGACGCATTCGCTGCACGGCGTTCGCACGCTGCCGATCTTCTTCTGCCCGCAGCAGGTCGACTGATGTTCGAGATCAACGTCTGTCGCGTGGTCGACTGCCCGGTCGAGGAGACGTTCCGCTTCCTGTGCGACCTGGAGAACGATCCGCAATGGTGGATCGGCGTCCGCGAGGTCCGCCGCACCTCGGCCGTGCAGTACGCCGCCGGCGCGACCTACTGGCAACGCAACGTCCTGTTCGGGCTCAGCTTCGACATGACCATCGAGGTGACGCAGCTCGATTGGTGCGAACGGATGGAGTTTCGAAGCACGTCGACGACGCTCGCGCCGTTCGTCTGCACCTATCTCTTCGAGCCGCAGGGCGCGCAGACAAAAGTGACGATGTTCGGCCGGTCGGAGGCCAACGGCTTCGCGTTCCGCCTTCTCGGGCCGCTCTTCCGCAGCGGCCTGCGGCAGACGGCGGAGTCGAATTTCGATCGACTGCAGCACGTCCTCGCCGGCCGCGGGCGCCGCATCAGCGACCTCTCGCGAATCAGCGCCGCTCTGACCAACGCGTCGGCGTTGATCACGCGATGTCCGCCCGAAGCAGCCGACATCACGATCGATCGCCTGCTGCGGGAAATGCTGCCTCGGGGCGACGAAGGCTGGCTGTCGGAAGAAACACCCGACGATGGCGAGCGCCTGGGGCGCGATCGCGTCTGGATCGTCGATCCGCTGGACGGCACGCGCGAGTTCCGGATGGGTTTACCGGAGTGGTCGATCTCGATCGCGCTGGTCGAAGGCGGCCGGCCGGTCGCCGCCGGCGTCTGCAACCCCGCGGCCTGCGAGACGATCGTCGGCGCGCTCGGACATGGTGTGACGCGCAACGGCAAGCCGGCGTCGGTCAGCACGCGCGCCACGCTCGCCGGCGCCACCATCCTCGCCAGCCGGAGCGAGGTGTCCCGCGGCATCTGGGAGCCGTATGCGCATGCCCCTTACAGCATCCGGCCGCTGGGCTCCGTCGCGTACAAGCTCGCCCTCGTCGCCGCCGGCGCGGCCGACGCGACCTGGACCACCGTTCCGAAACACGAATGGGACGTCGCCGCCGGCGTAGGGCTGGTCCTCGCCGCAGGCGGCCGGATCGTCGCCGGCTCCCCCGCCGAGGAACGCTTCAACCGCCGCGACCCGAAGCTGACCCGCCTCATCGCCGCCCCCCCCCAGTTAATGGCCGAGATCACGCGGGAAGTTGGGGTCGCATCTGGAAAATCAACTTAACGCGGCGTTAAGTTGATTTTCCAGATGCGACCCCAACCCTTTACTTGAGGGCTTTGAGTTCCAGGGCTACGACTTCTTTTGGCAGCGGGGCGTAGCCGAGCGGCGCGGCGAACTTCTGGCCGTCGGTGAGGGCCCACTTGATGAAGTCGGCCATGATGCGCGAGCGCTGCACGTCGCGCGGCGACTCCTGCACGAGCAGCCAGGTGAACGACGAGATCGGGTAGACGTCCTTGCCCGGCGCGTTGGTGATGGAGACGCGGAAGTCCTTCGGCATCGCCTTCGCCGCGACCGCGGCGGCGTTGGACACCGTCTCCGTCGTCGCGTTGACGAACTCGCCCGCCGCGTTCTGCACCGGGCCGTAGCTGATCTTGTTCTGCAGCGCGTAGATCAATTCGACGTAACCGATCGCGCCGGGCGTCTGCTTGACCAGTCCGGCCACGCCTTCATTGCCCTTGCCGCCGACACCGACCGGCCAGTTGACCGACGTCGCGACGCCGACCTTCTGCCGGTACTCCGGCGAGACTTTCGCCAGGTAATCGCACCAGATGTAGCTCGTGCCCGAGCCGTCGGAGCGGTGCACGACGGTGATCTCGTCACCCGGCAGATTGACGCCCGGGTTCTCTTTCGCGATCCGCGCGTCGTTCCACTTCGTGATCTTGCCGAGGAAGATGTCGGCGAGCACCGGGCCGCTGAAGCGAAGCTGCGCGCCCGGCACGTTGTAGACCGGCACGACGCCGCCGAGGACCGTCGGCAAATGCATGATGCGAAAGCCGGCGGCGAGGATCTGCTCGTTGGTCATCGGGCCGTCGCTGGCGCCGAAGAAGACCGTGCCGGCGCTGAGCTGGCGGATGCCGCCGCCCGATCCGATCGACTGATAGTTGATCTCCACGTTCGGATGCGCCTTGTGATACTCGTCGAACCACTTCGAGTAAATCGGATACGGGAACGTCGCGCCGGCGCCGTTGATCTGGACTGTTTGGGCAGACACGATCCCCGTGACGCTCAAGAGCGCCATTAAGGCAAACAGCTTTTTCATCGGATTCTCCTTAGAAACTGATCAGCATCTTCAGTTCGTAATTCGTGGTGTTGGGAACGGAGGGAGTGACATTCGTCCGCTTGAGCGAATCGCGATCGAACAGCAGCGCCACCGACTTGCCGCTGGTGTTCGGGAACCAATAGGAGACGCCGTCGATGTCGCGCTTCTGCTTCTGCGAGTTGTTCGACTCGTTGGGCACGTAGTTGTCGTGGCGGATCAGCGCCTCGAAACCGGTCTTGCCGAACTTCGGCGTGACCCAGATGCCCCAGCCTTTCGAGTCGACCTGCGGCTTCGTGATCGAGGTCCGATCCTTCGCCTTCAGCACGTCGAAGCCGGCGTTGACCAGCGGATGCTCGTACGTGACGGTGCCGATCACGCGCTGGCGCTTGGCGTTGCCGGTGTAGTGATCGTCGATGATGGTGCCGCCGACGCGCAGCCCCTTGAGCATCGGTCCGCCGAGCGGCAGCGGGCGGAACGTTCCGCGGATCTGGAACGCCTTCTCGTTGTTGACCTCGGCCTTGTTGTAGTTCTCGCCGTTGTAGAAGCCGCCGTGGATGTCGCCGTAGTTGCCCGGCAGGTTGTAGTGGGCGCTGACGCCGGCGTCCGCCGAGGAAATCAGTCCGGCGCGCTCCGGAAACATCGTCCCCTGGAAACGGTAGCGGTAAATGCCTTCGGTGAAGTCGAGGTACGGCGTCTGCTGCACGCCGAAGCGGATCCACGATCCGTGCGTCGTCCAGTCGTCGAGGTTGAACTGCGCGTACGCGTACTTCAGGCGGAACAACTGGCTGCCGCTGAGCGACGCGCCGGTGCTCGTCTCGCGCGACACGTCGGGCGTGATGCGATACGCGATCAGGTGATTGATGTTGCCCGTGACATTGATGTAGGCGCGGGTGATGTTGAACGAGCTCGGATTGATTTTGTTGCCGTCGCTGTCATTGACCTTGGGCGAATCCTGAAACGTGTAGTCGCCGAAGATCGTGACGCCGACGTTCACCTTCGGCGCGTCGTCGGGCGGCGTGTAGCCGGCGGCAGGCGTGACCTGCGCTGATGCGGCGACCGCGAACATGGCGGTCAATGCCGCGGCGAGACTCAGTTTTTTCATCTGCAAAGCTCCCTTTCTGTTGAGGCGAATCTTGATGGATGTCGGATGCAGCTCGATTGTCAACGGTGTGAATTCGAAGTGAAGGGACCGAGGAGTTGCTGCGCGATCCAGCGCGCAGCCTGTTTCTCGAGCGCCGCGATCTCGTTCGAGCCGGCGAGGAAGCGTTCCTCGGCGACGAGCCGCTCAGCCAGCGTGTCGACCAGTTCGACGCGAAGGTCGAACCCGGTCGCGCACTCTAGCAGCGAACAGACCCCGACGCACGTCACATGAAGCGATCTTCCAATTTCCTCCGGTGAGGCTTCGCCGACGTTCGCGGCGTCCGATCGCTCCGGCGGAATCACCCGCAGGCCGGGCAATGTGGAAAGCCTCCGCGCGACGCTCGCGGCGAACGAGCCGCCGAGGAGAACCAGAGAGTCCAGAGGAATGCGACGTGGGTCGTGCATCGAGTTGACGTGGAAATTACGCCGGACGGCGGACGCTCCGTATGCAGCACGGGTAAATTCGGAGTAATTTGCATCGCGGGGACGATGGCAACCAAACCGAAGCGCATCGCGGCGATCGACATCGGCACGAACTCCATTCACATGATCGTGGCCGAGGCGAAGAGCCGCGGCTATCGCGTGGTCGACCGCGAGAAGGAGATGGTGCAGCTCGGTCTGAGCAGCCTCGATGGGCAGCCCTTGACCGAAGACGCCATCGACCGCGGCGTGCAATCGATCACCCGCATGGCGGAGATCGCGCGGCGGTGGAACGCGGACGAAGTGATCGCCGTGGCCACGAGCGCGGTGCGCGAGGCTCCGAACAAGCGCGAGTTCCTCCGCCGGGTGCGTGACGCGGCGGGCGTGAAGGTGCGCGTGATCTCCGGCGAAGAGGAAGCGGACTACATCTTCCGGGCCATCCGGTCGGCGGTCGACATCGGATCGAGCACGGCGCTCTGCGTCGACATCGGCGGCGGCAGCGCCGAGGTGATCGTCGGGACGGCCGAAGAGATCTACTTCACCGCCAGCGAACCGCTCGGATCGTTGCGGCTGGCGCAGCGCTTCCGCCTCACGGATCGTCCCGAACACGCCGCCATCGCCGAGTGCCGCAAGTGGGTGCTGGAGCGTGCCGCGCGCATCCGCAAGCGGATCCGGCGCATCGGCGTCGACATGGGCATCGGGACGTCAGGGACGATCCTGGCGCTGGCCGGCATCTGCTCCGATCGCGAAACGTCGGCGAACGGACTGCTCACGCTCGGGCGCACCCGGCTGGCGAGCGTCATTCCGGCGCTCGCCGCGATGTCGGCCGAGGAGCGGAAGGCGAAGTTCGACATCGACGACAAGCGCGCGGGGACGATCGTCGCAGGAGCGATCGTGCTGGAAGGATTGATGTCGGTGCTCGACATCCCTTCGCTGCTCGCCTGTCCGGTGGCCATTCGCGAAGGGATCATCGAGAGCCGCGTCGCCGCGTCGGCACGCGACGCGGCGGCCGGCGGCTCCGTCCGGCGCAAGTCGGTCATGCGTCTCGCGGAGCGCACGGATTGCGACATGCGTCACGCGTCGCACGTCGCGCGGCTGGCCACGCGCATCTTCGATCAGACGGAAAAGTTGCACCGCCTGACCGGCGATTCGCGCGAGCTCCTCGAGTACGCCGCGTTCCTGCACGAGAGCGGCGCGCACATCAGCGAACGCGGGCATCACAAGCACAGCTATTACCTCATCCGCCACGCCGACCTGCGTGGATTCACGGATCAACAATTGCTGGTGATCGCGAACGTGGCGCGTTACTACCGGAAATCGGTTCCCGACATCGAGGATCCGAACTTCTACGAATTGTCGGAAGAGCAGCAGGAGACGGTGTCGAGGCTGGCGGCGATTCTTCGCGTCGCGGAAGGCCTCGATCGCGGACATCGCCAGCGGGTGCGCGACGTGGCCGTGAGCAACGGCTCGAACACGCTGCGCTTCATCGCCCGCACGCGGGCCGACGCCTCGGTCGAGATCGAGAGCGCCGTGAAACGAGCGAAATACTTCTCCCGGCTGTTCGACACGCGCGTGAAATTCGAGGTGCTTTGATGTTCGTGGTTCTTCTGCGGCACGGCATTGCTCATCCTCGCGGGACGAAGCCGGAAGAAGAGCGCGACCTGACCGACGTCGGACATCGGCGCATGAAAGAGGTCGCCCGCGGCCTGGCGAATCTCTTCCCGAAGGCGGGGGCGCTGCTTTCGAGTCCACTGCTGCGATGCGTGCAGACCGCCGAGTGGGTGGAGAAGGCCTACGGCGGAAAGCTGGCCATCGACCTGCGCGACGAGCTGCGTCCCGAGGGCGATCGCGCGGCGTTGCCGGCGCTCGCCGAATCGACGCACCGGCAGCGCGTCATCATCGTCGGGCACGAGCCGTGGCTCAGCGAGTCGATTCAGCGGCCGGAGCTCGAGCTGAAGAAGGGCGGATGCTACGGCGTCCGCATCACCGACGGCGAGATGCGCCTCGAGTGGATGCTTCCGCCGCGCGCGCTGCGCAAAATCCGGACAAGCTGAGTACGGACACGCTGAGAGCTTGTCCTACGTTTTCGGCGTTTTCGTCGCCTTTTTTACTTTCTTCGCCACTTTTTTGATCTTCTTCGTCTGCTTCCGGATCACTTTGCCCGTCGCCCTGGCCACTTTCTTCCCGAGCTTCAAACCGACGGGAAGCGCGGCGGACGCGGCGACGACTTCGACGACCGAGGCGGCGACGCGGCCGACGAAGTCCTGCTTCTCCTCGGCGGACATCGTCTTCCAGTGACCGACCAGCGTCTGCACGGCGGCGGGCGAATCCTCGCCGAAGTTCTCCGCGAGATGATCGAGGGAGCGCACTCCCATTTCGTGGATGTATCCGACGACCCGTTTCGGCAATAGTTCCTTCGTTTCCACCATCGTCTCCTTCAATGCTTCTTTTTCTTCTTCGCCTTCCGGCGGAACGAGCCGGGGCGGCGGATGATCTCTTCGTAGGGCCCGAGGTGCACCGCCTCGGCGCGCGCAATGGCGATGAACTGCTCCTGGCTGCGCAGCGGCAGCTCAGCCATGCTTTCAATGCCCGGCGAGCGGCGGTGGTATTTCCCATCCGTGTCGAGGATCCACGCCTTCACGTTGTCGGCCAGCGAGATCGGCAGGATCTGCTTCTCGATCCGCCTGGCGATGAAGGCGTCGCGCACCGGAAACGTCGTCTCGATGCGGCGGACGAAATTGCGCGGCATCCAGTCACCGCTGGAGATGTAGACCTCCGGCGCTCCGGCGTTCTCGAAGCGGAAGAGCCGGGAGTGTTCCAGAAAGCGATCGACGACCGACGTCACGCGGATGTTCTCGCTGAATCCCGGGACGCCGGGAACGAGACAGCAGATGCCGCGGATGAGCAGGTCGACGTGCACGCCGGCGCGGCTGGCGCGGTAGAGCGCGTCGATGACGGTCGACTCGACGAGCGCGTTCATCTTGGCCACGATCGACGCCGGTTTTCCCTCGATGGCGTTCTGCGTTTCGCGATCGATCATCCGGATCGCCCAGCGGAGATAGTCCATCGGCGCGACCACCAGCTGTTTCCATTGCAGCGACGAGTCGCCTCGCTCGATCAGCTCCTGCACGCCGGCGACGCTGAATCCGGTCAGGAGGTTCATCAGCTGCGCGGCATCGGAACCGAACTCGGGATCGCAGGTGAAGAGATCGATGTCGGTGTAGACGCGGCCGGTGACGGCGTTGTAGTTGCCGGTGGAGAGGTGCAGGTAGCGCCGCAGCGCTCCCTCCTCGCGGCGGACGACGAGACAGAGCTTGCAGTGCGTCTTGATGCCGACGAGCCCGTAGACGACCTGCACGCCGGCGTTCTCCAGGTGGCGCGCCCAGTCGATGTTCTTCCGCTCGTCGAATCGCGCCTGCAACTCGACGATGGCCGTCACCTGCTTCCCGCGCGCGGCGGCGTTGGTCAGGGCGTCGACGATCGGCGAGCCGGGGTCCGTGCGGTAGAGCGTCTGCTTGATGGCCACGACGTCGGGATCTTCGGCCGCCGCCTGCACGAACTCGACGACCGCGGTGAAGGAGTCGTACGGCCGGTGCAGCAGCACATCGCCGCGGCGGATGATGGAGAAGATGTCCTCGGCCGACGCGAGCTGCGCCGGGATGCGTGGATTGAACGGCGGATCCTTCAGCTTCGGCTCGTCGACGCTGCTGTAGATCTGCATCAGGTCGCGCATCTTCAACGGACCGGGAGCGATGAAGACGTCGCTGTCGCTCGAGCCGGTCGACTCGACGAGCAACCGGATCACGTCGTCGGCCGCGCCTTCGGCGATCTCCAGCTGGACCACCTCGCGGCGGTCGCGGCGCCGCAACTCGCTCTCCATCGTCTTGAGCAGATCCTGGACGTCCTCTTCCTTGATCGACAGATCGGAATTGCGGATCAGCCGGAAGGCGTCGGCCGTGCGGAGCTTCAGGCCGGGAAAGAACCGGCCGGCGTACGACGAGATGACGTCCTCGATGAGCACGAAACGATTCTTCTCGACGACATGGAGGCGGGGGACGTTCTCCGGAATCTTCAGCACCACGGCGTGCACGTCGCCGCGCGGCGATTCGAGGACGAGCGCGAGATTCAGGCTGAGATTGGCGATGAAGGGGAACGGATGACCGGGATCGATGGCCAGCGGCGTGAGGATCGGCTCGAGGCTGCCGCAGAAGTAGTCCTCGACGCCGGCGCGCTCTTTTTTGCCGAGATCGGCGACGCGGTCGATGCGGATTCCTTCCTTCTTCAGCGCCGGAAGAAGCTCTTCGCCGAGGCAGCGGTACATCGCCTGAAGGAGCTTGTGCGAGCGATGCCGCACGGTGCTGAGCTTCTCGATCGCTTTCTGCGCGTCGCCGGTGGGGTTGGCCGCGATCAGGTCGCGGATCTCGCCGACCCGGATCATGATGAACTCGTCCTGGTTGTTGGCGCAGATGCTGAGGAACTTCACGCGATCGAGCAGCGGCACCGAGGGGTTCTGGGCCTCGCCCAGGACACGATGGTTGAATTCGAGCCAGCTCAGTTCGCGGTCGAAGAGCGGAAGCGGTTGCGTCGACGGCGCGACGATGGCTTCCGTCGTGGAGCGTACCGACTCGGCGATGGCCGTTGCCGGCGTAGGCCGCGGCGGTTCAGGCAGCACCGACATGGACATTCGATCCTATGCCCTGAGCGGCAAAACTGCGAAATGGGGCGATGTAAATTCTGTGTGCGGCGGGGTGAAGGGTCAGCCGCGCCAGGTGCGCCAGAGCGCCATCGTCTCACGCGCCCGATCGCGAGGGCGTGAGGCATAGATCAGCCCGGCAACGGGACGCGCCTTCGCGGCGATCGCCGTTTGCCTCGCGCTGATCGATGTTGCCATCCCGGCGTCGAGCTCACCGACGACCGTCAGGTCGTGATGTTCGCCGAGCAGGTCGGATAACTCGTGGAGCGCAGCGTCGTGCACGGTCATCATCTTCGGCCAGACGCGGGCGAAGAGCCGCACCTGGTACCACTGGTCCTTCACCCGTTTCCGCCATTCGTGAAAGGCGGGAGCGGCGCCGGTCTCGAACGCCTCGTTCATCGCCTTCCGGCCGGCGGAGATGGCGGATGCGAATCCTGCCTCGACCGCGTCCTCGACGTCGCGCAACGCGAGGTCGCGAACGCGCAGGCGCTCGGCCGCGAAGCGCATGAGCAGCTCATTCACGGTCTCCTCGAGCGCGGACGAATCGGCGTAAAGCGCGTCGCGGCGCTCGCGGACGAGCGTGCGCAGCGCGTTCGGCGCTTCGTCGTCGATGGCGTCGACCGCGCTCACCGTCGCCGACGCGTCGCGATACGGCGCGAGCGCACGGCCGGCGTCGCGATACCAGCGGTTCTGTTCCGCGAACGCGTCGCCGAGCGCCGGGCGATAGAGCCGCATCAGCGCGCGGCTTTCCTTGAATCGCTTGCGCGCCTCGTGCACGCGCGCGTCGCGCGAGAGGTCGTCGACGGTCAACGCGTTCGCGGCGCGGGTCAGCTGCTCGTCGGCGATCCGGCGAAAGGCCTTCTCCAGCGATTCGTCTCGATGCAGCACGAACGCCATCGCTGCGGATTGTAGAGCCGGCGGCGGTACGATTCCGCGCGAGGCATTTCGGATGAAGAAACGCAAAGAGATCGAGCGCAAATGGGTGCTCGCCGCGCCGCCGCCACTCGAGGACAAGCCGTTCGACGAGATTCGCCAGGGCTATCTCTTCAGCGGCGCCGCCGAGCTGCGCGTCCGCCGCGCCGGCGGCCGTTGTTTCATGACCGTCAAACGCGAGGCCGGGGCCAAAGCGCGCGACGAGTGGGAGACCGAGATTCCCGAATGGACGTTCGACGCCATCTGGCCGGAGACGAAGGGGAAGCGGCTGCGCAAACGGCGTTACAGCTGGCGCGAGGGCCGGCACAAGCTCGAGCTCGATATCTACGAAGGGAAGCTCGAAGGTCTCATCGTGCTGGAGGCCGAGTTCCGCTCGAAGAAATCGCGCGATCACTTCACGCTTCCCGGCTGGGCCGCCGGCGCGATCGAGGTCTCGGACGACCCGCGCTTTCGTAACGAGGTCCTCGCGGAGCACGGCTTGAAAGGACTCCGTCGCCGGCTGCAGAAACGCGAGCCGGACACGAAGAGCATCGCATCGGACGCTCAGGTTACGTAGAAGCCGTCAGGCCGAGCGCCTGGCGCACGCGCCGATGATTCCGATCTTCATATCCGCACAAGTGAGGGGTGCGGACGTCTCGTCCGCACGTCTGGCGCCGGACGCCGACCTTCTCCCGTTCGCGACATGAGCGGACGAGACGTCCGCTCCCCATTGTCGGTTCCTTCATATCCGGCAATACTAAAATCATTGCATGCGCCATGAACGGTGGATTTACGCACTTCTCTTCTTTATCGCCGTTCCGCTGTTCGCCCGCGACTGGCAACAGTGTCCGGCCGTGGCCACGCTCGACACGCCGGAGCTCGTCTACGCCCTCGGCGACACGCACGGCGATTACGACCGGCTGGTGAAGCTCCTCGTCGCCGGCCGTCTCCTCGCCAGCGCTCCCGCGTCACCCGATCAGGCGACATGGAGCGGCGGCCGTTCGATCCTCGTCGTGACGGGCGACATGATCGACAAGTTCGATCACGCGCTCCAGGTGATCGCGTTGCTGCGCGCACTCACGGCGTCCGCCGCGTCGCAGGGAGGGCGCGTCATCATCTCGACCGGCAACCACGAAGCGGAGTTTCTCGCCGATCCGAAAGGGACCAAGACCGAGATGTTCCGCGGTGAATTGAAGGCCGCGGGCATCAAGCCGCTCGACGTCGCCGGCGGGATCGATCAGCAGGGCATCGGCAGGTTCCTGCTCTGTCTTCCCTTCGCGTCACGGGTCAACGGCTGGTTCTTTTCCCACGCCGGAAGCACGAAAGGCCGCACGCTCAATCAACTGATCGCCGATCTGCAGGCAGGATTCGACGCCGACGGCTACAAGACCAAGGTGCTGCTCGGCAACAAGGGCCTGCTCGAAGCGCGCATGAGTCCGGCGCCATGGTGGGAGAAAGACGGCGACAAGCCGGTGGACAGCGCCGCCAGGCTCCTCGGATACGCCGACGCGCTCGGCGTGAAGCACATCGTGTTCGGACATCAACCCGGCGGCTATGTTTTCAACGACGGCTCGACGCGGACGAAGGGAACGATGTTCCAGAACTTCCACGGCCTGGTGATGCTGATCGACGTGGGGATGAGTCAGGGTGTGAATTACAGCAAGGGCGCGTTGCTGCGCATCGACAGCGCGAGCGCGACGGCGCTCTTTCCGGACGGGACGCAGAAGCAGCTCTGGCCGTAAATCATGCCGCGAGGAGCTCGGTGTTCGGGCCGATGCGCATCTCGTAGCCGCGCCAGGTGACCGTGTCATCGAAGTACGGCACGAATTGCGCGCCGAACTGCAGCAGGTCCTGCAGCGGCACGAGCGCGAGCTCGCGCCAGGTGAGCGGCGCATCCGTCGCGAAGCCGAGGAGCGCCATCTGCGCGATGCGGATCAAAGCCGCTGCGATCATGACCGACGGCTGCAGCGTGAGGATCGCGAACGGCAGTGGATTGACCAGAAACTCCGACGCGTACGCCGGCTTCGAGAAGGCGTACCGGATCTTGTTCCAGCGAATCTGCCGGTCGAGCGCGCGCCTGAGCGTTCGCTTCACGACGACGTTGCGGACGACGACGGGCGAGAGAGCGACGCGGAATCCGGCCTCGCGGACCGCGAGGCCGATGGCCTGGTCCTCGGCGAGCACGTTCGCGAATTTCTCGAAACCGCCGATCGCGCCGAGCGCCTCGCGGGTGATGGCCATCGACTTTCCGACCACGCACGGCACGCCGCCGAACGCGGCGATGACGCAGCCCGGCACGACGAAACCGAGGAGATGCAGCGTCTCGACGCGGGCCCCGAACGAGCGCGCGTTCGCGGCGGTGAAGAGGTTCGAGACCACGCCGACGTGCGGATCGTCGAACGACTCGAGCGTCTGCAGCAGGTCATCCGGCTCGATGCGCACGTTCGAATCGGAGATCAGCAGAATATCGCCCTTCGCGCGACGCGCGGCGGCGATCAGGCGCGCGACCTTGCGGTTGCCGTCTTCGAGACGCGCGTCGCCGCCGATGACCACGCGGAACGGCGTGCCCGGATGCGCGAGGCGCACGTGCTCGACGACTTCGAGCGCCGGATCGTCCGCGTCGGCGACGGAGACGATCACTTCGTAGTCGACGCCGCGGATGCGGGTGAACGACTCCAGGTTCTGCCGCAGCTCGTCATCGAGTCCGCAGACCGGCTTGAGAATCGAGACGAAAGAATCGGCCCGCCGGAAACGCGGGCCGGGTACGAAAAAACGTCCGCGCCTCCGGAAGAGGAGCGTCAGCACCGTCTGCACCGACGTGATGGTCAGCGCGACGATGGTGACGAACAACAGCGCGAGCGATGTGAGATTCATGATGCCCTCCTGGCTTCGATGGCCGGTTCCAGCCGCGTGACGGCCAGTCCCGTCCCCTGCTTCAGCGTCTCCATGACGTCGCTCATCCGCTTCTCACACGGGAGCAGCGTCTTCCACGCGTACAGGTGTTGCGGTTGATGAAAGTCGCTGTTGCCGACGAAGCGCAGCTTCGCGCGGCCGACCTGCGGAAAGAGGTCCCAGCGGCAGGCGATCTCCCACAGATCGATCAGCTCCGCCACGTCGTCGCGGCGGTTCCAGAGATAGAAGGTGTTGGCGAACCACTCCGACTGTTCGTTCGGATGGCAGGCGACGACGATTGCGCCGGCCTCCTTCGCGCGGACGAGCATCTGCTCCACCGTGCCTTCGGCCGAGACGAAGGCGTCGATGCCGAGGGCCAGGGCGTGCGCGGAGTTGTTGCGGCGGACGCGGTTCTGCGTCAGTTCGCATCCCGGAATGACCAGCATGCGGTACTGGTCCCACGCCCGCCGCGCTTCCCACTCGATCTCCGCGCGATACGGGGCGAAGTTCCGCGCGTTCACGCTGAGGCCGAAGCGGTGCGTCATCTTCCCGATCAGGTTGTCGTTATTGACCACGTGATCGGTGATGGCGATGACGTCATGTCCACTGCGTCCGAAGAGATCGACGACTTCCGCGATCGAGAGCTTTCCATCCGACCAGGTGGTGTGAATGTGCAAGTCAGCCAGGAGCATCGCGCCCGCCCCTCCTTTCCTTGTTTATGGTGGCGAAGGAGGGAGGTCAGGCGATGTCACGCCGCGTAAATTCGGCGCGAGGTTCGTAAGGATCTTGCATGACCGAGAGGGGAGCGGACGTCCCCGTCCGCTCAGTCCGCGTGAGCGGACGAGACGTCCGCTCCCCTCACAAACGAGGCGCCGAGACGCCGGAACGTCTCCACTGAGCCACGCGGTGTGCGCGCCATGGTCACGCGGTCGACGGCGTAAAGCCCGAACTTCGGACCGAAGCCGTCGAGCCACTCATAGTTGTCGAGCAGCGACCAGTGGAAGTAGCCGTGCACGCCGTCGAGCGCGCGGACATGCTCTTCGATGAACGCGGCGCGCACGCGATCGGTCGCGTCGGCGATCCCGTTCTCCGTGACCACGAGCGGGAATCCGCTCTGCACCGCTTCGTGCAGCAATCGCCCGAATACCTCGGGGACGATTTCCCAGCCGTTGTCGGTGAGGCCGCGGCCGTTTGTGTCGCGATAGGCGAAGTCGCCGATGCGGCGCTGATGTCCGGGGCAGCGCAGGTGCAGGCGTGAATAGAAGTTCACGCCGAAGAGGTCGAGCGACTGCGGCAGATCGTCGCGGCGGCCGCGGATGCGCGTCGCCGGCGGCAGCACGAAATCCCATCGGCCGGTGGCGAACGCCTCGACCACTCCGCGGTTGTAGCAGCGATGGGCGATGCGCGCGAGCAGGCGATCGAGCGGATGGAACCGCCGCTCCGGCGCGAAGGCCATCATGTTGTGCGCCACGCCGATCGCCGCGTGCGGCACGCGCTCGCGGATCGCCGCCGCCGCTTCGGCGTGCGCGGCCATCATGTTATCGAACGCGCGAGCCATGGCCCGCGGATCGGCGATGGCCGGCGGGATCTGGCCGTCGAGATAGCCGGCGAGCAGAAAGACGAGCGGCTCGTTGAGCGGAATGTAAAAGCGGACGCGATCGCCGAAGGCCTCCACGACGCGCGACGCGAATCGCGCGAATCGCGCCACCGACGCGGTCGACGTCCACGGCGTCTTCTCGTGAAACCAGAGCGGATGCGTGTAGTGGAAGAGCGTGACCACCGGCTCGAGACCGATGGTCACGAGATGTTCGATCAGGCGGCGGTAGCGCTCCAGCGCGGCGAGATCGAATTGCCCGTCGCGCGGCTCGATGCGGCTCCAGGAGACGGAGAAGCGGAACGCGTTCGCGCCGGCGTCGCGGGCCAGATCGGCGTCGGACTCGTAGCGCGCCCACGAATCGACCGCCGCGCCGCACGCCTCCCGCCCCCACCCGCTCCAGTCGCAGGCGTCGTTGCCTTCGACCTGGTAGTGCGAGACCGCCGTCCCCCAGAGTCGCGGCCGGTCGGCAAAGGGGAAACGACCCGCCATGCCCGAGGTTTTACACGCCGCGGCGCGGCGGCCGCATGGGGGAAGTGTCAATTCGAGGTGAAGGGTCGTGCGGCCGCTGCGACTCCGTCGGCGGCGGACGCCCGCCCGGCACCCGTCGCGGCGAGTCGCAGCAGCCGCACGGTTTTACATACGGATGAAAGTGGAGTGCGGACGTCTCGTCCGCACGGGACAACCTGAGAGGTCGTCCTACTTCACGATCATCACTTCATCGACGCTCTTCTTTTCGATGTCCGGCACCTGGCAACCCTCGGCCGCGTAGCCGACCGGGATCAGCACGTACGCCTTCTCGTTGCGCGGCCGCCCGAGGAGGTCGCGCAGGAAGCCCATCGGACTCGGCGTGTGCGTCAGCGTGGCCAGGCCGGCGGCGTTGAGCGCGGCGAGGAGGAATCCGCAGGCGATGCCGACCGACTCGTTCACGTAGTAGTGCGTCACGTGATGGCCGTCCTCCGGATCGATGCCGTAGTCCTCCTTGAACACCACGATCAGCGCCGGCGCGATCTCCAGGAACTCCTTGTGCCAGTCGGTCTGCAGCGGCGCGAGCGCGCGCAGCCACTCGTCCGGCATCCGGCCGTTGTAGTTCTCGAACTCCTCTTCCTCCGCCGCCAGCCGGATCCGTTTCTTCAGCGCCGGGTCTTTCACCACGACGAACTTCCACGGCTGCATGTTGGCGCCCGACGGCGCGAGGTTCGCCGCCTCGATGGCCAGCGTCAGGACTTCGTCGGGGATCGGATCGGGCGAGAAGTCGCGCACCGTGCGCCGCTTCCGGATCGACTCCAGAAACTCGCGCGCCGCGGCGATCATCTCGCCGGGAGGCATTCGTTCGCGTTCGTACGGAATCGTCACCGTGTCGTCAGACGACTACGACGCCGCGGTCGCCTCGCGCGCAGGCGCATGGGCCGCTTCCCACTCCTCGGCTTCGGGAGCGAAAAACGCCAGCTTCGCCTTCTTGTACTCGCGGGTCGGATAGAGCGCCTGCTTCTCGCTCACGCCGGTGTCGATGGCGATGTCGTTGATGATCGACTCGCACTCGTCGATCGAGCGGCCGTGCACGATCGTGTAGAGGTTGTACGGCCAGTCGTCGTAGACCGGACGGAGATAGCAGTGCGACACCGCGCGGTTCTGCGACATCTGCGTCCCGAGCTCGTCCGCCTTGTCCTGCGGCACGACCCAGACGCCCATGGCGCTGGCGGAGAAGCCCGGCTTGCGGGCCGTGATCGATGCGGTGAATTTGCGCATCTGGCCGCGCACGAGAAGGGTGCGGGCGGCGGCGAGGATCTCGTCGGCGCCGATGCCGGCGGTGCGGGAGAGCGCCTCGAACGGACGCGGCTGCAGCGGGATGTCGCGCTGCAGCAGGCGGACGGTCTCGATCTCGACGCTGCTCGGCATGGAGAACTCGGGATGCACGTCGTGCTCCGAATCGGAGCCGCTTCCCTTGTACGTCTTCAGCGTCGGCAGCGGACGGACCGTGTCGCACTCCGCTTCCTCGGCGAGGATCTCGATGGTCTTGTCGAGGCCGAGGCGCGACGAGGGCGCGACGGCGATCGTGAACCAGAGATTGAGATCGTGATTGCGCCGGTAGTTCTGCGTCACTCCGGGATGCGCGCTGACGGCGCCGGCGCAATCGTCGATGCGATCGGGATTGACGCGCGCGGCGACGAGACAGGAGCGATAGCCGAGAGCGCGCGTGTCGAACTGCGCGGCAATCTGTTTGATGATGCCGTCGCGCTTCAATCGCTCCGTGCGCTTGATGACTTCCTTCTCGGACATGTCGATCATCTGCCCGAGAACGGCAAACGGAGTCGACACGAGGGGAATCTCACCTTGCAGGGCTCCCAGCAGCTCCCGGTCCCGTTGATCAATGTCCTGCATACGGATCCTCGACGCTACGTGAGGTGAAGTGTGGAGACGGGTTGATTGTATCTCACCATGATTCGAGCTGCGGCACTTCACCGGCCACTTCGAGCGTCGGAAAATCACCACTTGACTCGCCGCGCGCGAGCAGCTCCCGATCCCGCGTCGCCGCGGCGACGGCGGCGCGGCGATCGATGCCGCAGTGGACCGCCGGAAACGCCTCCAGGCGCTTGAGCGCTGCATCGAAAAGCCTTACGGCTCCGCGCGTCGTGCCCCGCTTGATGTGGTGATACGCCGCCGCGAGCTGGATCAGCCCCTGGAGGTACTGATGGAGGTCCGTCCCCGCCTCCAGCCATAGCTCCTCCCACGATTCGTGGGATTCCCAGAATTCTTTTTTGTTGAAGTGGGCGACGCCTTCGAGAAGTTTTTCTTTGAACATGGTTGCCGAGTTGCCCGTTGCCGGTTGCCGGTTGCCGGTAACCAGGCCACCGGTAACCGGTAACTCAATCCCCCGCTCTCGTCCCCTTCCTCAACGCCTCACACATCGCCGCCGTGAAATCGGCGGTCGTTCCGGTGCCGCCGATGTCGCGGGTGCGGTGCTCGGGGCCGGAGTCGAGGACCTTCGTGATCGCTCCCTGCACGCGCTGCGCGGCGGCGCTCTCGCCGATGTGATGCAGCATCAGCACGGCCGACTGCAGCAGCGCGAGCGGGTTGGCCTTGTTCTGGCCGGCGATGTCGGGGGCGCTGCCGTGAACGGCCTCGAACACCGCGCCGTTCTCGCCGATATTCGCGCCGGCGACGACGCCGAGCCCGCCGACCAGCCCCGCAACGAGATCGGAGACGATGTCGCCGTAGAGGTTCTCCAGCAGCAGCGTGTCGAACTGGTTCGGGTTCACCACCAGCTGCATGCAGAGGTTGTCGATGATCCTGTCGTCGGCCTCGATGTTCGGGTACTCCTTGGCCACGTTCCGGAAGCACTGCAGGAAGAGGCCGTCCGACATCTTCATGATGTTCGCCTTGTGCACGGCGGTGATCCGCTTCCGGCCGTGCGTCCGCGCGTACTCGAAGGCGAAGCGGGCGATGCGCGTGGAGGCTTTCTCGGTGATGATCTTCAGCGACTCGACCACGCCCGGCACGACCTCGTGTTCCAGTCCCGAGTAGAGATCCTCGGTGTTCTCGCGGACGACGATCACGTCGACGTTCTCGAAGCGGGTGATGATGTTCGGCATCGACTTCACCGGCCGGAGGTTGGCGTAGAGGTCGAGCGTCTTGCGCAGCCGGACGTTGATCGAGGCGAAGCCGGTGCCGATGGGCGTGGTGACCGGCCCCTTGAGCGCCACCTTGTTTCGCAGAATCGATTCGAGCACCTCGGGCGGCAGCGGATCGCCGTAACGGGAGATGGCCTCGGAGCCGACGAAGTACTTCTCCCATTCGACGTCGACGCCGGCGCATTCGATGATGGCCACGACCGAGGCCGTGACCTCGGGGCCGATGCCGTCGCCGGGGAGCAGCGTGATCTTGTGAGTCATTGCAGAAGGTCTCCTAACCTCTCGTATTCGGGTAACTCCTCGAGACAGCGGGCGACGCTCTCCAGCGCCGGCGGTATGAACTCGAGGTAATGCCGCCGGCCACGGACGATGGCCTGCCTGGCGAAGGTGCCGAGGATCTTGATGGAGCGCTGCAGCAGCGTCTCGAAGTAGCGGGTCGCACAAACACTCCTGCCTGTGCGTTCCCCGTAATACTCGACCAGCTCCAGCTCCGTCTCCCGCCCCAGGATGCGCGCCACGCCGCGGTCGCGCAGCAGCGACGCCAGGTCGTACGTATCCGGACCCATTCTCAGGTCCTGATAGTCGATCACAAATAGTTTGTCGTTAAAAACGTGAATATTTTGGCCGTGATAATCGCGATGACATATGACGTAGGGGTGCGAGCTAATTTTCTCGGCGATCTTTTTCAGCAACGGAACCAGCGGCGCGCCGTCGAGCCCCTTGAGCTTCCCGACGTAGAACTCCCGCGCCATCTGCAGCTCGTCGAAGAAGAACTCCGCCGTGAAGGGGGGATTGATCTCCTCGCCGGGCGCCGATTTCTGAAAGCCGATCAGCGCGTCGATCGCCGCGCGATAGAGCCGGAGCCCTTCCTCGCGATTCTCATGCAGGACGTCGAAGAGCGTGCGGTCGCCGACGTCGTGCTGCAGCGTCGTCGTGTCGCACGAGCGCAGCAGCCGGGGGACCGGCGCATGCGGGGAGACGGCTTCGTAGGCGCGAAGAAACCGGCCGAGCTGCGCGCGCACCTCGGCCGGGTAATACGTCAGCATCACGCTGGAGCCGTCGGGCCGCCGGATCCGGTAGTACGCGCGAACCGACGCGTCGCCGAACAGCGGCTCGACCGTCCAATCCTCCCCCTCGAATCGGCGCAGGAACGCCGCGGCTTCTTCGGGGAGGCTGGACTCGGTCATTACGATTTCGGCGCCGGCGCCTTCTCCTCCGCCGTCTTCGCCTCGCGCACCACGACCTTGTCGATCGTCACCGGATCGTTCGGACGGTCGTTGCGCGGGTCGCGCTGCGCGCTGACGATCTTGTCCGCCACGTCCATGCCCTTCGTCACCTGGCCGAACACCGTGTACTGGTTGTCGAGCGACGCGGCGTCGGCCACACAGATGAAGAACTGCGACGAGGCGCTGTCGGGGTCGGTGGAGCGGGCCATGGAGAGGATGCCGCGGGCGTGGTGGATGCTGTTGAACTCCTGCTTCAGCCGGTTGGGCGAGCCGCCGGTTCCCCAGGTGGCGGGGCTGCCGGAGACGGTGTTCGGATCGCCGCCCTGAATCATGAAGCCGGGGATCACGCGATGGAACTTCGTGCCGTTGTAGAAGCCCTTCTCCGAGAGGTCGATGAAGTTCCGGACGTGATTGGGAGCGACTTCCGGGAAGAAGCGGATGTCGATCTCTCCGGCGGAGGTGTGCAGTTCGGCGATCTTGTTCTCGTAGTAGCTCATCGGTTTCTCCTGTTCGGCAGGCTTGGCCGCGGGGGCCGGCGCCGGCTGCGACGCGGTCGCCGCAGTCGCCTCCGTGGCCGTGCTTTCGGTCTGCGTGCCAGTGTTCTTGTCGTTCGCGGGGGCGCAGCTCATGGCCAGAGCGAGCAGCGCGACGGTGATCAGTTTTTTCATCGGTCCTCCTCGCGCATCTGGGGCGCGGGCGCGAATCGTATTTGTTCCGCTACACTCGCGCAACACGACGAGGTTGGTCGGCGAGGTGACTATGCGCCGTACGTTCGCGTTTCTGGCTACATTGCTTGCCGCCGCAACACCGATGCCGGCGATGACCTCCAGCCCCGCACTCGCCGCCGCGCTGTCGCACTACGTATCGATCGACGGCGCACGCGTCCACTACAAGGTCCTGGGCAAGGGGAAGATGAACCTCGTCTTCGTCCATGGACTGGGCGGCGAGATGAACGTCTGGCGCCAGCAGGCCGAGTACTTCTCACCGAAGGCGCGCGTGCTGGTGCTCGACCTCCCCGGTTTCGGCCAGAGCGACAAGCCGGAGACGGTGAAGTACTCGATGCGCTACTTCGCCCGCGCCGTGCGGGCGGCGATGGACGACGCGAAGATGGACCGCGCCATCCTCGTCGGCCACAGCATGGGCGCGCCGGTGATCCGCGAGTTCGACCGGATGTATCCGAGCCGCACGCGCGCGCTGGTGGTCGTCGACGGCGCGCTGATCAATAACCTGCCGCCGGAGGCCGTGGAGAAATTCATCGGCCCGATGCGCGGACCCGACTACCTGAAGAACCTCGACGCCATGTTCGACGGGATGACCGACCACGCCAGCCCACCGCTGCGGATGGAGATCAAGGCCGCCGCAGCGGCGACGCCGCAATACGTCCTGGTCAGCGCGATGGAAGGGATGTTCGAGCCGTCGATCTGGAAGGAAGACAAGATCACCATCCCCCTCCTGGTCATCAACACCAGCTCTCCGTTCTGGACCGCGAAGTACGTCGACGCCGTCCGCGCCATGGCCCACGAGCTCCGCTACATGACCATCGACGAGACCGACCACTTCATCATGCTGGAACGGCCCGACGCGTTGAACGAGGCGATCGAGAAGTGGATGAAGGGGAAAGGGTGGAAATGAGCTCTAGAGCTGTTGAGCTGTTGAGCTGTTGAGCTGTTGAGCTGGATAGCTAAACAGCTCAATCGCTCAACCGCTCTTCATCGCTGGATCGCGTACGACACCTTCACGAACAGCGACCGATCCGCGCGCAGGAGATCGGCGCGGTCGTTGAGGATGCGGTCGTCGCCGTAGCCGGCGAAGAGGACGGTCTGCCAGTTGAGGCGGTAGGAGTAGAGCAGCGATCCGCCGAAGGATCCGCTGTGGCGCGGGACGGGGAAGAGATAGCGCTGCGGCTCGCGGCTGACGTCGACGTATTGGCCGATGGCCCGCAGCTGCGAGCTGGCGGAGAAGCTGTAGTTCAGCCGGACACGCGAGACTTCCGCGGTGAAGAGGTGGCCGGGATCGGCCGTGCCGCGGACGCTCAGCTCCTGGTGCTTGAGGATCAGCTCCGCCTCCAGGTGCTGCGTGGGGCGGAAGATGGCGTCGATGGACGTGTCGTAGCCGCGCGCCGGACGTGAATTGGCGAAATCGATCGCCTCGCCCGCCGAGCCGTTGAGCGTGAGGTTCGAGAACGTCCGCGACGGATTCGCCGTCACCAGGTAGGCGAGGTACGACTCCGACAACGTCTCCCCGTTGTCCAGGCGATAGCGCGCGCCGGGATGAATCTCCAGGAGCACGAGCGAATTGCGGATGGCCCGGAACGATCCCGAAACGTACTGCTCCTGCGACACGGTGCCGTCTGCGTCGCTGACGTGATCGCCGTGCGCCGAGATCCGGTAATTCGTGAAGAAGCCTTTCTCCGGCCACCAGCTCCGGCCGGCGTCCGCGACCTCCTCGCGGATCCCGACCTGCGTGACGAATCCGTCGTCGGCACGGAAGCCTTTGCCGTAATCGAGACCCGACAGGAACCAGTCGTAGCTGCGCGTGTTGTGCGTCCACGCCACCTTAGCCGCGTGCGACGAGACGCTTACGCCGCCTTGCAGGTTCTCCGTGTCGCTGAAGAGATATTGCCCGGTGACCTGGTCCTTCTCCGTCGGCCGCCATTCGAAGTCGGGACCGATCACCCGATTGTGTCCGTCGCCGCGGTACTCGCGGATCGTCGTCAGCATGCCGACGGCGGAGCGTCCGAGCTCGTGCCGGACGCGCGCGATGCCGGCGAGCGATTCGAAATCCTGATCGACCGTACCGGAACCGAGGGGGCCCGGGACGATGATGCGGCCGCCGCCGCGGTCGGCGGCGATCAGCGTCGTCCATTCGGTCGCCCCGCTCTTGCCGGTGGCGCGCAGCCCCCAGCGCGGCGAGGTGATGGTGCGCGTGTAGACGGCCTGGATCGGCGTGTCGAAGAGGTCGGTCCCTTCCAGAAAAAAGGGCCGCTTCTCCGCCAGGAAGACGGCGAAGCGCTGATTGGTGGTGATCTGCGCGACGTCCGACTCGATCTGCGAGAAGTCGGGATTGAGCGTGGCGTCGATGGCCGTGTCGGTGGTCGGCGACCACTTCACATCGACGCCGGCGTTGTTGTCGATGGAGCGATTGCCGAGGCGCGAGCCGAAGTCGTCGACCGGCGTGTCGGTCACCTGCGTGGTGACGTACGGCGCGACGATCAGGTGCTGCGAGCCGGGCAGATCGGTGATGCCGCCGAGCATGAGCTCATGGCAGACCAGGCAGTTGCCGTTCTTCGGAATCGGCACCATCGACGCGGAGTAACGGAACTGCCGCGGCCAGGTGCGGAGGATGTTGAAGCCGAAGCTCTTCGGGTCGCTCTCCTTGTAGCGCAGCGTGGTGACCGGGATGCGGTATTCGGCCACCCAGCCGGTGGAGGTGACCTTCGTCGCCGTGTCATAGAAGAAATCGGGCGAGAAATCCTCGCTGCCGCTGGCGTCGTTCAAGAGCGCGTCGGCCTGCACGCCGCTCGGATTGACCCGCAGCTCGAGCGCCACCTTCCCCTCGGCACGCGCGTCGATGATCACCGCCACGTTGTCCTGATCGCCGAACACATGGTCGCGTTCCACCAGCGGCGCGCGGATCTTCGACGGATCGCTGTCGCGGCAGTCGATGCCGACGTAGAGGTAATGCTGGTCGTACATCACCCGCGCGATCGTCTGCATCGGCGGCTCGGTGTTGTCGCTCTTGTAGTACTCGTAGAACTTCGTGATGACCAGCGCGCCGCTCCAGGCGGGGTCGGAGAGGTCGCCGTCGAGGGTGATCGGGGCGGTGGCGCGGGGAAGCGTCAGCTCGTCGGCCCGGGCCAGACAGCAGAGGGCGGACAGCAGACAGCAGGCGATCAGGGAGCGCATGGCGAATGATTACCGACGTCTTTGACGGACGCGGAAAACATTCGTTAGCAAGTCGTTGGCAGTTGGCCGTAGGCCGTTGTCGGTAGCTCCGGCCAACTGCCAACGAACAACTGCCAACTACTACCGCGAAGCGCCCGGCTGGCCGATCTGGATCTCGCCGTCTTCGGCGAAGAGCTCGACCTTCTCGCCGCCGCCGCCGATCTTGCCGGTGGCGTGGACGCGCGTCTTGCCGTTGACCTGGTCGCGCTTCACGGTGAGGCCGGTGAAGTCGGCGTGGATGCCGACCGCGTCTTCCTGCGTCGTCAGCACCGTCGCGTCGATGTCGGCGCCGAAGCGCGGACCGAAGTTGAGGATGATGTTCCCCTTCGTCGTCTTCGCGTTGATGTGCTGCGTGTGCAGGCGCGGATCCATGGTCAGCGAGAGATCGCCGGAGCGCGTCTCGGCGTCGACGGAGCTCGCCGCCTGGTTGACGATGATGTCGCCGCCGCCGTTGTGCAGCGAGAGCGGACCGGCCGAGTAGATGACACGCAGCGTGCCGGCGCCGGTGCCGATCTCCCCACCCTTGCGCGCCGAGCGGACGAGCACTTCGCCGGCCTCGGTG
>Ga0068858_100000739_pt1 | contig 34237 bp, 20 predicted proteins | sample KBSSwiS12_FD_66589 | JGI IMG/M metagenome (GOLD analysis project Ga0068858, IMG submission 66589) | Switchgrass rhizosphere microbial communities from Kellogg Biological Station, Michigan, USA - KBS Switchgrass S1-2 | ecosystem: Host-associated > Plants > Roots > Rhizosphere > Soil ... | reverse complement strand
CGGCTCAGACGAAGGGCGCGACGCTGGTGGACCAGGACCTGGACGGGATCCAGGAGCTGGGTGTGTACTTCGCGCGTGCGGACATCGGGGCGCTTCTTGCGAACGTTCCGAACAACACGTCGATCACGATCGAAGTGAAGGGCATGATCCAGCTGTCGAACGGACAGATTCCGCTGCGTGCGACGAAGGTGATCACGGTGAAGTCGTCGGGCAACGCGGTGGATGTGGCGGCGTACCCGAATCCGTTCAATCCGCAGACGAGCATCGCGTACACGACGCGCGCGGCGGGTCGTGTGACGATGAACGTGTACAACGTGAGCGGCCGGCTGGTGCGGACGCTGAAGGTGGATGAGTACACGGACGCCGGGACGCACGAAGTGAGCTGGAACGGCCTGGACAACGTGGGCCGTCGGGTTCCGTCGGGCGTCTACTTCGTCAAGGCCACCGTCGGTGGAGACACGAGCGTCTACAAGCTCTCGATCATGAAGTAACAGGCAGTTCGCGATACAATCCTAGGCAGTGCGTCGGGGGGGGCCACTGGTCCCCCCCGACTGCTTTTTCCCGCTCCACCGTAGTTCTGCTTAGATCCATGGAAGGAGGGCTTCCCATGCGCACCCGAGCGGTTCACCCGCTGGTTCTACCCGGACTCCTCTTCCTCCTCGCTCTGCCGGGCCACGCCCTGGCCGCGTCGAGCCTGTCGGAGATGCTCGCCTCGGCCGCCGCCGTCCACGCGACGGCGGTGAGCGGCCCCATCCTCCAAGTGAGTCCACTGTCCCACGACTACGGCGTCCAGGACGTGCTGACATCCACCAGCTTCGATTTCACGATCGCCAACATCGGCGATCAGGACCTCCACATCCTCTCCATCATCGCGAGCGATCCCTCGTTCCAGCATAACGGGGGCGGCACCATCGCTCCGGGAGCGACCCAGATCATGACGGTCACCTTCCTCCCGCAGGACGGGCAGTTCCACAGCGGCACCGTCACCGTGAATTCGGATGGCGGGAGCGTTGCGGTCAACGTCCAGGGGCAAGGGAACGCCGCTCCGTCGATCACGTCCCCGGGAGATCAGAACGTGGCGGCGTTCACCACGCTCACCTTCACCGTCGTGGCGACCGATGCGGACGACACGGTGGACGACCTGCTGACCTACTCCCTGACGTCGGATCTTCCGCCCGGCCCGACCTTCGACACGCTGACGGGGGCGTTCTCGTGGACCCCCACGGACACCGATGCGGGAAGCTACACGGCCACCTTCTCCGTGAGTGACGGCCGTCTGACGGCGACGACGCCCGAGATCATGATCAACGTGACCGCCAACAATCGCCCACCGACGGCGAATGCCGGCGGAAGCTACGCCGGCGCCACGGGCCAGCCCATCACGCTGGACGGCTCGGCGTCGAGCGACCCGGACGCCGGGCAGGTGCTCACGTACCAATGGGATTTCGGTGACGGCAGCTCGGGCACGGGCGCCATCGTGAGCCATGTGTACACCGCGCCGAATACCTACATCGCGACGCTGACGGTGACGGACGACGGGACGCCGCAGCTTCAGGCGTCGGACTTCGCCTCGGTGGTGATCCAGAACGAGATCGTGGCAACGCTGACGCTGAAGAACGATGCCTCCACGATCCGCACGCACGGAGGCGGCAAGGAGCGCGTGGGCATCGAGGAGACCCAGGAGGCGCTCACGAGCATCGTGGTGAGCACGCTCAAGATGTCCACCACATATCCCAACGCCGGCTCGGTGAGCTCGATCGCGGCGCAGACGAAGGGGGCGGCGATCGTGGACCAGGACCTGGACGGGATCCAGGAGCTGGGTGTGTACTTCGCGCGTGCGGACATCGGGGCGCTTCTTGCGAACGTTCCGAACAACACGTCGATCACGATCGAGGTCAAGGGTCTCGTGCAGCTGAGCAACGCCCTCGTCCCCATTCGCGGGACGAAGGTGATCACGGTGAAGTCGTCGGGCAACGCGGTGGACGTGGCGGCGTACCCGAATCCGTTCAATCCGCAGACGAGCATCGCGTACACGACGCGCGCGGCGGGGCGTGTGACGATGAACGTGTACTCAGTCGATGGCCGGCTGGTGCGGACCTTGAAGCAGGACGAGTACACCGACTCGGGAACGCACGAGGTGAGCTGGAACGGCCTGGACAACGTGGGCCGTCGGGTTCCGTCGGGGGTCTATTTCGTGAAGACCACGGTCGGTGGAGACACGTCCGTCTTCAAGCTCTCGGTCATGAAGTAGGGCGCGCCGCTCGACGCGCGCTACACTCAACAAGAAAGGCGGGAGGCCGCGAGGCCTTCCGCCTTCGTCGTTCCGGGAGGCCGCGGTGAGCTAGAAGCTGCCGGTCACCGAGAAGAAGTGGGTTGTGCCGAGATCGGAGGAGATGGGCGCGAGCGCGTAGTCGAAGCGGAACCAGTCCTTCATCACCCCCACGCCGAACGTGACGTCCTGGTCGTCGTAGCCGAACTTGCCTCCCACGCGGAGCGCCACGTGATCCTTGTACGCGTACTCGCCGCCCACGTGGAAGTGCCCGTCATCCGCGCGCGCCTTGCGGTACTCCGCGGAGAGGGTCCCCCGCCCTTTCAGGCTGTCGAGGTGCTTCGAGAACGCGCCGCCGAGGCGATACGTGAGCGGAAGCGGGAAGGACTCCGCCACGAACTTGGCGTCCCCGCCCAGGTTCTGCACGGCGCCACCGAAGGACACGCCGCTCTCGCCCAAATGGTAGAGCGCTCCGAGATCGACCGTCAGGGCCGTCGCGTCCTCGTTGTCGATCATCTCGCGCACGTAGCGGACCGCGGCGCCGCCATCGAGACCCTTCGTCACCTTGAGTCCGTAGGCGCCGCTCACCGCGATGTCGTTGAAGCCGTAGTGGCCGGTCAGGATGCCGGTGTCGTCGCGCTGCTCGATCTCGTCGCCGTAGAAGCCGGAGAAGCTGAAGCCCACGCTCCCCGGCCCGAGCGGCGTGCCGACGGCGGCGTACTCCTGCCGGAAGTCGAGGATCCACTCGTTGTGCATGGCGGTGACCTGCGTGTTCTTGATCGAGGCGAGGCCGGCCGGATTCCAGTACGAGGCCGTGGGGTCGTCGGCGAGCGCGACGTACGCGCTCCCCATCCCCATGGCCCGGGCCCCCACCCCCAGCTTGAGGAAGGCGAAGCCGGTCTCTCCGGGCGCGGCGGCCGCGAGACGCGGACCCGCGGCCACGAGGAGAAACGGCACGAGGAGGGCACCGGCGCGTACGGCTCGTCGCATGAAGTTCTCCTTGGAGCGGTTCATCGGATGACGGCCAGGTTCGCGAACTTCACTTCGGTTCCACCGCTCGAGTGGACCTCGATCCGGCAGACGTAGACCCCGCTCGCGACCGACCGGTTGTCCCAGGATACCCCATGCTCGGCCGCCCCGGCGAGGTCGGCCGTCCTCGTCGGGAGGTCGGCCACCAGGGCGCCCGTCGGGTCGAGGATGCGGATGGAGACGGACGTGGCCGCCTCGGCCAGGCGGTAGTGAATCGTGGTGGTGCCGTTGCGCGACGGATTCGGATAGCCGTACACCGCCGACAGGGCCTGGGTCCCGGTCGGGGCGGACGCCGTCCCGGTCGGAAGGACCGCGTTCCGGGTCGCGTTGAGCCGGTACTGCCCCCAGGTGACGGCCGAGGACGCCACCGGCAGCCACGGATCCCGCACGGTGATCATCGTCTGGGTCGGCGGCGCGTCGTACGACTCCACCCACTCCGCGGAACCGTTCTTGTCGAGGTCGAGGAGGATGGGCGGAGAGCCCTGCCCGGTGCTCCCCAGCTCGACGAAGTTCGAGATCGGCACGCCGTCGGACCGGTAGGCGGGACGGCGCCCGTCGGGAAGGATGAGGACGAGATCCCCCACGCCGTCCCCGTCGACGTCGGCCACCAGGGGCGGCCAGAAGCCGGCGGTATCGGCGTCGGCGAACGGCGCCGCGGGGTGGAGCGGAAAACCCGAGCGCTGCGCGGCGTTGTAGTGGAGCGCGGTCACCTCCACCCGATCACCCGTGTGAAACGTCTCCGGGTACCCATCCTTCTCGAGGTCGCCCAGCGACACCTCGGACGTGCGCCCGACCGCGGAGACCTTGGTGGGCCAGCCCGTGAGCTCGGACACGGCGACCTCGTCACTCGGAGGAATTCCGAGCTCGTGGTCGGAGACCTCCACCCGGTAGGCGTGAATCAATCCCTGCGAGTCCGCGACCATCGCATCGAGCGTGCCGTCGCGGTCGATGTCCGCGAGCACGGGAGCGGAGAGCGGCGCACTCGTCAGGATCTGAAAATTGGCGTACTGGTCCGGGCTCGTGAGGAGGAAGTTGTCGGTGAGGATCGGCCAGTTGACGAGCGAGAGTCCCGACGCGCTGAACTCGTCCCCCGCCGCCGGCGTGTTCGTGATGAGCACTTCGGGATAGCCGTCATGGTTCAGGTCCGCCGCCACCGGCGCGCCCTCGGTCGAGCCGCCCATCGGAATCGAGTAGACCTTGCGCACGCCGCCTCCGAGTGAGACCACGCGCAGGGTCGAGCCGCCGAGATTGGTGGGGGAGCTGCCCGTGATAATCTCCAGGATGCCGTCGCCATCGAGGTCGGCGAGGATCGGCTGCGCGCGCGTCGTCAGGTTACCGGCCGGCGCGTAGAGCACGCCCACCGTCGAGGGATTCGCGTCCCCGTCCATCACCTCGGTTCCGTTCGCGTGGAAGGCGTAGATCTTGGAATCGAGCGTCTGGAACACGATCTCGGGGCCAGGCACGCCGTCGATGTCGCCCACGCAGGGGCTCGAGGTGGGGGCCGCGGTGGTGACCGCGAACGGTGTCGGGTTCTGGTCGCCGTCCAGGTAGTTCCCGCCGTCGGCGCGAAAGACATAGATCGCGCCGGTATTGTTGAGTCGCTGAATCGGAACGACGAGCTCGAGCGAGTCGTCCCCGTCGAGATCGGCGGCGACGGTGGCGAGACTCCGGATCCGCCCGCCGAGCGTCTTGGGCCAGCCGGCCCGATCGCGGCTGAACGAGACGCTCATCGTCATGACGCTGTCGGGGGCGCTGATCGAAGTGACCGAGATTCCCGTCCGGACGCTCGGATAGGCGGAGGTGGACGGGTTCGTCGTCGGCGTGAACTGGTCGCGCCATCCGGCGCGGAACACGTCGTCGGGGCTCCCCGCGTTGAAGCTGGAGGGGATGTCGTCCAGATCCTGGATCCCGTCCGCCTCCTCGACGTCGATCCCCTTTCGCTGCGTGTCCCCCTCGACCGTGTTGTCCGCGAGCCCTGCCGCGATCTTCGCGTCGTCGACGTGATAGATGATGACGCCGTCGCCGCTCAGGTACGTCCCCGCGTCGCATCCCACGCCGCTCGGCGGAGCCAGATTGGCGGGCAGGAAGAAGTCGAACTCGGCTCCGGCGAAGGAGTCCTCATAGAAGTCGAAGCATCCGTCCTGGTTCACGTCGTCGAACGTGAACGTGCCGTTCCCGTCGAGATCGTGGCGGCGATTCTCGATGAGGAAGTACTCCGACTGCGTGATGGGAATCTGGAGGGCGCGCGGCGATGCCCCCGGCGTCTCGAGCGCGACCAGGCTCTGGGGTCCATCGACGGTCACACGGGTGGGCTGGATGAAGCCCATCCAGGCGCGCGTCCACGCGGAGAGCCCCGCGGGCACGAAGCCGTTCGCGTTCCAGACGCCTCCGCCCATCAGATCCCACGCGCCGATTCCCTGCGAGTAGCCCCCTTCGTCCGGGGTCGTATCGTAGAGGTCGGGCATCGCGACCTGGCCTCGCAGGGTGCCCATCTGGTGGCCAAACTCGTGGAAGAGAACGCCCATCGGTCCGAAGATGTAGCCGTCCTGGCTCTCGAGCTCCGGAACCTCCACCGCTTCATCCACCCGATACGGCACGCCCGGCGCGATGAGGTCGTTGGTCGCGATCCCCACGCGCCCCGCTCCCGTCGTGTCCGGCAGCACGGTCTTGAAGTCGTCCTGCGTCACGAATGCGGACCACACCTGCTGCCGGCTGTCGTCGAAGACATCCGCCTCCTGGCCCGCCCCGGCGTGGAAGATGAGGATCGCCTGGTAGGGCCGGAAGTCGACGGTGGAATCGGCGAGCGCGACCATGTCGCGCACCATGTGGACCAGGCGCTCCTGGAAGTGGTCGTCGTCGCCGTAGTACGCCATGGGCTGCGGGAGCGTGAAGACCGAGTCGGCGAGCGTGGTGGAGAGCGTTACCTGTCCATCCGACGCCTGGTTCCAGTACTGGTTCAAGAAGAAGAGAAGGCGGTTGTAGTACGCGCTGGACGAATCGATGGGCGTGTCGGAAAACGCGAGGCGCACCGCGAGGACGTTGTACGTCTGCGCGCCGAGTGTCGGAGATCGGAAGCCGGTCTGGAACGGAGCCGGGGGCTCGAGAGTGGGCGCGTGCGCGCCGCCGTAATGGGGCGCGAGCGGGCCCTTCTTGCCCGGGTACGGAGGGGCCGCCGCCAGAGCGGAGCCCGCCAGAAGGACGAGGAGCAGGATCGAGGGGAACGGGGCGCGCCGTGGCGCGGGATGTCGCACAGCGTGAGTCTAGCGGCGCGCCGAGCCTGGGGTCAACGGCCCCGGCCGGCGCGCTCGCTCAGCGGGATCGGCCGCGCCCGAAGTCCCGCACTTGGCCCTGACCCCCAAAACCTCGTCCGCCACGCCATTCGCCGCCGCGGAGATCGCCGCCATTCCCGGGACGACGCCATTCGCGGAACTCGGCGCGCTGGCGGTCGCGGCCTCCACTGCCGTGTCCCTGATCTTGCGGGGGAGGCGGCTGCTCGCGATCCTGGTGCTGGTCGCGGGGCGGCTCCTGCCGCTGGCGATCGCGCGGCTGCTCCTGGCGCTGCCGCTGCTGATGCTGCTGTTGCTGCTCCTGCCGCTGCTGCTCCTGCCGCTGGCGTTCGCGCTGGAAGCGCTCGCCGCCTTGGTCGCGTCCGTCGCCGCCACGCTGCATGCGGTCGCGTGGGGTGTCGCGGCGGTCCGGCGAGCCCGGAGCCACGTTCGCTCCCCCTCGATTGCGGGAATCCTGGAGCCGGAGCACTTCGTCCCGTCCCTGCCAGAGGCGCCCGGGCCGCGTACGCCTGAGCTCGTTGAACTCGGGCGGGGTCTTCCCTTGCGGATTTCGCATGCGCATCGACTTCGGGCTGGGCGCGACGGTGAAGCGCGATCGGAGGGTCGACGAGCCGTCCAGGGACGACCAGCGGTCCTTTGATTCGCGGTAACGATCCGGCGCGGTGGAGCGCACGTGGTAGTAGTAGCGTGGCCGCACCACTCCGACGCGGACCGGTGCGTAGTGCACCCAGGTCGCGTCGATGCGGACGTCGACGACACTGCAGACGCTCTGGTAGGGATCGAAGCCGAACGCGCTGTAGTGGCAGTCGGCGCAGATATAGCGCGGATAGTCGACGCGGTGATCGATGTAGAAGTAGGTCTCCGTCGCGTCCGATTCGTCCTCGGCGCCCGGAGCGATGATGCGGCTGTTGAGCCGCTCGATCCCCACGTACGGATCGCCCACGATCTGCCCCGAGTCCAGCTCGTCGTCGTAGGCGTCGCGATCGGCGTCGCGCCCGCTCAGGTACCAGGGAAGATCCTGGAACGGCTGGCGGCTCGCCACCGCGACCACGTACTCCATCCCCGCGGGACCGTCCGCCACGAGATCGTACGGGTCGTGACGCGCCGGAACGCGGTACGCGCGTCCTCCCTCGACCCGTGGCGGATCCGACGGTCCGAACGGGTAGACGAGGTGGATGTAGCCTTCCGTGTCGATGTTGTAGACGAGCACGTACGCGTCGGCGTTGCTCCGGAAGAAGACCCGCATGCTCTCGCCGGGTCGGTACACGCCCCCCTCCTCGCGATTGATCCAGACGTCGATCTGGAACCGAGAGGACTGGCGAAGCGACTGGGTGGGAACCGCCGAAACGGCCCCGGCCGGCGCCGCTCCGAGAAGGAGGGCGCCAGCCAGGAAGGCCGGGACGAGCGCGCGGCTGCGTCTCATCGGATTCATGGCAGCTTCTTCACGAGCTCCGGATTGTCAGCATCGATCTGGTAGGCCCAGTCCATGGTCATCGAGGTCGCGCCTCGCGTGATCACCTCGAACTTGGCGTAGTGATTGTCGCGCGTCAGCACAATATAGCTGTGCCCCGGAATCGCCTCCACCACGCCGTCGGCCGACCAGCCCGCGGGCGGGCCGTAGTCGACGTCGACGAGATCGATGTAGCCCGCGTCCTGGATCTTGGTGTCGCTCGGCACGAAGATCAGGTAGTGGGGTCCGGCGGTCACGTCGAAGAACATGTCGGTCCTCGAGTCGTTCGTGGAGCGCGTCGCCTGGGCCGAGAAGTCCCACCCGCTGTGGGTGCTATCGGCATCCGTCTCCGACAGCGTGACGTCGAATCCCTCGGGCCGGGGCGTATCGAACACGTTCTCGAAGCTCAGCTCGGGGCTCACCTGCCCCGCCCGGTCGGTCGCGTCGACCGCATAGTAATAGGTCGTCCCGTTCGTGACGTTGTGGTCGACGAACTGGTTCGTGGTGCTCGTGCCGATCAAGGTGAACGTGCCGGTCGGCGACGAGTTGCGATAGACCGAATAATGATCGATGTCGGTCTCCTGGTTGAGACGCCAGGAAATCGTGACCTGCCCGTCGCCGGTCACGCTCTTGACCCCCTCCACGTTGAAGGGCGGCGGATCCGTCCCGACGACGGTGTCGTTGTGATTGTTGCATCCAGCCGCGCCGAGCAGGACGACCGCCCCCAGCGCCAGACCCCAAAACCGAGCCATACAGCACCTCCTCGAAGCCGTCGCGCGGCTTGTTGCGAATAGGTTGATGAGACCGTTGGAACCGGTCGAGCCGGCGGCTCATAGCGCAAGCGATGTGCCATGAGGGGCAGGAGCATTGCTCGTGCTGCAAGTCACTGCATGGTAATCGACTGAGGCTTCAGAGCGGGCTGAGATGTGAGGGCTGGCCGACGTTGGGCACCGTACAGTGTGACTACGGGTCCACACTAGGTCTGGGGCTGGGAGGAAGAGAGTTCGGCCTGAACGGCGCTCGGGATGGGTAGGGCGGACCTGATGCGTAATAGCCAAACCATTCAGGCAGGCTAGCCGAGGCTTTGGTGCGAGCGAAGGGCAAATAAATTGAGGGAGGCCAGCCCGAAGGCGAACCACCCTCAATTTGCGTCAACTACATACTTCCGAAAAAAATTGAGCCCCGGCCTTGCCAGCTCTCTTCGGGTTACATCGCTTCCTCAGAGGCCGGTGCTCTGATTGGCGACTAACCCATGGGCTAACGCTGGTAAGGCCCGCAGGCTCTTTGGAGGTCCCCCCCTCCAGTGATCATGCTATTGCAGCCGCTGTGCCATGTTTCGGACGCGTTTCGAAATGGGTCCGCATAGCCGGTAAAACATTGGAGATAAATACGTTATCGATATGGGACTCCACGCTGCTCGCCATGTCCCAACCAAGGTCGAAAGGTCGATTTATGAGGGTGATTTAATAGCCGGAAGGGCGGCTCCGCATAAGTCACGTCACCGCAATCAGTTTCGATTATTAAATTGTTTTATAAGGAAATTTAAGCCCTTTGCCGGGCCTGGAGCCTGCGGTCGAGGCGGAACAGCTTGATCTTCTGGAGGAGGGTCGGGTAGGAGAGCGACAGCTCCTTCGCGGCCTGGACCTTGTTCCAGTTGTGCCGTTCGAGAGCGGAGGAGATGAGGCGGCGCTCGACCTTGGCCACCTCGGCACGGAGCGTGGCGGGGGCGTCGGCGTTCTCCTCTTCCGCCTGCATGAGCTCGCGCGGGAGGAGCCTTAGCGACAGCATGTCGCCCTCATTGGCCAGCACGACCATGCGCTTCACGACCTTCTCCAGCTCGCGGACGTTGCCGCGCCACTTGAGGCCGGCCATCGTCGCGACGAGGTCGTGGTCCACGCCGCGGATCTCCTTGCCCATCTCAGCGGAGTACCGGCGCACGTAGTGCTCGATCAAGATCGGAACGTCCTCGGGCCGCTCGCGCAGCGGCGGCACGCGGAAGCAGATGTCGTTGAGCCGGTAGTAGAGGTCTTCGAGGAACTCGCCGCGCGCGATCCGCTGCTTGAGGTTGACGTTGGTCGCGCAGACCACGCGCACGTCCACCTTCGTCGACTTGTTGCCGCCGACCGGACGCACCTCGCGATTGTCGAGCACTTGGAGGAGTTTGCCCTGGAGGGTGATGGTGGTCTTGTCCACCTCGTCCAGGAAAAGCGTCCCGCCGTTGGCTTCGACGAGGAGTCCCACCTTCTCGCGCACCGCACCGGTGAACGCGCCCTGGACGTGCCCGAAGAGCTCCGACTCGAGGAGCTGCTCGGGCAGCGCCGCGCAGTTCACCTGGATGAGCGGCCTCGTGGCGCGCGCGCTCGACGCGTGCACCGCGCGGGTGAGGAGGCCCTTGCCCGAGCCCGTCTCACCCTCGATGAGGATGGTCGCGTCGCTCGGACCCACGCGCTCGAGGAGCGAGAGGATCTCGAGGAGCTCGGGGCTCCGGGTGACGATGCCGTGATCGTTCGCGGAGCCGAGGAGCCTGCCGCGGAGCGCCGTGTTCTCGCGCGCAAGGCGCTGGCGCTGGAGCTCGAGGATGGCCACGGCCACGTGGTTCGCGAGCACCGCGATGAGGTTGATCTCGCGCTGCTTGAACGCGCCGAGCGGGCCGTCGTCGGGACGATCGAGGTAGAGGTAGCCGGGAAGTCCCGACGGCAGTGAGAGCGGCATCATCGCGACGCTCGTCCGCGGGCTCAGATGCGTCGTGCCGGGTAGATCGCGGAAGCGCGCGTCCGCTCCGGCGCGGCTCGTGACCACGGGGGCGGACGCGAGCCGGGCCGCGCCGATCCGGCGCTCCAGCTCGGTCAGGAGATCCTGCGCCACGCGGTACGACATCCCGATCGTCGCGACGACCTCGATCCCGCCGTGAGGCGCGGGGGCGGCGACGCAACCGCGCGCGGCCGACACGCGGCGCGCGGTGATCCCGAGCACTTCCGACACCGCCGCTTCGGAATCGCGGCCGCGGAGCACGCTCCGGATTTCTTCGAATGCGGCGAATTCGTTGCTCTGCGCTGAGGTTCCCTCGATGAGGCCCTGCTCGATCTCGGCGCGGAACTCCTCGATCTCGCGCGCGAGGACCGGATCCTCCTCGGGCGAGAGCACGGAGCTCGCATGATCGAGATGAAGCACGGCTTCGTCGACGAGGCCGCGCATGAGCTCGCTTCGCGACAGCTCCAGAAGCGCGCGCGCCGCGTGGGCCGGTAGACCGAGGCTCTCGTAGGCGGCAACGGCGCGGCGAAGGTAGGCGACGGAGTCGTCGAGGGTCGAGCGCGACTTCCCCTTGCGCGCGCGGCGGCGCCAGGAGAGCCCGGCCGCCATGTTGAGGCGCGCCAGCTCGAAGCGTTTGCCAATCGCGAGGAGGATGCGACTCGCCTCGGCGAGGCGGTCCTGCCCGGTCGGGAGATCGCCATGCTCGACGGCGATGAGGCCGAGGAGACGGAGCGAACAGGCCTCCTCGATGCGGTCGCCGAGACGGCGTGCGATGGCGAGCGCGCGATCGCCGTTGCGCTGCGCGGCCTCGCCTTCGCCCATCCGAAGCTGAACGTCACCCAGGCGACGCACGACTTCGACGGTGAGATCCGAATCCGGTGCGAACTGATCGGCGAGGGCGAGGGCGGTTTCGAGCTCCGCGCGCGCTTCGGTCAGCTGGTCGCGATCGGTATAAAGGTCACCGAGGCCTTCGCGAGCGAGAACCGTCTCACGCGGGAAGCTCCGGTCGAGGGCGATGGCGAGCGCCTGGCGGAGCAGGTTCTCGGCGCCTGAGAAGTCGCGGCGCTTCCGTCGCAGATTGCCCATGCAGAAGAGGGCGCGCGCCTTGCCGCCCGCGTTCCCGACCTCGGTGTGCATCTGAAGCGCGCGGCGGTAGTGCTCCTCGGCGAGATCCCACTCGCCCATCTTCTCGTGGACGATGCCGAGGTTGTGCACGTACGTCGCTGAGTCGTGGAAGAGCCCCGACCGCTCGCCGATCCGGAGCGCCTGCTCCAGGAATCGCGCCGCTTCCTTGAATCGGCAGTGATTCTTGTGAAGGAGTCCGAGGCTGTTGTACGCGGACGCCATGCCCGCGTCGTAGCCCGCGCGACGATAGGTCGCGATGGCGCTCTCGAAATACTCACGGGCCGCGTTCCAGTCGCCGGTGCGGAGCGCGATGACCCCGAAGATCATCTCGGTCCGACCGATGTCCAGGTTGAGCGTCGTCTCGCGGAGGAGCCGGTAGGCGAGCGACGCGGAGCGCTGCGCGGCGCGATAGCGGCCCCGCTCGAAGAGAAGAAGCGCGAGGCTCGCCGACAAGCGCCCCGCCTGCTCTCGCGTGACGTGGGGGCGGAGTCGCTTGTGGAGGTCGTGGAGCGCGTCGACCGCTTCGTTCAGGTCGCCGCGATGGCGAAGACACTCGACGATCTGCGTGCCGATTCGGACGAGGGCCTCGGTGTTCTTGGGGCCCGGGCCGTTCCCGTTGGACTCCGCGTCGAGGGCTCGGCGGTAGTACTCGAGCGCGACGACGTAGTTGTCCGCGGCGAAGTAGAGATCGCCCAGTTCCTGGGCCTTGTGCTCGCCGTGCGCACTCGCATCGGCGGGGCGCGGCAGCGAGCCGTTGGTCCGGTGCAGGACGTCGGATCTGTGTTTCGGGACGAGCCCGTCCATTCCGACCCTCGTTGTAAAGCAGAACTACGGGGCGCGGTCCGACCGAAGCCGGACCGCGCGCACCCGGGGCGCCTAGCGATTCATGCTAGAGGCGCGAGCCGTAGCCCATCCGCAACAACTGCAGGTACGTCCTCAGCATGCTCCACACCGACGAGCCACTGACCGTCGTTGACGTGGCCGCACTGCTCGTAGGCAGGCTGGCCCTCGCCTTGACGACCACACCGTCGCCATCGCCCTTCGGAGCCGGGGGATTATCCGGATCCGGATAGTTGTCCCAGGAGATGGGTTTGGCGAATGCGGTGGGCGTAGTGGCCGGAGTCAGGCAGAGCACGGCGAAGAGGAGGCACATGCCGAAGAAGCGGCGTGGAACTTTGACCCTCATTCCGTTGCTCCTCGACGAAGCGACACCCGGCGCATCAGCCGCTTCGCGTGTGATCTCGGCAGTTCGCCGAGGGACGTCTAGCCGCGGTGGCTGGACCGCAGGCCGAGAGGGATGTGCTGGGAGCACAGGCGTCCTTTGACGACAACTGCCGCGTTATCGGAGAGGATACGCACCCTCCCCTTGAACGTCAAGCCCAACTTTGATTTGCAGAGGGGTTTTTCAGGCCTGGGCGGCCTTGACGCCGGTCCCGACCGCGCGGCGGGCCTCGCTGAGAACGAGGCCGTACCGCAATCCCCGCGTGGAGACGTAGACCCCGTTCACCGCGAATCGGTTCACGAATTCGCACAAGATGATGGCGCCGGCGGGGATGATGTCGGCCCTGCCGCGGCTCACGCCGGCCAGGTCTCGTCGCTGAACGAGCGGGATCGTGCAGAGGTGCTTGGCGATCGTGTCGATCCGGTCGCGGGTCAGATGGTGGTTCTCGATGCGAGACGGGTCGTACTTCACCAGCCCCAAGTCCAAGGCGCCAAAGGCGGTTACGGTTCCGCCCACCCCGATCGCCCGGTCCAGCCCGTCGGCCCCCCACTGGCCCAGCTTGTCCGCGAATACCTCGAGGACGTGGGCCCTGACCGAATCGAGCTCGGCCTGGGTCGGGGGGTCCGTGTGGATGAGGCGCTCGGTGAGGCGGACGCATCCCAATTCCAGGCTGATGACCTGAGTGCCGCGCTCCTCTTCGCCGGTGATGATCTCGGTGGAGCCCCCGCCGATGTCCACGACGACGGATCGCCCTGGGGAAGCCCCCTGCCCGCTCAAAACGGCGAGGAAGACGAGCTGAGCCTCTTCCTCACCGCTCAGGATTTCAACGGGATAGCCGATCCGCTCTGCGAACCGGGCGGCGATCTCAGGGCCGTTCCGGGCAACCCGGAACGCGTTGGTCCCGGCGACGCGGATCCGGCTCGCGCCCGAGTACTCGGCTTCGTGCACGAATCGCTCGAGGCATTCGAGGGTGCGGGCAGCCGCAGCCTCGTCGATGAGGCCCGTGCGGTCGATGCCCTCGCCCAGTCGGGAGATCTCGCCCATGCGGTGCGCGGTGCGCAGCCGCTCGCGCTCGTCGACGTCGGCGACGAGTAGGCGGACCGAATTGGTGCCGATGTCGACGGCCCCAATTCTCAAAGTGGAGTCGATTGGACCGGAAACGGTCGTTCCCCCTCGGGAGTACGTGGTGCGGGCCACGCTGGCCTCGCGTGGTTGACTCCCAACGTGGGGGAACGTAGCATACCTACGCGGTGTTTGTAAAGACGGAAGCTATTATCAGCATGCAAAATGGAGCGACCATGAAGCCTGTCGAGGAGCGCGAGCCGCTGGTGGGGATGACCAGCCCGGAGCTGGAGCGCGCGATGATCTCTTGCGGGGAGAAGCCCTTCCGCGGACGCCAGATCGCGGACTGGATGTATCTGCATGGCGTCCCCTCGTTTGCGGAGATGACCAATCTGCCCCTTCCGCTCAGGGCGAGACTGGAGGAGGGCTTTACCCTCGGGACCCTCGCGGAACGGACCCGCCGGGAGACCCCGGACCGGAAGACGCGCAAGGTCGCCTTCGCCCTGCAGGACGGGGGACTCATCGAGTCGGTCTACATGTCCACTCCGCGCCGGTACACCTTCTGTCTCTCGTCCCAGCACGGCTGCGGGTTCGCGTGCCGCTTCTGCGCCACGGGGCGAATGGGACGGGGTCGAAACCTCACGGCGGGCGAGATCGTGGAGCAGGCGCTCCGGCTCCGGCGCGAGCTGCCCCCGGATCAGCGCGAGTTCAACGTCGTGCTCATGGGGATGGGCGAGCCGCTCGAAAACTACGACGCGGTCATGCGCGCCCTCGACATCATCACCAGCCCGCGCGGGCTCCAGGTCGCGTCGAAGCGGATCACCATCTCCACCGTGGGCCTCGTGCCCCAGATCCTCCGCATGGCGTCCGAGGGAAGGCGCTACCGGCTGGCCATCTCGCTCCACGCGGCCACCGACGAGCTCCGCTCGAAGCTCATGCCCATCAACCGGACCTTCCCGCTCGAGCCCCTGATGCGCGCGGTGAGGACACACATCGAGCGCGTCGGCGAGCGCGTGACCTTCGAGTACATCCTGATCGAAGAGATCAACGACACGCTCGCCGACGCGGCCAAGCTCGTGCGCCTCGTGGGGCAGCTTCCCTGCCGCGTGAACCTGATCCCCTACAACCCGATCGGACCAGGCCGCTTCAGGCGCCCCTCGCCCGAGCGGATCCAGCGCTTCGTCGACCATCTCGGCCCGCGCGTTCCGGCCGTGACGGTCCGGTACAGCCAGGGAGTCGAGATCGGGGCGGCCTGCGGCCAGCTCGCCGGCGAGAAGGAAATCGCGCTCCGCTAGCGCGGGGCGGGGGCGATGCTCGGCACGCTGCGGGGGCGACTCCTCGCTCTGTTCTTCCTCGTCGCGCTCATTCCCTCCCTCGGCCTCACGCTGTTCGTGACGCAGTACCTCGCCCGCAGCCTCGCCACGCTCCGGAATCCCGAGACCGAGCGCGCTCTATCCCAGTCGCTCGAAGTCATTCGCGGCGGCCTCGAGCGGCTCGCGAGCGACGCGCGGCAGCACGCCGAGGTCATGGCGCTGGATCCGGAGACGGTCCGTCTCGCGCGCGCCGGCCGCATGCAGGATCTCGAGCGCTTCCTGAGGGACGAAGCGCGGAATCGCGGCATCGACTACGTGTGCTACTACGACATGCGCAACGGGACGAAGCGTATCTTCGGCGCGCGGCTCGGTCCCCGCATCAGCCTCCCCGACCCCGAGCCGGCCTCGCTCGAGCAGGCCGTCGAGCACGGCGGGCTCATCACCGGCGACGACGCGCCGCGCCAGGTGAGCGGCGCAGCCGCCGTCGACTCCACCCACGTGATCCTCGCCGGATACCAGCTCGACCCCGAGATCTCCTCGGAGATCGTCGCCCTCCAGCGCAACCTCTCCATGTACCGGAGACTCGGCGTCTACACGTGGCTCTCGCAGCGGAGCCTCTGGATCTTCGCCGCGCTCTGGAGCCTGGTCCTCGGCGCGGTGAGCTTCGCGCTCGCGTGGGCCGTGTCGCGGTCCATCGCGCGCCCCATCGTGGCGCTCCAGTCGGCGATGGAGCGCGTCTCCCAGGGCGATCTGGGCGTAGGGCACGTGACCCCTTCGGGCACGCGCGAGGTCCGCTACCTCGCGGGCGCGTTCAACCGCATGATCGAGGAGATCCGCTCCTCGCGTCGCGCGCTCCTGCGCGCCGAGCGGCTCGCGGCCTGGCGCGAGGTGGCTCGCGCCGTCGCGCACGAGATCCGGAATCCGCTCACGCCGATCCAGTTCGCGCTCCAGCGCCTGCGCGAAGAGGCGCGGCGAGGCGAGGGACCGCGCGCGGACGTGGTCGCCGAGAACGCGGACGCGATCCTGCGCGAGGTGCGATCCCTCCAGGAGTTCGCGACCGCGTTCTCGGCGGTGGCGCAGCTCCCCGAGCCCAAGTTCGCTCCGACCGACGTGGTGCAGCTGGTCGAAGATGCGGCCAGGCTCTATCGTGGATCCTCTCCGGTGGAATTCCGCGTTGAGGTGGAGCGACCCGTTCCCTTAGCCTGGGCCGACGACGGACAGATCCAGCGCGTTCTCGTGAATCTCATCAAGAACGCGGTGGAGGTGCTGGGCGATCGCGGGCAGGTGACCTTGCGCGTGCGACGGGACGTCCATGCGGATGGGGTCCTGCTCGAAGTGGAGGACAACGGCCCCGGCATGGATCCCGCCACGGTGGAGCGCGCGGCTCACCCCGGGTTCACCACCAAGTCCACGGGGAGCGGGCTCGGACTGACGCTCGTCACGCGCATCGTGGAGCAGCACGGCGGACGGTTTGGGCTCGATTCCAGCCCCGGCGCGGGAACGCGCGCCTGGGTCAGCTTGACGAAGGCGGAGGACGGGACGGCGTGAGCGCAAGCGCGGCATCGGGCAAGACGAGAGTGCTCATCGTGGACGACGAGCCGTCCGTGCTCCTCGAGATCGCGGCCAGCTTGAAGCGCCACTACGACCCCCTGACGGCCTCGAGCGCGGACGAGGCCGAGAAGATCCTCGCCCGCGAGCGCGTGGGGCTCCTCATCACGGATCTCAAGCTCCCCGGACGGGACGGGCTCGCGTTGCTGGAGTCCGCCAAGGCGAGCCAGCCCGATCTCCCCGTGGTCGTGATATCGGGGCACGGCACGATCGAGGAGGCCGTCAAGGCCATCCAGCTCGGCGCGCTCGATTTCGTCGAGAAGCCTTTCGGGCCGGACCGGCTCCAGCTCACGGTCGACCGCGCGCTCGAGCTGCGAGCGCTCCGCCGCGAGAACGAGCAGCTCCGCGCGCTCACGGGCGTGAGCGACGAGATGGTCGGGAAGAGCGCCGCGCTCGACCAGGTGCGCGCGGAGATCGCGAAGGTGGCGCGCACCGACGCGAAGGTGCTGGTGACCGGAGAGAGCGGAGCCGGGAAGGAGCTCGTCGCGCGAGCCATCCACAAGGCGAGCTCGCGCGCACGGGGTCCCTTCGAGAAGCTGAACTGCGCCGCGCTTCCCAAGGACCTCGTCGAGAGCGAGCTCTTCGGCTACGAGAAGGGTGCGTTCACGGGGGCGGTTCAGATGAAGCGGGGACGGCTCGAGGCGGCGGATCAGGGGACGCTCTTCCTGGACGAGGTCGGGGACATGAGCCTCGACACGCAGGCCAAGTTCCTGCGCGCGATCGAAACGGGAGAGATCGAGCGCCTGGGCTCGACCCGCACGATCGCGGTCGACACGCGGATCGTCGCCGCCACCAACAAGGACCTTCAGGCCGAGATCGCGGCGGGGCGGTTTCGCGAGGACCTGTTCTACCGCTTGAACGTGGTCCCGATCCATCTGCCGCCGCTTCGCCAGAGGCGCGAGGACATCCCGCTCTTGATCGAGCACTTCGCGGCCAAGCTGTCCGCCGAGCACGGGCGCCCCAAGCGCCGCTTCCTCCCGGACGCGCTGGAGCGGCTCAGCCAGTACTCCTGGCCCGGCAACGTGCGCGAGCTGAAGAATCTCGTGGAGCGGATCCTGATCATGACCGAGGGCGACACCGTGTCGCTGGCGGAAGTGGAGGAGGTGCTGCCGCAAGGGCAGGACGACGAGCCGCCGAGCGAGATCAAGGCGGCGCGCGACAAGGCCGAGCGCGACACGATTCTCGCGATGCTGAAGCAGTGCCAGTGGAACGTGACGGAGGCGTCGCGGCGGCTGGGCATGGACCGCGGCTATCTTCATCGAAAGATCCGACGCTACGGCCTGGTTCGTGAATCGAACGCCTGAGCGGCTGGCCGCGGCCTTCGTGCTCGCGGCGGGCGCGTGGCTGGCGTCCCCCGCGCGCGCGGCCGTGCCGGACAGCCTCCGCGCCGTGATCCCGGTTCTCTCCGACTCGAGCGCGAGCGGCGCGACCGCGCCCAAGGGGTCCTTCCAGCAGGCGGAGTGGGAGACGCTCGCCACGGTTCCCGACGAGGCGAGGGCCGCCCTCCTCTACGGGTTCCGCTACAACCGCGTCGACGGCCCCGCGCCGACCGTGGGCGGCGCGGTCCGGAGCGAGCGCTACGCGAATCCTCTCGTCTACGCCAAGTTCACCTACGCCTTCTCCCGCGAGCGGTTCCTCTACGACGTCGGCGGTGAAGCTCCTCTCGGGGATCACGCGCGATTCCGGATCGGCGGCGCCGCATACCGGCGGACGGAGACCGAGGACGAGTGGATCGTGGGCGAGGTGGAGAACACGCTCTACGCGCTCTTCGCTCGCACCGACTATCGCGACTACTACGAGTCGAGCGGCTACGAGGGTCGCGCCGCGTTCGATCCGGGGACCGACTTCGGCGTGCGCGTGGAAGGGCGCATCGAGGACCAGCGATCGCTCGAGAAGGAAGCGAACGCGTCCCTGTTCGGCGTGCACGACCACTTCCGTCCCAACCCGCCCATCGAGGACGGCCAGGACGGCGTGGTCGCGCTGGGGATGCGGATCGGACCGGTCTCGATCGCCCCCGAAGGGGGCACGCATGGAGACGTCGTCTACGAGCGTGCCGGCGACGCTCTGCACGGCGACTTCGACTACGGCCGCGTGCGCGCGGTGGTGCGCACGCGCATGCGGCTCTCGCCGAAGCAGGATGCGCGCGCGCGCCTCGTCGCCGGGTCGACGCTCGACGGGACGCTTCCTCCGCAGAAGCTCTGGTACCTGGGCGGGATCAGCACCCTGCGCGGGGAGGACTTCAAGGAGCGGCAAGGCGACCAGTTCCTCCTCGCGAACGCGGAGTACTACCTCCTCGCCCGGAAGAACGTCTGGGGCTTGGCCTTCCTCGACTGGGGATCCGCCTGGTTCGGCAAGGACAACCTGAACCGCCAGCAGTTCCTGCTCGACGGCGGGCTCGGCGTCCGGATCGGCCAGGGACCGCTCGCGCTCTACGCCGCGCGCAACCTGCAGGAGACCCACGCCGCGATCCACGTTCTCGTCCGCTTCAGCGAGACCTTCTGAGGTGCTCCGCACGGGCCGGACCTGGGTCGCGGCGTGGGTCCTCGCGCTCGCGCTTCTCGCGATCACGCCGCGCTCCATCGTCGCGGACGACCTGGGCCTCGAGGTCGACCCGGTGGCGGACGTCGCGGGGGCGATCTGCGTGAGCTATCGGGTCGCGGAACCGTTCACACCGCGCCTCGAGGAGACCTTGCAGCGCGGGATGCCGGCGACCGTCTCGTTCGAGGTCGGCCTGTGGAAACGACGCCCGCTCTGGTTCGACAAGCTCGTGCTCGCGATCCGAAGCGATCACAAGATCGTCTACGACGACTGGCGTCAGGCGTTCCGCATCCGGAGCGGCTCGAATCCGCCGCGCGACCGGAGCGCGCCCTCGTTCGATGCGCTGCGCGACATCCTCTTCACGCAGGCGCGACTTCCACTGGCGACGACGTCCTCGCTCGACCCCACCGCGACCTACTACGCGTCGGTCCGGGTCACGATCAAGCCGGTCGCCCCCGAGGACCTGGGGGAGATCGAGGACTGGCTCGCCGGAGACAAGGACTCCGAGCAGTCGACCGGCTTGCCGGATTACCTGCTGGGCCTCGCGGTGAGTCTGTCGGGATTGGGCGAGCGGACGGAGATGGAGAAGGGGCCGAGGTTCGTGCCGGCGCGGCTCTCGGCCGCGCCGGCCACTTCGGAGTGACGGCGATGGTGCGGAGACGCGCCTAGGGCGCGTCCGACGTGCCCCCTTCGACGCCGGGTGTCGCAGCCGGAGGCGGAGGTGGAGGAGGCGGCGGAGGCGGTGTCGCCACGTACGCCGCACCGGTGACCGGCGTCTCCGTGACGACGCCAGGCACACCCGCTGGCGCGGCCGCGGGCGACGGACGGCGGCGCGGCCACCACGCACCGCTCGGCAATCCCTCGCCGTGGGGTCCGCGCGCGAAGCGCGTCTGGATCATCGCGCCGAATCCCGCGATCGTGAGGATCGCCGCGAGCGCCCCCGTCGCGATCCCGAGCGCGATCGCGATCGGATGGAAGACGATCAGCCCGACGAGTCCGATCAGCTTCCCCGCCACCTTGAGCGCGGTGATCAGGAGCACGCCCACCGCGATCGCGAGGAGCGGATTCTTCCCGCGCTCCGTGGTCCGGCCAAGCACGCGCTGTCCGAGGAACATCGCGCCGTTCAGGAAGGCGAGGAACACCGCGACGATCAATCCGAGGACGATCCCGATGATCCCGAGGATCAGCCCCAGCAGGAGCACCAGCGCGACGGGGATCCCGATGATCGTGATCGCCAGGATGGCGATCGCGATGGCGCCGACCAGGATCAGGAGAACGATCGCGGTGGGAAGCGCCACGAGCGATGCCGCGAAGCCGGCCAGCCCGAAGAGGAACGACCGGCCGAAGCGCGCGTACATGGTGTCGACCGCGTAGACGAGCCGCTCCCGCGCGAGGAGCAGCGCGAGCCACGCGAGGAAGACGGTGAGCGCCAGGCGCACCAGCGTGTGCACGAGCCAGATCCCGGTTCCCACGGCGCCGAAGAGGCCCACCATGGGCCAGAACGCGTGGCTATGCGTCCAGGGCGAGCCGAGCGAGACGTTGCTCCCTCCGACGGACGCGGAATCGCTGGTCGCGACGCCGCCCCCCATCGACACCGCGTCCCCTTCCACGACGCCCTTGTCCTTCACGTTGACCTGGCCGCCGATCGAGACGCAGTCCCCCTTCACGCGGCCGTAGACGGTCACGTCGCCGCCGATGGCGACCACGTCGCCATCGATCACCTTGTCCGCGGGGATCACGATGTCTTCCCCGAAGCGGACGAGGTTGTTGTCGTTCGAGTCGAGATCGACGTCCGGAATGTCCGGGGTATCCGGGGCGTCGGGCGCGTCCGGCTTGGGCAGAGCCTCGGCGCGAGCTCGGGCGGCCTCGCGCTTCGCGCGCTCCACCTCGCGACGGATGCGCTCTTCCTGACGCTTGGTCTTGAACGTGCTGGCTTCGCCCTCTTCCGACACGCGCACGCGGAATCCGCCGGTCGTGTCCGGGGGCGTGGGCGGCTTCGGCGGGGTCGGCGTCGCGCCGACGGCCCGGCCGGCCGCGAGAACGAGACCGGTGAGGAGCAGGAGCCAGGGGAGAAGCCTCAACGAATGCGGAGCGACCCGCGTCCGCGCACTAGAGCGATAGGCACGCATGGCCGACACCTCCTTCACGGGTGCGAGACGGACGAAGCACGAAGAAGAGAGCGATCCCGACAGTGAACGCGATGGCGAGCGCGGCCTGAGCCTCGCCCGTCTGAAGCGCCACCCAGGCTACTCGCGGCAGCGTTCCGAGCGCGTGGATCGCGCTCCAGATCGGCCGGCCGATCGGCTCCCAGAACGCGACCTCGAGCGAGAGGTGCCGCACGAACCGCACCACCGCCTCGAGCGTGCCGCGCGCCACGTGCACCGGCCACGTCGCCGGCTCGGGCAGCCCCCACTGACGGGCGAGCTGCGGGAGGAACGCGATGAATCCGATGAAGAGCGCGAACGACAGCGCGCCGGCCGTGGCGAACCCGCCGCGAAGCGCGCGCATCCACCGCGCCGGCCGCGTCACGCGCGCTACGATCCGCGCCTCGAGCCACGCGGGCGCTTCGAGCTCGGGAAGCTCCGCCAATCCAGCAGCGATCGCGCGATACGCGTCGAGCTTCACCCGGCACGAGGGACAGGCGGCCACGTGCGCCTCGAGGACGCGCGCGACGGCGGGATGGAGCGCGCCGTCCACGTAGGCCGAGAGCTCGGGCTCGCACGTCTTGCAGGTGAGCTGGGTCTTCATGCTTCTCCTCGCGCCGTCAATTTCCGTCGCAGCATCTCGTGGGCCCGGTGGATCCGGACCTTCACCGTTCCGAGCGGCATGTTCATCGACTCGGCGATGTCCTCGTACGACATCTCCTGCTTGTAGCGCAGGAAGAGAATCGCCTGATAGTGCTCCGGCAGCTCGCGGACCAGAGACTCGAACCGCGCGTCCGACCGCTCGATCCGGTAGCCCTCGTCGGGCCCCGGTCTCGGATCGACCGGCTCGATGGCCGGCCCCTCCTCGTCGCCCAGGTCCTCGAGCGCTATGGGACGGCGTTTCCGCCGGCGGATCGTGTCGAGCGCCAGGTTCGACGTGATCTTGAAGAGCCAGGTCCGGAAGGGGCGCGACGGGTCGTAGGTCCCGAGCGATCGGAGCACCCGGATGAAGGTCTCCTGGGCCACTTCGGCCGCATCGTCCGCGCTGCCGGTGATCTTCCAGGCGAGATTCATGACGGCTCCCTGATACCGCCGGACCAGCTCCCGGTACGCACGCTCGTCGCGCGCCAGGCACCGCTCCACCAGGTCTCGGTCATCGCTTCCCACGTCTATGGGCGACTCCCCACGAAACCCTCGTGCACTCTACGTCGCTGCCACCGGCGAAGTTTCGCGGGATCGGCGACCCCGGGCTCCATGATCCGCGGGAGGCACGGACGGGAGGCGCTGGGCGCGCACGCTAGGGGGGCCGTTCCCCGGGCGTCAAGGCTTTTCCCTTGACGGCCAACTCGGCCAAGCCCTAGCGTGCCTTGCTACTATGACCGAAATCGAGTCGGTGTTCGCCCGGGAGATCCTGGACTCGCGGGGCTTCCCCACGCTGGAGGCGGAGGTGGCCCTGGTCGGGGGCGCGCTCGGCCGTGCGGCGGTTCCCTCCGGAGCCTCGACCGGATCCCGCGAGGCGCTCGAGCTTCGAGACGGGGACGCCAAGCGCTTCCTCGGCAAGGGCGTCTCCCAGGCCGTGCGCCACGTGAACGATGCGATCGCCCCCGCCCTGGTGGGCGAGAACGCGGCCGATCAGGCGGCCATCGACAAGATCCTGCTCCAGCTCGACGGAACTCCGAGCAAGAAGAAGCTCGGCGCGAACGCGATCCTCGGCGTGTCGATCGCTTGCGCGAAGGCGGCCGCCGACGCGCACGCGCTCCCGCTCTACCGCTATCTCGGCGGCGCGAACGCGCGCACGCTCCCCGTGCCGCTCATGAACGTCATCAACGGCGGCGCGCACGCGGACAACAATCTCGACATCCAGGAATTCATGATCGTCCCGGTCGGCTTCGACACGTTCGCCGAAGCGCTCCGCGCCGGATCCGAGGTCTTTCACGCGCTGAAGAAGCTCCTCCACGAGAAGGGCCTCGTGACCGCGGTTGGAGACGAGGGCGGCTTCGCGCCCAATCTGGGCAGCAACGCCGAGGCGCTCGATTTCCTCCTCCGCGCAGTGGAGAAGGCGGGCTACAAGCCGGGCGATCAGGTGGCGCTCGCGCTCGACGTCGCCGCGTCCGAGCTCTTCGAGAACGGGCGCTACACGCTCGAGGGGAAGAAGAGCCTCGACACGGACGGAATGATCGCCTTCCTCGCGGATCTCGCGGCGCGCTATCCCATCGTCTCCATCGAGGACGGACTCGCCGAAGGCGATTGGGAGGGCTGGAAGAAGCTCACCGCCAAGCTCGGCGGCTCGGTCCAGCTCGTGGGCGACGACGTCTTCGTCACGAATCCGGAGATCCTGCGCCGGGGCATCGACGACGGCGTCGCGAATTCGATCCTCATCAAGCTGAACCAGATCGGCACCATGACCGAGACGCTCGACGCCATCGACATGGCGGCGCGCGCCGCGTACACCACCGTCATCTCGCATCGATCCGGCGAGACGGAGGACACGACGATCGCGGATCTCGCGGTCGCGGTGAACGCGGGTCAGATCAAGACCGGCTCGCTCTCGAGGAGCGACCGGATCGCGAAATACAACCAGCTGCTGCGCATCGCGGAGCGTCTGGCCGACGAGGCCCGCTATCCGGGCCGGGCCGCGTTCCGTCGGGTGGTGAAGGGTGAGCGAGAGGGGGTGCCGGCATGATGCGATCGCCGTACGAGAGTCCGAAGCAGGCGCCGGTGCGCCGCTTCCTTCGACGCAGGCCCGACGACCGCCCGTCCCGCGCCAAGCGCCGGTTCGTCATCGCCGCGGCCCTGGCCGTCGGCGGATTTCTCGCCTACTCCTTCGTCTTGAGCGACACGGGACTCGTGAAGATCGCCGGCCTCAAGAACGAGACCGAGAAGCTCCGCCGCGAGAAGGTGGAGCTCGCGCTCCGGGTCAACGACGTGGAGCAAAGGCGCCAAGAGCAGGCCAAGGATCCCATGCTCACCGAGCGGATCGCGCGCGAGCGCTTCCACCTCGTGAAAGAGGGCGAGATCCTGTACCGCTACAAGGAGCCCGCCTCGAGCAACGGGCGCTAGCCCGCGAGATTCATCCGCCTCAGGAGCGCATCGAAGCGCGGGTCGCCTCGCAGAGGGTCGAGACGCGGCGCGACCTTGATCCAGACCATCCCACGATCCCGGATCGCGAACGCCTCCTCCAGCCGCTCGAACGCGGCGTCCGTCTCTCCTAGCCCCACGTAGATCGCCGCTTCCGAGTAAGGCGAGAGATAGCGGCCCTCTGAGTCGGCGCGAAGCTGCGCGTGAATGCGGCGGGCTTCGTCCGGACGTCCGGCGCGCGCGAGCGTGTGCGCGAGGAGCGAGTTCGCCGAGAGATCCTTGGAGAGCGCGGCCGCCGTCCGGTACTCGGTCATGGCGTCGTCGAGCCGGCCGAGCTGCTCCAGGGCGCCGCCCATCATGCGGTGCGCCGGAGCGAAATTGGGATCCAGATCGAGCGTGCGGCGCTGCTGCTCCACCGCGTCGTCATAGCGGCGCGCGTAAAAGAAACACGCGCCGAGCGACATGTTCACCGTCAGGCTCAAGGGATCGATCTCGTGCGCGCGCCGCATCGCCGCGACAGCCTCGTCGGAGCGTCCGAGCGCGGAGAGGAGATCGCTGTACCAGTGGTACGCGCCGGCGTTGCCCGGATCGGCCGCGAGCGCGCGGCGGAAGTGCTCCTCCGAGCCGGCCCAGTCCCACAGGTGATTCTGGAGCACGCCCCCCATCGCGACGTGCGCTTCGGACAGGTTGTCGTCGATCTCGAGCGCGTGGAGCGCGGCGACGCGCGCCTTGGTGTACGCCTCCTCGGGGGTGATGAACGAGTAGCTCCCGAGCGTGTCGTACGCCTGCGCGAGCCCAGCGTGGGCCTGCGCGTAGAGCGGATCGAGCCGGATGGCTTCCTCGAAGTACTCGATCCCCTTCCGGATTCCCTCCTCGGACCTCCGGTTCCAGTGGTAGCGCCCGCGGAGATACGCCTCGTAGGCCTCCGGGTCCACGCGCCGTGCGCGGGCGAGCCGCGCGCTCGCCTCGCGCGTCACCTGGCCGCGGATCTCCTCCGCGACCGCGCGCGCCACCTCCCCCTGGAGCGCGAGCACGTCGCTCAGCTCGCGCTCGTAGCTTCGCGCCCAGAGATGCCGGTCGGTGCCGGCGTCGATGAGCTGCGCGGTCACGCGCACGCGGCTGCCGAAGCGCGCCACGGTTCCCTCCACGACAGCGTCGACCTGCAGCGCCCGCGCGATCTCGGGCAGTGGCAAGCGCGTCCCCTTGAACCGCATGACCGACGTGCGCGATGCGACGCGGAAGGCGTCGATCTGCGCGAGCGTGAGGATGAGCGCCTCGGTCATGCCGTCCGCGAAGAACTCCTGCTCGGGATCACCGGAGAGATTCTCGAGCGGCAGGACCGCGATCGAGCCGATCGAGGAGCGCGACGCGGCGGCGCGCGCCCCGGAGGAGGCCGGGGCCGCGAGGATCGCGCGGAGCGCCGCCTCCACCTCGTCCGCGCTCTCGGGCCGGCGGCGCGGCTCCTTTTCGAGAAGCGCGAGGATCAGCGATTCAAGGCGAGGATCGAGCGGACCGCCCGGCAGGAGCGGCGGCACTGGACGGCGGTTCAGGATCTCGTCGATCAGGGCCGCGGCGGGAGTCGCCGTGAACGGACGGCGCCCGCTCGTCATCTCGTACAGGAGGACTCCGAGCGAGTAGAGATCGCTGCGCCCCGTGACGTCGTGCCCCAGGAGCTGCTCCGGCGCCATGTAGCCGAGCGTGCCCACCACGAAGCCCGCTTCCGTGAGGCTTCGCGTCTCGGGCATCGGCGCCGCGCCGGGCCGGAGGAGCGCGAGTCCGAAGTCGAGCAGCTTCACCGAGCCCTTCGCGGTCACGATGACGTTCCCCGGCTTGAGATCGCGATGCACCACCCCGGCTTCGTGCGCCGCGGCCAGCGCCGCGGCGATCTGGGCGCCGTAGAGGAGGGTGTCCCGCTCCGTCACGGGGCCGGCCGTCAGGAGATCCTCGAGGCGCCGCCCCTCGACGAGCTCGAGCACGAGGAAATCCAGCCCGTCCGCGGAGTCGAAGTCGAAGACGGTATTGATATAGGGGTGGCTCAGGCGGGATAGCGCCGTCGCCTCGTGGCGGAAGCGCTTGCGCAGGGATTCGTCCTGGGCTGCGGGGGATTTCAAGATTTTGACCGCCACCTCGCGGTCCAGCCGCTCGTCCCGGGCGCGATAGACCACGCCCATGCCTCCCGATCCGATCTCCTCGAGGATCCGGTAGCGCGACACCCGCTCAGGGATCAAGCGTCGTTCTCCGAGATTGATGGCGGCGGCGCGAGCCTCGCCAGGGGCGGCGTCCATGAACCTTCAGATGCGGCTCAGTCCCTTGCGGGAACGTCGTTTTCGCCGGGTCACCCCGAGCCCAGAATCCCCCTTTACAGGCGGCCCGGCATGGGACAGTATCATGTTGCGGGGTGGAGCAGCCTGGTAGCTCGTCGGGCTCATAACCCGAAGGTCAGAGGTTCAAATCCTCTCCCCGCAACCATACTCATCCCGAGGCCGGGGTCACCCCCGGCCTCGTTTCATTTCTGGCCCCGTTTTTGGTCGCACCTCCCTATTTTCCCGGCTTCCCCAAATTTTCTGCACGTAACGCTTGCAGGTACGGATCGCATCCGACCTAGAATTGTGGGTGTCCGCCGGCGCGGCCGGGGGACCGTTTCACGCCGTACTCCATCGACCTAAAACGCTTCGGGGATCCACCCTATGAACCCACCGGAAACCGCTTTGCCTGTCGCGGCCGGCCCTGACTTCGCCGGCGTCTCCGACCTCGACCCTCGCGAGCTGCTCGCCGCGCTCGAAGCCGTACGCGCGGGAGACTTCTCCGCGCGCCTCCCAGGCGACCGCACCGGCCTCGGTGGAAAGATCGCGGACACCTTCAACGACATCGTCGGCTCGCTCGGCCGCACGGCGGTCGAGCTGGAACGCGTCGGGCAGGTCGTGGGCCGCGAGGGGCGGATCCGCCAGCGCGTCACCCTCGGAACGCCGAACGGCTCCTGGGGCGAGATGGAGAGCTCCATCAACACGCTCATCGAGGACCTCCTCTGGCCCACGCGCGAGATGACGAAGGCGATTTCGGCCGTGGCGCGCGGTGACCTGGTGCAGGGTGTCGGGCTCGAGGTGGACGGGCGTCCGCTCCAGGGCGAGTTCCTCCGCTCCGCGACGATCGTGAACAAGATGATCCAGCAGCTCGCGGTCTTCACCTCCGAGGTGACGCGCGTCGTGCGCGAGGTCGGCTCGGACGGGAAGCTGGGCGGCCAGGCGGTCGTGCCGGAGGTGGCCGGCACCTGGAAGGACCTGACCGACTCCGTGAACTCGATGGCCAACAACCTCACGGCCCAGGTCCGGAACATCGCCGACGTGACCATCGCGGTGGCGAGCGGAGACCTCTCGAAGAAGATCACGGTCGACGTGCGAGGCGAGATCCTCCAGCTGAAGGAGGCCATCAACACGATGGTGGACCAGCTTCGATCCTTCGCCTCCGAGGTGACGCGCGTGGCGCGCGAGGTGGGCACGGACGGAAAGCTGGGCGGCCAGGCCATCGTCCCCGGCGTGGCCGGCACGTGGAAGGACCTCACCGACTCGGTGAACTCGATGGCCAACAACCTCACCGCCCAGGTGCGAAACATCGCCGACGTGACCACGGCCGTGGCCCGAGGCGACCTCTCGCGCAAGATCACGGTGGACGTGCGAGGCGAGATCCTCGAGCTCAAGAACACCATCAACACGATGGTCGACCAGCTCAACTCGTTCGCGTCGGAGGTCACCCGCGTCGCGCGCGAGGTCGGAACCGAAGGGCGGCTGGGCGGGCAGGCGCAGGTGCCTGACGTCGCCGGGACCTGGAAGGACCTCACCGACAACGTCAACTTCATGGCGTCGAACCTGACGGCGCAGGTGCGCAACATCGCCGAGGTCTCGACCGCCATCGCGAACGGCGACCTCTCGAAGAAGATCACGGTGAACGTCTCGGGCGAGATCCTCCAGCTGAAGGAGACCATCAACACGATGGTCGACCAGCTTCGTTCCTTTGCCGGCGAGGTCACGCGCGTCGCGCGCGAGGTCGGAACCGAGGGCCGCCTCGGCGGTCAGGCCAAGGTGCAGGGGGTCGCGGGGACCTGGAAGGACCTCACCGACAGCGTGAACTCGATGGCCTCGAACCTCACCGGCCAGGTGCGCAACATCGCCGAGGTGGCGACCGCCATCGCGAACGGCGACCTGTCGAAGAAGATCACCGTCGACGTGTCGGGCGAGATCCTCCAGCTGAAGGAGACCATCAACACGATGGTCGATCAGCTGAACGCGTTCGCCGGCGAGGTCACCCGCGTGGCGCGCGAGGTGGGATCCGAGGGCAAGCTGGGCGGACAGGCCGCGGTGCCGGGCGTCGCCGGCACGTGGAAGGGACTCACCGATAACGTCAACTCGATGGCCTCGAACCTCACCGGCCAGGTGCGCAACATCGCCGAGGTGACGACCGCCGTCGCGCGCGGGGACCTGTCGCGCAAGATCACGGTCGACGTGAAGGGGGAGATCCTCGAGCTCAAGAACACCATCAACACGATGGTCGACCAGCTGAACGGATTCGCTTCGGAAGTGACGCGCGTCGCGCGCGAAGTGGGAACGGACGGCAAGCTGGGCGGCCAGGCGGTCGTGCCCGGGGTGGCCGGCACGTGGAAGGACCTCACCGACTCGGTCAACTCGATGGCCGACAACCTGACCGCGCAGGTCCGCAACATCGCCGAGGTGGCGACGGCCATCGCGAGCGGCGACCTCTCGAAGAAGATCACGGTCGACGTGCGAGGCGAAATCCTCCTTCTCAAGGAAACGCTCAATACGATGGTCGAGCAGCTCCGCTCCTTCGCGGCCGAGGTGACCCGCGTGGCCCGCGAGGTCGGGACCGACGGGCGTCTCGGCGGCCAGGCGGTCGTCGCCGGCGTGGGCGGCACGTGGAAGGACCTCACCGACAACGTGAACCTGCTCGCGGCGAACCTCACCACGCAGGTCCGCAACATCGCCGAGGTCACCACGGCCGTGGCGCGCGGAGACCTCTCGCGCAAGATCACGGTCGACGTGAAGGGCGAGATCCTCGAGCTCAAGAACACCATCAACACGATGGTCGATCAGCTGAACGCGTTCGCCGCCGAGGTGACCCGCGTCGCGCGCGAGGTGGGAACGGACGGCAAGCTGGGCGGCCAGGCGGTCGTGCCCGGCGTGGCCGGCACCTGGAAGGATCTCACCGACACGGTCAACGTCATGGCCGCGAACCTCACCGAGCAGGTGCGCGGCATCGTGAAGGTGGTGACCGCCGTCGCGAATGGCGACCTGAAGCAGAACCTCACCGTGAAGGCGAAGGGCGAGGTCGCGGCGCTCGCGGACACCATCAACGACATGACGGGAACCCTCGCCACCTTCGCCGACCAGGTCACCACCGTCGCGCGCGAGGTGGGCGTGGACGGACGTCTCGGCGGCCAGGCGAACGTGCCCGGGGCGGCCGGCACCTGGAAGGCGCTCACCGGGAACGTGAACCTGCTCGCGGCCAACCTCACGACGCAGGTCCGCGCGATCGCCGAGGTGGCGACCGCGGTGACGCAGGGCGATCTCACCCGGTCCATCCAGGTCGAGGCGCGCGGCGAGGTCTCCGAGCTCAAGGACAACATCAACACGATGATTCGGAATCTCAAGCTCACCACCGACCAGAACCGCGAGCAGGACTGGCTCAAGACCAACCTCGCGCGGTTCACCGGCATGCTCCAGGGGCAGCGCGACCTCGCGACCGTCGGGCGGATGCTCCTGACCGAGCTCGTCCCGCTGGTCAACGCGCACCAGGGCGTCCTCTACCAGATGGACGTGTCCGGCATGCCTCGGCTCAGGATGCTGGCGAGCTATGGCAACGCGAAGGCGGAGGGCTACCCCGACGAGATGGATCTCGGCGTCGGGTTCGTGGGCCAGTGCGCCGTCGACAAGCGCCGCATCCTGGTCACGAGCCTCCCGGCCGACACGCCGCCCATCGACGCCGCCATGTTCCAGGCGCTCCCGCGAAGCCTCGTCGTGCTCCCGATCATCTTCGAAGGCGAGATGCGGGCCGTGCTCGGCCTCGCGTCGCTCGGCGACTTCGCCCCGGGCCAGCTCGCGTTCCTCGACCAGCTCACCGCGAGCGTCGGGATCGTGTTCAACTCGATCGAAGCCACGATGCAGACCGAGGGCCTCCTCCAGCAGTCGCAGCAGCTCGCGAGCGAGCTCCAGTTCCGCCAGAAGGAGCTCCAGCAGACCAACGAGCAGCTCGCGCTCAAGGCGCAGCAGCTCGCAGAGCGCAACGTCGAAGTGGAGCGCAAGAACCAGGAGATCGAGCAGGCGCGGCGCGCGCTCGAGGACAAGGCGAGCGAGCTCGCGCTCACGTCCAAGTACAAGTCCGAGTTCCTCGCCAACATGTCGCACGAGCTCCGCACGCCGCTCAACTCGATCCTCATCCTGGGCCAGCAGCTCGGCGACAACCCGGACGGAAACCTCTCGGCGAAGCAGGTGGAGTTCGCGCGAAGCATCCACGCGGCCGGCACGGACCTCCTCAACCTGATCACCGACATTCTCGATCTCTCCAAGATCGAGTCGGGCACGGTGACGGTGGAGGCGGAGGACATCTACTTCACCACGCTCCTCGACACGGTCCGCCGCACGTTCCGGCACGAGGCCGAGAACCGGAAGCTCACCTTCGAGATCCAGGTGGACCCGCAGCTCGGGAGCGGGATGACGACCGATCCGAAGCGGCTCCAGCAGGTGCTCAAGAACCTGCTCTCGAACGCGTTCAAATTCACCGAGCACGGCGGGATCCGCCTCAGCGTGACGGTGGCGACGGGAGGCTGGAGCCTGGGCAATCCGATCCTCGACGAAGCGGGAACGGTCGTGTCCTTCGAGGTGTCGGATACCGGCGTCGGCATTCCGGTCGAGAAGCAGAAGATCATCTTCGAGGCGTTCCAGCAGGCGGACGCGAGCACGAGCCGCAAGTATGGCGGCACCGGACTCGGGCTCGCCATCAGCCGCGAGCTGGCGCACCTCCTGGGCGGCGAGATCCAGCTCCGCTCGACGCCGGGCCGCGGATCGACGTTCACGCTCTTCCTGCCGAGCAACTATGCCGGTCCGTCGGCCACCGAACGGGATGAGAGGGACGGCCCCACCATGAAGCCCCACTCGCGATTCCCGTCGGTACGGCTGCCGGAGCGCGCGATCGAAAAGGTGCCCGACGACCGGGACAAGCTCGCTTCGGGCGATCCCACGCTCCTCGTGGTGGAGGACGACCCGCACTACGCCCGCGTCCTCATGGATCTGGCGCACGACGAAGGATTCAAGGTCCTGGTCGCGCATCGCGGCGCGGACGCGCTCGATCTGGCGCGCCAGTTCATGCCGTCCGCGGTCTCGCTCGACGTCTTCCTGCCGGACATGCTCGGATGGACGGTGCTGAGCCATCTGAAGCAGGATCCGGCGACGCGCCACATCCCGGTCCAGATCGTCACGCTGGACGAGGACCGCCAGCACGGCCTCTCGCGCGGCGCCTTCTCGTTCCTCACCAAGCCGACGACGTCAGAGGGGCTCGGGGCCGCGCTCTCGAGGATCAAGCGGTACTCGACGCCGAGAAAGAAGCGACTCCTCATCGTGGAGGACGACGCGCTCGAGCAGCGAAGCATCTCGGAGCTCCTCGGACACGACGACGTCGAGATCGAAACCGCCGGCACCGCGCGGGAGGCGCTCGACGCGCTCCGCACGGTCGCGTACGACTGCGCGGTGGTCGACTTGAAACTTCCGGACATGTCGGGGCTCGAGATGCTGGAGAAGCTCCGGGAAGACGGCTCCCTCGCGGACCTGCCGATCGTCATCTTCACCGGAAAGGAGCTGACGGCGGAGGAGGATGCCCACCTCCACACGCTCGCGCGGAGCGTCGTGGTGAAGGGGGTGGAGTCGCCGGAACGGCTGCTCGACGAGACCTCGCTCTTCCTCCACCGCGTGATCTCGGACCTGCCCTCGGAGAAGCAGCGCATGCTCGACCGGCTCTATCACTCCGACGACGATCTGGTGGGACGCGCGGTGCTGGTCGTGGATGACGACGTTCGAAATATCTTCGCCCTGTCGAGCGCGCTCGAGCGGCGCGGCATGACGGTGCTCACGGCGAGCACCGGACGCGAGGCCCTGGCCACGCTCGACACCACCACGGACGTGGCGATCGTGCTGATGGACGTCATGATGCCGGAGATGGACGGCTATGAGACGATGCGGGAAGTGCGGAAAAACCCGGCCTTCCGCCGCCTACCGATCGTGGCGCTCACCGCGCGCGCGATGAAGGGGGACCGCGAGAAATGCCTCGAAGCCGGCGCGTCGGACTATCTGGCCAAGCCCGTCAACACGGAGCAGCTTCTGTCGGTGCTCCGCGCGTGGCTGCACCGTTGATCCAGGGAGCCCTGTCGTGAACAAGACGCCCGTCAACATCCTGATGGTGGACGACCAGCCCGCGAAGCTCCTCTCCTACGAGGCGATCTTAGGTCCCCTGGGCGAGAACCTGATCAAGGCGAGCTCCGGGACCGAGGCGCTGGAGAAGCTCCTCCGCACCGACATCGCCGTGGTTCTGATCGACGTCCACATGCCCGACCTGGACGGCTTCGAGCTCGCGCAAATGATCCACCAGCATCCGCGGCACCAGCGCGCCGCGCTCATCTTCGTATCCGCCGTGCACATGACCGATATCGATCGGCTGCGCGGCTACGAGGTCGGCGGTGTGGACTACGTGTCGGTGCCGATCGTGCCCGAGATCCTGCGCGCTCGCGTGAGCGTGTTCGCCGATCTCTACCGAAAGACGCAGCAGCTCGAGCAGCTCAATGAAGAGCTGGAGCGACGCGTGAGCGAGCGCACGTCCGCGCTCGAGGCCTCGACGGAGCGGCTCCGGGAATCGGAAGACGCGCTCCGCGAGACCGACAGGCGGAAGGACGAGTTCCTCGCGATGCTCGCGCACGAGCTTCGCAACCCGCTCGCGCCGATCCGCAACTCGGTCGAATACCTGAGAATGCGCGCCGAAGAGGATCCGTCCGTCCGCTGGAGCCACGACGTGATCGACCGTCAGATCGACCACCTCACCCGGCTCGTCGACGATCTCCTCGACGTGAGCCGGATCACGCGAGGGCGCCTCGAGATCCGCCGCGAGCGCTCGGACCTCGGCGAGATCCTGCGAGGAGCGGTGGACACGATCCAGGCGTCCATCCAGGAGCGGGGCCAGACGCTCCATGTATCCCTTACACAGGAGACCATCTGGGTGGACGCCGACGTCGTCCGAATGACGCAGATCTTCCTGAACCTGCTCGACAACGCGTCCAAGTTCACGCCCGAAGGCGGGACGATCTGGCTCA
>Ga0068858_100000738_pt1 | contig 34250 bp, 32 predicted proteins | sample KBSSwiS12_FD_66589 | JGI IMG/M metagenome (GOLD analysis project Ga0068858, IMG submission 66589) | Switchgrass rhizosphere microbial communities from Kellogg Biological Station, Michigan, USA - KBS Switchgrass S1-2 | ecosystem: Host-associated > Plants > Roots > Rhizosphere > Soil ... | reverse complement strand
CCGAGTTTGGCCACGACGTCGTGGTCGGCGCGGCGGATGCTGCGATAGACGACTCCGAGTTCGTACATGGTCAGTGTCCCTTCGCTTTCAGTGTGGCATCAAGCCGCGGATAGACGCGCCGCGCGTTCGCTTCATAGATCTTGTTCCGCTGCTCCGGATCGATATGCGCGGCCTCGATGTAGCGCCTGGTGTCGTCGTAGTAGTGCCCGGTCTCGGGATCGATGCCGCGTACCGCGCCGATCATCTCGCTTGCGAATAGGATGTTGTCGACCGGGATCACACCGGTGAGCAGGTCGATGCCGGGTTGGTGGTAGACGCAGGTGTCAAAGAAGATGTTGTTGAGGAGATGGTCCTTCAGCAAAGGTTTCTTAATCTCCTGGGCCAGGCCCCGGAAGCGGCCCCAGTGATACGGCACTGCGCCGCCACCGTGCGGAATGACGAAGCGCAGCGTCGGGAAGTCCTTGAACAGGTCGGCGGTCAGGCACTGCATGAATGCGGTAGTGTCGGCGTTGAGGTAATGCGCACCGGTGGTGTGGAAGCACGGGTTGCAGCTCGTGCTCACATGGATCATCGCCGGGATATCGTACTCGACCATTTTCTCGTAGATCGGGTACCAATGACGATCGGACAACGGCGGGGAATTCCAGTGCCCTCCCGATGGGTCCGGATTGAGGTTGATCCCCACATTCCCGAATTCCTCGACACATTTCACGAGTTCCGGAATGCACGTCGCCGGGTCCACGCCGGGACTCTGCGGCAACATCGCCGCAGGGATGAAGTGATCCGGAAACAACCGGCTTACCCGATAGCACAACTCGTTGCAGATCGCAGCCCACGTGCTCGAAACCTGGAAATCGCCGATGTGATGCGCCATGAAGCTCGCGCGCGGACTGAAGATCGTCAGGTCGAGCCCGCGCGCGCGCATGAGGCGCAGCTGGTTGCTCTCGATCGACTCGCGCAGCTCGTCGTCGCTGATGGAGAGCTCGGAAGCTTTCGGCATCTCGGCGGGATTTGTGATGCCGGCGATCTGGCGATTGCGCCACGTCTCCAACGCCTTGGGCGCGGTGGTGTAGTGGCCGTGGATGTCGATGATCATCGAGTCATTCCTGTTCGAACGCCCCACGATCGCGTGCGGATGCACGTGACCGTGACCGCAGGCGTGGCCTGCACGGGTCAGCGCTTGCTTGCCGTGCCGGTTGGCTGATCCCAGCTGAGGTGCCCGGCCGCTTTGCCTGCCACCGAGTACAGCGCGCCCGGAGCATTGCGGGTGCGCTGAAAGGCTTCGAGCGTCTCGCCGCGCATCGCTGCGTAGATGTGGAGATTCGACACGCCGGTAACGGCGCCAAGCTTCTCGAGCATGAAGAAGATGACGCCGTAGTGAATCAGGCCGCGCCAGTCGCGTCGGCGGATCAGGTCTCGCTCTTCTTCGGTCAGCCCGGCAGAATCGAAGCTCGCCTCCGGATCGCGCAGGAATGCCTCCCGATGGTTCGGCTCGACCATGCGGTGCAGATAGTCGTTGATGCGGAACGCGTTTACGCTGCGCGCGAGCGTGAATGGATACGTCCCTCCGAGCCGCTCGGTGCCGCTGAGCTGACTCGCGATGTGGCGACGCTGGCGCTCCACTGCGGCCGGGTCGGGCTCGTCGGTGCCTTCATAGACGGCGGTCGCGATGCCGGCCATCGAGGGCAGGTAATAGCTGCGGTGCTTGCATTCGACGTTCGCCGAAAGTGCGCCACGCATCGTGAGCCACATGACGACTTCCGCGCCTTCGAAGCCGCCGAGTTCCGCGTATTCGGCAATGGTCATGTCCGCCAGCTGTTCGGGATCGTGCTCGAACAGGTCCAGGAAGCGCTGGTCCCAGGCGGGATTGTTGAAACCCGCGCGCTCGCCATGCACCTGGTGTGATAGCCCACCTGTAGCGACGACTACGACGCCGAGGTCCTCCGGATAGCTTTGGATGGCGCGTCGAAGCGCCTGGCCCAGCTTGTAGAAGCGGCGCGCGCTGGGCATCGGCAGCTGCAGCACGCCCATCTGGAGGGGGACAATGCGCACGGGCCATTCCGGCTCGTGCGGGCAAAGCACCGAGAGCGGCGAAAAACAGCCATGGTCCAGCGCCCGGTTCTGGAAGAAGGACATGTCGAACTCGTCGGCCATCAGCGACTGGCCGATATGCGCGGCCAATTGCGGATGCCCCTTGACCGGGGGCAGATCGCGCGCCCCGCCCCCTTCGTCAGCGACAGGCCACTCAGGACCTACGCCCAGCACGAACGCCGAATAGTGGTCGAAGAAGAACGAGGTAACGTGGTCGTTGTAGATCCACAGGAGGACGTCCGGACGCTTCTCGGCGAGCCAGGCGGATAGCGGGGCGAAGTTCTCGAAGATCGGCGCCCACACGGGGTCGTCGCGCTTGTTCCGATCGTAAGCGAAGCCGATGGTCGGCGTGTGCGAAGCGGCGATGCCGCCGATGATACGTGCCATGACTGCACTTCTCCTTAGCCGGATCGAGACGACGGAATCATGCCTGGCGAATGCAGAACGGGAGTGTCTTGCCGCCAAGCGGAGTACAGCGCGCTCTGCAATGGCGCAAGACTACCGGAGCTTCGCGAACGCTGACGAAACGTTCGCGAGTTCGAGACCATTCACGCATTAAGCTGAGCGGTCGGCGTCGAGCGCGAGATCTTCAGTTCCTCTTCGTTCATGTCGACCGGGATGTTGGCAAACAGCGGCGTGCTGAGATAGCGCTCCCCGGTATCCGGCAGCATGCAAAGCACGGTAGCGCCTTTCTGCGCCTCCTTGCAGATCCGCAGCGCACCGGCAAAGCCGGCGCCCGAAGTGATGCCGACGAAGATGCCTTCCTTGCTGGCGAGATCGCGGGAGCACTGCATAGCCTCGTCGTTCGATATCTCCAGGATGCGGCTGATCAGATGCATGTCGACCACGTCTCCGGTCAGCTTCGGGATGAAATCCGGCGTCCACCCCTGCATTGGATGCGACTTGAACGCCGGATGGCTCGCCGCCGCGGACCCGTCCGGATTGCGCTGCTGAGCGGCCCCGCTGCCGAGCAGCGGCGCATCCTGGGGTTCGCAAACAATGATCGCCGTTTCCGGTCTTTCTTTCGCCAACACCCGCGCCACCCCCTTGAGCGTTCCGCCGGTCCCGTATCCGGTGACCCAATAGTCGAGCCGCTCGCCCGCAAAATCCTCGAGGATTTCCCGGGCCGTCGTCCGCGAATGCATGTCGGGATTGGATTCGTTCTCGAACTGACGCGTCAGAAACCAACCGTGGGTCTTGGCGAGCTCCATCGCTTTCGCCACCATGCCCATGCCGCGTAGTGCTGCCGGCGTCACGACGACCTTGGCGCCGAGAAAACGCATCAGCTTTCGGCGTTCGACGCTGAAGGGCTCCGCCATCGTCAATACCAGCGGGTAGCCTTTCTGGGCACATACCATCGCGAGCCCGATGCCGGTGTTGCCGCTCGTCGCTTCCACGACCGTCTGCCCCGGCTTCAGTTCGCCGGACCGCTCGGCATCTTCGATGATTCCAAGCGCCAGTCGATCCTTCACGGAACCCAGGGGGTTGAACGCCTCGATCTTGACGAACAGGTTGATGCCAGCCGGCGCCAACCTGTTTATCCTGACTACCGGCGTGTTGCCCACCGTCTCCAGGATGTTCTGGAATTTGCGTCCCATACCTTCGCCTCCTTTGGCTGCCACATCCATCAAATTTGCACGAGACGGCACGTCAGCCGTCGAATAAGTGCATGCCGATCTTCGGCCGGCGTTAGCCGGACCATCCTGCTTTTCGAAGTCCCTCGGTAAATGTAGCGGTATGCGCCGGGTCACGGAACGGATAAGTCGCGTCCACATACGCGGGTCCGAAGTCCGGCTGCAGCTCGAAGACTTTTGCAAGCGCGGCTTCCGCCTCCTTGACACGCCCCAGATGGCCAAGGGCTGACGCAAGCCGCTGCCAGGCGCGCACATGCTCGCGGCGCTCGGCGATCGATTGCTCGCAAAGTCTGACCGCCTGTTCGAACTCCCCGATCAACAGGTGCGCGAGTCCGATGTCGGCCAGGGTCACCGCAAGAAATGGGAAGCGGGGGTCAAGCTGCGGGACTGCTCGCAACCTGCGTATCGCCTCGGCGGGCCTGCTGTCGAACGTCAGCACGCAGCCGAAGAAATGATAAGCGATCGCAGCGCTCGGGTTGAGCGCAATCGCTGTTTCCTCTTCGATCGTTGCTTTGGCGTAGTCACGCATTTTCCACAATGTGGCAATGCCAAGAAGCGCATGCGCCAGCCAATCACAATCGTCGAGCGCAACGGCCGTCTCCGCTGCGTCGTATGTCGAGTCGAGCGTACTCGCAGGATCACTGGTCCAGCCGACGAGCGCAACCTGAAATCGCGTCAGCGCCAGCAGCGATTGCGCGTAGCTCGAGCTCGGACTCATTGCCACTGCGCGAACGAGCAAGTCGTTGGCAGCAGCCAGCGCCCGTGGCGTTCCCCTTCGAATAAGCGCGAGCGCCTGCAGGCTCAGATCCCAACTGTCCAGATTCTCGGGCCGCTTCCGCATAGCTCGCTGTTGCTCGGCGCGGGTCAGCTGCGGCTCGATGGCGCCGACGATCGCCCGCGTGATCTCGTCCTGCAAGTCGAATACGTCGCCGAGGCGCCTGTCATAGCTCTGCGCCCAGAGGTGGACCGCGCTGCTGGCGTCGATAAGCTGTGCGCCGATGCGCACGCGATCGCCCGCGCGCTGGACGCTGCCTTCGACCACGTAGCGCGCGCCCAGCGCCTTGCCGATCTGAGTGACGTCCGCGGAGCGTGTCTTGAACGCGAAGGTCGAGTTGCGCGCGATCACCGGAAACCAGCGCCAGGCCGACAGGGCGGTGATCAAATCCTCGGTGATCCCATCGGCAAAATATTCCTGCGCCGGATCGCCCGACATGTTGCGGAACGGGAGGATCGCCACCGCCGGCCGGACCAGTACTTGTTCCGATGCCGTGGTGCCGGGACCAGCGTCGTCGAGGCAGACATTGTAGATGGCGACCGCCTCATCGATATTCTTCAGTAGCCGCTCGCCCAGCGCTACAAAGCCTTGCGCAACCTTGTTGCGGGCATGACTTACCACCGCGTTCGAAACGACGATGCCGCCCGGCTGGGCGAGCTCCTGCAGCCGCGCCGCGACGTTGACGCCGTCGCCAAAGATGTCCTCGCCGTCCAGGATGATGTCGCCGACATTGATGCCGATGCGCAGCTCGATTCGCTTTTCGGAGGGAACATCGGCGTTGCGCTCTGCCATACCGCGCTGGACGTCGGCCGCGCAGCGCACGGCATCGACGACACTGGAGAATTCCAGAAGAAGGCCGTCGCCGGTGGTCTTGACGATCCGACCGCCGTATTCGGCGATCGTCGGGTCGATCAGCTCGCGCCGGTGGGCCTTCAGGCCGGCCAGCGTTGCGCTGTCGTCGCGGCCCATCAGCAGTGAATAACCGACCACATCGGCCGAGACGATCGCTGCAAGTCGTCTTTGGTCTCGTGCCAAGGTTCCTCCGAGCGCCGTGCTAGCGTCCATCATAGGGCATGCGAGCCGATGCGATCCCACCGCAAAATCAAGCCTCTATAAGCCTGAGCAATAAAAGCCTTGACAATAGTTGCTTAGGCATATATATTGTTACTATGAACTGGACTGAGGCACCCACGAAAGAGATCTACGACCCAGCGTCGTACGATCCCAAGCGCAGCATCGGCGGCCTGCTCGGACGCGTGAAGATGGAGATGAGCGCGGCACTCGACGCGGAACTCGCGCGCCTGGATATCACGGCCGCGCAGTACGTCATCCTGACGTCGCTTGCTCTCGGGGAAGCGGATTCGGCGTCCGGATTGTGCAAGGGCATATCGTACGATCCCGGCGCGATGACGCGAATGCTCGACCGGCTCGAGCGCAGGGGGCTGGTCCGTCGCGTTGCGCATCCAAACGACCGACGCGCGTCCAATCTCGAGCTGACCGCCGAAGGCAAAGAGGTGTACCCGACGCTTCGAGCATCAGCGATGAAGGTAGTCAACGGTTTCCTGGCCGGATTTAGCCAGGACGAGGCACGGCAGCTGGAAAGGTTTCTGCAGCGCATGCTGGAGAACGCCCGATTTTTTTTGTTGTAATAGTTGCCTAGGCATTTGGTGCCCTGGCAGTAATGCGGAGATGAACATGAAGCCCAGAATTTCCATTCTCGACAGAGCGTTTGCCTACAAACCCTCCTATGCAACGGCGATCGACGATACATGGCGCCGTTTCGGCTGGCGCCCGGTCAAGCGGGATTACCAGGAGCCGCAATCGCAGCCCCGCACCTTCGGGCAGGTGACGCGCACGTGGCGGAGCGAACGCACGACAGACCAAGGTGAATCGAGATGAAACTGGTTGAACAACTATTCCGGCAGGCCCGGTCGCTGGGTCCCTATCTGGCCATCGAATTAATTTTGCCCGGCGGCTCGATCGTGGCCTTGCTGCTCTGGAGCTTTCGCAACAGACCCGCGGCGCGCCTGATCGCGGCGCGGATCGCGACCGCTCCCTACGCACTGTGGACTCGCTTCACCGCGGCGTTGCGCGCCGCAAGCTGGACCAACATGCATCGCGTCCTTCGGTAGATCCTTTGTGAGGAGATTGAAATGAAGACGGCGAAGCATGCAAAGTCGGTCCCCCACCGCCGCGGCGGCGGGGCGACGCGTGCCGCGGACCCGTCGACGCCCGTCAAGGAGCTGGCGTCAGTGCCCGCGATCATCGCGAGCGCGTTCGGCAAGCTCGATCTCGAGCGGCGCGCCCGCCTGTTAGGCCGCCTGCTCGGCTCGGTCGGGCCGTTGGCGCTGGCGGTGGTCGGCGGTGGTGCCTTCGCCAAGTATCTGGGGAACGCCCGATGGCCCGAGATTCCGATATCGCTCGAGGACGCCGCGCACGCGACATCGAGTCAGGTACATGAGCTCGTGCGCTACGTAGAGCAAAGCAACCCGCATCTTGTCGACGGGCTGCTCGCCGCGCTGTTGCAGGATGGGATGATCATGACGATGCTCGGCGCATCGGTCGCGGCTATCGCGCTCAAGCGCCTCTCGGGGCGCAGCGGCTGGAAGCCGGAATCGCCGATCAAGAAGTGACGCGAAGGCAAACCCCGGCCTTTTAGCGATCCGGGTGGCTGAGAATCTCAATCCTTACCCGTGCGACGCCGGTGCTGAATCCGAGCGCTGCGGCGGCGCTCGATGAGAGATCGACGATTCTTCCGCGGACGTGCGGACCGCGGTCGTTGATCCGCACCCGCACCGACTTGCCGTTTTCGAGGTTGGTGACTCTGATCTCCGTTCCCAATGGCAAGGTTCGGTGCGCGGCCGTCAGGGCGCGGCTGTCGTAGCGTTCTCCGCTCGCCGTGTTTCCGCCGTTGAAGTGCTTGGCATAGACGGACGCCAAGCCCTCCTGTTGCGATGCCGACGGGGCGGCATTGGCAACGGTCGCGATAATGGAGATACAGGCGGCGGCTACCCCGGCCAATAGAAAAGCGGATGCCGGCGCACTTCGGACGAACATGGCCGACGTTCTCACTATCGGGGTGGCACGGCAAGACCGGGTCTCGGCCGGTTAGACGCTGCAACTTAGCGGCCGGCGGAAGACCCTGGCTTTCGCGCGGCGCCGCCGGTGGATACGACGGCGGCGCTGGCAAAGCTCACGTCAAAGCAGCCCCCATCGGCAGGTCCTACCCGCCGCGTAAACGCATTGGGATCTTTCGGGCGCTCCTGGCGTTGCGCGACCAAAGCCGCTCCACAACGCGCATCTGCATCGTCGGGGTTCAACGCCAGAGCCCTGCCGAAGGCGATATCAGCTTCGTGCAGGCGATCGACAGTCAGGTTTATTTGTCCAAGGTTGCGCCACGAAAGCGCGTCTTCCGGCGACAGCTCGACCGCTTTTGTCGCGGCGTCGAGGGCGTCGTTGAATTGCTGCAGGTTGGCGTATCCGACACTGAGCTCACGCCACGCGATCGGGTTTTTCGGTTCCTTGCGGGTCCACTCGTTTGCATAGAGTACGAGCACGTTCCAGTTACCGGCTATCTTGAGCTCCCGAACCGTCGCAGCGAGCGCGTCTACACCGCCTTCGTTGGTGCCGGCGCGGCTCGAAGTCGCGCCCCGCGGTTGCTGGCTCTTGATCAGAATGGGCGACGCAGGTTGCGCAGCAGAGGACGTCGCGGCCGCCGCGACCGGAGGCCGGACCGACTCGCTTTGCCGCAGTGAAACCACCAAGTACACGATTGCGGCAGCGGCGAAGAACGCGACCACACCGCCGGCCGAGTACAGAATCTTCGGATTGACGCCGCGGAGACCCATGCGCGGGAGTTCGGTCGGCTCGATATCTACCGCAGGTTCCATCTCGACCTTTCGAACCATGGCGTCCTGGTTCGAGCCGGCTCCGCGCAACTTGATTTCCGCGCTTTCCGCTGGTTTATGCCGCGCTTGCAACGCTGTTGCGCGTGCGCGCAGATAAGCGGCGATGACCAGCGATACATCCCTGCCATGCTGGTCCGCGGCTTGGCGCCAGAGAACCCGGTCGATGGTTCCCGCTTCGTACTCTTTGGCCGCGGCGGCGAGAAATTCGTCCGCCGTCGTCATCCGCAGTTCGCGTTGAGGATCTGCCTTGGCCGGGGACGCGCCGGCGACCGGACGAGCTTCGTCCACCGTGGGCGTCGAGCCTTCGACAGGCTCGAGCGCCAGCGTTTTGCCGAGGGGTGAATTGGCTCCCATCCGCGAGACGACGCAAGTGCCGTGCCAGGCGAGCTGATGCGAACGAAGCCGTCGTCTACAGATGCGCCCAGAACTCAGCAAAACGCCTTGGCGACTTCCGCTGCGCGGAGTGAAGCGCTCGGCGCTTGCCCGAGGCTTGACGAACCTCAGGTCAAGAGCTACAAAATGTAATCTACGCTGCGCACGATGCGATGGTGAAACATTGAGCGTCCGCCGGCCACCAGACGGCAGGCCCCGTGCGGAAAGCGCAGCGAAAAGGCGCGATTCGAGCCGCCGCTAGCCCAGGTGATGCGCGAGGATTTTCAGGCAAAGACGCTCGAAGTGCCGGCGCTCGGCGGCATCGAGCGATTCCAGCAAGACTTGTTGCATCGACGTGACGGCAGGCAGCGCCCGGGCGAGCGCCTTGCGGCCTGACGGCGTGATGCGCACGAGCCTGACCCGCCGGTCCGCGCGCGAGGCCGAGCGCGCGAGCCAGCCCCGCGATTCGAGCCTGCCGATCACGCCTCCTATGGTCGCGCGGTCGTAGCCGATCAGGTCGCTCAGGCGTGCCTGGTCGATGCGCGGCTGGTGCGCAACCGCCGCGAGCGCCGCGAACTGGACCGGCGTCATGTCGAGACCGACGCGAGCGAAGAAAAGCTTGACCGCAACCTGCTGCAGCCGGCGGATAAAATGGCCCGGCATGTGATGGATGACCAGGTCGCTCGCGCGCGGATCGGCGTAGCTGACGTTCCGGCTAGTGGCGGAACCTTGGGGCGGATTCAAGCCAGGCATTTCTCGACCGTCCAGCCGTAAAGCCATTCGAGCGCGTCGTAAAAGCGATCCGGGGTGCGGCCGGCCCAAAGCGAATTGCGCACCAGCCGCTCGACGCCCTTGGCGTGATAGATCCGTCCCATCTCGCGCGCCGAAATGATGAGCCGTGCCCCGCGCACGATCCGTTTGGATTCGTAGAGCCGGAACGCAGGCTCGAGCTCGCCCTCAGAGGCCTTGAGCGCCTCGCGCAGGGTTACCGCATCCTCGAGCGCGATGCACGCGCCCTGCGCCAGGTACTGCAGCATTGGATGGGCGGCGTCGCCGAGCAAGGTTGCCCGCCCTTCGCCCCAGCGGTCGACCGGATCGCGGTCAGCGGTCGACCAGCGCTTCCACGAGGTCGGCTTGTCCAGCAGCTGGCGCGGCCGGTCGCATATCTCGGTGAAGTACGACATGACTTCGTCGCGCGAGCCTTCGCGGACGCCCCATTCCTCCGGCTGCCGGCTGTGGAAGGTGACGACGATGTTGTATTGCTCGCCACCGCGCAGCGGGTAATGGACGAGGTGGCAATTCGGGCCGACCCAGATCGCCGCTGCGTTCCAGCGCAGATCGGCGGGCATCTCGGCGCGCGGTACGACCGCACGATAGACGACATGCCCCGACACGCGGTGCGCATCGCCGATCAGGCGCTCGCGCACGACCGAATGCACACCGTCGCAGCCGATGACCGCTGCGCCTTCGTGGGTGCCGCCGTTGGCGTCGACCAGCCGCACGCGCTGCTCTTCGATGTCTACCCGCACGACGCGCGCGGAAGTGCGGACGGCGATGTCCGATGCGAGCTGGACCTCCTCGTAAACCGACTGGTGGATATCGGCCCGGTGGATGACCGCGTACGGATTGTTGAAGCGCCGGCGGAAAGCTTCGCCCACGGGCACGCGCGCAACCTCATTGCCGTCGATCGCATCCATCATGACGAGCTCATCGGTGTACACCGCGCGCTTGCGCGCTCGCTCGCCGACGCCGAGGGCGTCCATCGCTGCGAAGCCGTTGGGACCGAGCTGCAGCCCGGCGCCGATCTCGCCGATCTGGGCCGACTGCTCGAAGAGCTCGACGGCAAGCCCGCTCTGGCTCAACGCCAGCGCGACAGCCATGCCTCCGATGCCGCCGCCGACGACGAGTACCGGTGCCGATCGGTCGGGGCGGACACTCACCGCGGCGCTCGCGTCAACGCTGCTCGTACACGCCGAGCTTGCGCTGCAGCGGCGATTCGTCGGCACTTACCAGATAGAGCGGCGCGCGGCTGGAGCGGTTTGCGAGGCGCACCGTGGCGAGCCCCGGCGCACAGAAAGTATCGGCATGCCCGAACGCAATCGCGGTGTCGTTCACCTGCGCCTCGCCATTGCCCTCGACCGCATGGAAGACGCGCGCCGCCGAGTCGCGGGGGAGAACGACTTCCTCGCCCGCGCGAAGCAGCAACGCCGCGAAGGCCAGTGTGTTCAGGCATTGGCCGCCCGTTTCCGGATTCACATAAGCGACCTGCACCGGGGCGCCGGCTTTGCTCGAGCCGGCGAGCGCCTGCAATGCGTCGCGCGTGCGCCGCCATTCGTAGCGCAGCAGCGGGTACGCTCCCTGCGCCCGCTGGCCATGAGCAACGGGCGCCAGTCCGCCGGCGGCGTAGCCGTAAGCGGGCGGGTGCGCAGTCTGCGAAGTCCCTTCGACCGCATACGAAACGTCGAGGTAGACCATCAAGGGCAAATCGAGCACATCGAGCCAGATCACCGGCACCTTGCCTGTGTGACGGTGCTCGTGCCACTGGCCGGTAGGGGTCAGGATCAGATCGCCGGGCTCCATCGCGCAGGCTTCGCCTTCGACCAGCGTCACCGCGCCTTGTCCCTCGACGACAATGCGCGCGGCATTGGGCGTATGCCTATGGCTGGGTGCGGTTTCGCCGGGGAGCACCAGCTGCATGCCGAGGTAGATCGCCGCCGACGCCTGCAGATTCTCCAGACCGCGGCCGGGGTTGGCTAGCACAAGCACCCGGCGCTCGGCCTTTTCCATCGGCGTAAGCTCTCCGGCCCGCAACAGCAGCGGCCGGATCGCCGTCCACTCCCAGTAAGCAGGCAGGGTCGCCGTACGCGGCGCCTGCGGCGGCAGCAGCGCGCGCATGCTGGGCCACAACGGCACCAGGTTGGCGCGGGTAAGCTCCGCGACGTACTCGCGGGGCAGCTCGTCAAGGGTGCCGAGAGGTTTCATGCGGAAAAATCTCCTGGGCTTCGCATGCGGGCCGTTGCACGCGGCGATGCAGCGAGCGTACTATTTCGTATGCATACATTCAATATGCATACATACCGAGTGGCCGCCCCATGCCTGATGGCTGCTGGCGCACTCGCCGAGGAGGGCCCCTTGACGCGAGCGAATCGATTCATTCGGGCGGCACTGGCTGCGATCGTCATGCTGGCCGGCGGCCCCGTCATCGCCCAGGAGGCGGTGCGCATCGGCGTCGTCGCCGAGTTCTCCGGGCCGTTTGCCGACTACGGCCAGCAGATCGTCGCGGGCATGAAGACGTACCTCAGGCAGAACGGCGAGGTCTTCGGTGGCAGGAAAATCGAGCTGATCATCCGCGATACGACCGGCGCGGCGCCGGACGTCGCCAAGCGACTCGCGCAGGAGCTGGTAACCCGTGACAACGTCGACATCCTCGCCGGATTCGGGCTCACCCCGAACGCGCTCGCCGTGGCGCCTGTTTCCGCGGAAGCGAAGAAGCCGATGGTGATCATGAACGCGGCGACGTCGGTCATCACGACCCGATCGCCGTATATCGTGCGGGTGTCGCATACGCTGCCGCAGGATACGCAGCCGATGGCGCTGTGGGCTGCGAAGAACGGCATCAAGCGCGTCTTCACGATGGTGTCCGACTTCGGCCCCGGCATAGACGCTGAAGGTGCGTTCATCAAGGCATTCAAAGCGGCGGGCGGGGAGATTGTCGACAGTGTGCGCACGCCGCTGTCGAACGTCGACTTTGCGCCGTTCCTGCAGCGGATCAAGGACAGCAAGCCGGAAGCCGTATTCGTCTTCCTGCCGCCCGGCAACCAGACGATCGCATTCATCAAAGGGTATGAGGAGCGCGGCCTGAAGCAGGCGGGCATCAAGCTGATCGCGACCGGCGACCTGACCGACGACGGCGTGCTACAGGCGATGGGTGAGCCGACGCTGGGACTCATTACCAGCTTCCACTACTCGGCGGCGCACGACTCGCCGGAAAACAAGGCGTTCATCAAGGCGTACGTCGAGACCAACGGCACCAAGCTTAGGCCGAACTTCATGGCCTGCGCCGGCTATGACGGTATGGCCGCGATCGCCGAGGCGCTGAAAAAAACCGGCGGCTCGGTCGATCCGGAAAAGTTCGTGGCGGCGCTGAAGGGGATGCGCCTGATGAGCCCGCGCGGCGCGATCACGATCGACCCGGACACCCGCGACATCGTGCAGACCGTTTACATCCGCCGTGTCGAGCGAGTCGACGGCCTGCTTTACAACATCGAGTTCGACAAGTATCCGGACGTCAAGGATCCGGGAAAACAGAGCTAGGCGGTCAGATCCTGAACGTCGACTGCATCTCGGGCGGGAAAAGCGCCTCGGCGGTCAGCAGGCGGCGGCAGACACCCTGCTCGAACGCATAGCGCAGGAACGCGTCAAGCGTTGTCCGGTTGGCCTCGATGCCGTACGGCCACGGATCGGCACCGAGCAACTCGCGCGCGCGCCGCAGCTCGTCAGCTACCCACGGCAGCGGAAAGAACGACGCGGTAAGGTCCGCGGCGCGTGCGAGGCTGCGCATCCTCGCCTGGTCGAATGCCTTGAAGAGATTCATGGCCAGCCAACGGTCTCGTTCGTAAATTTCGCGCCGTATCGCGACCACGTGCATGATCGGGAAGATGCCTGTCTTGCGCAGGTACGCGAGCTCGACGTCGCGATAGTCGGCGAACAACCGACGCACGCGCGGGTCGCCGACAGTGATCGGTGCCGGCGGCCGCGCCGAGAGAACCGCGTCGAGATCGCCGGCCAACAGCATGTCGGAAAGCGACCGGTCAGCAACGGCGGTCAAACGGAAGCCGGGAGGCAGCTCTAGCGGTACCTTTTCGTGCCGCCCGGGCTCGTTTACCCCGGCCTGGTGCCAATGGACCGAAGCGAGGTCGACGCCGTACTCGTGCGCCAGCAGCCCGCGCGAATAGATCGCGGCGGTTTGTGCCCATTCGGGCACACCGACGCGCTTCCCCGCCAGCTGTTCGGGCCGGCTGATCCCGCTGTCGGCGCGAACGTAGATCGACGAGTGACGGAACACCCGGGAAGGGAACACCGGCAGCGGAACGAAGCGCGTGTCGTCCTGGGCCGCCAGCGCGACGATCTTGGCGAACGACACTTCGGAGACGTCGAATTCGCCGCCCAGCAAAAAGCGGTAGAACATCTCCTCGACCGGCAGTCGCAACACGTTGAGCTCGACTCCCGCAACCGGCACGGTGCGGTCGAACAGGTCGCGAACGTGGTCGTATTCGCCGATCGCGAGGGTGAGCGGGACCTTCGCCATGGGCGCAGTCGATCCGGTCAATCGAGCTTGACGCCGATCGTCTTGACGATCTTGCCGTACTTGTCGTAATCGCGCCGGATGAGTGCCGCGAATTCGTCGGGGGTCGTTACGAAAGGCTCGACCCCGCCGGCCGAGTTGAGCTTCTGTCGGACGTCTGGCGCCGCCAGCGCTTTTTCGATGGCGGCGCGCAACGGAACGAGCACCGCGTCCGGTGTGCCCGCCGGCGCAAACAACGCGAGCCAGATCGTGACTTCGTAGCCTGGGTAGAATTCGGCTATCGTCGGCAGGTCGGGATACTCCGGTGAGCGCTTGGTACCCGTGACCGCCAGCGCGCGCAGCTTGCCGGCCTTGATCTGGGCGGCCGTCGACGTGCCGGCGAACATCGCCGCCGTGTCGCCAGCGACGGTTGCCATCGTCGCCGGCGCGCCGCCTTTGAACGGCACGTGCAGCATATCGATCCCGGCGCGCTGCTTCAGTATTTCCATCGACAGATGGTGCTGACTGCCATTGCCGCCGGAAGCGTAGGGCAGCGGCGGCGACGCGCGGCGCGCGTATTCGATGAATTCCTGAAAATTCTTGACCGGCAGCGACGGATTGACGGCGAGCACGAATTGGTTCGCAACCAGGGTCGCGACCGGTACGAGATCCTTCAGCGGATCGAACGGCATCTTCGCGTACAGGTGCGGATTGATCGCGACCAGACTGTCCTGGCCTAGCAGCAGCGTGTAACCATCGGGCGGCGACTTCGCGACCAGATCGCCGGCGATGTTGCCGTTGGAACCCGCATGATTGTCGACGACGACCGGCACCGCGAGAATCTCGGAAAGCTTCTGGCCGATGACGCGTGCGGCAATATCGGGAGCGCCGCCGGGTGGGATTGGCACGATCACCTTGATCGCCCGCGATGGATATTGGGCGAGCGCCTCGGAGCTCGCCAATACCAACAGGCAGGCCGCAAGCAGGTGACGCAATTTCGCCGTCATCGCGCATTTTTTCGCATATCATGAGGAATTGCAACGTACGCACGCACTCTCATGCCTGCTGCCGCCGATCGCGCGCTAATCGACAAGCTCGTCCTGGCCAATCGCATTCTTTATCGACAAGGTGTCGTCGACGGCTTCGGGCATGTCAGCGTTCGTCACGATCAGTCGTCCGATCATTTCCTGCTGGCCCGCAACATGGCGCCGGGCCTGGTGCGACGTGAGGATATCGTCACCTTCGACCTCGACGGCGCGGCGCTCGATGCGGCCGGAAGACGGGTGTACCTGGAGCGTTTCATCCACGGCGAAATCTATCGCGCGCGCCCCGATGTGGACGCGGTTGTGCACAGCCACTCGCCCAATGTGATTCCGTTCGGCGCGACCGGGACGCCGCTGCAGCCGGTCTTTCACATGAGCGGATTCCTGGCGGAAGGCAGCGCGCTGTTCGAGATTCGCGACATCGCCGGCGATACCGATATGCTGATCAGCAACGCAAGCCTCGGCGTGGCTCTCGCTGCCGCGCTCGGCTCGCGTTCGACGGTGCTGATGCGCGGGCATGGATCGACGGTGGTCGGCGCGTCGCTCGAGCAGGCGGTGTACCGCGCGATCTACGCGGAGGTCAACGCCAGGTTGCAGACGCAGGCGAGGCAATTGGGCGAAGTGACTTATCTGAACGCAAACGAAGCCGCCAAGGCGGCTGCGATCAACGACACCCAGCTCCCGCGCGTGTGGGAGTTGTGGGCGAGGGAGATCGGGCCGGTCGAGTAGCTGCCTTAGGCCGGTGGTGGCGCGTCTTCGCCGGCCTCTTCGATCATCCGGTGCCAGTGAGCACTGGCGTGTCGGCCGCAGCGTCGGCTCGCCACGCGCGATCCCCACGCGCTTCGCGCGCGGGGCCCCTCGCCGCGGGCTCGCGCCGCTACTTGCTGCCGCGCGCGTAGTACTTGAAGAGATCGTCCTGCTGTTGCTTGGTCAGCGGCGCGGCAAGAAACTTCATGCTCACCGCGTCGGCCATCGCTTCGTCGAGTCCGGAAAGCCGGTCGAGGCGGAGGTTGTTCTTCGGATAGAACTGATCGCGGACTTCCTTCGCCAGCGTCTCCGGAACGTTGACCCATTCGGCGTAGGCTTTCAGCGCCGCGGGATCCGAATACATCCAGTCGAGCGTTTCACGGTATGCCTGCAAGTAACGCTCGAGCACATCACGGCGCTGCTCGGCGACGGCCGCGTTGGCGATCATCAGTCGGACCGTCTGGTTACGAAACGCGGGCACATCGCTTTCGCGCACGATCAGGCGGATGCGTCCCTGCTGCAAGGCCTCGACGCCGAATGGCGGAGACGACCAGCCGATGTCGACTTGCCCCGACATCGTCTGCGTGAACGTCGAGGCCGGGCTACCGGTCGCGACCGGCTTCGCCTGGACGCCGAATTCGCGGATGAAGGCGAGGACCGCGAGGTTGGTCGACGAGCCTGTGGTCGAGTAGGCAATCGTCTTTCCCCCCGCGTCCTTGATACTCTTGATCGGCGATTCGGACGGCACGTACCAGAACAGATCGTCGGCGCCGGTCATCGAGTTGGCGATGGCGCGAACCGGCGCTCCCTTGGCAAAGGCGCCGAGCACCCCGGCGGTGCCCACGCCGATCCCAAGGTCGACGCTGCCCGAGATAACCGCTTGCATCGTCTCTCCGGCGCCCTGGGTGTAAAGCAACTCAAGCGTCAGCCCGCGCTTTTTGAAGAACCCGGCCTTCTGACCCAGTTCCGGCGCCGCGTTCTCCCAGTTCCCACGCTGGCCGATGGCGAGTTTGAGCACGTCCTGGGCCATCGCGCTGGCGGCAGCCGACACGATCGCGACGGCAAAGAGCCAGCGGAGCGTTGTTGCGAACTTCATTCGGTTCTCCTCCAGCGCACGTCGGGCGGACATTATCGCCGCACGGGTCGCCTTTGGGAATAACCGTGGAGTCGAGGCTCCTGCGCTTCGCTCCGGTATTGCGCGGATGCGACCGATCTACAACGGTGCACCCGTCAACGCGCCGTATCGGGCAATCACCGCTTCAGTTCGACCACGACTTCGAGGTACTCGCTTTGCAGCACCAGCGTGCCGTCCCGCGACCGATTGCGGCGATCGATGAGGTTCAGCAGGTCCTGGGTGAGCGCAGCTTGCCTTTGCGCATCGAGCGCGAGGAACGTCCTGTTCATCGGTCCGTAGTAAGTGCGAAACACCTCGATCCAGTGAGACGGCGAGCGGTAGCGAAACGTAAAATCGCGCCGAGTGATCCTAATCTCCTGCGCCGCCTGGCCGAAAAGTTCCTCGAGTCTTGCGTTCGTTCCCCACAATGCCGGCGATCGGACGCCGGCGGCTGGAGGGACGTAGTTCGCGATCGTCTTGAACAGCTGACCGATGAAGCTTTCCGGCGTCCAGTTCGCCAAGCCGATTTTGCCGCCGGGCTTGCAGACGCGCACGAGTTCGCCCGCCGCTCTGTCCTGGTCGGCTGTGAACATCACGCCGAAGGTGGAAAGCACGGCGTCGAACGACTTGTCGGGAAAGGGCAGGTTCTCCGCGTCGGCTTCCCGGAACTGGATCGTGTGGCCCTCGGCCTGCGCGCGAGCCCGGCCGGACTCGAGCAGCGAGGACACATAGTCGGTCGAGGTGACGTCGCACCAGCGCCGGGCGGCTGCCAGCGTGGCGTTGCCGTTGCCGGAGGCGACGTCGAGCACGCTGCTGCCCGCGCGCAAGTCGAGCGCCTCGCACAGGATTTCGCCCACGATCTGCAAAGTCGTGCCTACGACGGCATAGTTTCCCGCGGACCAGGCGGCCTGCTGGCGCGCCTTGACTGCGGCGAGATCGACGAACGGCGGCGACGCGGGAATCACTGCAGACATCGCATTACTCCTGGCTGGGTGAAAGGGGTAGGCCGTGGAACGCTTCGGCTGCCCCATGTGCCTCAGCGCGACGCCGAACATCGACGGCGATTTCTGTTCGTTCTGATACATGAGAGGTCACCACCGAGGGTTGTGCGACAGAAGAATGCGCAGTCGGGTGCTCTCCGCCTCTCGCGTGAATTCCGCCGCGACCGAGCTTATTTCGCTGCGGTCGAAACCCAGGTCGTGCAACATGCGGTCATCGAGCTGGCGAAGCGTGTCGCGGAGCGCGCTTGCCTCGCGGCGCTGTCTATAGCGCGCGTATGCTCGGCGTGCGAATGCGCCGACTGCCCACACCATTTCGGCAATGATCTCGGCGAGGGTGAACGCCCGCTCGATCCGCGCCGCACGATGCAATTCGTAAGCGCTCAAAAGAGCGGACGCGGCGGGCGCACCGGCCTCGGCATCGCCGCCGAGGCCGTTCAGTCCACGCGCATGACGCGCCCACGCTTCGATGTCATCCTCGTCGATCGCCGGATGCTCGCGACTCGCGTCGCCGCCCGGATACCTGTTCCGCGAGACATCGCGCGGAGTGTGGTCGTACGTCCTGACGCCGTGTGGCTCAAGATCATCAATTGCAATCAACCCATCCAATTCGGTCAAATTGCCCATCGGTCTTCCTTTTCGTGAAATCGGGTCTGCCAGAAAAAGTCTATCGAGCGAATGCGGCAGGAGAATTGCATCCCGAGACCACTTTTGTTTCTAGTGTTGCATCCGCTGTCGGTCCCTGTGCCGGCGGCAGCGGTTGCAACTCCAACCGGCCAACGTTATTGGGCCTTGCGGTATGGCAGCAACATGCCGGCCTGCCGGCGATAGCGGCGATATCGGTCACCGAACTGGGCGACGAGGTCGCGCTCCTCGAACCAGATGCCGACGAAGATGTACCCTGTCGTGGCGATCGAGAACAACAGATGCCCGGCGGTCATGACGGGAGCTGCCCAGAAGCCGAGAAGAAAGCCGAGATAGATCGGATGGCGCACGTAACGGTACAAAAGCGGTGTTCTGAACTCCGGCTCGGGCAGATCCTGGCCGGCAAGCCGCGCGAACACCTGGTGCAGCCCAAAGAGCTCGAAATGGTTGATGAGGAAGGTGCTTGCCAGCAGCACCGTCCACCCTAGCCAGAACATGCCCCAGACGAACTGCGTGCCCACAGCGCTGTCGACACGCCAGATTACCGGCTCGGGGATTGGCCGCCATTGCCAGAGCAGGAGAGCCAGCGCCAGGCTGGCGGCAAGCACGTAGGTGCTGCGTTCCACCGCCGGCGGCACGATGCGCGTCCACCAGCGCTTGAACGACTTGCGTGCCATGACGCTGTGTTGCACGGCGAACAGAGCAAGCAGCAGAAGATTCACGACCAGCGACTGGACGAAGGGCGCCATCGTGCCGGTGTCGATCGACTTCGGCACGACGAGATTGCCGGCGAAACCGATAGCGTAGAGAAATGTCGCCCCGAAGAATGCGTAGGCGGCCAGGCCGTACAAGAGTGACAGGAATGCTCCCATTGCAGTGTCCCCTGGGTATGAGATTTCGAAAAGTGCGGAAACGAAAGCCCGTTTAAGGACATTCGTTCACATCGGAAAGTCCGCCAGCGAAAGTCTATCCAGCGAATGCGGCAGGAGAATTGCGTCCCGAGACCACTTTTGTTTCTAGTGTTGCGTCCGCTGTCGATCCCGCAGCGACGAAACGTCCGGCCACTGCGACACCAGGTCCGATTGCATCGATCTGGGCGGTTTCGCCTCGGTCTGCGCAGCAATGGCTGCAGGCGGCAGCGATTGCAACTTGAGATACGCGGCAGCGTCGCCATCGCTGGTGATCAGGCCCATGCCGAACCTGTGCGCGATGCGCATGATGGGCGTATTGGCCGAGAGGCAGTGCATGCAGACACTCGGTATGCGTCGAGCACGCGCTCCTGAAACGGCTTGCCTGAACAGCTCGCTGCCGATTCCGCGTCGACGGTTGGCGGGAAGGACTGACAGCGCAAGCTCGGCTTGATTGCCTTCGATCGCCAGATGCCCCACACCCACGGGCGCGAGCCGGCCGTCGCGGACGCCGAGAACAAGGTCGCGCTGGAAATCGATTCTGTCGACATAGGCGGCGATAACGGTCGGCGCAAGTGCCATCCCGAAGCGCAAAGATCGGTCCTTGAGGGGCAGCGCGAGAAAGTGCGAGACGAGCGAGGCGCGCGTATCGTCGCTCAGGCGTTCGACGGTGTAGGTCATCATCAAGGTTATCGTTCGGTTGCCGCGGAATAGCGAGCAACCGTGCCTTCGCGCGTCCGGTCCGATTGCAAGACGCGCAAGGTCGACTCACTCGATGTATCCGTAGCGACGGTGGACTCGCGCTCAGCCTGTTCGAGCGCTGCGAACCCGCGGCGCCAGCTCAACACCGCGAGTAGACCGCCGAAGAGAGCCACGAGGGGGGACCATGGCAACCTTGGATCACCATCGAACCAGCGCAGCAGTCCAGCGGCCAGCGCAGTCGCGCCGATCAGGCCTATATGCAGCCACAGGCCGGAGGCAACGAGCGCACTGCTGCGGTTGTTTGGCGATTCAGGCATTTTGTCCACGGGATGTCCTGGTTTCTGTCGGTGGGGGACTCCGATGCAGTCTATTGGGCGGGTGCAGCAGGAGAACTTCTCGGGAGACGCAATTTTGTTTCGTTTGTTTCATGCCCCCCCGGCATGGGTCGAAACCTCTGCACATTGCACGGCGATAGTTGTAGGATTTGTGGTTGTGACCCGAGGGGAGACGGTTAATTGGCTGCCGAAGAGCACCGGAGAGCGGAACCGCGTTCTGTGAATGCCAAAGGCACGATCCTGATCGTCGATGACGAGCCGGACGTGCGAGCGGTACTGGAGGAATACTTTGTGGCCCACGGGTATGCGGCGCTTTGTGCCGAGAGCGCCAGCGCCGCGCGGCTGCTGGTCGCCAAGCATCCGATCGATCTCGCATTGGTGGATATCCACATGCCAGGCGAGGATGGACTGAGTCTGGCGCGGCACCTTCGCGAGCGCTATGCCAAGCTGGCGATCGTCATGCTGACTTCCGCCGGTACCGTGGTGGATCGCATCGTGGGCCTCGAGATGGGTGCCGACGACTACATCCCGAAGCCCTTCGACCCGCGGGAGCTGGTGGCGCGTGTCAAAAGCGTACTGCGTCGAACGTCGTCCGCGGGACGGGCCGACATTGGTGCGGCAAAAGTGCGCATCGGGCGATGCGTGCTCGATATCGCTGCACACCGGCTGATCGATGACAAGGGGGAAGAGGTGCCGATGTCTCCGCTGGAGTTCGATCTGCTCAAGGCGCTCGCGGAGCATCCTAACCGGGCGCTATCGCGCGAGCATATTCTGAATCTCAACAAGCAACGGGACTGGGATCCATTCGACCGCAGCGTGGATCTTCGGATCATGCGGTTGCGCAAGAAGATCGAACCCGATCCCGAGCATCCTCGGTTCATCAGAACCATAAGAAACGAGGGTTATCTTTTCGTGCCGGACGGAGCGTGATAACCGAATGAACACTCATCTGCGCGCAGGAAAACAGCTGTGCGTTCTCGCATGCATCACGCTTTTGCTTGCGTTGAGCGGCTGCATGCGGGAACCCGAGACCGCCCTGCGCATCGGCACCAACGTCTGGATCGGAAGCGAGCCGCTCTACCTGGCGCGGGAGCTGGGTCGTCTCGATCCCGCCGCAGTGCAGCTCGTCGAATATCCGTCGGCGAGCGAAGTTCTTCGCGCCTTCCGCAACCAGGCCATCGACGGCATGGTCATCAGCCTGGACGAGCTATTCGGGCTTGCCGTAGACGGGTTTCAGCCGCGAATCATCCTGGTCGTCGACGTTTCGCACGGAGCCGACGTGGTGGTGGGTCGTAATGGCATGCGGACGATGAAGGATCTTAAAGGCAAGTCGGTCGCCGTCGAAAGCAGCGCCCTTGGCGCCTTCGTGCTGAGCAGAGCCCTGGCCGTGAGCGGCATGCAGGCGAGCGATGTCAACGTCGTACACCTGGAGTCGAATGAGCAGACGAGCGCGTTCGAAAAGGGGCAGGTCGATGGCGCGGTCACCTTCGACCCGTATCGCGCCCAGTTTCTCCGGGACGGCGCCAAAACGCTGTTCGACAGCAAGCAGATTCCGGGCGAGATAGTCGATCTGCTGGCAGTGCGTGCCTCTGCCATCGACAAGGAGCCCAAAGCCATAAAGGCGCTGCTTGCCGGCTGGTTCGACGCGATCGACTACATGAACCGCGACCCTAAGGATGCGGCGCGACGCATGGGAATTCGCCAGCAAACGACCGGTGATGAGTTCCTGGAGGCCCAGAAGGGTCTGCATGTTCCCTCCCGCGACGAAAATCTCAAAATGCTCAGCGGGGCGACTCCGGAGTTGGCGGTGGCCGGACGGCGGCTGATGACCTTGATGGTCGACGCGAAGCTGTTGCGCGCCGAACTTGACATCGAAGGCCTGCTCGCTCCGGGGCCGCTGGCGAACTTGCCCCGATGAGTCCCGTCGTGGAGGTCCAATGACCATCCGCGTTCCAGCGTCGCTGAAGTTTACGGTTCCGCTCGTCCTGCTCAGCTTTGCCGCGGCGCTGAGCACGGTAAACCTGCTGTATCACGTGCCGCAGGCCGAGCGTGCAGCGGAAGAAGACAACCGCAAGCGGTTGGCGCAGGAGATGTCTCGCCTGCAAAGCACGATGGAGTATCTGTTGCTCAAGGGGGACATGGATGCTGCGCAGCACGAAATCGCGGTGCTGGCGCATAACCACGACGTCACTTTCGCCGCGCTGACGGATGACCGGAACGTCGTCATTACCGCGACGCGGCGGGCCTGGCTGGGGCGGCAAATAACCGAGGTGTTGCCGCAGTTCGATCTCGAGCGGGCGGCCGCGGCCATTCGAGAACGCCGTGCTGGAATGACCACCGACTCGAATGGCAGTGAATTGCTCGGCCACGCCGGCATTCTGATGGGCGGTGAACACGAGGCGCTTCGTCCGTCCCGGACCGGCACCGTCTTCCTGGGCTACGATCTCAAAAGGTACAAGGCGGAAGCTCGAGCACAGGTTCTTCAGCAATCCCTCTACTGGGCCGGCCGGGTGACAGTGCTCGCCTTGGCGATGTGGTTGATATTTCATTTCCTGCTGACCCGGCGAACGGCGAAGCTGGTGCGTGCCGCGGAAGAGCTCGCAGCCGGAAATCTCGATGCTCGAAGCCACCTCAGAGGGACCGATGAGCTCGCCCGGCTGAGCCGGGCCTTCGACGCCATGGCGCTCAAGGTGGCCGCCACGCAGACGCGGCTGCGTCAGGATATTGCCGAGCGGATGCGCGCCGCGGAGGCGCTGCGGGTGTCGGAGGCAAGCTACCGATCGATCTTTGATGCCGCCGAGGACGCCATTTTCGTTCACGACATTGAGACGGGAGCCATCGTCGATGCCAATCTCAAAGCCTGTGCCACCTTTGGCTATAGCCGCGAGGAATTCCTGACCCTCGATGTCGGCAACCTCGGAACCGGCGAGCACCCATACGCCCATCAAGACGCGATGGATCTGATTGCGCGTGCCGCAGCGGGCGAGGAGTTGCGCATCGAATGGCATGGCAAGAGCAAAGATGGCAGCTTGCGTTGGCACGAGGTATTCGTCAGGCGCGTGACCATTGGAGGCCAGGAACGAATACTGGCACTGGCTCGCGATATCACCGGCCGCAAGTTAGCCGAGGCGGCGCTACGGGCGAGCGAAGAACAGTATCGCGCCATGTTCAATGCATCGACCGACGGGCTGGCGCTGTGGAACGCGGCAGGCGAGATCGTCGATACGAATCCCGCCCTGTGGCTGATGTACGGGTATGGCGATGGAGACTCCCCGCCACTGCCGCTGGCCAGCGACACCGGCCCCTGCTACCACACCGAATTTCTCAAAGCGGTGGCCGCCGGCGAATCGTTGCATTCGGAACTGACTGATCGCCGCAAGGACGGGTCGCCGCTGGAGCTCGAAGTGCACGGCATCCCAATGCAGTATCAAGGACAGCCGCACGTGCTGACGATCGCTCGCGACATAACGGAGAAAAAGCGGTCTGCGGAAGAGCTGACGCGACAACGGGAATCGCTGTATCAACGGGAAAAACTCGCCGCGCTCGGTTCGCTCCTCGCCGGCGTCGCACATGAACTCAACAATCCGCTATCGGTCGTGGTGGCGCGGGCGGTGTTGCTCGAGGAGCAGGGCAATCCGACCGCGCAGGCTGCGGCATTGAAGATCCGCACTGCCGCCGAACGATGCGCGCGCATCGTGCGAACCTTTCTCGCCATGGCCCGGCAACAGCAACCCGAACGCGGTCCGGTGGCGATCAACGACGTCATTTCGGCAGCACTCGACATCACCGCCTATCCCGTTCGTACGAGCAGCATAGAAGTCAAGCTGGATCTCGCCAAGGATATTCCCTTGATCCACGCCGATGCCGATCAGCTTCACCAGGTGCTGCTCAATTTGATCATCAACGCGCAACAATCGCTGCAGGACCATCCTGGACCGCGGCACATACGTGTGACCAGCCGTTTCGACACGCGTGTGCAGCTGGTTCGAGTCACCGTTGCCGACAACGGGCCCGGCATTCCGGCGCATCTTCGGGCGAGGATATTCGAGCCGTACTTCACGACCAAGCCGACGGGAATCGGGCTTGGCGTCGGCCTGGCGGTTAGACTCGGCATCGTCGAAGCCCATGAAGGCACACTGACGGTCGTTTGCCCTGCGCAGGGCGGCGCCGAGTTTTCGATCACGTTACCCCTCGGCGCCGTTGACGCGACCGCCGTCGAATCCTCATTTCCTTCGAAGCCAGATCCGTCCCGGCGCACGATCCTGGTCATCGATGACGAGGCAGAGATTCGCGAGACGCTCGCCGACATCCTGGTCGCCGCGCAGCACCGCGTGGTGACCGTTGCTTCCGGTCGCGAAGCGCTCCAGCACATGGCCGTCGAACACTACGATGTGATCCTGACGGATGTCCGGATGCCGGATCTCGATGGCCGCGCGCTCTATCAGGAGATCGAGCGGCGCTGGCCGGGACGCGGTGTGCGAGTCGTCTTCGTGACTGGTGACACGCTCGCTTCCACCTTGCGCGAGTTCGTCTCCGAGAGTGGCCGTCGGGTGATCGAGAAGCCATTCCTGCCGAGCGAGGTGCGCCGCGTCGTCGCCGAATTGGCCATGGACGGCGACCTTCCGCGCCCCAATGTAGCGTAGCGCCCTGCGGTCGCGCCCGACACGGGATCGACAGCAGATCTTTGCGCTACGCCAGCCGAGCGTCCCGATGTGCGCGTCGGGTGCGCACGAAACAATCGAAACAAAAACGGCTGGTTTTTGAAGTCTCCCTGCTGCGCATTCTCACTAGACTGCAAGGCTTCCGCGTGCGCACCGCATCGGTGCCCGGTACGCGAATCATCCTGATCTCTCGACCGGCGTGTGGAAGCATCATTACTCATAACTTGGAGAATTCAATGCAATCGTTGTTGCGTAAATCATTGATCGTGTCCGGAATCGCCTTGAGTGCTGTCACGTTTGGCCAGAATGCCAGCGCCGATTCAAGCGATATCCTGCGCTGGCAGACGGTAAACGGCATTGTCGCGACTAACACTACGGTAGGCACCGGTGCCGGACTGGTAAACGGCGGCCCGACGCCTTGGTCGACGCTGGATGGACATGTCAACGTCGATCTTGCCAAAGGCAAAATCAACTTCGACGTCCGTGGTCTCGTCCTCGCCGGTGGAAATTCGATCGGCACGCCTGGGGCGGTGACGCAGGTCAAAGGAACCCTGGTTTGCGATACCAACGGCAGCGCCGGTGACACTATTCTCGTCGATACGCCGCTCGTCGACCTGAGCGAACAGGGCGACGCGCAGTTCAACGGCAGAGTCGCAATGCCTGTGGTATGCGCGACCGAGCCAGATGTTGCGTTTCTGATTCGCGTCGGCGCGGGCAAATGGATTGCCAACGCCACAGTACTGCGGTAGCAACCGGCAATCGCGCGCGCTGCGATGAAGGCAGCGATGCGCGATCGCTCGCAACCAGCAAGAGCCCGGATAAACGTCTAAAGGATTGGCACATGAACCGCTATGAAACGTCAACACCTCGCGCCGCACTGGGATTGACCGCCGTCGCGATGGCCGCCATCACGATGGCGACATTGGTTGTGCTGCCGGCACAACTCGGGTCGGTCAGCGCTAATGCAAGCACATTGGCGGCGGAGAAAGTCCCGGCAGAAGCACGATTCGACGTCGCCAGGGCTCCGAGCATCGACGTGACGGGAGCAATCGATGGCGAAGAATACGTCAGTCCCGGTCGCGCGGCATTCGAGGCGCAAGAATGCGGCAGACAAACCAAGTCGAATTCGCATAGCCTGGCCGATTAGTTTGACCAGCACGACCGACACTCGAATTTTCGATCGATCCAGTCATTCTCACGAAAGAGAAACGATGAATCAGACGTACAGGGGACGCTGTTTCTGCGGAGCCGTCGAGGTCGTCGTTACTGGCGAGCCGGTCGCGGCAGGTTACTGCCATTGCGCCTCGTGCCGCAGCTGGTCGGCCGCGCCGGTAAATGCATTCAGCCTGTGGAAACCCGATGCCGTGAAATTCACCAAGGGCGACGGAAACGTCGGCGTCTACCACAAGACTGAGAAGAGCTACCGCAAGTTTTGCAAGACCTGCGGCGGGCACCTGCTGACCGACCACCCGTTGTGGGGCGTCGTCGACGTGTATGCCGCTACGATCCCTACCTATCGCCACGAGGCGCAGCTTCATGTCAACTACGCGGAGACCGTCCTCCGCATCAAAGACGGCCTGCCCAAGATGAAGGATATGCCCAAGGAGATGGGCGGGTCGGGCGAGACAGTCCCGGAATAGCCAAACCTTGGCACTTGCGACCTTCGCCAACCCTGCAAGAGGAATCCAAGCATGAGACCCGTTGCTGCAAGCTTGATCACAACCGCATCCTTAGTCACGTTTATTTCGGGTTTCGCTTCCGCTTATACCGGAGTCGGGGATGTTCCGGAAAACCTCAAGGTGCCGGCAACACAGACGCTGGCTGTGGCCGCGCAAGCCCGCGGCGTGCAGATTTATGAATGCGGCGTCAACAAGGCCGATCCGGCGCGCTTCGAGTGGATCTTCAAGGCTCCGGAGGCGGAACTGTTCGACCAGGCTGGAAACAGGATCGGCAAGCACTACGCGGGCCCTACGTGGGAATCCGACGACGGCAGCAAGGTGGTCGGTGCTGCCAAAGCACGCGACGATGGCCCCGACGCCAATGCGATTCCCTGGCTGTTGCTGAGCGCAACGTCCGCGGAAGGAAACGGCATCTTCGGCAAAATCCAGAACGTCCAACGGGTGAAAACCGCCGGCGGAAAGGCGCCTGCCGATGAGTGCAATCAAGCGCTGCTAGGCAAGGTCGCACGAGTGAACTATCGCGCGACATATAACTTCTATGTGGCGAGGCCTTGAGCGTTGCTGGCCCGGGCGTCCGCTCACCCACCAGGAGGACTGACGTCGCGCCCGCCGCTATCGCGCGAGCGCGGCGGGCTGGCGCCTCCTATCAAAACCCAGGCGCTCGCCGCGCTCGCCAGCGCGAGCGCAGCGCAAATCAGCATGATCGCCCGGAAACCGTAGACGAACCCTTCGGCGATCGCCTGTCTTGCCGACGCCTTGTCACCGGCATCGATGCTCTCCGGTAGTTCGATGGCGCCGAGCTTGTCTCGCTGGCGTTCAACTGCCTCGATCACCTGCGGCGCAACCCCAGCCTGCTCGAGTCGACTGTGCAGGCTGCGGTTGAACATCGAGGTAATGATCAGTCCGAATAGGGCAACGGTCAGCAGTGCGGCAACGCGCGATGCCGCGTTGTTGATGCCCGATGCCGAGCCGGAAAAACTGGCGTCGACCGAGTTCATCACCGTCGTCGTCAGCGGCGCAACGCTGATCGACATCCCCAGGCCGAGGACCACCACCGCCGGCAGGAAAGTGAGCCAGTAACTGCCGCCGACGCCGGGGATGGCGAACAGGGCAAAACCGCCGGCCGCGATCGCCGGACCGATGACCAGCGGTAGCTTCGCTCCGAAACGGTCGACCAGGCCCCCCGACCATCGCGACAGGATCGACAGCAGCAGAATCAACGGGAGCATCGCGGCGCCGGCGGCGGTCGTCGAGTAACCCTGCACCTGGATCAGGTTCAGCGGGACGAAAAAGAGACTTCCGCCGAGCGCCCCGTAGAGCAGGAATGTGAGGAGGTTGGCTCCGGTGAAAGTGCTCGAGCGAAACAGTCGAGTCGGCATCATCGGCGATTCCTGGCGAATTTCTACCGCGATAAAAGCCGCCAGCGCCGCGATGCCCATCAGCAGCGAAGCCAGGATGCGCGGCTGCGACCAACCCGCGTTCGATGATTCGATGAGGGCGTAAACGACGCCGCCCAGGCCCAGCGTCACCAGCAGAGCCCCCGGCCAGTCGAGCTTTCCCTGGGCCTCGGCATTGCGGCTTTCGGGCACGTGCCTCAGAGCGATGGCGATCACCGCTGCGGCCAAAGGCAGATTGATGAAGAAAACCGCGCGCCACGACAGGTGATCGATCAACCAGCCGCCTAGCACCGGCCCGAGTGCGGCGGTAATAGCCGTGGCGCCGGACCAGGTGCCGATGGCCTTGCCGCGATCATGTTCGGCAAACGACGCACTGATGATCGCCAGACTCCCGGGAACCAGCAATGCGCCGCCGATGCCTTGCACAGCGCGAGCGATAATGAGCTCGCGCACGTTGCCGGCGAGTCCGCATCCGAGGGAGGAAAAGGCGAATAGCGCCACCCCGAGCAGAAACACGCGGCGTCGCCCGAAGCGGTCGCCCGCCGCGCCGCCGACGAGCAACAGCGCCGCGAGGAACAATGCGTAGGCTTCGATCACCCATTGCACGTCGACGAGGCTGGCGTTCAGTTGCTGCTGCAGCGCTGGCAGAGCGACATTGACGACCGTTCCATCGATGAACGCCATGCTCGAGGCGAGGATCGTTGTCGCCAGAATCCATGGTGCGGCAGAAGGTGCGCAGGGCGACTCGCACGGCGAGGCCCGAATGACGCCGGTGTCGGAGGGCGGTGTCGTGAATCCGGTCATTGCGCCTTAAGCCGGAGCGAAACTGTGCCTTGATGTTGCTCGGTCATGGCGCCGGCGCGGATCCGCGAGCGCTGCCGGTCTCGTCCTTGCGGCTTATTTCGCCAGCGCCGCCTCGACCGCATCGAACAGCGCGCTCAGGCCGAAAGATACGTCCTGAATCCTGCCGTTGAGAAAGAACGTCGGAGTAGCGCGGACGCCGCTGTCACGGCCGCTCTGCATGTGCTCTCGCACGCGTTGCAGGTAGACGTGATCATCCATTTCGAGGTCGTAGCGCCCCAGGTCGAGCTGCAGCCGCTCGGCATAGCCGCGCAACTGGTGCGGCTTCAAGTGAGCCTGGTTGGCGAACAACAGATCATGCATTGGCCAGAACTTTCCCTGGCCGCCCGCACATTCGGCCGCCTCCGCGGCGTGCAGGGCGTGCGGGTGGACTTCTTCCAGCGGAAAATTGCGAAAGATGAAGCGGATGCGTCCGGTGAATCGCTCGAGCAAAAGCTTGATCACCGGAGCGGCTTGCTTGCAGTTCGGGCATTCGAAATCCCCGTACTCGATGAGCGTAACCGACGCATGCGCCGGACCGATCGCGTGATCGGAAGCATTTGGCGGAACGGTCAGGTCAGACACGTGAGTACGGATCGATGTGCGCGCCAATATTAACGCACGGCAGCGCCGGCAAACCGTCGTGAACCGATAAATAGCGTCGGCATGCTGTCCGTCTCCTTCACGCGGCGACGGCGGCGCGTGTAACCGAGCCCTCGCGAATCGGCAAATTGATCAGCGCCGCCGCTGCAGCCAGCGCCATGTCCGCGTACCACATCCATAGATAATTGCCGGATTGGGCGATTGCGATCCCGCCGAGATACGCGCCGAGAAAGCCGCCGATCTGGTGCGAAAGCAAGGTAAGCCCGAACAGCGTGGCCAGATACCGGATGCCGAAAAGCTTGCCTACGATCGCCGCCGTCGGCGGCACGGTGGCCAGCCAGGTCAGACCCAGGCCCACGGCAAAGACGTAGAACGTCCACTCGGTCTTTGGCGCCAACAAGTACCACCCGATCAGCAGAGCGCGTGAGCCGTACATTAGCGCGAGAATGTATTTGCTGCGGAAGCGCGCGGTGCCCGAGCCGGCAAGCAGGCTGCCGACGATGTTGGCGAGGCCGATCAGCGCAAGCGACCAGCTGGCGACCGAGGGCGGCAGTCCGCAGAGGTTGACCTCGCCCGGCAAATGCGTGACCAGAAACGCGATGTGAAATCCACAGGTGAAAAATCCCGCGTGGAGCAGCAGGTAGCTGCGGTCGCGCATCGCGTGGCGGACGGCGTTCCACGGCGCGGACCCGCCGGCGGCTTGGTGATGCACCGGCGCCGACGGGCTGACCACCCGGGCCAGGGGCAGGGCGCCCAGCGTGATCACCGCGAGCGACCACATCGCGCCCATCCATCCCAGCGCCTGGATCAACGCTTGCGAGATCGGCGCGAAAACAAATTGGCCGAACGAGCCGCCGGCGTTGATGATGCCGGACGCCTTGCCGCGCTTGTCTTCGGTCAGTTGGCGGGCCGCGGCGCCGATCAGCACCGAAAAGCTGCCGGCCCCCGAACCGATCGCCGACAACAGCCCGAGAGAAACGATGAGTCCAAAGCCGGACGTCATGAACGGAGTCAGGGCAGTGCCGATCGAAAGCACGACCAATCCGGCGACCAATACCTTGCCGGGACCGTATCGATCCGCGACCGCACCGGCCACCGGCTGGACCGCGCCCCAAACGAATTGGCCGACCGCGAGTGCCAGGCTGATCGTCGTAATGCCCAGGCCGGTCGAACTGTTCAACGGCGAGACGAACAGACCGAGCGATTGCCGCGCGCCCATCGTGACCATCAGCATCGCGGCGGCTGCGAGCGTGACGATCCACGCGTTGCGCGGAGTGGCCGGGCGGGTCGTGGTCGTCATGCCTAGACTCTCATGCTCTGGTTCCTTTGCGTTGCGCCGAGCAGCAGGCCGCGGCTAGCGCAGATACGCCAGCAGCGGTGATCCTACCTGACGTTTCACCAGCGCACTTTCTGCGGCACGGGCCTCGGCGGGCTCGAGATCCACGAGCCACGTGATCTCGCCGCCGGTCAGAGTGGCGATCGCAACACCGTCGCGATAGAGCACGCGGTTGTTCAATAGTGCCGGCACCTTCGCGCCCGGTGCGATCACTCCGACCAGATTCAACGGATCGGCGCCGCTGACGGACACCAGGATGCCGGAGCTGTCCGCGCGCCGCGTATCGCGCAACATCGTTATCGCTTCGGGAAGTGCAAACTGCTCGCCCGATGACCCGGCGACAAAGCGCCCGCCGCGAATGTCGCCGCGTGCCTCCAGCCGTCGCAACACGCGCAGCATGTCGCGCCATGCGGGCAACCATGCCGCTTCCCGTTGCAACAGGCGCCAGAAAACCACGCCATAGCGGCGAAGAAGCGCGTGGACGATGTGCTCGACCATATCCTGGTCGGGCTCGTAATAAGCGCGCTTGGTTGCGGCGTCGGGTGGCGTCCGCTTCACCAGAGACCATCGACCCGCCTCTTCGATGCCGAACAAGGGCGAGCGCCGGTGGCGTTTTGCCTTGCCCAGCGGCTTGCGCTTTTCCGAGGGTGTCAGCAGCGCGCGCAAGCCGGCGAAGCTGTCCGATGCGACCAGCCCCGCCGCGACCAGCTCGGCCAGCGCGTCTTCCACCTGCGTGCGCAACAGGCCGGTGGCCTGAACGATCTCGTCGTAGAACGAGGCGCCATGCGAGCGCAAGGTCTCGACGACGGCTCTGGCGCGCGAGCCCAACTCGTCGATGTTGATGACAGGGGGCGGCGCCGCGCGGGTCCACAGCGGCGCGCTGCGGCGAGGAAGCAGGGTGACCGGGGTCGTGCGGATCGGCCCCCGGCCGCCTGCCACCGGATTCGCGGTATGGCTCAAACGCGTCCAGACGACACGGCCGGAAAGACACAAGTCGTCGAGCCACGTGAACTCGTAGTCCTCGAGACGCGCCGGAAGAATCTCGGATTCCCAAGCCGCCGCCGGCGCCTCGAAGCCCTGCAGCTGCGCGATGACCGCATCGAGCGCGTCGGGTCCCTGCCGCTGCTCGTTCGGGACGACATGCTGCCAGCGGAACAGAAAGCGAAGAAAATCCTTGCTCGAAACAGGCTCGATCTCCTGCCGCAGCCGCTTGACCGTATAGCGGTGAATGCGCGCGAGCAGCGCGCGATCGCACCATTCGGTCTCTGCCGCGCCGGGCGTGTACGAGCCGCTCATGATCGAGCCTTCGGCGATGAGCCTGGCCAGCGCGCCCTCGATCTCGTCGCGAGGCAGACTCAACGAGTCGGCAATCGCGCTGGTCGTGACGGGCCCGAGACCTTCCAGCCGGCTGCGGACGATTTCGGTCAGCGCATCGTCGCGAGTCCACGTGCGCTCTCTGAACTCCGCGGGTGCTTCGATCGGCGGCGCAAGACGCGCGTTCGGATGCACGTGGTGGAATTGCGGCAAGCGCTCCGCCGCGACCCACATCGATCGTGCGTCGGCCGCTCTACGGCCATCTTCAGCGCCCGGCCAAACGCAGGTGGCGCGGCGCTCAAGTGCAAGCGAATCGAGCAGTCCGCGCCACGACGGCTGCCGATCGACCTCGTCCGGCGTCACAAACCCCAGACCGAGCAGCGCATCGTGCAGCTCGTCTATATTCTTCGCCTCAGGCCAGGCTTCGGCGCGAACTCGCTCGATCGCAGCCACATCGAGACGGCCCAGATCGGCCGCGCTGGCGTCGTCGAGCCAGCGCCGGCCCATCACCGCCTGCGCGCGCCGCTCTTCCAGCGGCGCATCGTCGAGGTACGCGTACGGGCGGGCCGTGAGGATCTCCAGCGCCAGCGGCGAGGGCTCGGTCAGGTCCCGCGCGATTACTGCGACCCGGCCCGTCTCGATGTCGGCAAGCAAGCGTTCCAGACCTTCGACGTCCATTGCTTCGTACAGGCAGTCGTGCACCGCCTGCGTCACCAGCGGATGGTCGGGGATTTCACGCGGACCGGAGAGATTCTCGGCACAGGCGATCTGATCGGGGAATACCGCCGCCATCAGATCCTCCGCGCGCATCCGCTGCAACGGCGCAGGCACCTTCTTGCCGCCTTGAAAGCGCGGGAGCGCCAGCGACGTTCCGGCGATCCAGCGCCAGCGCGCGCCGAACATCGGCGCATCGAGCATCGCCTGAACGAGGAGGGGCCGCACGGTCTTGGCGTTGAGATAGTGCGCCACGCTTTCCAGCGGGAAACTGTGGCTGGTCGACAACGACAACACGATCGAGTCTTCGGTGGCGGCCGCCTGCAGCTCGAAGTTGAACCTTGCGCAAAAGCGCTTGCGCAGCGCGAGTCCCCAGGCGCGGTTGATCCGGCTGCCGAACGGCGAATGGATCACCAGCTGCATTCCGCCCGACTCGTCGAAAAAGCGCTCGAAGACGACCGTTTTCTGCGTCGGCAGCGTACCGAGCGCCGCGTGCGCCGAGGCAAGATAGTCGACCAACTGTCCCGCGGACTGCTCTGACAGGCCGATGTCTTGCACGACCTGCTCGAACGCGCTCTGCTTGTCGCCTTGTCCGTTCAGCCGCCCGGCAATGTTCTCGCGCAAACGCGACACCGCATGCGACAGTTCGTCGGTGCGCGCGGGCGCCTCGCCCAGCCAGAACGGAATCGTCGGCGGTTGCCCGTGCGCATCGTCGACCCGCACGCGGCCGGCCTCGATGCGCAAGATGCGATACGAGCTGTTGCCCAACTGAAAGATGTCGCCGGCGAGACTTTCGACGGCGAAGTCTTCGTTGACGGTGCCGACGATCTGCCCTGCAGGCTCGAGCACGACCTCGTAATCGGCATTGTCCGGAATTGCGCCGCCCGAGGTCAGCGCAGTCAGGCGAGCGCCGCGCCGGCCGCGTAGCACGCCATTGACCGCGTCGCGATGCACGTAAGCGGCGCGGTGTCCCCGCCGCGTACTGAAGCCTTCAGCTAGCGTGCGCACGACGGCCAGAAACTCGTCGCGTGTCAGCGTTGCGTACGGATAGGCGCGACGCACGAGCTCGAACAGGGCGTCCTCCTTCCACTCCTGGGCCGCGACCTCGGCGACAATCTGCTGCGAGAGGACGTCCAGCGGCTTGGGCGGA
>Ga0068858_100000734_pt1 | contig 34350 bp, 30 predicted proteins | sample KBSSwiS12_FD_66589 | JGI IMG/M metagenome (GOLD analysis project Ga0068858, IMG submission 66589) | Switchgrass rhizosphere microbial communities from Kellogg Biological Station, Michigan, USA - KBS Switchgrass S1-2 | ecosystem: Host-associated > Plants > Roots > Rhizosphere > Soil ... | reverse complement strand
CCTCCCCGGTCATTGGCAGGATCGCCGTTGGCGAACCGGTCCGGAAGCAGAAAGTAGATCACCTCGTCCTGCGGCAGCCGTCCCCGATATTCCTGTGCATCGACAGTCCATGACGCGGCAGCCAGCACTGCCGCGTAAAGCCAACCCCGGCCCCACATGACTCACATCTTGTAATTGAAGCCGAAGAAGAAGTCGCGTCCGAAAGTCTCGTAGTCACGGATGCGGTGCGTATCCCCGGCGTAGTCGATGAACGGCGTGTTGGTCAGATTGTTGACCTGGAACAGGAGCGACAATCCCAGCAACGGCGCCTTCTGAAACTCATAGCTGGTCTGCAGGTCCGTGATCTGCTCGTGACGCACGTATTCGAGAGCGCGGCTGCCGGAGAAGTCCGTGATTTCTCCGATGTAGTTGGAGCGATAGCGGGTTGCAACACGCGCGGAGAAACCGTATTTCTCAAAATACACGGTTGCGTTCCAGACGGTCTTCGACAGACCGGGCAGCGGGATATTCTGCGTATCCGCCGCCGCGACCGCACCCTGCACCCGGATCGAGCTCTCGGTCTGCGACAAGCTGACCATGGCACCGAAGCCCTGCAGCCAGTCCGTCAACAACTCGCCCGGGGCCGAGGCCGTGAGCTCGATGCCGTCCAGGCGGCCGCCCTTGCCGTTCAGCGGGATGGTCTCAAAACCCGAGCTCTGGACAGGGGCCGTGCCGTAGCCCGGCGGAAGCCCTGCGATCAACGCTGAGTAATCGACTCCGTCAATGGTCTGCGAGTAGATATAGGTCTTCAGATCCTTGTAGAACAAGGAGGCCGAGACATACGCCTTTTTCGCGAAATACTTCTCATAGGAAATATCGAAGGCGGTCGCGCGCCACGGATCGAGCTTCGGATTTCCCACTGTCGCCGCGGGAAGTCCCGTGGTTTGCGAAACGTTGAAATCAAACGAGGCCGCCAATTGGTCCATGCGGGCGCGGGCCACTTCCTTGGCCGCTCCCAGCCGCACGGACTGCTGCGCCGGCAGCTCGAATACAATGTTGGCGGCCGGCAGCACGTCATTGAACTTCTTGCCGTCGCTGATGGGACTCGGGAGACCGGTGGCCTCGTTGAACAAAGTGGAGCTCGAGCTTTGATCCGTATGGATTACCTGCACGCCGATGTTGCCGCGCAGGTGAATACTGTCGGTCAGCGCCTCATCCAGGTCGCCCTTCACATACACCGTCGTCAGCTTTTCAAACACCTTCCAGGTTTTTCCCACCAAGGAACCGGAGTTGCTGCTCGGGACGATCGGCTGGAAAAACTGTGCGAGCACGCCCGGAACATTCCACGAGAGTGGTCCCGGCGTTCCAGAAAAGCCGAGATTGGCATCCGGCAGAAGCAGGTTCGACGGCAGCTGATAGGACTGATTGTTGAGGGTGCTCAGACTGGTTTCAGGCTGGTGCTTGTCCTTCTTGCGGTCGTCATAATTAACCCCCACCACGACATCACTGAACCAATGTCCGATGGAATGCGAGCCTTCCAGGCGGAAGGACTTCAGCTCGTCGATCACGTGAGGAAAGCGGCTGTAGCCGGCGCCGTAGATCGTGGGGCCGACCAGGACCTGTGCGGGATTGTCGTAAGCGTTCTGCAGTTTGAAGGTGGGAAATGACGACTCCGGCAGATAGAACGTAGCCGTATCGAGAGTGCCGTTCTGATATTGACCCTGTGTCTCGTAATCGTGCTCGTCGCGGGTTGCGCGTGACCAGGCGATGTCGCCCATCACGCTCCAGTCGTCCGCGACCCACTTATTGTTCCAACCCGCCTGCACGATCTGGTCATTGGTCACGTAGGAGAAGTTTCGGGCCAGCGGGACCACGCCACTCACGGTCGCGCCAACCAGGGTATCGCCCGCGTATACGGGATTGCTGAATACGTTGGTGCCGGGATAGTTACCGAGGTTGACCTCGACGCTGCGACGATCGTTGTCCAACTTGTTCTTGGTATAGAAGCTGTCGAGCGTGCTGCTGAAATTGCTGTTGGGCCGCCATTCCAGGGTGGCAAGGGCGCCGTCCCGGCGGTTGTCGCCCGAGCTGGCCAATGACTTCATGCCATCGGAGATCCAGACATTGCCCGGCAACGTGGCATGCTCGAGCTTACCGCTGGTGGGATCTGCGTTGGTTTTCCACGGATCGTACATGCCCACCTCTTTGCCTACGATCGGCGAATCCAGGCGGGCATAGCCGATGGTCAATCCGAGCGTGTGATCGAAATACTGGTCAATGTAGGAAAAGCTCGCGCGATAACCATGGTTGGTCGAATCACTGCCGAGTTTGGCGTCCGAGTTCTTCTCGGCGCGGACGTTCAATACAACCGCCCGCCGCCCGTACTCCAGGGGCCGCAGGGTCTGCAGGGCAATCGTGCCGGACAGTCCCTGACCGACGAGGCTGGCATCCGGAGTCTTGTAGATAATCACACCGCCGATGAGCTCCGAAGGATACTGATCGAACTCGATGCTGCGGTTATCACCGGTGCTGACCTGCTCGCGCCCATTTAACAATGCAGTCGCGAATTCCGGACCCGTACCGCGGATGCTGATGTCCGAAGCGCGGCCGTCTGAGCGCTGCGATGTCAGGCCCGGGAGGCGGGAAATTGACTCGGCGATACTGGTGTCGGGAAGCTTGCCGATGTCTTCGGCGGAGATGGCCTCGACAATGGAGCCGGAGTCCTGCTTGATGCCGATCGCGTTCTCGATGGCGGCGCGGATTCCAGTCACGGTCACCGTTGCGACGTTATCCGAAGAGTCATCGGATGGCGCGGACGTGGCCGCGGGACCCTCCGCGGCGGCGGTTGCAGGGGCCTCAGCAGCGCCCGCCATGGGTGCAGCTGCAACCAGCAGGCACGCGATTCCATAACCATTAAACACCTGGCCCATGTCCCCCTCCCATGTTGTCGATGCGCAACTGCGCCCAGGCTGATCGTCTGATCAGCCCCGTATTCAGCTTATCGCCCGGGGCCAAAATCGGAAGGCCCTGGCATACGTATTCATTCATGAATGGATGCGCCTATACTGAGAATGTAGGTGTCAAAGGGGGACCTCACGGGTGAGCAACGACAAGGCTCGCGCGCCTTCCAAGGCGACTTCATTCGACATTGCGTACCTGGCGGGCGTGTCCCAGCCAACGGTCTCGCGTGCGTTGCGCGGAAGTCCTCAGGTCAGTGAGGAAACCCGGCGGCGAGTGGAAGCGATCGCCCAGCAACTCAATTACAAAGTCGACAAGAACGCATCGAACCTGCGATGCCAGCGTTCAAACACCCTCGCCCTGCTGTTCTTCGAGGATCCCACGCCGGATGACTCCCAGATCAACCCGTTCTTCCATTCGATGCTGGGCTCCATCACGCGCGCATGCGCCCGCAACGGATACGACCTGCTGATTTCGTTTCAACAACAGTCGGGCCAGTGGCACGAGAACTATGCCGACACTCGTAAAGCGGATGGTCTGATTCTCCTGGGATATGGCGACTATGTTGAATACCGTGGGCGGCTCGAGCGCCTGGTCGAGCAGGGAACCAACTTTGTGTTGTGGGGCGTCATGCAGGCGGGTCAACCGGGCCTGTCCGTCGGCTCAGACAACTTCCAGGGCAGCCACCTGGCCACGCAACACCTGATCGGGCTGGGACGCCGCAGCATCGCATTCCTCGGCACAGCTTCGACTCACTATCCGGAGTTCCTCGAGCGTTACCGCGGGTACTCTCAGGCTTTGAAGGATGCAGGGGTGGTTGCACACCGGGCACTGCAGGTGGATTCAATCACCACGGAGCGATCCGGTTACTCCGCGACCTGCGAATTGTTGGAGCGCGGTGTCCAGTTTGATGCAATCGTGGCCGCGAGCGACCTGATCGCAATGGGCGCATTGCATGCCTTGCAGGAACGCCATGTCGATGTACCCGGACAAGTGGCCGTCGTGGGATTTGACGATATTCCCGCCGCGACCTTGACCAACCCGCCCCTGACCACGGTAGCCCAGGACACCCGTCTGGCCGGTGACGTGTTGGTTGAAACGGTGCTGAGTCAGATCAGGGGCGAGCCTGCGCAGGCGAGGACACTCAAAACGCGGCTCGTTGTCAGGCAATCGTGCGGGGCACCCGCAAAGTGAGCAGCCCTGCCACAATGAAACACCCTCCTCCCAGGGCCAACGCATAGATGGGCTGTCCTGCGAAGAACATTCTCAATACCGACCCCAGCACGCCGGCCGCAACCACCTGAGGAATGACAATGAACAGGTTGAACAGGCCCATGTAGAGGCCCATTTTCTGTGCCGGCACCGTGTCAGACAACATTGCGTACGGCAGCGAGAGTACGGACGCCCAGGCAAAGCCCATGGCCAACATGGAGAGCAGCAGCCAGTTGGGATCGCGGATGAACAGAAATGACGACAGCGACAGCGCTCCCAGCCACAGGTTGATGAGATGGCTGACCTGCAGACCGAACCGCCGCACCATGAACGGAATACAGACAGCCGCGAGCGCGCCAAAACCATTGTAGGCACCGAACAGGACGCCGACCCAGTTGGCGCCTGTGTTATAGGCCGCTGAATGGGGATCCGTCGTACCGAAATGCACCTGCGCCACCGCGGCTGTGGTGTATATCCACATTGAGAACAGCGCCAGCCACGAGAAGAACTGCACCCACGCCAGGCGACGCATGGCCTGCGGCATCGCCACCAGGTCCCGCGCGATGGTGACCAACATTCCGGTTTTTGTTTCATGACTCCGGCCGTCGCGTGCCGGGCCGTCACCAACCGGCTGAGCATCGTCGAATGCGAGCAGAACATCCGGGGGATACTCCCGCGTACGAATGATGGTCCAGCCGACTGCCAGCAGCATCACCGCGGCTCCGACATCGAATGCAAGCCGGACCGTGTCAGGAATAGCCGGACCCACGTTACTCACGCCAGCGCGCGCGAGAATCCATGGCAACATGCTCGCGACGACGGCACCCACCCCGATAAAGAAGCTTTGAACGGCATAACCGGTGGGACGCTGCCGCGGGCCGAGTTGATCGCCCACGAGCGCCCTGAACGGCTCCATGGAGATATTGATCGAGCCATCGAGCAACCACAGCAGCGTGCCGGCAAACCAGAGTGTTGGCGACCGCGGCATGAGAACGAGCGCGACCGAGGCCAGAACGGCGCCAACTAGAAAATAGGGTCTGCGACGGCCGAGGCGCGTCCACGTGCGATCGGACATGTAGCCAATGATGGGCTGTACCAGAAGTCCGCTCAGTGGCGCGGCAATCCACAACAGTGGCACCTGGTCGAGACTGGCGCCGAGGGACTGAAAAATGCGGCTGACATTGGCATTCTGCAGACCAAAGGCGAACTGCAGGCCGAGGAAGCCGAAGCACATGTTCCAGATCTGCCAGAATGATACTAACGGTTTAGACGGCGGCGGCATTCGTATTCACGGCGATGTCAGCACCACTGCTTGGGCGGATGGGCGTACTATGCGCGCCGGACGCAGCTTAATCGAGAGTAGGTCAGCTCATGATGTTCCGACAGTTGTTTCGGTACGTGGTCCTTCTGCTGTGCCTGACAGGGCCGGCCATCGCCGCGGAAGCACCTGCCGGCAAGTGGTGGAATAACGCGGTCATCTACGAGATCTATCCCCGGAGCTTCCAGGATTCCAATGGGGATGGAATTGGTGACCTGAACGGCATCACGCAGCGCCTCGACTACCTGAAGTCCATCGGGGTGGATGCGATCTGGATCGGTCCGATGTACCCCTCCCCGCAGGTCGATTTCGGCTACGACATCTCGGACTACGAGAATGTCGATCCGCAGTACGGAACGCTGGCGGATTTTGATCGCCTGGTGGCTGAGGCCGGCAAACGCAATATTCGCGTGCTGCTGGACATGGTTCTGAATCACACATCGGATCAACACCCCTGGTTCAAGAGCGCGGCAGCATCCCGCAAGGACCCCAAACACGACTGGTATGTCTGGAATGACGGTCGCATCGATGCCGCCGGCAAGCGCCAACCACCCAACAACTGGGTCAGTCTGTTTGGCGGCTCCGCGTGGCAATGGATCCCGGCGGTCAATCAGTTCTACTACCACGAATTCTACCGCGCCCAGCCCGACCTGAACTGGCGTAACCCCCAGGTCGAGAAGGCGATGTTCGACGCGCTTCGGTTCTGGCTCGACCGCGGTGTCGCCGGTTTCAGGTTGGATGCCATCACCACGGTGTTTGAAGACGCTCAACTTCGCGATGAGCCGGTGACCGGCCCAGGGGTCAACGCCCAGGGTGATCCACTGGTCAGCCGTATCTACACCGACAATCTTCCGGAAGTGCATGATGTCATTCGGCGGATGCGGAAGATGATTGACGGCTATGCCGGGGACCGCGTGCTGATTGGCGAGACTTATCTGCCCAACACAGCGGAGCTGGACAAGTGGTACGGCGGAACCCACCACGACGAGCTTCACCTTCCCATGGACATGTTGGTTGGATTTACCAACGAGCTGGATTCGGTGACGCTCCGCAATCGCCTGACCGAAGTGCAGACCCAGGTGCATGGCTCGCAGCCGATGCTGGTATTTGACAACCATGACAACATTCGCAGTTGGGAGCGATACGGCGATGGCGTACACAATGAACAGATCGCAAAGATCATCGCGACCCTGCTGCTGACATCACGTGCGACTGCCCTGCTCTATCAGGGAGAAGAAATCGGGCAGGTCACAACGACACCCACGCGGGTCGAAGACGTCAGGGACCCGATTGGCATCACGGGCTGGCCCAAAGAGAAGGGCCGCGACGGTGAACGCACACCAATGCAGTGGGACACGTCCAACGCCCAGGCAGGTTTCAGTACGAATCCGAAGACCTGGCTGCCTGTGCCCTCCAGCTACAAGACGATCAACGTCCGGTCAGAACAGGCCGATCCCCATTCAATTCTGAGCTGGCACCGCCAGTTGACCACGCTTCGACGGACCAACCCGGCTTTGGCCAACGGCGAGATGCAGATGTTGGATGTACAGAACACGAAGGTGCTCTCGTATGCCCGGGTGGCCAAGGGAGGGCAAACGGTGCTCGTGGCCTTGAACATGTCAGATACGCCGCAGACCGTGTCTTTGGATACTAAGGGCACGAAGCCGCTGAAGACCCTGATGGCGAGCCCAGCGACAATGGCAGCACCCAAGACTGCGACGGCGATCACGCTGCCGCCGTTCGGAGCGTGGGTGGGCGCGCAATAGCGCACTGGGTGGCCGCCGCCAGCGCACGGGCCTTCGATCAGCGACTCGACGGAGCCGGCACCTGCGGCCTCGATCGGCGGCGCGGAGCACCGCCGCCAAGGGACGCGCCTGCGATCAGCGAGTCAACGGGCCGGCGCCTGCGACCTCGCTCGGCGGGGTGGGTCCCGCCGTCGCGCTATCGGCTATTTGACCCGCTGCTTCCCCAGCTTCCTCGCCAGCGTGCGCCGATGCATCCCAAGCCGCCGCGCGGTCTCCGAGATATTGAATCCGGTTTCGGCGAGCGTCTCGTGGATACGCTCCCACTCCAGCGTTTTGATCGACGTCGGGCGCTCGGTCAAGCCAACCTCAGCATTGCCTTCCGCACGCCCAAACGCAGCTTCGATATCGTCTGTGTTGGACGGCTTAGCCAGGTAGTGACAAGCACCCAGCTTGATTGCCTCGACCGCCGTAGCGATGCTGGCGTATCCAGTCAATACAACGATCAGCATCTCAGGATCATGCGCGTGAAGCTTCTGCACACACGCGAGGCCGGACGCTCCACCCGCCAGCTTTAAATCAACAACGGCGTATTCCGGCGTCTGGGTCTCAAGCAACTTGGTGACATCGTCCAGACTTGGTGCAACGAGCACGGTGTACCCGCGCCGTTCAAACGAACGCGCAAGAGTTCGCGCGAATGCCTCGTCATCCTCGACGATGAGAAGCAATCGCTCATCTTCCATCGGACATGCTCTCTTCCATCACAATCGATTCGAGCGGTAGCGTCAGCGTCACTATAGCGCCGCCTTCCGACCGATTATGAGCCGAAACGCTCCCATGAAGGGTGCGAGCTACGTTGGACACCAGGAACAGCCCCAGTCCCGAGCCTGGCTTGTCTTTGCTGGACTGATACGGCTTGCCGAGTTGCTGCAGCATTTCCTCGGGAAACCCAGGCCCACGGTCCGTGATCGTCAGCTTCAGCGCATCCCCTTCGTGCGCAACGTCCAAGCCCACCCAATTCGGCGACGCCTCCAGTGCGTTGTCCAAAACGTTGTGCACCATCTGTTTGATCGCCGAATCAGACACGATCGGATAATCGTGGCCGAACCGGTTGGCGTATTCGAAATCCTTCACAGGCCGTGTTTCGCGCCATTCTTTGACGAGGTCGTCGACGAACGTTCGAATCGTTGTCTCGATTGGCGAATCCCCGCGTGCTTCTCCGGCTGAAAGGAGAATCCCGCTGACGATGGTTTTGCAGCGACTGACCTGCGCTTCCATCTCGTCAATCTCTTCGAGCATCTGCGGGTTGGAGGCAATCGGTTTCATTCGGCGCCAGTCGCCAAGGATGACGCATACCGTAGACAACGGCGTGCCTAACTCGTGTGCTGCGCCCGAGGCCAGCAATCCCATGCGGATGATGTGCTCTTCCTCGGCTGCGCGCTCTCGCAGGTCAGCCAGCCGGGCATCCCGCGCTCGAAGGTTGCGGTTGATGCGCGTGATGAAAATGACCAGCAGCGCGGCGATCAGACCGAAGCAGATCAGCATCCCTTCGATGTAGTAATCCGGAGGCGCCGCCAGCGGTCTGAAGAAGAAGGTCAGGCCGATCAAACAGGCGCCCGTGATACCCACCATCGTCCATACAGTCCAGGATCTCAGCAGAACAGCCCCGAGAATGACCTGTAGCAGGAACAGGAAACTGAACGGGTTGGTCGCTCCACCACTGAGATATAACTGTGCTGTCAGCGTCGCCACGTCGACGAGCAGAGCGAAGAACAACTCGCCGTTTGTAACTTCGTGGTGTTCCTGCCAGCGGAACATGCTACCGATGTTGAATGCCACCAGGCAGATGAGTACAACGCCCATCTCCCGCAACGGCAGATGAATGGCGAATCCAAAATGGACCACGGCAATGGTGACGATCTGGCCAACAACAGCAATCCAGCGAAGCTGGATCAGTTGCCGCATGTTCTCCGTGCCCGTTTGCTCGTCGAAGACGTGCGGATCGATTCGCGTTCGGGGAATGGCTGGGCTTCGGGGCTCGCCTTTCATTGCTTGCGCATCCCCAGGGGTATTGCGATGGCTGTCATGAGCGCAAGCGTATACCAGGTGATGGCGTAGACGAGGTGGCTGTTGTGGAAGTGGATAACCGTCAGTCCCGGGGTGGGCGCAACGGTATCGCCAGTCCCGGCCGACCCAGGTCCGGCGGCGATTGGAGCGCTCCCGTCGTGGACCGGTGTGTCGGCGGCAATCGGAGCGTTGCCGTTGTGGGCGGACGCCTCGGCGCCCATCGGCGGGCTCGCTGGCGGAGCGATGTTGCCATCCGTCCGATTGGCCTCTGCGTCGATAAAATACGGCGCTACCCGGCTCAACCCACGAGCAGCGGCGATAGCCTGAACATCCCTCGAATACCACTGGTTTGCAGCGGGGTTGTTGTGCCGTAGGAACGCTCCCCGCGGCTCTGTCATGCGGAGCAAGCCGGTCACCGTCGATGTTGCCACAGCCGGCCGGCCGTCGCCGCCTGTCGATACCGCCGCTGCAGTCGAACCATCCACGACTCGCGTGCCTAGTGACGCCCCAGGCCTCACCCGTCCGCGGTCATCCGCCGGCACAAACCCCCGGTTAATCAGCACCACGCTGCCATCCACCTGCCGCAGCGGAGTAAGCACCCAATACCCAGCCCCCAGGTCGGTTACGGCCTGAACCAGCGTCTGTGAGCTATCGAGGAAGGTGCCAGTAGCGGTGACGTGCCGATACTCATCGGCGGCAGCCGTAACGTTCGGCCATTGGGCCGGCCCCGGGGCGGGCAAAGCCGGCGCATGAACCCGCTGCTCGACCCGGGCAATGAGATCCAGCTTCCAGGCCCGGCGCTTGACCTGCCAGGTGCCCAGCGCCACAAACAACACGAAGAAACAAACGGCCAAGGCGAAGACGATTGCTTTGAACCAGGGCGACCGCCGCCGCGGCGAGCTCACGGGGTGTACCCGGCGAAATCGCCCCGATTGCCGAGCAGAGGCGCCCCGCAATGGATCACGGCATGTTGTGCATGTTCATCATCGAGTCCGGCATCATATTGTGATTCAGGTGATACATCACCCACAGCGACCCGCTGAGGGCGATCACCACCAGCATGACCGTGAACAGCAGTGCCAGGAGATTCCACCCGCCCTCGGACTTCGGGCTCATGTGCAGGAAGTAGATCATGTGGACCACGATCTGAACGGCCGCCAACGCCAGGATCACCGCGGCGGTGATTCCAGAGCTCCCGAACGTCTTCCCCATGACGAACCAGAACGGGAGCGCTGTCAGGAAAACGGCAGCAAAGAACCCCGTGGCATAACCACGCAGAGTGAAGTGAGTCTCACCGCCGCCGTGACCGTGCCCACCGCCGCCATGCCCATCACCGCCGTGGGCGCCGCCATGACCGCCGTGGCCATCGTACCCGCCACCATTCCCACCACCGTGCCCAACAGTGTCAGCAACAGCATGTTGAGCAGCACTCACGGCAACACCCCCATCAAATAAACAAACGTAAACACACCAATCCAGACCACATCCAGGAAGTGCCAGAACATCGACAGGCACATCAGTCGTCTACGGTTCTCAGGGATGAGGCCGTGCTTCCCCGTCTGCACCATCAACGTAATGAGCCAGATGATGCCGCATGTAACGTGAAGACCATGGGTCCCCACCAACGTGAAGAATGACGACAGGAACGCACTTCGCCCCGGCCCCGCACCCTCATGGATCAGGTGCGCGAACTCCGTGAGCTCGATGCCGATAAAGCCGGCGCCCAACAACCCGGTGATCGCGAGCCAGATCAATGTCCCAGGCACGCGCCCCCGCTGCATCTCGATCATCGCAAAGCCATACGTGATCGACGACAACAACAGCAACGAAGTGTTCACCGCCACGAGCGGCAGGTCGAACAGCTCAGCGCCTGTCGGCCCACCGGCATAGCTGCGACCCAACACGGCGTACGCAGCAAACAGGCACGCGAACACCAGGCAGTCGCTCATCAGGTACAACCAGAACCCGAACAGCGTGCCGTTCTCCGGATGATGCTCCCGGGTCAGGTAGAAACGACGCGCCTCATTCGCTGCGTTGGCAATCTCACCACCCGGTGCTACGGAGACCGCGCTGGAAATGGAGGCGCCATCACCAGTCGCCATGAAAACCGATAAACGACGAGCCTCAGACATGACTACCAGCCAGCACCCGCGTACGGATGTCCTCTACACGTGTCACTTCCTTGGCAGGAATGTGGTAATCACGCTTGTAGTTGAAGGTGTGAACGACGATCGCAATCAGCAGCGTGGCGAAGCCGACGCACGCAATCAGCCACATGTGCCAGATCAGCGCGAATCCGACCAGTGCGCTGAGCGCGGCCAGAATGAAGCCCGCACCCGTGTTTTTCGGCATGTGGATGGGAATGAAACCTTCCAGCGGCCGTACGTACCCACTCTTCTTCATGTCATCCCAGGTGTCGTTGTCATAGACCACCGGCGTGAACGCGAAGTTGTAAGCCGGAGGCGGCGACGACGTAGACCACTCCAGGGTGCGGCCATCCCACGGATCACCCGTCGTATCGCGCAGCGCCTCGCGGTTGCGGAAGCTGACAAACAACTGGATCAGGAAACACCCGATGCCGAGGGCAATGAGGCCAGCCCCGAAGGCTGCGATCAGGAACCAGATCCGCAGCGATGGATCGTCAAAGTGACTCAGGCGCCGGGTCACACCCATCAGGCCCAGTACATACAACGGCGTGAAGGCAAACCAGAAGCCGGTGAACCAGAACCAGAACGAGCACTTGCCCCAGAAGGGGTCCAGCTTGTAGCCGAATGCCTTCGGAAACCAGTACGTGATACCGGCCATCATTCCAAACAACACGCCGCCGATGATGACGTTGTGGAAGTGCGCCACCAGGAACAGGCTGTTGTGGAGCGCAAAGTCCGCCGGCGGAACCGCCAGCAACACCCCGGTCATGCCACCGATCACGAACGTGATCATGAAGCCGAGCGTCCACAGCATCGGAACCTCGAAGCGGATCCGGCCGCGGTACATGGTGAAGAGCCAGTTGAAGATCTTCGCGCCCGTGGGAATCGAGATGATCATGGTCGTGATGCCGAAGAACGAATTGACGCTTGCACCCGAGCCCATGGTAAAGAAGTGATGCAGCCACACGAGATACGACAGGATCGTGATCACCACGGTCGCGTAGACCATCGACGCATAACCGAACAGGCGCTTGCCGCTGAAGGTGGCCACGACCTCGGAGAACACGCCGAACGCGGGCAGGATGAGGATGTAGACTTCCGGATGGCCCCAGATCCAGATGAGGTTGACGTACATCATCGGGTTGCCGCCGAGGTCATTCGTAAAGAAGTTCGTCCCGCAATACCGATCCAGCGACAACATCGCCAACACAGCGGTCAACACCGGGAAAGCGGCAACGATCAACACGTTGGTGCACAACGCCGTCCAGGTGAACACCGGCATCTTCATCAGGCTCATGCCCGGTGCCCGCATCTTCACGATGGTGGCAATGAGGTTGACGCCGGACAGCAGGGTCCCGACTCCCGCAATCTGCAGAGCCCAGATGTAGTAATCGACGCCCACGTCGGGGCTGTACAGAATCCCCGACAGCGGCGGATAGGCCAGCCAGCCGGTCCGGGCAAACTCACCGACAAACAGCGAGGCCATGATGAGACCTGCGCCAAAGGTGGTCATCCAGAAGCTGAAATTGTTGAGAAATGGGAACGCCACGTCCCGCGCCCCGATCTGCAACGGCACCACAAAGTTCATGAGTCCGGTGACGAGCGGCATCGCCACAAAGAAAATCATGATCACGCCGTGGGCCGTGAAGACCTGGTCGTAGTGATGTGGCGGCAGAAAACCTACCGAATCCCCAAACGACAGCGCTTGTTGTGCACGCATCATCAGCGCGTCTGAAAAGCCGCGCAGCAACATCACAACCCCGAGGATGATGTACATGATGCCGATCTTCTTGTGGTCGATGCTCGTGATCCAGTCACGCCACAACGGCACCCAGCCGCGGTAGTAGGTGATGGCGGCGAGAATCACGATTCCACCGACGGCCACCGCGAAAAAGGTATAGAGCAGGATCGGCTCGTGGAACGGAATCGCGTTCCAGTCGAGCCGGCCCAGGAGGTTGGAGGTCAGGGCTGATTGTTCGGTCATGATGTCAATTCGCGGCCTGAGCCGAGGAGCAGGACGATGAAGCAACGCATTGATTGAGGATCGCGTCGTACAAAGAAGCATCCACAGTTGAATAAAGACGAACCGGCTCGCGCTCGCTCGGCTGGGCGAGGACCTGGTATGCCGCCTTGCTCAGACCCTGGTCGGACCCTTTGACCGATTGGACCCAGGCCGCAAATCCGTCCGCGCTGAGCCCCTTGAACGCGAAATGCATGCCGGAAAAACCGGCGCCACTGTAGTTGGCTGAAAATCCTTCATACGTACCGGGGCTGTTCATCACGGCATTCAACTGTGTCTGCATGCCGGGCATGGCATATACCTGTCCGGCGAGAGCCGGCACAAAGAAAGAATTCATCACCGACGAGGCCGTGATCCTGAAGTTGATGGGTACATCGACGGGCGCGGCTACTTCGTTGACGGTGGCAATCCCCTGTTCGGGGTAGATGAACAGCCACTTCCAGTCGAGGGCCACGACCTCGATGGTCAACGGCTTCACGTCCGCGGCTATCGCGCGATCCGAATCGAGACGGCGCAGCGGCCGGTAGGGATCGAGCGTGTGTGAACTGATCCACGTCAGCGCGCCCAGGGCGATGATGATCATCAGGGGAGCTGCCCAAATGACCAGCTCCAGCTGCGTGGAATGGTCCCAGTCGGGGCTGTAGGTCGCATCCTCGTTGGACTGGCGATAGCGCCACGCAAACACAACAGTCAGAACTATGACCGGGATCACAATCAGCAGCATCAGAAACGTCGACTGCACGATGAGATGCCCCTGCTGCGCCGCAACGGAGCCCGAGGGGTGCAGCAGCACGGTGTTGCAACCAGACAGCAATACGGCTGTCAGAATCAGCAATCCCTGGGTGAATCTGGCCGAAGTTAACTTACACACTGACATTCGCAAAAGCACGCCTTGCAAGGAGCGCGTAATGTAGAGCAAGGGTCGAGCGCACAGGGATTGGACGTTTTGTCCTATCGCAGCGTGCGCCCGGGAATGAGACTCTTCACACTGCAAAAGTCACTCAACGCGGCCTTTAAATCCGCCCCATTGCACCAATTATGTCCGATATAAACACCTCTGCACTGTCACAGCACATCCCTGGCAATGACGCGCGGCAGACCGCGGACCACTCGCAGGTCGCGCCCGGCGAGATCGCCATTGGTGTGATTATTGGACGCGCCTCCGAATACTTTGACTTCTTCGTGTTCGGAATTGCCGCGGTGCTCGTGTTTCCGTCCGTGTTTTTCCCGTTCGCGAACGCTCTCGATGGCACGCTGTACGCCTTCACCATCTTCGCCTTCGCCTTTATTGCGCGGCCCATCGGCTCCGTGGCCTTCATGGCCATCCAGGAGCGCTTCGGACGCGAGGCCAAGCTGACTGTTGCCCTGTTCCTGCTCGGCATCTCCACGGCAGGCATCGCCTTCCTGCCCTCGTACGGCAGCCTGGGATTCAGCGCAATTGTGCTGTTGTCGATTTTCCGCCTCGGCCAGGGCGTGGCGCTCGGCGGCTCATGGGACGGTCTACCGTCTCTGTTGGCACTCAATGCCCCTGAGCACCGCCGCGGTTGGTACGCCATGCTGGGACAGCTCGGCGCGCCAGTGGGCTTCGTCATTGCGAGCGCGCTCTTTTCGTTTCTCTATTCCAGCCTTTCGGCGGATGACTTCCTCGATTGGGGCTGGCGCTACCCGTTCTATGTTGCATTCGCCATCAACGTCGTCGCGCTCTTCGCGCGTCTGCGACTCGTGACTACGCATGAGTACGCCAAGCTGCTGGACGAACGCGAGCTGGAACCCGCCAGTGTGCTCGAGATCACACGCAACCAGGGATCCACCGTAATCATCGGCGCGTTTGCTGCACTTGCGAGCTACGCACTGTTCCATCTCGTGACCGTGTTTCCGCTGTCGTGGATCAAACTGTACTCACACCAGTCGATCCCCGAATTCCTGGGCGTGCAGATGTTGGGCGCCGCGCTGGGCGCGATCGGCATCATTATTTCGGGCACAGTCGCGGACCGTTACGGACGTCGCAGAACGCTGGGCACCCTCGCCGTTATGATCGCCGTATTCAGTGGGTTTGCACCCACACTGCTGGACGGCGGCCTGCTCGGTCAGGACCTGTTCATCATCCTGGGCTTCAGCCTGTTGGGGCTGTCCTACGGACAAGCAGCCGGCGCCGTGAACTCCAACTTTGAGCCGCGGTACCGTTACACGGGTGCAGCACTGACCTCCGATCTGGCTTGGCTGGTTGGAGCGGCGTTTGCACCGCTGGTGGCGTTGGGACTCTCCGCCCACTTCGGACTCGCCTACGTCAGTGTGTACCTGCTTTCAGGCGCGGCCTGCACCCTTGCCGCACTCAGCTTCAACCGCAGTTTGAAATTCCGCAACTGAACCAAATGGCCAAACGCACATCCGTCCCCGGCATCAAACCGTACAACGGCCCCGCGGGGGGATGGGGTGCGTTGCGCGCTACTGCGAAGATAGTCCGCGAGCAGATGGACGTGCACGTGGCTCCCAAGGTGCTGCTGCGAACCAACAAGCCGGACGGATTTGACTGTCCGGGCTGCGCCTGGCCCGACAAGAATCACAACTCCACCTTCCAGTTCTGCGAGAACGGCGCGAAGGCCGTTACCTGGGAAGCGACCAAGCGCCGGGTATCGCTCGACTTCTTCTACACCCACACGGTGACCTCACTGTTGGAGCGGTCGGACCTCGAGCTCGAGAACGAAGGTCGCCTGACTCACCCGGTTGCCTACAATCGCGAGACTGACACCTATCAGGCCATCACCTGGCAGGCGGCATTCGAGCGGATCGGCACGGCGCTGCGGGCTTTGCCGGATCCCAACATGGCGGAGTTCTACACTTCCGGGCGAACCTCCAACGAGGCGGCTTTTCTATTCCAGATCTTCGTGCGCGAGTTTGGCACGAACAACTTCCCCGACTGCTCCAACATGTGCCACGAAGCCACGAGCGTCGGCCTGCCGAAGTCCATCGGCCAGGGCAAGGGCACCGTTTCGCTGGATGACTTCGACAAGTGTGATCTGATCATCTCGATCGGTCACAATCCCGGAACCAACCATCCGCGCATGATGGGCACCCTGCACGAATGCTCGCGTCGCGGAGTGCCGATCATTGTGCTGAATCCCCTGAAGGAGCGTGCGCTCGAGCGGTTCGCCGACCCGCAGAACCCGATCGAGATGGGTCTGCTCGGCTCGACGCCCATCGCCTCGTCCTACTACCAGGTCAAGGTGGGAGGTGATGCGGCCGCGATGCAGGGAATCATGAAGGCCCTGCTGGAAGCCGAGGATGCCGGTCAAAAGACCCTGGACCACGACTTCATTGCCACTCATACCAATGGCTTCGAGGAGTTGGCTGCCAACCTGCGTGCCGCCGAGTGGCAGGATATCCAAAAGCGCAGCGGACTGAAGCGTTGGGAGATGCAGACCATCGCTGCTGCCTACGCCAAGTCAAAAGCGACCATCATCAGCTACGGGATGGGCGTCACCCAACACATTACGGGCACGTCCAACGTACAACAGCTCGCCAACCTGCTGCTCCTGCGTGGCAACTTCGGAAAGCCCGGCGCCGGCATCTGCCCCTTGCGCGGTCACTCCAACGTCCAAGGCGATAGGACCGTCGGCATCTGGGAGAAGCCGCCCGCGGCGATGTTGGAAGGCATCAAGCGCACCTTTGGCTTCGATCCCCCGACCGAACACGGCCACGACTCGGTGGCCGCCATGGAGGCCATGCTCGATGGGCGCTCCAAAGTATTCATCGGTCTCGGCGGCAATCTCGCGGTCGCCCTGTCCGATCCTGAACGCTGCTTCAAAGCGATGCGCAATGTGGACTTGTCCGTGCACATCGCGACGAAGCTCAACCGCTCACACCTGTTGATCGGCAAGGACTCGATCATTCTCCCCTGCCTCGGACGCACCGAGATCGACATCCAGGCCTCGGGACCTCAGTCAGTCACCGTGGAAGACTCGATGTCCATGGTGCATGCATCGCAGGGCAAGCTGCCGCCTGCTTCCGGCTTTCTGTTGTCGGAGCCAGCCATTGTGGCCGGGATAGCAAAAGCGACTCTGCCCAACACCCGCGTCGCGTGGGACGAACTGGTGGCTGACTACGACCGGATCCGCGATTGCATCGAAGCGGTGTTTCCCGACTTCAACGACTACAACGAGCGAATCCGCGCTCCCGGTGGCTTCCGGTTGCCACTGCCTGCCACGGAGCGCGTCTGGAAGACGGAGTCGGGCAAGGCCGAATTTCTCTTGCCGCAAGCCCCGGCGTCCAATGGGGGCGCCCTTCTTTTGACCACGATTCGCAGCCACGACCAATACAACACGACCATCTACGGAAACGACGACCGCTACCGCGGCGTGTTCGGCCGTCGCGATGTGATCTTCATGTGCGAAGAGGACCTGGTCGGTAGAAACCTGCGGCATGGCGATCGTGTTGACGTCACGACCGCACTGCCAGGATGCGAGGATCTGCAACTGAAGGGCTTCACTGTCGTGTCCTACGACATTGCACCCGGCTCGATCGCCGCGTACTTCCCCGAAGCCAACTGCCTGATCCCGCTCGCCTACCAGGATAAGCTGAGCGGGACACCGGCCTACAAGTCAGTCCCCGTGAAGATCACGCGGCACGCGACTACCGAGCCGCGCTGAGAATTTTCCTCGCCTCATCGAGGCGATCGCAGTACGCCCCGAGCGCGGCGGCCGTCATGGCCGCGTACTGATTCGCTTCATCGAACTGGTCCTGTTCGATCGCCTCGCGCACACCGGGCACGGTCTTCACGCCATATCCCGTGTAAAGCCCTGGTGCGTAGATCAGGTGCTTGAACCAGTCCCGTCCGGGTAACCCGTGTTGATCGGTCAGCGCGGCTTCCATCGCGCGCAGATGGCTGTTGAGCTCCTTCAACTGGACCGCCGTCAACTTCGTCTGGCCGGCCATGAGCTTGTTGTAGGCCTCATCGTAGGCCTTGGCGCTTTTCTTGACACGATCCACCGCATTGTCCAGCGCCGCAAAGTTGAGATGCGGCACCTCCGGCCTGCGCTCCGGCGCAAGTACCACGCGCGTGGGATCCGCCGCCAGCTTGAACGCGTTCTCATCGATCAACTTGCCGAGATCAGTCGCCGTCTTGCGCCGCGATTCCGTCAGCTCGTGCAACTCGGTAACGTATCCGCTGACCGTATCGGCAAATGGGCCGAACTGCATCGGCAGAACATCCGCATCCGCCATGCGCAGGATGATGCGCCCGACCGTCTGAGCCTCGGCGACTCCATATACAAAGCCGGGATCGCCGTAACGGATGTAGTGGTCGTAGGAGTCGTAGTTGGAATGATAGATGCCATCGCCGTCGGCTTCACCTTCGTACCCGATGTTGAGCGAGGTGAGGCCCAGGTGCTGCAGAAACGGCGTGAAATCCGATCCCGAGCCCAGCGCTGCAATGCCGAGATCCCCGCCGGCCGCGGCCTCCTTGGCGGCCTTCTTATCCTCATCCGAGGCTCCCTTCTCAAAGCCGTCGACTTCCAACTTGGCGCGCAGACGCGCCTGGGTACTGACGCCTGTCTGCGGATCCTTCACCGTGCTCGAAACATCATTCACCAGGCGTTGCAGCGAGTGACTGCCGCCGGCGGACAGGAATCCACGGTCATTGCCATCGGAGTTGAGATACAGCACCGCCTTGCCCTGCAGCTCTTTGGCGTGGGCCTCGGCCCATTCGGTCGAGCCCAGGAGCCCTGGCTCCTCGCCGTCCCAACTCGCATACACGAGCGTCCGCCTGGGTCTCCAACCGGACTTCAAAAGCTGGCCGATCGCCTTGCCCTCGGCCATCATGTCGATGTGGCCTGACAAGGGATCTTCGGCGCCGAATACCCAGCCATCGCGGTGATTGCCGCGCACCACCCACTCATCCGGGAACTGCGAGCCGGGAATCTTCGCAATGACGTCGTACAACGGCTTCTGGCTCCAGTCGGAGCTGACCGCCATGTGCACTTTCGCGCCCCCGGGGCCCATGTGATATGTGATCGGGAGGGCGCCGCGCCAATGTGGCGGCGCCACGGGCCCGGTGAGCGCGGCCAACAGCGGTTGCGCGTCCGCATAGGAAATCGGGATCACGGGGATCTTGAGAATGGTCTTGGCATCGGCAATCGCCAGCCGCTTGGCATCCTTGGTGGCGCCAACCCCAGGGGTCAATGGATCGCCCGGGTACACCGGCATGTCAGCCACGGAGCCGCGCTGCACGCCATCCTTCGGCCGCCAGCCACCCTTGGGCCACACGTCACCCTGGCCGTAACCATCCTGTTGAGGATCCGAGTAGATCAGACAGCCAATAGCGCCATGCACCTGCGCGAGCTTGGGTTTCAGGCCGCGCCAGCCGACGCCGTAGCGAGCAATCGCAATCTTGCCTTTGACGTCGATACCGCGCCGGGCGAGGTCCTTGTAGTCATCCGGCATGCCGAAGTTGACGTAGACGAGCTCGCCGGTGACATCGCCGTCACCACCGTACACGTTGTAGGGCCCCATTCCGTCAGTCCGCGTCGAGGTGACATCACCCTCGACCGACGGTTCCTTCAAGGCCGCCGCGAACTTCGTGGGCGCGACCAGCTCCAGGGTGTGCGACTTCAGCGTGGGGTAGAGCGGATAGAAGACCTCGATCTTCGCGTCCCAGCCCCACTGTTGAAACAGGTCCCGCGTGAATTCAGCATTGGCCTTGTCGTGCGGCGCCCCGACGTGATTCGCCTCGGAGGCCATGTTTTTGAGCCAGCCATCGAGATCGGACGGATTCAGCCCGGCATCAAAGCGTTGTTCGAGGGTTTGTTGAGTCGCCGAGTCCGCGGCGCTGAAACCGAACAACACCGGCGCGCGATCAGACCCTGCTGCGAGCGCAGTTGCGCCGGTGAGAGTCGAAAGGAGGAATACGGCAGAGCGTCTGCAACGAAGGAACATTCTCGAGTTCTCCAATCAGGCGCGAACATATACCCACGCCTGTAGACCTGATTTGAGCTGGACCGACACGCGCTCGTAGTCGGAAACCTCATATTGATCGGCCGCGGCGAGCTCCTGCGCGGTGATTTCGAAGACGGTGCCCTGCACCTCATCCCGGGAATCCGCGCTCGGCTCTACGATCGGGTGGTACTTCCTGCCGCTGGTGGCGAGCACTTCGGGATCGGTGATCTCGAGAATTGTCTGCCGGTAGCCGGGCATGGCATCGGGTTGGCCCCGCAGCTCACGTCCGAAACTGGCAACCTGGACCTTCTTGTCCTGCAGAGTGCCGTACGAAAATAATAGTATCGCCGTCGTAGTCATCTTCAGAGCCGGCGTCAGAACCAGTGGACCCGTCCTCAAATATACATCGCACCGCCCGCGTTGTGGGAGCGTACACCATCCAGGGCGAATTGCATTAGACTTCAACGAACGAGAACACGTAGGCCCGGGAGGGTGGCTCATGAATCGATTCGTGTTGAGTGCGTGCCTGGTTGCTTTGTCTTCCACGTCCTGGGTCGCGGCAGCGCCGCCTTCACCAGGCACGCCCGGAGCGCCGCCCCCGGGTGACAAACCGGAACCACACCGTTTCGAGCCCTTCAAACCCGAATCGGTCACGAGCAACAGCTCAGTCACCATTGATGGCAAGTCGATTTCCTACCAGGCGGTCGCCGGAACCTTCGTCATTCATCCCAAGGACTGGGACGATGTTCCGCGCGATCCCGCGGGTGACAAGCCAGGCGCTGACGACGGCGAAGGCAAGAACCCAACTGCCGAAGCGTCCATGTTCTACGTCGCGTACTTCAAAGACGGTGGCAAGGACAGTGGCGGCAAGGGCAGCCGACCTGTCACGTTCATATTCAACGGTGGCCCCGGGTCCGCATCCTTCTGGCTTCACATGGGCGCATTCGGCCCGCGCCGGATCGTAACCTCCACGGATGTCCACACTCCTGCCGCGCCCTATTCCCTGGTCAACAACGGCGCCAGCCTGCTGGATGCATCCGACCTCGTATTCATTGATGCGCCTGGAACTGGGTTCAGCCGCATTGCCGGCAAGGACAAGGAGAAAGCGTTCTATGGCGTCGACGCGGACGCTTACGCATTCTCAGAATTCATCTCGCAGTTCTTGTCGAAGTACGCGCGCTGGAATTCACCGAAATACATCTTCGGCGAAAGCTACGGTACGCCGCGGGCCGCGGTGTTGGTCAACCAGCTGCAGTCCGATCGCTCCATCGATTTCAATGGCGTGATCCTGCTCTCGCAGATTCTGAACTTCGACCTGAGCCCCGATCGCCCCGCAGGCAATCCGGGTATCGACGTTCCCTATCAGACCGTGTTGCCAACCTACGCGGCCACGGCCTGGTACCACAAGAAATTGCCCGCGGAACACCCGAACATCGAGCAGTTCCTGACTGAGGTCGAACAGTTCGCGATGGGTGAATACGCCCGCGCGCTTGCTGCCGGATCCGATCTGTCAGCCAACGAAAAGGCTGCGGTGGCAGAGAAGCTGCATCAGTACACCGGTCTACCTGTCGACTACATTCTGAAGGCAGATCTGCGCATCGACGGTGGGGAATTCCGCCAGACGCTCCAGGGCGCCGACGGCATGTCCACCGGTCGTCTCGACTCCCGCTTCTCCGGCCCCGAGCTCGACCCGTTGGCCCAGCGCGCTGAATACGACCCACAGGCATCAGCCTTGGGCTCCGCCTACGTTTCCGCGTTCAACGAGTACGCACGCCAGCAACTGCACTACGGCGAAGGCAAGTCCTTCAAACCCAGCATCCGCACTTTCGCTACCTGGAATTTTGCGCACCAACAACCCGGCCAGAACATGATGACCATGTCCCCGCGCCAGGGTACCAACGTGATGCCGGATCTGGCCAACGCCATGAAGGTCAACCCGAACCTGAAGGTTCAGTTGAACGCCGGCTACTTCGACCTCGCCACGCCCTTCTACCAGGGCGTATACGAGTTACACCACCTGCCGATGCCCAACAGCCTCCAGGCCAACATCGAATACAAATTCTACGAGTCCGGCCACATGGTCTACGCCAAGGAAACCTCGCTGAAGATGCTCCACGATAACGTGGCAGCCTTCATCAAGCGCACCAGCAACTCAAAGGAATAACCGGCCCAACCCGCCGCCGCCGTGCCTCTCAGCCGGCGGCGGCCCGGTGCTGGATCAGGTCCCACAGATTCCCGTACAGGTCTTTGAAGACCGCCACGGTTCCGAACGGCTCCTCACTGGGCCCTCGTACAAACACTACGCCTTTGGCGACCAGATTCCGGTAGTCGCGCCAAAAGTCATCAGTATTCAAAAACAGGAAGACACGCCCTCCGGTCTGATTGCCTACCCTGGAAACCTGCTCATCACCCACCGCGCGCGCCAGCAGCAGCCGCCCCTCCCTGGCACCCGGAGGGGCGACGACAACCCAACGCTTATTCTGTTGAGCGATATAGGTGTCTTCGATGAGCTCAAACCCCAGTGTCCCGACGTAGAATTGCAATGCCTCGTCATAGTCGCGAACAACGAGCGCGGTCAGGCTGATGTACTGCATGGCTCAGTGCAGTGCCTCGGGCACCCAGGTATAACCGTCCTTATCCTTCACGATCTTGCCGACGCCGGGAAACGGAAAATGCTCCCCGTACAGCCGCTGCCCGGATGTGGCCGACTGCGACACGAACGCAACCCTGCTCGCGGCACCGGTCTCCTGGTCCAGATCAAACGAGATTTTCCACGCAGGCTTGCGCACTGAAATGACATAACTGTGGAGGGTATCGCCGAAGAGCAACAGAGTGTTGGTACCCGAGATGATGCGGTAAGCGGAATGTCCCGGGGTATGTCCCTTGACAGGCACCGCCTCGACGACGCCCGGCAGAATTCTGGCTCCCGGTTCAAAAGGCACCACTTTCGGGCGGATTGTGCCGACCAGCGTGGTGAGCTTTGGAATGCCGAAGTTCTTTGCGTTTTCAGGACTGATCCCGCTCAGCCACTTCCACTCAGGGGCGGATATGTGAATGGCTGCATTCGGGAACGCCAGCGCGCCCGTTGGCGTCACGAGCCCACCGATGTGATCACCATGAGCATGCGAGATGAAAATGTCCGTGACCTTCGCCGGGTCCTCACCTGCCGCTGCCAGGTTTCCCTGCAGCTTGCCGGCAATGTCACCGAAATTGTTCCCGGCGCCTGTATCGAACAGCAATACCTGCTTGCCCGCGTGCACCAGAAGCGGCTGAAGACTGAGCTCGACGTGATCCCCGGGTGCCCCACCACTTTTGAGCACCGCGGCCACATCCGCCGTCGGCTGCTCGACCACGAAACTCTTGCCGTCATTCGGCTCCTGCAGCGTGCCGTCTTTGAGCGCCACAGCGTTATAGCTACCGATCTTGAACGCCTGATACTGCGCATCTCCCGCGGCAGATGCGCCACTTCCCACCGCAATCGACAGTAATGCCAAACCCACAATAGTCATTTTCATGCACGAGCCCTCCGCTGTGTCGCGAATCCTACCAATGGCACTCTCGTCATTGCATCTATCGAGCGGGCGACGCGCCCACCCCCGCCCCGGCAGCCTGTCTGACAGGCTCCTAAAGAAAGTTGTTGGGCCAGATCATCGTTCGCCACATGTGGGCGACCGGTGAATCATCGAAGCCGAGCCCTTCCTCGGGCTCCTTGAAATTGCGACCGATGATGTCAGTGAAAATTTCCGGGTCGATGGCGACGCTGTCCTGGAAGGAATACAGGTCATAGATGGTGATGAGGCGCGATGTCATGTACCAACGGTGCGCGCGGGCTTCGCGGTGGGCCTGTTGGATGTAGTCCGGCGGTTCGTAGTCCGGACCGAAGAACCTGTTGTAGGCATCCGGATAGTTGAAGCCGACGGACTCGTCGGCAAAATAACGCAACGCCTGATGATATTTGATCGCCCAGGCAACCTCCTCACTGACATACGGCGCCACGAACTGCGCGCTCCAGTAACCATGTTCCGTTCGCAAGAATGCGCCATTGGAAATGTCGTGCAGGAGGCAAGCGATGATTACCTTCTCCTCCTGGCCCGCATCCAGGGCAGTCTTTGCACTCTGCAGCAGATGGCGATAGGTGATATCCGTAAAGCGCAAACGGAAGAAGTCGAGCAGCTTCGGCGCTTTGGGCATCCGCGGCAACGCCGGATTGTCGCCCATCATGAAGACCCGCTCGGGTGACATACGCGCGAGCATGGGCGCTTCCATGTTCGGCTGGCCCGTGCCCAGGGCATTGATGGGCTGAGGCAGAATCATCCGCTCGCGGCCCTGCTGGGGATATGCCTCATTGTCGAGTGTCTTGTCGTCCATGCGAGATATGGTGCCAATCCCGGTATCATTAGGCAAAGATGGACCGATTGAACGTCAAGCGAACGATAAAGCTCACGGCGCTGGCGCTTGCCGCCGTCATTGCGGGGTGCGCCAGCGAGCGCACGAACGGCCCCAGGATCAGTGAGGCCGACGCACACACCCTCATCGAGCAGGCTCTGCCTGCAACGGTGTCGGACAAGCCCGGCTGGACTGAAGACATCTACGCCGCTTTCTACGCTCAGCAGATCGAGCCGACGAAGGAAAACGTGTGTGCGGTCGTGGCCGTCATCACGCAGGAATCGAATTTCCAGGTGAATCCCGTCGTGCCCGGGATGTCGCAGATTGCATGGAAGGAAATCCATGAACGCGCAGCCCATTCAATGGTGCCGTGGATGCTGGTGAAGGGAGCGCTGGATCTGAAGTCGCCGACCGGGCGCACCTACAGTGACCGGATCGACCACGCCAGAACCGAGAAGGATCTCAGTGACATCTACGAGGACATCATCGACTCGGTCCCCCTGGGACACACGCTGTTTGAAAATCACAATCCCATCCGCACCCGCGGCCCGATGCAGGTCAATGTGTCCTTTCTGAAGCAGACACCCGCGGCCCGCAACTATCCCTACAACGCGAAAGGCGATCTGGCGGATGAGTTGTTTACGCGCCGGGGCAGTGTGTACTTCGGAGTGGCCCACCTGTTGGGCTATCGCGCGCCCTACCCCCGATATCTCTATCGCTTTGCAGACTACAACGCAGGTCAGTACGCCAGCCGCAATGCTGCCTTCCAGAGCGCGTTGGCGACAGCCTCGGGCACACCTGTAACACCGGACGGCGCACTGTTGGGAGACACCGAGTCAGCAGCCCGCGGATTGCGCGAAAAGCTCAATGTCAGCGATGAGGACATCCACAGCGCGCTCGAGGAGAGCAAGAGCGCCGATTTCGAGCGCACTACGCTGTACAAGAGGGTGTTCGAATTGGCGGCGCACGCACGGAAACAACCGGCGCCTCAGGCAGTAGTCCCCAAAATCAAGCTCCAGGGCCCAAAGCTGTCGCGCACTCTCACGACCGACTGGTACGCGCATCGCGTCGATGGCCGGTTCCAACAGTGCCTGAAAAAATCGCCATAGACCCGACCTATCGCGGCCATCCAAACAGCTCATTGGCCCTCCCCTGAAGTGCGCCGGAAAATGCACTCCATACAGAAAGATTGGAGTGACCCGTATGTACGACACCCGAAACGATCTACCCGCCTCCGTGCGCACACCGATCGTGAAGCTGCTGAACAACCGGCTGGCTGATGCCATCGACCTGGGAACCCAGGCCAAGCAGGCCCACTGGAATGTGAAGGGTCCCAACTTCATTGCGCTCCACGGGCTGTTCGACCAGATTGCCGAGCACATTGAGGACCACGTCGATACGCTCGCCGAGCGGATTACAGCCTTGGGCGGCACGGCGAACGGAACGATCGCCGCGGTATCCCGCACATCCACCCTGACACCGTACCCAACTGAAATCACGGAAGGCGTGCAGCACGTTGATGCCCTCTCCAGCGCAGTGGCCAGCTTTGGAGCCAAGGTGCGTAAGGGGATTGACGATGCCGCCCAGGCAGGCGATGCCGATACCGCGGATCTGTTCACCGGCATTTCCCGGGGAATTGATAAGGATCTCTGGTTCTTGGAAGCACATCTTCACGCAAAGCGGTAACCGCCGGGAATGAAAGCTGCGGCGCAGGCCAAGTCGAGCTAACCTGCGCGCAGTTTTCCGGGGGAATTCACCATGAGGATGGATGATCAGGGCGAGAGCCAGAACGTCGAGGACGTACGGGGCTCCAGTGGCGGCTTCCGGCCCGTTCACGGCATCAGTCTGGGCACCGTGGCGGTGGCACTCATTGCCGGTTGGGTGTTCGGCGTCAATCCTCTGCAGATTCTCGGCCTGTTGAGCGGCGGGACAGGCAGCAGTGTCCAGGCCCCGGAGCAACCCGGGCAAGCACCCCCCGAAGGCGATACACAGGCAAAATTCGTATCGCAGATTTTACGCAGCACCGAGCAGGTTTGGACCGCCGCCTTCCAGGAGCGCGGTGCGACCTACCAGGAGCCGAAACTGCGCCTGTTCCGCGATAGCTACCCAACAGCCTGCGGCATGGGTGAGGCGGCGGCTGGGCCCTTCTATTGCCCGCGGGATCACATCGTCTACCTGGACCTGTCGTTCTTCGACATCATGACCCAACAACTGGGCGCCCCGGGCCAGTTCGCGCACGCCTATGTCATCGGCCACGAAGTCGGCCATCACGTGCAAAACCTCTTGGGAATCATCGAGAGAGTCGACGCGCAACGCGCGCGTGTCAGTGACGCTCAATCAAACGCATTGAGTGTCCGTCTCGAGCTGCAGGCAGACTGTTTCGCCGGTGTCTGGGCCACCCGCTCGCAGAAAGAAACAGGCTGGCGGTTGGAAAACGGGGATATTGAAACCGCGCTGAACGCGGCGTCCCAGATTGGCGATGACACGCTTCAGCGCAAGTCGCGCGGCACCGTGGTGCCGGAGTCCTTCACTCACGGTACCAGTGCGCAGCGCGTTTCGTGGTTCAAGCGAGGTGTCGAGGGCGGTCAGATCGACTCGTGTGACACGTTCGCCGCGGCACCGCTCTGACCATTACCTGGCCGCCGTCGCCGCGCGACCCCCCGCTTCAACGGTTACTTTGGCACCTTGCCCGCGGTAGCCGCATTACCGCTGGTACCGCAATCGACCCCACCGTTTGGGTTCGGCCGGGCTGAGCTGCACGCCGTGCCCGCGTCATGCTTCTTGCCCGTATTGCCTGTATAGGCCTTCTGCTTCTCAGCGGACTTTCCTTGCGGGGTCTTAGGCGCGCCCGTGGTGCTGGGCGTAGCTGAAGGATCCGCTTTTTGAGTGGACGTCGGCGGAGTCGGCTGCGAGGCTGCCGGATTAGGAGGCGTTGCCGCGCTGCTTTGCGCAAACGCAGCCGGCGCGAGCAATGCCGAGCCCACCACTCCGAACCAAACCGTTCGTTTCATAAAGTACCCCTCCTCATTGCGTGGCTCCCATCGTGCGATGAGCTGCGGGGCCCGGTAATGGTGGCGAATCTTCAAAGCGTGTCAGACGGGTCTGATCTTGTATGATCGCCGCCATGACCTACTGCGTCGGCATTCTGCTCAACGAAGGCGTCGTCTTCGCGTCGGACTCACGAACGAACGCTGGCGTCGACAACTTTGCATCATTCTGCAAAATGACGGTATTCGAGCGCGCAGGCGATCGGGTCATCGTTCTCCTGAGCTCCGGCAATCTCGCGGGCACGCAGGCGGTCATCAGCCTGCTCAAGCAGCGCGGCGAGTCGAAAGACAATGACACCGCCAACATCTGGACCGCGCGGACGATGTTCGATGTCGCCACGGTCGTCTCAGATTCGGTGCGAGCTGTGGAAAGACGCGATGGTGAACACCTCGCGACCAGCGCGACGCCCTTCAACGCCTCATTCATCGTCGGGGGCCAGATCAAAGGCGAGCCCCCTCGCCTGTTCCGTACGTTCGCCGAAGGCAACTTCATTGAAGCCAGCACGGAGACGCCCTTCTTTCAAACGGGTGAAGCCAAGTACGGCAAGCCCATCATCGACCGGGTCATCAGTCCTGCCACGAACCTGAGTGACGCCATGAAATGTGTGCTCGTGTCATTCGACTCGACGATGCGCAGCAACCTCTCCGTAGGCATGCCCATCGACCTCGTGTGTTATGACCGTGACGCCCTGCGCATCAGAACCCGACACCGCTTCGCCCCAGGCGATGCTTATTTCACGTCACTGAGCAAGGCATGGAGTGAAGGTGTCCGCTCCGTATTCCGTAGCCTTCCGGCAGTCCCTATTCCAGAGAGTCAGCCAAGTGACGTTACTGGAAGCCGATGAGCCTCCCGCCTTCAGGATCGAACGGCCCCAGGGGCAGTCCCCATTTTTCCTGACCTGTGATCACGCCAGCGCCCGGATCCCCAGGAGGTTGGGATCGCTGGGTGTGGCTGCGGAAGATTTGCAGCGCCACATTGCCTGGGATATCGGCGCCGCGGGCGTCGCCGTAAAGCTTGCGAACATACTCGATGCGTTTGCCATCCTGGCGGGTTATTCCCGACTGGTCATCGACTGCAATCGCCGTCCAGGCATTCCTGAATCCATTGTCCGGATGAGCGAGTCAACGCGTATACCGGGTAATGAGGCCGTGACCGTGGAGGACGCGGCCGCGCGCGAACGGGAGCTCTTCCGCCCGTACCACAATCGCATTCGCACCGAATTGGACACCCGTCGTGCCCAACGACGGCACACGATCCTCATTTCGGTGCATAGCTTCACACCGCGTTATCATGGAGCGCCGCGTCCCTGGCATGCCGGAGTGTTGTATAACAGGGACGCACGCCTCGCCATCGCGTTGCTGCAGCGTCTTCGCGCCGAAGCGCACCTCGTAATCGGTGATAACGAGCCGTACGCCGCCAGTGATGCGAGCGACTACACAATTCCCGTGCACGGTGAGGAACGGGGTATCCTACATGTCGGAATCGAGTTGCGGCAGGATCTGCTCGCCACCGCTGCCGGTCAAAGCGAGTGGGCGGAACGATTGGCTCGCGCGCTCGTTTCAATTGTCGACAGTGGAGATTCCTGGTGCAAATTCGACTCGGCTACGAGCTGATCTATCAGTCGGCTCAACCGACCCCCATGATCCTGAACCTGAACGTCCACTACACGCGGGCGGCGGATCTCGTGCGCGCGGATCACATGATCACGGAACCATGGGTCCCCCTGACACTGTACCGGGATGGATTCGGAAACTGGTGCACACGCCTCGTGGCGCCGCCGGGACAACTTCGCATCACTTCCGATGCCCTCATCACTGACCGGGGCACGCCGGACGCCGTGGTGCCGGGCGCTCCGCAGGTCAGTGTTGAAACGCTGCCCGAGGAAACCCTCGTTTATCTGCTCGGCAGCCGCTACTGCGACACCGATAACTTGTCGCAGATTGCCTGGCAACTGTTCGGGCAGACAACGCCCGGTTGGCCCCGGGTGCAGGCCGTGTGTGATTTCGTTCATCGGCACGTGCAGTTCGGCTACCAATATGCCCGTGCTACGCGGATGGCTTCGGAGGCCTATCACGAGCGTCAGGGCGTTTGCCGCGACTTTGCTCACCTCGCGGTCGCATTCTGCCGTTGCCTCAACATTCCGGCCCGCTACTGCACAGGTTACCTGGGAGATATCGGCGTGCCGCCCGTGGACTCCCCGATGGATTTTTCAGGTTGGTTTGAAGCGTTCGTGGGCGGCGCGTGGTACACATTCGATGCAAGACACAACGTGCCCCGCATCGGACGGGTGTTGATAGCCCGGGGACGAGATGCCGCGGATGTGGCGATCAGCATGACATTCGGGCCAACGACGCTGGCCGGCTTCAAGGTCTGGACTGATGAGCTCTAGACGGACGCTCATTCAGCCCTGAGCGCATGCAACATCGTGTTGGCGGCAAGACTCAGCGCCACGTTTCCCAGCATAACCAGAAAGACCCAGCGCACGAGCTTGGCCTCCATTTGCGCCAGCTTTGCATTGAGTTCCGCACTGAGTCGTTGCATGTCGGACTTGACTTCCGCACCGAGTCGCTCCGTGTCCGACCTGTGCGCCTGGATGCTCGCGTCCAGTTTCCCTTCGAGCACGCGGATCTCTGCGCGTACTTCGTGAAGGCGTGCGTCGAGAATCGGCACTGTTACAAACTGGGTTTGTGTCATTGCGAAATCGATCGCCTCGGCGACCCCAAGGGCCACCTCGGGTTCAAACTTGCCTTTGTCAACGAGTATTCCAACTGTTGCCGCGTGTATCGCCATCATTTTCGTCCGCAACCCAACTGCGAGCGATTCTAGATTCCATTTCCTCCATAGGATACTCAGTTTGATTGCGCGTTTGCAGAGAAATTCCGGACGAAGGGTGCAGGCATGCGCGAGAGCCTGACAAGGCGAACGCACGTAGTTAACCGACGTTGTTGACCCACAGCTGACCGGCGTGGTTTCGCACGCTGCCTTCGGACGTTGTTATCCGCTGCGTTTCCAGACGGTGGAGGACCATAGCGGCGTGTGGCACAGGAGTGCATCGAAAGCAAGGATGGCCCGTCGTCCGGGAAGACAGATTCCACGCTCAGTCGCCGAGTCGCAGCGGGTCATAGACCACTGGCCGCGCGGGCGCAGTGCCAGCCACCTCGCCCTGAGCCGCCAGCACGCTCTCATTCGGCATGCTTTGGTAGCGCTGCAGAGACGCGGGTAAGATTGCAACAATGCCGGCGGAGGCCCCATGCCAAAGCACACGAAAAACTTGAAGAGACGACTCGCTGATCCGAGCGCATCGGCAGGCAAACGATCTTCGGCACAAACGATCATCGAGGCAGCCGAGCGCCTTTGCGCCACACACGGCATAGAAGCCGTCTCCGTTCGAGACATTGCGGCGGAGGCCGGTGTCGCCATCGCCGTCATCTACCATCACTACCAATCAAAAGGGAATTTGTTGCGAACGATCTTTCGCGCGCGCTTTGATGAGGTCAAGGACGAGTATGAGTCACTGTTGACGCAGCTGGAACGACAAAAGTCGCCGGCAGTGCAAGATATCGTGCGCGCTCTTCTTCAACCGCTCAACCATTGGCGCGGACCGGAGGGCCAGGCCGCGCGCCAATTCTACATTCTGGCGCTCATCTCCCAAATACCTGAATTGCGGAACGACATCGACGTCTGGGTTGTGGGTCTGCGGCGCGTCGTTGATCTGCTACGACGTGCGCTGCCACATCTGAAGGAGGCCGACATCTGCTGGCGCCTGCACTTTACGATGAAACTCAGACACCAGAGTGATCTGGACATGGCACGTCTCTCGATCGTGTCCAAGGGACTGTGCCGCAGCGACGACCGCGAAGAGACATTGGTTCGAGCCGTTGCCTATGCGCAAGCCGCCTTCTCAGGCCCACCCCTTGATTATCCGCCATCGGGCGAACCAGGAGTCCGCCGACGTGCGCCGGCACGCCGGCGGACCCGGTAGCTCAGTCCTCGGCAGCATCGCTGCCCTCGTCCTGATCGAGGTCAAAAGCGTTATGTGCACGACAGGACTCAGGATCGATACCTGACTCTCTAAAACTGAGGCCGCCACGCTCCTCATCCTTGTACTTCACCAGCACGTCGGCACAGACGACCTTACGCTTTTCCAGGTTTCCGCCGCAGTAGAAATTCGCCGCATCATCCGTACTGCCCCTGCCGTTGTAGAGAGCAGTTTGCGGATACGCACAGACAGGGCGAGTACGTCCCGATGCCGGCGCTGCCGAGCCGCCAGCTGCGAGAAGCGAATCCGGTGCAACTCCCTTTTCAACCCACTTCACCAGCGCACTAAACGGGTCGACAGGTACCGGCCCCGTGCTGCCAAATCCGCAATGGCCGACACCCGGTGCATCGAACAGTCGGTAGAAGCGCTGCAGACGTTCGAAGTCGGGGCGATCGGTGCGGCTGTATCGGAGCGCCATGGTCCGGTAGTAATTGATCACACCACGCGGATAGATGAATTGATCGTTCGCACCAACAAAGGTGACCAACTTGCCGCCGTGGGCCCTGAAGGTATCCAGAGGCGCGAACGTATCGGTCACGTCGGCGATGTTCCGTGAGCCGTCCTCGGCCACTTGTGAATACTGGCCCGGAGTGATGATCCGCCAGTCGAAGTTTCGATCGTGTTCGTCCCAGTGGAATTGAGTCACGCCCAGGAAAAACGGAATCGTGCCGTCCAATATGCTGAAGTCACTGCCACGATCGAGACCGAACCAGATCTTGTCGTGGTGCTGATTCCGCGGGCCGTCCCAGATCAGATTGATCGCATTCGCCTCCTCGGAGGTCAGGCAATTACTCACGGGCGCATTCCTGGCGCCGCAGATGTTGGCACGTGCGTCGAAATGGCAGGTGCGCGGATCATTGATGATCCCGTCGGTCACTCCGTCCGCCGCGTCACAGGCGGCCACGGCGGAAGCACGCGTTTGCTCGAGCTTCATTGAGGAGATCGGGCCGCCGACCCGTTCCTGCATTGCCATCTGGCCCCACATTTGTGCGGTCTGGAAGCGTGTCCAATAGATCGCGGGCGCGTTTGCCACAATACCCTCGAGCTCATCGCCCAGCTCTTGCGCCAGCAGATACCCTTGGCGACCGCCGGTTGAGCACCCATTCCAGTAGTTGAAAGCAGGTCGTACGTTGTAGTAAGTGTTCGCAATCTTCTTCGACCAGAGCACCTGCTGTTTGATGGCGTTGCGGATGAAGTCCTCTATGAATTGCAGGTTGTAACTTCCATCTGCGTTTACCCCGGGCTCGCAGTCACCCCCTGCATGACCGAGATCGGTGCCGGAGCCTACGTAACCGGCGTCGACAGCCGGAGTGACAATCAGATTGCCGGCACAGCCGCCACCGCCCAGGCCTTGTGTGCGGCCGTTCCAGGCCCCCTGAACACCACCGCTGCCTCCATCGGCAAGGCTGAGCGGCAGGCCTACCACGATGTTGATGTTCTGGTTGGGATTCGTGCCATAGAGCAGGCTCACTTTGCAGTACCCGACATCCACTCCCGCGGGCGGCACGATCACGCTGGTCGCCGATTTGATCGCGTGGTTGCCGGTGATGCCAAACACCGGATTTTTGGCGAGGGCCGCGCATGTCGGGATGGGGGGAGATACCGGCGCTGCAGCGGCCCTGGATAAGGATGGATTTACAACAAACAATGCGATGATGAGTGCGGCCAGCGCGCGAGCCGGCGCCGGCGGTTTTCCGAATAGCATGGCTTCCCCCCTTTTCTACGAACAGCAGTGTCTGCCGTTGTGTCAGAACGAATAGCTTACGTTTCCGAAATACTCGCGTGGCCGTGCATACGCGATCTCCGCGTATCCGCTGCCGGTAGAGAGCGATGAGTTCCCTGCGACGGCGTATATCTTGTCGGTCGCGTTATTGACGCCCAGGATTACGCGCCACGGCCCCACCTCCGGTGACACGGTGAGTGATGCGTTCAGGACTGTGTACCCGCCAAGTTGGGCGATTTCTCTCGTGTTCGTGGCGTCAAAGAATGTCGCGCTCTGATAAGAGGCATCCAGGCGGGGTGTGGCCCGCAGACCGTAAGGATGCGCCGTGTAAGAGACCCCCAGATGCCCTTGCCAACGGGGCGCAAACGGCAACTGGTTACCTACCTGGAGCCCAGGAGGAATGACGGCCAGCGGCGATATGTCGAGTCGATCAATACTGCTTTCGAGGTGCCCGATGCTGCCTTCGATGCTCCAGTCCGCGGTGGGAGCCCAGATCACCTCTCCTTCCGCACCCTTGATGGTTGCCTTGCCGGCATTCGTGAGGAACGGCGCGACACCGTTGGGCGCAGGCCCGCGATAAGTGACCTGCATGTCCGTATACTGCGAGTCGAACACTGCGAGATTCACACGTAGCGTATTGCCGAGCAGGTCCAGCTTGCTCCCCAACTCGACGCTCTTCGCCTTTTCCGGTTTGAACTCCTGGAGCGCCGCCTGCTGTGCCGGCGTGAGCACCGAGTTGAAATGGCTGTTCCAGCCGCCGCCCTTGAAGCCCTGCGAATAG
>Ga0068858_100000730_pt1 | contig 34410 bp, 32 predicted proteins | sample KBSSwiS12_FD_66589 | JGI IMG/M metagenome (GOLD analysis project Ga0068858, IMG submission 66589) | Switchgrass rhizosphere microbial communities from Kellogg Biological Station, Michigan, USA - KBS Switchgrass S1-2 | ecosystem: Host-associated > Plants > Roots > Rhizosphere > Soil ... | reverse complement strand
TTGTCCTTGACCTGCGAGGGGAACCGGAAGAGGCCGCCCGCCATCGTGCGCAGCTCGTCCTTCACCGACTTCACGCCGGCGAGCTTCTGCACGATGTCGTTCACCTGCGCCTTCTCGCGGTCGTTCACCACGATGCCGCGCAGCGTGACGACGCCGTGGTCGGCTTCCACCACGATGTCGATGCCGGCCGTCTGCGGATCGGCGCGAAGCGCGGCGCGAGCGCGCGCCTGGAGCGCCAGGCCCTCGAGCTTGTTGCGCGACGCGGGGGTCTCCTGGAACTCCTTCGAGCGCGCGAGCGCGACCACCTGGTCCACGCACGCCGGGATCGAGATGCGCTCGGTGTTGAGCGTCATGTCGTAGAGCGTGGCGTCGCCCCACGGCACGTTGAAATGCTCCTCCATGCGCGCCGCGCGGGCATGGTCGTCGATCTCGATCTCGTGGCGCGCGAGCTCGCCGTCGTCGGTCTCGAGGCGGTCCATGAGGCGCTTCACGCGAAGGTCGAGCGGCGCGCACACGCGTATGCACGGCACGTGCGACACGGGCCGCAGCCACAGCGTCGCACCCCAGCCGCGAATCAGCACATTGCCCTTCACCGCGAGGTCGTACACCTCCTCCGCGGTGAAGATCGAGATGGTCTTCTCGTCGGCGCTCCAGCGCTCCACCTTGCCGGCCTTGCCCTCGCGGATGCGGCGGATGAGGCTCTTCTTCACGCTCATGCGGCCGGCGACGACATCGCCCACCTCGTGGCGCACCTGCTGGAGCCCGAGCTCCTCGCACACGCCGAGCGCCACGTCCTTGCCGAGGCTCGCCATCTCCTGCGTCATCGCGATGACCGCCATGCCCTCACCCTCCGGAAATGGTGCGCGCGCGCTTGCCGCGCAGCACGTCGATGGCCATCGAGATGAGCGGCCAGAAGAGGAGCAGCAGCGACAGCGTCGTGATGAAGCCCACGAGGCCGTTGGCGAAGAAGATCGAGAGGCTGCCCTGGGAGTCGAGCATCGACTGCCGGAAGGAGTTCTCCGCGTTGTCGCCCAGCACGAGCGCCAGCACCAGCGGGGCCAGCGGGTAGTTGAGCTTCTTGAAGACGTAGCCCATGACCCCGAAGACCAGCATCAGCCAGACGTCGAACATCGAGTTGTGGACGGTGTACGCACCGATGGCGCAGATCACCACGATCACCGGCATGATGATCGAGAAGGGGACGCGCAGGATGGCGGCGAACAGCGGCACGCAGGTGAGCACGACGATGAGGCCCACGATGTTGCCGAGATACATCGAGGCGATGAGGCCCCAGACGAAATCCGGCTTCTCGGTGAACAGCAGCGGTCCCGGCTGCAGGCCCCAGATGAGGAGTCCTCCCAGCAGCACCGCGGCGGTGGGCGATCCCGGCACGCCGAGCGTGATCATCGGCAGCAGGGCCGAGGTGCCGGCCGCGTGCGCCGCCGTTTCCGGCGCGACGACGCCCTCCACCATGCCGGTGCCGAACTTCTCGCCGTCGCGCGACATCTTCTTCGCGAGGCCGTAGCTCATGAAGGAGGCCGGAGTCGCTCCGCCCGGGACGATGCCCATGAGGCAACCCACGGCGGCCGATCGCAGCGACGTCTTCCAGTAGCGCGGCAGCTCCTTCCAGGTCTCGATGACGACCTTCATGTTGAGCTTGGCGTTGGCGCCCTTGAACTCGAGGCCTTCCTCGAGCGTGAGGAGGATCTCGCCGATGCCGAAGAGGCCGATGACCGCGATGAGGAAGTCGAAGCCCTTCAGGAGCGAGGTGAAGCCGAAGGTCATGCGCAGCTGGCCGGTCACCGTATCGGTGCCCACGGCCGCGAGCGCGAAACCCAGCATCATCGCCGCGATCGTCTTGAACGGCGAGCCCTTGCTCATGCCCACGAAGGCGCAGAAGGTGAGCAGGTAGACGGAGAAATACTCCGGAGGGCCGAACCGCAGCGCGAACTTGGCGACGATGGGCGACAGGAACGTGATCATGAGCACGCCCACCAGCGCCCCGAAGAAGGACGACGTGAACGCGGAGGTGAGCGCCGCGCCCGCCCGTCCCTTCTGCCCGAGCGGAAAGCCGTCGAAGGTCGTGGCGACCGACCAGGGCTCACCCGGGATGTTGAAGAGGATCGAGGTGATCGCGCCGCCGAAGAGCGCACCCCAGTAGATGCACGACAACAGAATGATCGCGGATGTCGTGCCGCCCGGTTGCTGCGCCATCGAGAACGTGAGCGGCAGCAGGATGGCCACGCCGTTGGCCCCACCCAGGCCCGGCAGCACGCCGATGATCACGCCGAGCACGATGCCGGCGAGCATCAGCATCAGGTTGAACCACGACATGGCGACCTGGAAGCCGCCCGCCAGCGAGAGGAGCTCTTGCATGCGCGCCCCGTTACGCGAACCCGAAGGCCGCTTCGAGCGGACCCTTGGGCAGCGGCACCTTGAACCAGACCTCGAACATGAGGAAGAACGCCACCATGACCCCGATGCTCACCGCCGAGATCCTGAGCCAGCCGTACTTGCCGAGGATGCGCATGAAGACCGCGATGAAGATCGCCGAGGGCACGTAGATGCCGAGGCTGAACCAGGGATTGACGATCAGCGCCACGTAGAGGATGGACGGCAGGAGCACCGCGAGGATGAGCTTCAGCTGGCCCCAATGGACGAAGGCGACGCCGGTCGCCGCACGCGGCCGCAGCGCGTTGTACAGGTTGATCGCCGACGACACCATGATGAATACGCCGATGTAGAACGGGAAGTAGCCCGCCTGCGGCCCGTCGCTGCCCCACGAGGAGCCGAGGCGATGGCTGTCCCAGGAGACGACCGCGCCGACCGTGAGGAAGCTCAGCGCGACGATGATCTCCCATAGGCGCACCGTGCCCACGGCCTTGTCCTGATCCATGCCGATCCCTTCGCTATGCTGGAATGACCGGGGCGGCGGGACGCCGCCCCGGCGTTGCGTTACTTGCTCCCCGCGAGGAAGCCGGCTTCCTTCATCAGGCTGCGGTGCAGCTCCTCGTTCTTCGCGACCCAGTCGGCGTATTCCTTGCCGGTCATGTGGGAGGTGTTGAACGCACCGTCCTCGAGGAACTTCTTCCACTCGGGCGTCTCGCGCACCTTGTCCAGCACGCCCACGTAGTAGGCGACCATGTCGGGCGAGACGCCCCCGGGCATGAAGATGCCGCGCAGCATCAGGTAATCGACGTCGAGGCCCGATTCCTTGCAGGTCGGGATGTCCTGCCACGCCATGTCCTTGGTGACCTTGGTGGGATAGGGCATGCGCTTGGTGTCGAACACGCACAGCGGGCGCAGGCTTCCGGCACGCCATTGCGCCACCGCCTCGATCGGGTTGTTCACCGTCGAGTCGACGTGCTTGCCGACGAGCTGGGTCGCCACCTCGCCGCCCCCCTTGTACGGGATGTAGGTGAACTTGGCGCCCGTCTTCTTCTCGATGTTGGCGGTGACGATCTGGTCCTCCTGCTTCGAACCCGTGCCGCCCATCTTGAACTTGTTGGGACCCGCCTTCTTGATCGCCTCGATGTACTCCGACGGGGTCTTGTACGGCGTCTCGGAGTTCACCCACAGCACGAACTCGTCGAGCGCCATCATCTCGACCGGCGTGAGGTCCTTCCAGCTGAAGGGCACGCCCGTGGCGAGCGGCGTGGTGAAGAGGTTCGAGAGCGTGATCACCAGCTTGTGCCCGTCGCCCTTGGCATCCTTCACGTCGAGGAAGCCCTCCGCGCCGGCGCCGCCGCTCTTGTTCACGACGACCATCGGCTGCTTCATCAGGTTGTGCTTGGCGATGATCGACTGGATGAGGCGCGCCATCTGGTCCGCGCCGCCGCCGGTGCCCGCGGGCACGACGAATTCGACGGTCTTGCTGGGCTCCCACGCGTAGGCGGGGGCGAGTGCCGTGAGCGCCACGGCGACGAGGCCCGCGAGCGAGCGGGCGATAGTGCGACGGTTCATGACGATCTCCTCGTATATGTATGTGGTTATGGTGTTGCCGACCCCGCGCCTGTCTCTAGCCAACGGGGTCGCTGCTGCTCGCCGGCACCTTGCCCGAATCGGATTTCCTGCCCAGGTAACGCCCCAGCAATACGACAAACGCGGCACCGAGGGCGGCGATGACATATTTCGCGCCCTCGGGGTAGTGCCCCGTGAAGCTCGAGATCGCCCCGTCCTCCCAGGCCATCTCGCCGGCGACGAAACCCAGCAGGGCCGCGCCGATGGTGATGATGACGGGCCAGCGCTCCATCAGCTTGAGCAGCAGCGTGGCGCCGAAGATCACGAGGGGAATGGAGATCGCGAGGCCGATGATGAGAAGGCCCCAGTGCCCGCCGGCGGCCGCGGCCACCGCGATCACGTTGTCGAGGCTCATCACGAGGTCGGCGATCAGGATGGTGCGGATCGCGACCATGAGGTTGTCGCTCGCCTGGATGTCATCGCCGTCGTCCTCGGGAATGAGGAGCTTCACGCCGATCCAGAGGAGCAGCGCCGAGCCGATGAGCTTGAGCCACTCGAGCTCGAGCAGCGCCACCGCGAAGAGCGTGAGCACGATCCGCATCACGATCGCCGCCCCCGAGCCCCAGAAGATCGCCTGCTTCTGCTGCTTTCCTTTCAGGGACCTTGCAGCCAGCGCGATCACGACGGCGTTGTCGCCCGACAACACGATGTTCACGCCGATGATCTTGAGCAACGCGGTCCAGAAAAGGGGATCGGCAGGCGTCATTTAGGGGATTTCCGGGGCGGGCGCGAGTCTATAATTTTACCCGCGAACGGTAGACACTGCGGGAACGAATGGCCTTGACTTGCATCAAGTGGACCCGGCGCCTCGGCGGCGCGCTCGCGCTCTCGCTCGCGGCCACGGCGGCGCACGCGGTCACCGACGCGGACGTGGTCGCGATGCGCGAGGCCTGGCAGAAAGGCAACTGGAAAGCGCTCGCCGACTATCGCGTGCGCTTCGCAGGTCATCCGCTCGAGGCCTACCCGTGGTACTGGCTGCTCATGGGGCAGCTCACCCGCTCGGACCCGAACGACGTCCGCGCGTTCCTCGCGCGCTACCCCGACACCCCGCTCGCCGAGACGCTGCGCCGCGAGTGGCTGAAGACCCTCGCCGCGCAAGGGCAGTGGGACGCCTTCCGGGCGGAGCACCCCAATCTCGTCTCCGACGACGCCGAGATCGCGTGTTATTCGCTGCAGGAGCGGCTCAACCGGGCCGATCCCGAGGCCGAGGGCGAGGCGCGCGCGCTCTTCAAGGCCGGGCGGGAGTCGCCGCAGGCTTGCGATCCGGTGTTCGCGGCGCTCGCCGCTTCCGGCAAGGTCACGCCGGACGAGACCTGGGATCGCATGCGCCGGCTCCTCGCCGCGGGCCAGGTGCGCGAGGCCAAGCGCCTGAACCTGCTGCTGCCGAAGACGCAGCGGTTCGACGACCGCACGCTCGACCGCGCCGACAAGGACCCCTCGGGTTACCTCGCGCACGAGAAATCGCCGCTGGTGGGACGCTGGCACAAGGAGCTCGCGATCTTCGCGGTGAACCGCATCTCGCGCTCGAAGCCCGAGGAGGCCGCCGAACGCCTGATGGTGCTCGCGCCCAGGCTGGGAAGCACCTACACCGAGTACGCCTGGGGGCAACTGGCGCTACAGGCCGCGATGCAGCACCACCCGCAGGCCCTCGCCTACTACGCCATGGCCAACGACGCGCCGCTCACCGACCAGCAGGTCGCGTGGCGCGCGCGTGCCGCGATGCGCGCCGGCGACTGGAAGGCCGTCCTGGTGGCGATCCAGGCGCTGCCGCCCGAGGAAGCGCGCGACGCGACGTGGCGCTTCTGGCGGGCGCGCTCGCTGCGTGCGCTGGGCGAGTCGGAGGCGTCGACGAGCCTGCTCAAGGGGCTCGCCCGGGAGAGCAATTTCTACGGCCTGCTCGCCGCCGAGGAAGTCGGTGCCACCCCCCTGCCCGACTGGAAGGGCCTTGCGGTGGAACCCGCCGATATCGAGCGCATGCGCGCGGTGCCGGGGATCCAGCGCGCGCTCGCGCTCTACTCCGCCGATCTCGACAACGAGGCGCTGCGCGAGTGGATCTGGGCGGTGCGCGGCCGCGACGACCGCGACCTCCTCGCGGCGGCCGAGATCGCGCGGCAGGCGAACGAGACGGAGCGCGCGATCAACACGGCCGACCGCACGATGCAGCTCATCGACTTCCCGCAGCGCTACCCGGTGCCGCACCAGGACGTGCTCACCGCGGCCGCGCGGCAGTGGAACCTCGACCCCGCGCTGGTCTACTCGATCATCCGCCAGGAGAGCCGCTTCATGCCCGAGGCGCGCTCGCGCGTCGGCGCCACCGGCCTCATGCAGCTCATGCCCGCCACCGCGAAGTGGGTCGCGCGCCAGATCCCGGTGCAGCCGTACAACCCCGCGATGCTGCGGCAGCCCGACACCAACATCCAGATGGGCACGTACTATTTCCGGCGCGTGCTGGACGACCTCGGCCACACGACCCTCGCCGTCGCCGCCTACAACGCGGGGCCCGGGCGCGCGCGGCGCTGGCGCGATGAACGTGCGCTCGAGGGCGCGATCTACGTGGAGACGATCCCGTTTTCGGAAACGCGCGACTACGTGAAGAAAGTGCTCGCCAACGAGTGGTACTACCAGCACCGGCTCACGGGCAAGACGACCAGCATGAAGGCGCTGGTGGGCGTGATCCCGGGACGCAGCACCGACCCGGCCGGATCCGTGGCCTCCAACATTCCCTGATCCCATGGACATCTCGAGCGTCTGCATCGTGGGCGGCAGCGGCTTCGTGGGCGAGGCGATCGCCGACGAGCTCGCAGGCGTAGGCGCCGCGAACCTGCGCGTGCGCGTGATCACGCGCAGCCGCCCGCGCGCGATGAAGCTCACGGTCCTGCCGACGGTCGAGCTGGTCGTCGCCGATCCGCACGACACCGCGTCGCTCGCGCGCTGCTTCGGGGACATGGACGCAGTGATCAACCTGGTGGGCATCCTGCACGAGAGCGGGCACGAGACGTTCGAGCGCGCGCACGCGGAGCTGCCGCGCAAGGTCGTGGAAGCCTGCCATTCGGCGGGCGTGCGACAACTCTTGCACATGAGCGCGCTCGGCGCGTCGGAATCGGGGCCGAGCAAGTACCAGCGCTCCAAGGGCGCGGGCGAGCAGGCGGTGCGCCGCGGCGCGGGCGAGCTGCCGGTCACGATCTTCCGTCCCTCGGTGATCTTCGGCGAGGGCGACGCGTTCCTGAACACGTTCGCGACCCTCGTCCGGCTCTTCCCGGTGATCCCGCTCGCGGGGGCGCGTGCGCGCTTCCAGCCGGTCTGGGTCGAGGACGTGGCGCGCTGCTTCGCAGGCGCCCTTGGCAATCCCGCCGCTTTCGGCCAGGCCTACGAGATCTGCGGGCCGAAGCAGTACACCCTCGAGGAGCTGGTGCGCTTCGTGGCGAAAACCCTCCACCGTCGCCCGGCGATCGTGCCGCTCTCGGGCGCGCTCGCGACGTTGCAGGCCACGCTGCTCGAGCTCCTTCCGGGCAAGATGATGACCCGCGACAACCTGGCTTCCATGAGCGTGGACAACATCTGCTCCCAGCCCTTCCCCGCGATCTTCGGCTTCAGCCCCGCCCCGATGGAGGCCGTCGTGCCCGAGTACCTGGCCCCCAGCGTGTCGCGGGCGCGCTATCCGCGCTTCCGCCACGACGCGGGCCGCTAGGAAGATGAAGACGTACCTGGTCGGCGGCTCGGTGCGTGACGAGCTGCTGGGACTGCCGGTGCAGGACCGCGACTACGTGGTGGTGGGCTCCGATCCCGAGGAGATGGTGAAGCTGGGCTTCCGGCCGGTGGGCGCGGACTTCCCGGTGTTCCTCCACCCGCAGACGCATGACGAATACGCGCTCGCGCGCACCGAGCGCAAGACCGCGCCGGGCTACAAGGGCTTCACGTTCCACGCCGCGCGCGACGTGACGCTCGAACAGGACCTCGCCCGGCGCGACCTCACCATCAACGCCATCGCGCGCGCCGACGACGGCACGCTCATCGACCCGCACCGCGGCGCCGCGGACATCAAGGCCGGCGTGCTGCGCCACGTGGGCCCCGCGTTCGCCGAGGATCCGGTGCGCATCCTTCGCGTGGCACGGTTCGCGGCGCGCTTCGGCTTCGCCATCGCGCCGGAGACGCTCCAGCTCATGGTGGCGATGGTGGAGCGCGGCGAAGCCGATGCCCTGGTGCCGGAGCGCGTGTGGCAGGAGCTCGCGCGCGGGCTCATGGAGAAGAACCCGTCGCGCATGATCGCGGTGTTGCGGGAGTGCGGCGCGCTCGCGCGCGTGCTGCCGGAGCTGGACGCCGCGTTCTCCGAGGCGCAGGTGCCGGAGCGCCTCGCGCAACGCCTGGAGCACGCGGCCGCCGCGGGAAACCCGCTGCCGACGCGCTATGCGTTGCTGGTGATCGACCTCGCCGACGACGATGCGGCGGCGCTCGCCGCGCGCGTGAACGCGCCCTCGGATTGCCGCGACCTCGCGCGGCTCGCCGTCCGCGAGCGCGACGTGCTCGCCCATGCGAACGAGGCCGATGCGGAGGCGATGCTGGGACTGCTCGAGCGGGCCGACCTGTTCCGGCGCCCCGAGCGGCTGGACCGCCTCGCCGAGGTGGCCGAGGCCGATGCGGCCGTGGACGCCGCGCGCAATCACTTGTCGCGTGATGCGCTGCATCGCGCCCTCGCCGCCGCACGCGGCGTCGATGCCGGCGCCGTCGCGCGCCAGTTTCCGGACGACATCCCGGGGGCGGTGCGCAGGGCGCGGCTCGCGGCGGTCGCCGCGTTGCAATCGCCCACCGGGCACTAGGCGATCGCGCAAAAAAAACCCCCGGGTTCACCGGGGGCGATACTTCCTGGGTGTTGCGGGCTCCCCTCTGGAAGGAGCGTGATGCAAGCTGCGAAGCGGCTTAGCGCTTCTTCGAGCGGGCCTTCGTGGTGGCCGACTTCACGGTCGCCACGTTCTGCTCGACCGTCTTCTCGACGGTGTCATAGATCTGCTTGTTGATGGACGCGAAGTTGTTGTACGCGCTCTGCGCGGCCGCGATCGCGGTCTTCACGTTGTCCACCACGCCTTCGGAACCCGTCGGGGCGTACTTGAACGCCTCTTCCAGGGCCGCGACGGCGGCACGGTTGTACTCGGAGGCGTGCTTCTCGAACACGCGCTTCACTTCGCTGTTGGTCGCGGCGGCGGTCTCGTAGGCGGTGCGCGAGTAGGCGTAGGCGCGCTTCACGACCGGCTCGATGGCGGCGGAGTTGAGGGCGATGACTTCGTGCACATCCTTGGCACCGGCGAGCGCCTGGGCGTGCTCGGTGGCCTGCTCGATGTTGGCGCGGGCGGCGACGAGGCCGAGCTGCGAGAACTTCTCGATGTTGGCGAGCGAGAGCTGCGCGAAGTGCGCGAACTGCTCGATGGCGGCTTCGTTCGCGGCGGTGAGTTGGTCGATCTTGAACATGGCGTCGGGTCCTGTGGGTGTCGGGTTGGGCAGCTGTTTGCTGCACTGCACAATGCCCATTTTAGGGCCTGGGGCGGCAAAGTCAAGGGATATTTTGTGCGCCGCAACATAAATCCATAAATCCACGCTAAATCAATGGCTTGAAATGAAAAGGCCCGCCGGCGGCGGGCCTTCGGGAAGCGCCGGCCGGGGGCCTAGAACTTGAGCCCCTTCTCCTTGAAATACCGCACCGCACCCGGGTGGAAGGGCAGCGGCGAGGCGCCGGTGGTCTGGTTGTCCAGGGACAGGAACTGCGCGTCCTTGTGGACCTTCACCAGCTCGTCCTTCTTCTCGAACATCGTCTTCACGATGTTGTAGACCAGCTGCTCGTCGGCCTTCTCCGGCACCACCAGCAGGTTCCACACGTCCATGTTGGTGGTGTCGTGGTCGTCGCCGGGATAGGCATTGGCGAGGATCTTGTTCTTCACGTAGATCGGACCGTACTTCTTGCGCAGGTTGTCGACGCCGTCGGCGTGGTCGATCAGCTTGATCTTCTTGCCGGGCGTGGCCGCGAGGTCGGTGATCGAGGGCGTCGGCACCCCGCCCACCCAGAAGAACGCGTCGATCTTGCCGTCCTTCAGCGCATTCACGCTCTCGGCGACGGACAGGCGCTCCCGGGTGATGTCCTTGATGGTCAGGCCGTAGGCCTCGAGGAGGCGCTCGGCGGTGACCTCGGTGCCGCTCACCGGGGCGCCGGTGGAGACGCGCTTGCCCTTGAGGTCGGCGAACTTGTTGATGCCGGTGCCCTCGACCGTGACCACGTGCATGCGGTTGGGATAGAAGACCGCCAGCGTGCGCAGCGCCACCTTCTTGCCGTTGAACTTGTCGAGGCCGTTGTAGGCGTCCCACGCCGCATCGGCCATGGTGAAGCCGATCTCCGACTTGCCGCCGTCGATGAGCTGCAGGTTGGCGATCGAGCCCGCGGTCACTTCCGCGGTGGCGTCCACTCCGGGAACGTATTTCGACAGGATCGCGGCCAACCCGCCGCCCAGCGGGTAATACACGCCGCCGGTGCCGCCGGTGCCGATCGAGATGCGGGTCTTCTTGTCCTGCGCGCCGGCCGTCGCGAGGCCGAACGCCGCGACCACGGCGACGAGCGCCGCCATCACTCGGTTCATGGATCTGTCTCCTCAGGGATTGTTGGTGCCTTCGCGGAAAGAATACCCGAAGTAGAATCCCCAACGTTCACACGGAAAAGAAGGCCCCCGCATGGCACAGGTGATCGGCGTTCCGAAGGAAACCTTTCCCGGCGAGAAGCGCGTCGCCACCGTCCCCGAGGCGGTGCCGAAGCTCGCGAAGCTGGGCTTTCGCGTGATCGTGCAGGCGGGCGCGGGCGAGGCGGCCAACTTCAACGACGAGGCCTACCGTGCAGCCGGCGCGGCCGTGGTGCCGACGGCTTCCGACCTGTGGGCCCAGTCGGACATCGTCTTCAAGGTGCGTCCGCCGACCGCGGCCGAGGTGGGCCTCATGCGCGAGGGCGGAACGCTGATCGGCTTCGTCTGGCCGGCGCAGAACCCCGACCTGATGCAGCGGCTCGCCGCGAGGAAGGCCACCGTGCTCGCCATCGACGCGCTGCCGCGGCAGCTGTCACGCGCGCAGAAGATGGACGCGCTCACCTCGATGGCCAGCATCAGCGGCTATCGCGCGGTGATCGAGGCGGCCAATGCCTTCGGCCGCTTCTTCAACGGCCAGGTCACCGCCGCGGGCAAGGTGCCGCCGGCCAAGGTGTTCATCGCCGGCGCCGGCGTGGCCGGGCTCGCGGCCATCGGCACGGCCGCGAACCTGGGTGCGATCGTGCGGGCCAACGACACCCGCGCCGAGGTCGCCGACCAGGTGGTGTCGCTGGGCGGCGAGTTCGTCAAGGTCGACTACGAGGAAGAGGGCTCGGGAGGCGGCGGCTACGCCAAAGTGATGAGCGAGGGCTTCCAGGCCGCGCAGCGGCAGATGTACGCCACGCAGGCACGCGAGGCCGACATCATCATCACCACCGCGCTCATTCCCGGGAAGCCCGCGCCCAAGCTCATCTCCGCCGAGATGGTGCGGTCGATGAAGCCGGGCAGCGTCATCGTCGACATGGCGGCAGAGCAGGGCGGCAACTGCGAGCTCACCGAGCCGGGCGAGGCCGTGGTGAGGCATGGCGTGACGATCATCGGCTACACCGACCTCGCGAGCCGGCTGGCCGGACAGAGCTCGACCCTGTACTCGAACAACCTGCTGCGACTGGCCGAGGAGCTCTGCAAGGCCAAGGACGGGACCATCAACGTCAACTTCGACGATGACGCCATCCGCGGGCTCACGGTGATCAAGGAGGGGACCGTCACCTGGCCGCCACCGCCGCCCAAGCTCCCCCCTGCGGCGAAGCCCGCGGCGAAGCCCGCGGTGCCCGCCGCAGCGCCGAAGGGGCACGGCCATGGCGCCGGCGAGCCGATGGCGGTGGGCACGCTCGTCACCATGTTCATCGTCGCCGCGGTGCTCTTCCTGCTCATCGGCGCGTATGCGCCGGCCGCGTTCCTCGGGCACTTCACCGTGTTCGTGCTCGCCTGCTTCGTGGGCTACATGGTCGTCTGGAACGTGACGCCTGCGCTGCATACGCCGCTCATGAGCGTCACCAACGCAATCTCGAGCATCATCATCATCGGCGCGCTGGTGCAGATCGAACCGTTGATGGAGGCGATAGGCGCTCCTCCCATCATGCGGCCGCAGATCATCCGCTGGCTCGCCGTGGGCGGCATCGCGCTCACGGCGATCAACATGTTCGGCGGGTTCGCGGTGACGCAGCGCATGCTCTCCATGTTCCGGAAGTAGGAGCCGATCATGTCCTCCAGCATGGTGACCGTTTCCTACATCGCCGCGACGATCCTCTTCATCCTGAGCCTGGGCGGCCTCTCGAACCCGGAGACCTCGCGGCGCGGCAACCTCTACGGCATGGTCGGCATGGCGATCGCGGTGCTCGCCACGGTGGCGGGCCGCGTGGCGCCCGCCGGCCTCGGCTGGGTCGCGGGCGCCCTCGCCGTCGGCGGCACGGTCGGCCTGTACCTCGCGCGCACCGTCAAGATGACGCAGATGCCCGAGCTGGTCGCCTTCATGCACAGCCTCGTGGGCCTCGTCGCGATGCTGGTGGGCTACGCGAGCTACATCGATCCGACGGCGTCGGCCGGCATGTCGGGCGCCGAGATCACGATCCACCACATGGAGATCTATGTCGGCGTGTTGATCGGCGCGGTGACGCTCTCCGGCTCGGTGATCGCGTTCGGCAAGCTCTCGGGGCGCATCGGCGGCAAGCCGCTGCTGCTTCCGGCGCGCCACTGGCTCAACCTCGCGGGCCTGCTGGTCGTGATCTATTTCGGCTACGCCTTCATGCGCGCGCACTCGGTCGAGACGGGCATGACGCCGCTGGTCGTGATGAGCGTGATCGCCCTCGCCTTCGGCATCCACATGGTGATGGCGATCGGCGGCGCCGACATGCCGGTCGTGGTGTCGATGCTGAACAGCTACTCGGGATGGGCGGCGGCCGCGACGGGTTTCATGCTGTCGAACGACCTGCTGATCGTGACCGGCGCGCTGGTGGGCTCCTCGGGCGCGATCCTCTCCTACATCATGTGCCGCGCGATGAACCGCAACTTCATCAGCGTGATCGCGGGCGGCTTCGGCGGCGAGGCGGCGGCACCCGCGAAGGGCGACGGCGGCGCGGCGCAACCTGCGGGCGAGGTGGTGTCGGTGACCGCGCAGGAAACCGCCGAGATGCTGAAGGAGGCGAAGAGCGTGATCATCGTGCCGGGCTACGGCATGGCGGTGGCGCAGGCGCAGCACACGGTGTTCGAGATCACCAGGCGGCTGCGCGAGCTCGGCAAGACGGTGCGCTTCGGCATCCACCCGGTCGCGGGCCGCATGCCCGGCCACATGAACGTGCTGCTCGCGGAAGCCAAGGTCCCCTACGACATCGTGCTCGAGATGGACGAGATCAACGACGACTTCCCCGACACCGACGTCGCCATGGTGATCGGCGCCAACGACATCGTGAACCCGAGCGCGCTGGAAGATCCCGCGAGCCCGATCGCCGGCATGCCGGTGCTCGAGGTGTGGAAGGCGCACCACTCGATCGTGATGAAGCGCAGCATGGCCTCGGGCTACGCTGGCGTCGACAATCCGCTTTTCTACAAGGAAAACAACCGCATGCTCTTCGGCGACGCGAAGAAGATGCTGGACGAAGTCAACGCGGCGCTGAAGGGATGACGAAGACGCTCGACGATTTCCCGGTCACGCGCAAGTGGCCGGCGCAACACCCGGACCGCATCCAGCTCTACTCGCTGCCGACGCCCAACGGCGTCAAGGCCTCGATCGCGCTGGAGGAGCTGGGGCTTGCCTACGAGCCGCACCTGGTGAGCTTCGAGAAGAACGACCAGTTGTCGCCGGAGTTCCTCTCGCTCAACCCGAACAACAAGATCCCCGCGATCATCGACCCGCATGGCCCCGAGGGCGGGCCGATCGCGCTGTTCGAATCGGGAGCGATCCTCATCTACCTCGCCGACAAGGCGGGCGGCCTCATGCCGCGCAACGCCTCCGCCCGCTACGAGACGCTGCAGTGGATCATGTTCCAGATGGGCGGCATCGGGCCGATGTTCGGGCAGGTGGGCTTCTTCGTGAAGTTCGCCGGCAAGGACTACGAGGACAAGCGGCCGCGCGACCGCTACGTCGCGGAAGCGAAGCGCCTCCTCGCCGTCCTCGACAAGCGCCTCGAGGGGCGCGACTGGATCATGGGCGACGACTACACCATCGCCGACATCGCGACCTTCCCGTGGGTGCGCAATCTCGTGGGCTTCTACGGCGCGGGCGAGCTGGTGGAGTTCGGGCGCTTCGCCAACGTGAAGCGGGCGCTGGACGCGTTCGCGCAGCGCCCCGCCGTGAAGAAAGGCCTGGAGATCCCGCGCCGGGGTTAGGGCGCCGCTATTTCTTCTTCGGGTCCGCGGCAGCCGCCGGAGCCGCAGCCGGCGCGGGTGCAGGCGTCGCGCCGTTGGTGTTCCAGATATCGCGCGTGATGCGCCACTTGCCGTTCTTGCGCTCCCACACTTCGAGGAACTTGCCGGTCTCGACCGGCTTGTTCGCCTTGTCCACCACGAAGTAGGCGCCCGAGTGCCACGCCATGTCGCCGGAGACGCCGACCTCGTCGTTGGTGGCGAGCTGGAACTGCACGTTGCCCTTCTTGGCGCCGGCGATCTCCTTCGCGATCGCCTCCTTGATCGCCGCGGTGCCGCGCGCGGGCGCCGCGCCGGGCGGCATGAGCACCGCGTCGTCGGCATACACCGCGACCACGGCGCCGGCATTGCCGGAGTTGAACGACTTCACCCACGACTCGGTCCCCGCGCGGATCCGGGCGGCGTCATCCGCGGCGGATGCGGCGAATCCGATCGCGCACGCGGCGACGCCCGCGCAGCGCAGCAAGCTCTTCGACAAATTCATCTCTCCTCCGGTTTGTTGTTCTACAACTGCAGGTGGCGCGCCGACTGGAATCCCAGCAGCGGTCCGTCGATGCCCCTTCCGACCCCGAGCACCTTGAAGAGCTCGCCCATCTCCGACGGGTTGATGAGCCGGTGCACCGCGCTCGTTCCCTTGAGGCGCGACAGCGTCATCCCGGGATCCCCGTCGGCCACCATCACGGCGAGCCCGCATGAGATGAGGAAATAGGCCTGCGTGGTGAAGCCGTAGACCTCGGCGTCGACCCCCTCGGCGGCGCGCGCCATGGCGGTGAAATCCACGTGGGCGGTGATGTCCTGGAGGCCCGGCAGGAAGAAGGGATCGCCGTGGAAGCGGTGGCGATAGTGGCAGCGCAGCGTCCCCATGAAGCGCTGCGGATGGTAGAACTCGCGCTCCGGGAACCCGTAGTCGATGAAGAGCGCCACGCCCTTGTCGATCGAGGCGGCGACGGTGCGGACCAGTCCCTCGGCGGCGAGGTTGATCTCGGAGAGGTAGCTGTAGTCGCCCGGCGGGAAGGCGCTCTCGGCGCGGCGCTTGAGGGCGTCGTCGGGCATCGGCTGGTCGTCCCAGGCGAAGCCCGCCTCGGTCACGATCACGCCGCGCTCGAGAAGCTGGTCTCGGGTGCGATGGACGATGGCGCAGGGAACGACGTCGAGCACCTCGTTGGCGATGACGAGGCCGGTGATCTTCTCCGGCAGCGAGTCCAGCCACACGAAGCGGCCGATGTGCTCGGGGAAACGGTAGGCGAGGAGCTTGCGCTGGCGCTCGCGCAGGTCCGGGCTCACCTCGAGCAGGAAATAGCGCTCGGGCACCACCTTGTGGGCCAGGAGCTCCTCGAACATGTCGGCGGCAAGGACGCCCGAGCCGGGGCCGAGCTCCAGGATGTTGCCCCCGGTCTTCTCGATCACCTGGCGCGCTTGCAGCGCCATGCATTTCGCGAACACGTTGGAGATCTCGGGGGCGGTGACGAAGTCGCCCGCCTCGCCGAACTTGCGGGCGCCCGCGGCGTAGTACCCCAGGCGCGGCTCGTACAGCGCCATCTCCATGTACTTCGAGAACGGGATCCAGTCGCCGGCCTGGGCGATGCGTTCGGCGATTCGCTCCGCGAGCTCGGTCGAGTGCGCCAACGCCTCGGGCGGCGGCGCGGGTAGTGCCGTTTCGGCGGAGGGAGGCATGATGGGGGGTTCGGCTACACTCATGAGATTCCTTCTCAGAGTGCGGCGAATATAGCATGCAGGGCAGCGCGGTCCTCGTCACGGGTGCGGCGCGTCGCATTGGAGCCGCGATCGCGAGGGAGCTCCATCGCGCCGGCGCACGCGTGGCGCTGCACTGCCGCAGCTCGCGCGCCGATGCCGAAAGGCTCGCCGCGGAGCTCAACGGCGCCCGCGCCGGCTCGGCCGTGGTCGTCGAGGCGGACCTCCTCGACCTCGATGCGCTGCCTCGCCTGGTCGAAGATGCGGTGCGCGCCTTCGGCCGCCTCGACGGGCTCGTGAACAACGCGTCCTCGTTCCATGCGACGCCGTTCGGCTCCATCGATCCGGAACAGTGGAAGGACCTCACGGGCAGCAACCTGCGCGCGCCGCTCTTCCTCGCGCAGGCCGCGGCACCCCATCTCGCGCGCGCGCGCGGCGCGATCGTGAACATCATCGACATCCACGCGGAGCGCCCGCTCAAGGACTACGCGGTGTATTCGATCGCGAAGAGCGGCCTCGCGGGGCTCACGCGGGCGCTGGCGCTCGAGCTCGGACCCCACGTGCGCGTGAACGGGGTGGCGCCGGGCGCGATCCTGTGGCCCGACTCGGGCGAGCACTTCGACGCCGGCGAGAAGTCGCGCATCGTCGAGCAGACCCCGCTCGGCCGCATCGGCGACCCGGCCGACGTGGCCGGCGCGGTAAAATATCTCCTCTTCGACGCGCCCTTCGTGACCGGCCAGATCCTCGCCGTGGACGGCGGGCGCAGCCTCCACCTGTAGCCATGACCGCCACCGCAACCGACCCGCGAAAAGCAGACTTCGAAGGCGCCAAGCTCGCGAAGCGGCTGCGCCGCCTCGTGGGCCAGGCGATCGGCGACTTCGGCATGATCGAGGCGAACGACAAGGTGATGGTGTGCCTGTCGGGCGGCAAGGACAGCTACGCGATGCTCGACGTGCTGATGCGCCTGCGCGAAAAGGCGCCGGTGCCCTTCGAGCTCGTGGCGGTGAACCTCGACCAGCGGCACCCGGGATTCCCGGAGCACGTGCTGCCCGAGTACCTCGGGTCCGTGGGCGTGCCGTTCCACATCGAGGTGCAGGACACGTACAGCGTCGTGAAGCGCGTGATCCCCGAGGGCAAGACCATGTGCGGCCTGTGCTCGCGCCTGCGCCGCGGCGTGCTCTACCGCCTGGCCGACGAGCTGGGCGCCACCAAGATCGCGCTCGGGCACCATCGCGACGACATCATGGAGACGTTCTTCCTGAACCTCTTCCACGGCGGGAAGCTCAAGGCGATGCCTGCGAAGCTGCGGTCCGACGACGGCAAGCACGTCGTGATCCGGCCGCTTGCGTACGTCGAGGAAAGCGACCTCCAGGCGTACGCCGAGCTCAAGCAATTCCCGATCATTCCCTGCGACCTTTGCGGGTCGCAGGAGCAGCTCCAGCGCAAGCAGGTCAAGGCCCTGCTGCGCGACTGGGAGAAGAAGCATCCCGGGCGTCTCGACACGATCTTCAACGCCCTCGGCAACGTGGCCCCGTCCCACCTGATGGACCGCGAGCTGTTCGACTTCGACGAGTTGGCCCCTGATGAAGAGGGCGCCCCCGAAACCCATCCGATACGGCTCATGAAATGACGCTCAAGCAGATCGCAGCGACCAAGAAGATCACCTCGTTCCACCCCCCGCAGCGCACCCTGATGGGTCCCGGGCCCACCGAGATCCACCCGCGCGTGCTCACCACCATGAGCCAGCCCGCCATCGGCTACCTCGATCCGGTCTTCGTCGAGATGATGGAGGAGCTCAAGGCGCTCCTGCGCTACGTGTACCAGACCGACAACGCGCTCACCTTCCCGGTGTCCGGTCCCGGCTCCGTCGGCATGGAGTACTGCTTCGTGAACCTGGTGACGCCGGGCGCGAAGGTGATCGTGTGCCGCAACGGCGTCTTCGGCGGCCGCATGCTCGAGAACGTCGAGCGCTGCGGCGGCATTGCGGTGGTAGTGGACGACGAGTGGGGCAAGCCCGTCGACCCGCAGAAGGTGGAGGACGCGTTCAAGAAACACCCGGATGCGAAAATCCTCGCGTTCGTGCACGCGGAGACCTCGACCGGCGCGCAGTCGGATGCGAAGGTGCTCGCCGCGATCGCGCGCAAGCACCACGCGATGGTGATCATGGATGCCGTGACGTCGCTGGGCGGCACGCCGGTGCGCGTGGACGAGTGGGGCATCGACGCCGTGTACTCGGCGAGCCAGAAGTGCCTGTCGTGCACGCCCGGGCTGTCGCCCGTGTCGTTCTCGGAGCGCGCGGTCGAGTTCGTGAAGGCTCGGCGCGACAAGATCCACAGCTGGTTCATGGACATGAACCTGCTGTCGTCGTACTGGGGCGCCACCAATCGCACCTACCACCACACCGCGCCGACCAATTCGCTCTTCGCGCTGCACGAGGCGCTGCTCCTCATCAAGGAAGAGGGCCTGGAGAACAGCTGGGCGCGGCACCGCCGCCATCACGTCGCGCTCAAGGCGGGCCTCGAGGCGATGGGCCTCAAGTTCCGCGTCGCCGATCCCTACCAGCTGCCGCAGATGAACGCGGTGAACTGCCCGGACCACGTCGACGAGGAAGCCGTCCGCAAGACGCTCCTCAACGAATTCTCGCTCGAGATCGGGGCCGGCCTCGGCCCGCTGAAGGGCAAGATCTGGCGCTTCGGCCTCATGGGCTACTCGTGCCGCCCCGACAACGTAATGCTGTGCTTGTCGGCACTGGGCTCCGTGCTCTCCGACATGGGGTTGCCGGTGAAAGTCGGCGAAGCCGAAGGCGCGGCCCACCAGGCCTACGCCGCGCTCCACGCGCAGGACGCCCAGCACGCCCGCAAGAAGGTCGTCGCGGCATAGCCGGTCAGTACGGAAGCGACCGGTCGAGGCCGGCCCACACGTCGCGCGCCGGCGCGCTACCGCGCCGGTGGCCCTCGCTTCCCGAAAACGAGCGGCGGCTGCGGATGGTCTGCGTCCCGGACCGATGCGCGCGCGTGCGCCGCGCATCTTCTACTCACGTCCTCGCCGAAACCCCGCTCGTTTTCGGGTCAGCTCGGCGCGCTCCAGTGTGGGCCGGCCTCGACCGGTCGCTTCCGCCGGCGACATCGCGAACGTCCGGCGTTCGGGCGATGCTTGGCGGCGGCGACGGCCGGTGAAGGAATCGGCCAACCTGTGGCGCGCCGAGGAAGTCGAAAAGGCCCGGGGTTTCGGCGAGGACGGAGCAAAGCAGCGAGCGGGAGCGACGCTGCGGTAAAGACGCAGACCATCCGCAGCCGCCGGGGCTTTTCGACTTTCGAGGGCAACGCGGCGTGGCTACGCCGCGCACGCACGCCACCGGGCGGCCGATTCCTTCACCGGCCGGCGTCGCTCGTTACTTCACGTTCTGCTTGAAGCGCGCCTCGAGGAGTTGCGGCTGCCGCACGGCGCTCTCGACCGCCGGCATGAACTTCTCGAGGTCGGCGAGGCGATCGGTGGGCGAGGGATGCGTGCTGAAGACCGAGGCCGCGTCGCCGCCGCCCTTGTACTGCGCGAGCATCTGCAGCGCGCCCGCGAGTCCGTAGGGGTCGTAGCCGCTGCGCGCGGCGAGCACCACGCCGAGATGGTCGGCCTCGCTCTCGAGCCCGCGGTCGAGTGGGCGCAGGAAGAAGCCGTCCTTGATGAGGTTGCCCGCGGCGTCGAGCAGGTAGGGCTTCGCCGCGTTGCCCACGGTACGGCCCACCGTGCCGCCGCCGATTTTCACCTGGTCCGCCGCGACCGACGTGCCGATGCCCTTCCAGAAATCCGCCTGCATGCCCGACTGGATCGCCTTGAGCTGGTGCTTCTTCACCACGTGCGCGATCTCGTGCGCGAGCACGCCGGCGAGCTCGGCCTCATTGCCGAGGCGCTTCAACAGGCCGCTCGAGACGATGATCGAGCCGCCCGGCATCGCGAAGGCGTTGATGGTTTCCGTGTCGATCACGCTGAACGTCCACGGCAGGTCGGGACGATCGCTGTGGAGCGCGATCCAGCGGCCCACGCGGTTCACGTAGCGCTGCAGGTTGGCGTCCGGGTGCAGCGGCGAGGCGCCGAGGAAGCTCGCGGTGAGCGCGTCGCCCAGGCCGATCTCGTCTTCCTGGGAGAACTCCTTGGACCCGGTGGCGGCCGGCTGGGTGACGACCTGGCGGCCCACGTCGATGATCTTGCCGAAGTCGATGGCGAGCGCGGGTGCGGCGGCGCACGACAGTGCGACGGCGATCACGAGTCGTTTCATGTCCGCCCTCCTCATGGTGCGTCCACCTTCGTGGTGGCGAGCTTGCCCTCGCGGGCGTAGCGCTCCGCGGTGGGCTTGTCGGAGCGATACGACTGCGCCTTGGCGAGCGCGGCGGTATCGGGGTTCGCGTTCTTCAGGTCCTCGGGCGAGAGGCCGCGGATGCCCGTGGTGGCGATGGTCGTGGTCTGGGACTTCTGGCGGCCGAAACCCAAGGCGGAGCTGAGGCTCGACAGGCCGCCGCCGGAAGACGTTTCCGTCGTGGCCGGGAAGCGCAGGTGGAACACGCGGACCCAGCCCTGCTGGCCGCCCGCGTCGACGCGAGTCCAGCCGCCGCTGCGTTGCAGCACCTTGAGCTCGGTGTTCTCGGGCAGCGTCTTGAGCGTCGCGGCCTCGGGCGCGGCCTTGTCCTTGAGCTCGGTGGACCGGTTGGTGAACGCCTGCTCCTGCGCCCATGCCGAGGTGGCAAGGCCCAACAGGAACACGGTGGCGAGCAAACGGCGAATCATGCGCCGATCATACTCGGATCAGCAGCGCCGCCAGCCCCAGCATCATGCCCATGCTGCTCACGTCCGTCGCCGTGGTCACGATGATGCTCGAGGCCGTGGCGGGATCGAATCCCAGCTTCTTCAGCGCCATCGGCACGAGGGCGCCCGAGATGCCGCTGATGGCGCAGCTGCCGACCATCGCCATCATCACCACCACGCCCAGCATGATCGCGTTCGGGTTGCTCTCGTACAGCGCGTAGCCGTACATCGCGAGGCCGCAGAGCAGGCCGGTGACCGCGCCGTTGGCGAGCCCCAGCAGCGCCTCCTTCGACATGAGCGACTTCGCCGCTCCCGATTTCACGTCGCCCAGCGTGATGCCGCGGACCGTGACCGCCAGCGCCTGGCAGCCGGTATTCCCCGCCTGCCCCGCCAGCACCGGCAGGAAGGTCGCGAGGATCACGAGCTTGTCGAGGGTGCCCTGGAAGACCGCCACGACGCCGCCGGCGGCGAACGCGGTGACGAGGTTGATGAGGAGCCACGGATTGCGGAACTTGAAGCTCTGTGCCATCGGGGTGGCGACGCGCTCCTCCTTGTCCACGCCGACCATCGAGCCCGCCTGCGCGGTGATCTCGAAGGCCTCCAGCTCGAAGAGCGACGCCCCGCGCACCAGCCCCACGAGCTTGCCCTCCGCATCGCACACCGGGTACTGCGGGTAGTGGCGGTTCACGGTGAGCTTCATCGCGTCCGGCACCTCGAGGTCGGGACGCAGCGAGAACGGGTTCTTGAGCATCACCTCGTCGAGGCGCGCCTCGCGCGCGTTGAAGAGGAGGTCGCGCATGGTGACGAGCCCGACCAGCTTCTGGGCCGGGTCCGCCACGTAGATGTAGGTCACGAAGGCCGAGCGCACGAGCGGACGCAGCGCCTCGATGGCCTCGCCCACCGTCATGTCGGGACCGAAGACCGCGATCGGCGCTTCCATCATGTGGCCGATGGTCCCCTTGAGGAACTTGGTGTTGCGCTTCCACTGCTCGGCGACTTCCGGCGGGGCCGTTGCCGCGATCAGGCGCCGCGCGCCCTTGTCGAGCTCGGCGAGGATCGACTGCACCATCGCGGGGTTGAGCTCCTGCAGCGCCTCGGCCGCCGCCTCGGGCTGCGCACGCTCGATCACCGCCGCGGCCTCGTTGGGCGGCAGCGACTTCACCTGGGTAGCAAGGGCCGAGCGCTTGCCCGGATCGACGGTCGGCTTCGCGTATGTGGTGCTCACGGCGCATCTCCCCTATGGCGTGTGCCAATGATTGTACGCGTGGGCCACTACATGAAACTGACTTTTGTTGCGAAAGCGTCCTACAGGCCGAGCCGCTGCCACAGCGTCGAGGCCGGGCCCGCCATGTTCATGGTGTAGACGTGCAGGCCGGGGGCGCCGCCCGCGAGCAGCTTGTCGCAGAGGTCGGTCACCACGTCCATGCCGAAGGCCTTGACCGAGGCGGCGTCGTCGCCGAAGCCCTCGAGCTTGAGGCGCATCCAGCGGGGAATCTCCGCGCCGCACGCGTCGGAGAAGCGCGCGAGCTGGGAGAAGTTGTTGATCGGCATCACGCCCGGGACGATGGGAACGGCGATGCCCAGCGCGCGCGCCTGTTCCGCGAAGTGGAAGTAGGCGTCGGGGTTGTAGAAGTACTGCGTGATGGCCGCGTTGGCGCCCGCGTCGATCTTGGCCTTGAAGGCCTGCAGGTCCTGCTGCGGCTTGCGCGCCTGCGGGTGGTACTCCGGGTAGCACGCGACCTCGACGTGGAACCAGTCGCCGGTCTCCTCGCGGATGAACCTCACCAGCTCCGAGGCATAGCGGAATTCACCCGACGAGGCGAGGCCCGAGGGCAAGTCGCCGCGCAGCGCCACGATGTGGCGGATGCCGTGCGACTTGTACTGGTGGATCACCTCGCGCAGCTGCTCCCGGGTGGAGGCGACGCACGACAGATGGGGCGCGGCGTGGAAGCCCGCCTCGCGGATGCGCAGCACCGTGGCGAGCGTGCCCTCGCGCGTCGACCCGCCCGCGCCGTAGGTGCAGGAGAAGAAGTCGGGCTTGAGCTGCCCCAGCTGCCGTACCGTCGCCTGGAGCTTCGCCGCGCCCTCCTCGGTCTTCGGCGGATAGAACTCGAAGCTGAACTTGCGCGCCGCGCCCGCCATCTCAGTAACGGTAGTGGTCGGGCTTGAACGGGCCCTGCTTCGCGACCCCGATGTACTTCGCCTGGTCGTCGCGCAGCTCCGTCAACTTCGCGTTGAGCTTGGCGAGCTGCAGGCGCGCGACCTTCTCGTCGAGGTGCTTCGGCAGCACGTACACGCCGACAGGGTACTTCGTGGTGTTGCCGAAGAGCTCGATCTGCGCGATCACCTGGTTGGCGAACGACGAGCTCATCACGTACGACGGGTGTCCCGTGCCGCAGCCCAGGTTCACCAGGCGGCCTTCGGCGAGCACGATGATGCGCTTGCCGTCGGGGAAGATCACGTGGTCGACCTGCGGCTTGATGTTCTCCCACTCGTACTGCTCGAGCGAGGCCATGTCGATCTCGTTGTCGAAGTGGCCGATGTTGCACACGATCGCGTTGTTCTTCATGCGCTTCATGTGGTCGTGCGTGATGACGTGGAAGTTGCCGGTGGCGGTGACGAAGATGTCGGCCTGGCCGCAGGCCTCGTCCATCGTGACCACGCGGTAGCCCTCCATCGCAGCCTGCAGCGCGCAGATGGGATCGATCTCCGTGACCCACACTTGCGCCGACAGGGCACGCAGCGCCTGGGCGCTGCCCTTGCCCACGTCGCCGTAGCCGCAGACGAGCGCCACCTTGCCGGCGACCATCACGTCGGTCGCGCGCTTGATGCCGTCCACCAGCGACTCGCGGCAGCCGTAGAGGTTGTCGAACTTGCTCTTGGTGACGGAGTCGTTCACGTTGATCGCGGGGAACCTGAGCGAGCCGTCCTTCGCCATCTGGTAGAGGCGCTTGACGCCCGTGGTGGTCTCCTCGGTCACGCCCTTGATGTGCGCGAGCCGCGTCGAGTACCAGCTCTTGTCCTGCGCGAGCTTCGCCTTGATCGAGGCGAAGAGCTCGGTCTCCTCCTCGCTGCCGGGCTTCGAGATCACCGAGGCATCCTTCTCGGCCCGGGCGCCCAGGTGCAGCAGCAGCGTCGCGTCGCCGCCGTCGTCGAGGATCATGTTGGCGTACTTGGGCTTGCCGTCGGCGTCCTTGCCCCAGTCGAAGATGCGGTGGGTGAAGTCCCAATACTCGGCGAGCGATTCGCCCTTGAACGCGAACACCGGGACGCCCGTGGCGGCGATCGCCGCGGCGGCGTGGTCCTGGGTCGAGAAGATGTTGCACGAGGCCCAGCGGATCTCCGCGCCCAGCTCCTCGAGGGTCTCGATCAGCACCGCGGTCTGGATGGTCATGTGCAGCGACCCGGTGATGCGGGCGCCGGCGAGCGGCTTCGACTTCGAGAACTCCTCGCGGATCGCCATGAGGCCGGGCATCTCGGTCTCGGCGATCTGGATCTCCTTGCGGCCCCAGGCGGCGAGCGCCAGGTCGGCGACGCGGAAGTCGGTGAAGTTCTCGGGTTTGGTACGCGCGTTCATATCGGTCCTTTCGTCAAGGCGACCGGGGGGATACGAGGACGGGGTTCGCGAGCTCGTTTCCCGTGGGGTCACGGATTAACGAGCGCCGTTGAAGAAGGTCCGAGCCTGGCGGGATCTTGCATCCCGTTGCAACGCTCCTCGGACTGCCGATATTGTAGCCCAAATGTCCGCCAACCATCGCCTGCTGGGCTGCAAGGGATGCGGGTCCGCCATCGTCGAATGCGCCTTCGCGATCGCCGGGATCCCGCTCGATTACGAAGAGGTCGACTACTCCGCGGGAAGCCCTACGCGCGAGCGGCTGCTGGCGGTGAACCCGCTCGGCCAGGTCCCTGCGCTGGTGCTGCCCGACGGCACGGTGATGACCGAGAGCCTCGCCGCCATCCACTACGTGAACGACCTCGCCCCCAAGGCGGGCCTGGTGCCGCCGAAGGGCGATGCGTTGCGCGTGCCCTTCCTGCGCTGGTCGACGTTCATCGTCGCGGCCCTCTATCCCACGTGGACCTACGGCGACGAGCCGGCGAAGTGGGTCGAGGACACGCATGGCGCGAAGCAGCTGCGCGAGAGCACCGACGAGCACCGCAAGAAGCTGTGGCTGCAGGTGGAGGAGATCGTGGGCGCGCCGTACTTCCTCGGCGAGCGCATGACCGCGCTCGACCTCTACGTGGCGAACATGGCGCGCTGGCGCCCGGGTGCCGCGTGGTTCGCGAAGAACGCGCCGAAGCTCAATGCGATCGCCCAAAGGACATCGGCCACCGCGAAGGTGGCCGACGTGATCAAGCGCAACTTCGGCTAACGCTCAGTCGGCCGCGGCCACCGCGCGCGCCTCGCCCTTGAGTCCCGCGGCGTCGCGCAGGAGCGCCGCCTTGTCCGTGGCTTCCCAGGTGAACTCGGGCTCCTCGCGGCCGAAGTGGCCGTAGGCGGCGGTCTTCTGGTAGATCGGGCGCAGGAGGTCCAGCATCTTCACGATGCCGCGCGGGCGAAGGTCGAAATGCTCCTGCACGAGCTTCGCGATCTTCTCGTCGGGGACCGCGCCCGTGCCCTCGGTGTAGACGGTCACGTTGATGGGCTTGGCGACCCCGATGGCGTAGCTCACCTGGATCTGGCACTGGCGCGCGAGGCCCGCGGCCACCACGTTCTTGGCGACGTAGCGCGCGGCATACGCGGCCGAGCGGTCCACCTTCGAGGGATCCTTGCCGGAGAAAGCGCCACCGCCGTGCGCGCACGCGCCGCCGTAGGTGTCGACGATGATCTTGCGGCCGGTGAGTCCGCAGTCGCCCTGCGGGCCGCCGACGACGAAGCGCCCGGTCGGGTTCACGAGGTACTTCGTGTTCTTGAGGAATTCCTTCGGCAGCGACGGCTTGATCACCATCTCGATGACGGCGTCGATCGCTTCCTTCTTCATCTTGGCGCCGTCGCTCATTTCCGGCGCGTGCTGCGTCGAGAGCACCACGGTGTCGATCTCGGAGGGCTTGCCGTCCACGTACTTGAACGTGACCTGGCTCTTGGCGTCCGGGCGCAGCCACGGCAGGCGCCCGTCCTTGCGCAGCATCGCCTGGCGCTCGACGAGGCGGTGGGCGTAGTAGATCGGGGCCGGCATCAGCACCGGCGTCTCGTCGCAGGCATAGCCGAACATGAGGCCCTGGTCGCCGGCGCCCTGGTTCAGGGGATCGTCCTGCGCGTGGTCCACGCCCTGGGCGATGTCGGGGCTCTGCTTGCCGTAGGCCACGAGGACCGAGCAGCCCTTGTAGTCGATGCCGTAGTCGGTGTTGTCGTAGCCGATGCGCTTGATGGTCTCGCGCGCGACCTGGATGTATTCCACGTTGGCGTGCGTGGTGATCTCGCCGGCGAGCACCACGAGGCCGGTCGAGCAGAGCGTCTCGGCCGCGACTCGGGACTTGGGGTCCTGGGCTAGAATGGCGTCGAGAACGGCGTCGGAAATCTGGTCCGAGACCTTGTCCGGGTGGCCTTCGGACACCGACTCGGACGTGAACAGAAACTCGTTTTTCATGCGGGTGTTCCCTCAGTCGCGACAGCGCGACATTTTAGCAGACTGAAGCTCCTCTTCCGACTCCTCGCCCGCCTGCCGCTATCGGCCAACCACGCCCTCGGCGCGTTCGCCGGCCGCCTGGTCTACGCCCTCTCGCCGCGGTACCGCGCGCGGCTGCTGGACAACCTCGTCAATAGTGGACTGGCGAAGGGTCCCGAGGATGTCAGACGATTCGCACACGAGAACGCCGAGGAGATCGGCAAGGGCGCCACCGAGCTCGCCTGGGCCCTGTTCCGCTCGCAGGAGGTCGTGGGGCTGGTCCGCGAGCGCGTCGGCTGGGAGGCCGTGGAAAAGCTGCGCGCCGCCAACCGCCCGATCATCTTCGTCACGCCCCACCTCGGCGCCTACGACGTGGCGGGCCGCTACCTGTGGACGCACGTGCCGATCCTCGCCATGTACCGGCCGCACAAGATCTTCTGGATCGACCAGCTGCTGCGCGAGGGGCGCAACCAGGGCGCCGCGCCCGACGGCACCAACGTGGCACCCGCGACCCTGGCGGGCGTGCGCATGGTGCTGAAACACCTGCGGCGCGGCGGCTGCAGCGTGGTGCTGCCCGACCAGGTTCCCGGCATCGGCGAGGGCGAGTGGGCCGAGTTCTTCGGCAAGCCCGCGTACACGATGACGCTCCTCGGCCGGCTGCAGGAGGCCTCGGGTGCCGCGATCGTATTCTGCTTCGCCGAGCGCCTGCCCCACGCCCAGGGCTACCGCCTGCATCTCGAGGCGCTCGACGAGCCGCTGCCGCAGGATCGCCACGCGGCCGCGCGCCGGGTGAACGCCGCCGTGGAGCACCTCATCCGTTCCTGCCCCACGCAGTACCTGTGGGGGTACAACCGCTACAAGCGCCCCGCGGGGGCACCTCCGCCCCCGTAGAATCCGCGCCATGAAAGTCCTGCGCCGCCTGGGCTCGGAGCTCGGCGTCTTCGTCCTGTGGCTCATCCATTTCCTGCCCATGAGCTGGATCGGCGCGATCGGCGCGGGCCTCGGGTGGCTGCTGTACCAGTTCGGGCGCGGCCACGTGACGCGCGTGAACCTGGGGCTGTGCTTCCCGGAGATGCCCGAGGCCGACCGCGATGCCCTGGGCCTCAGGCACTTCAAGATGCTGGGGCGCAACGCCGTCGAGCTCTCGATCATGGTGTGGGGCTCGGAGCGCGAGCTGCTGGAGCTCATCCACGTCGAGGGCCTGGAGCACCTCAAGGCCGCGGCCGGCGGCGGCCATCCCGTGATCGCGCTGGCGCCCCACTTCATCGGCCTCAACATGGGCGGCATCCGCGTCGCCCACGAATACCCGGGCACGTCGAGCATCTACAGCCGGCAGAAGAACCCGGTGCTGGACAGGATCTTCCTCAAGGCGCGCACGCGCTTCGGCAACCCGCACCTCGTGAGCCGCCAGGAAGGACTGCGCTCGGTGATCCGCGCCATCAAGTCCGGGAAGCCCTTCTACTTCCTGCCCGACATGGACTTCGGCATCCGCGACGCGATCTTCTCGCCCTTCTTCGGCGTGCCCACGGCGACCATCACGGCGCTGCCGCGCCTCGCGCAGATCACCGGCGCGCGCGTGGTGCCGATCATCACCTACCAGGTGGGCGACGGTTACGTGGCGCGCTTCTACCCCGCCTGGGAAAACTATCCCACCGGCGACGTCGAGGCCGACGTCGGCCGCATGAACGCCTTCATCGAGGAGCGGGTCCGCGAGATGCCCGAGCAGTACTTCTGGGCGCACAAGCGCTTCAAGACGCGGCCGCCGGGCGATCCCAATCCCTATAAGCGAAAATGACGCGGTGAAGCTCCGGTTCGCCAAGATGCACGGGCAGGGCAACGATTTCGTGGTGCTGGACGGAATCCGGCAGCGCGTGTCCCTGAATCCCACGCAAGTGCGCGCGATCGCCGATCGCCACCTCGGCGTGGGCTGCGACCAACTGCTCATCGTGGAGCGGGCCGCGTCGGCAGGCAACGACTTCCGCTACCGCATCTTCAATGCCGACGGCGGCGAGGTCGAGCAATGCGGCAACGGCGCGCGCTGCTTCGCGCGCTTCGTGCTCGACGAGGGCCTCACCGACAAGCGCGAAATCCGCGTGGAGACCGCCTCGGGCGTGATCACGCCGCGCGTCGATGCCTCCGGGCGCGTCACCGTGGACATGGGCGCGCCTCGCTTCGACCCGCGCGTCGTGCCGTTCCTCGCGCCTGCGCCGCAGCTCACCTACGAGATCCACGTGGCGGGGCTTCCGGTCGAGGTCTCGGTGCTCTCGATGGGCAACCCCCACGCCGTCCAGGTGGTCGAGGAGGTGGATCGAGCGCCGGTCACCACCCAGGGCCCGCTCATCGAGCGCCATCCGTCGTTCCCCAACCGAGTGAACGCCGGCTACATGCAGCCGCTCTCGCGCGACCACGTGCGCCTGCGAGTGTGGGAGCGGGGCGCGGGCGAGACGCTCGCGTGCGGCACCGGCGCGTGCGCCGCGGTGGTGGCGGGCATCCGCCTGGGCCTGCTGGGCGACGAGGTTCGCGTGACGACACGCGGCGGCGACCTCGTGATTCGCTGGCCCGGAGGGGAGTCGGCCGTTATGATGACGGGCGATGCCGTGCGCGTCTTCGACGGCGAGATCGAGATCGAGGGAGAAGAATAGTTGCTCACGACCGACCAGGTGGCCGAGTTCCTGCGCCAGAACCCCGGGTTCTTCGAGAACCACGTGGACATCCTGATGAACCTGCAGATCCCGCATCCCCACGGCGGCCGCGCCGTCTCCATCGGCGAGCGCCAGCTGGTGGCGGTGCGCGAGAAGGCGAAGCTCCTCGAGGAGAAGCTGCGCGAGCTCATCCAGTTCGGCGAGGAGAACGACGCGGTGGGCGACAAGGTGCACCGCCTGGCCTGCCGGCTCATGGACGCGCCAAGCCTCGACGCCTCGCTCGACACGCTCTATCTCGACCTCCTCGACCACTTCGCCGTGCCGCACGTCGCGGTGCGCCTGTGGCGCGTCGCCGAGGAGAATCCCGACACCAAGGAATTCGCGCCGGTCGCCGGCGAGATGCGCGAGTTCGTGGAGAAGATGGCCGCGCCGTATTGCGGCAACCACGCGGTGTACGAAAGCCAGGCGTGGTTCGGCGAGGCGGCCCCGCACCTCAAGTCGTTCTCGCTCGTGCCGCTGCGGCGCGACGACGCGACCTTCGGCGTGGTGGCCCTCGCCTCCGAGGATCCGAAGCGCTTCTATCCCGAGATGGGCACGCTGCACCTCGCGCGCATCGGCGACCTCATGAGCCATGCGTTGTGGCGCTTCGTGACCCCCGTTCGTGAGCCCGCGGCCTAGCGCCCTCGAGCGCTACCTCGGCCACCTGCGCGGCGAGCGCCGCCTCGCCGGCAACACCCTCGAAGCCTACGCCCGCGACGCGCGCCTGCTGACGGAGCTCGCCGGCGACCGCGCGCTCGACGAGCTCGGCACTGCCGACATCCGCCGCTTCGTGGCGACGCTGCACGGCCGCGGCCAGTCGCCGCGGTCGCTCGCGCGCGTGCTCTCCTGCTGGCGCGGCCTCTACGACTGGCTCGCCCGCGAGCACCTCGTGAAGGCGAACCCGTGCGCGGGCGTGAAGGCGCCGCGCGCACCGAAGAGGCTGCCCGAGGCGTTGTCGCCCGACGACGCGGTGCGCCTGGTCTCGCTCGAGGATCCCTCGGACCTGGGCCTGCGCGACCGGGCGCTGTTCGAGCTGGCGTATTCCTGCGGCCTGCGCGTCTCCGAGCTCACCGGCCTCGACGTGGGTTGCATCGACGCGGCCACCGCGGAGGCGCGCGTCACCGGCAAGGGATCGAAGACCCGGATCGTGCCGGTGGGCGCGCACGCCCTCGCCGCACTCGCCGCGTGGCTTCCGGTCCGGGCCCGCATGGCGAAGCCCGGCGAGAAGGCGCTCTTCGTGGGGGCTGCGGGCCGTCGCCTCGCGCCGCGCGAGGTCCAGCGCCGGATCAAGCGCTGGGCGGCAGCCGCGGGCCTCGCCGTGGACGTCCATCCGCACATGCTGCGGCATTCCTTCGCCTCGCACGTGCTGCAGTCCTCCGGCGACCTGCGCGCCGTCCAGGAGATGCTGGGCCACGCGAGCATCGCCTCCACGCAGGTCTATACCCACCTGGATTTCCAGCACCTTGCGAAGGTGTACGATGCGGCCCACCCCCGTGCGCGCCGCAACCGGAAGCCTTGAAACTTCCCGGCACCGCCCGCATCTAGACCCGGAATACCCTCGCAAGTCCCTTCCCCATGGCCACGCAGACACAGCAGAAACCGCAGGACCTCATTCCCGTCACCATCCTCACCGGCTTCCTCGGCGCGGGAAAGACGACGCTGCTCAACCGCATCCTCCACGAGCAGCACGGCGAGAAGATCGCCGTCATCGAGAACGAGTTCGGCGAGACCGGCGTCGACAACGAGATCCTGGTGAAGGACAAGCAGGAACAGATCGTCGAGATGAACAACGGGTGCCTCTGCTGCACCGTTCGCGGCGACCTGGTGCGCATCCTGGGCGACCTCGGCAAGAAGCGACGCCGCGGCGAGGTCAAGTTCGACCGCGTGATCATCGAGACGACCGGCCTCGCGAATCCCGGCCCCGTGGCGCAGACGTTCTTCATGGACGAGGCGATCCACGACCAGTACGTGCTCGACGCGGTCGTGACCGTGGTCGACGCCGTTCACGCCGGCAAGCAGCTCGACGAGCACGACGAGGCGCGACGCCAGATCGGCTTCGCCGACCGCATCCTGCTGTCGAAGACCGACCTCGTGGACGACGACGCCAAGGTGGACGCGCTCATGTCGCGCCTGCGCCAGATGAACCCGCGCGCGCAGCAGAAGCGCGTGCACATGGGCGAGACCGAGATCAAGGACCTGCTCGACATCCGCGGCTTCAACCTCAACGCGGCGCTGGAAGTCGACCCGAAGTTCCTCGAGAGCACCGAGCATTCCCACGACGACGACGTCACCTCGTTCGTGTGGAAGGACGCGCGGCCGATGCAGATGGAGAAGATCGAGACGTTCCTCTCCCTCATGGTGCAGAACTACGGCGAGGACCTGCTGCGCTACAAGGGGGTCCTCAACATCCAGGGCGAGCCGCGCCGCATGATCTTCCAGGGCGTGCACATGCTGATGGGCGGGTCGCCGGGCGCCCCGTGGGCCCCGGGCGAGGCGCGCGAGAGCGTGATGGTCTTCATCGGCCGCAAGATCCCCCGCCGCCTCTTCGAGGAAGGGCTCGCGTACTGCATAGCCTGAGGTTGCCCGGGGCTATACTGGATCGATGGCCACTCCCGCAGTCGGCAGCTCCGCCGGGGGCGTGAGGCCGGCCCGCACCGCGGGCCGCCTCGGCTCCGAGGAATACCATTCCGCCCCCCTGCCCATCGCGCAGGAGGCCGCGATCCTTTATTCCGCCGGCCACACGAATGCCGCGGTAGCCCTCCTCGCGAGCGAGATCAAGGACGCCACCGGCCGCAACAACAAGCAGGCGTGGCTGATGCTCTTCGACCTCTACCAGCTGGCGCAGAACAAGGAAGAGTACGAGGCGATCTCGATGCTCTTCACGGTGAAGTTCGAGCAATCGCCGCCGGCCTGGACCGAGAGCGGCGACCAGGGCGCGGACCCGCGCCGCGGCGCCTCGCGCGAGCGCAAGGATTTCTTCGCGCTCAAGCCCGGCCCCGACGGCGATCTCGCCGGCGAGATCGCCAAGTTCGGCGCGTTCGCCGACCAGCAGGGTTCCGCCCGCCTCGACGTGGCGAAGATCACCGCGATCAGCGCGGGCGATGCGACGCTGCTCGCCGCCGCGCTCGCGCGGCTTCGCCGCAAGCGCACGCCCCTGTGGTTCAACAACCTCGAGGGCCTCGAGAAGCTGCTGCGCGCCGCGTTCAACGAGCGCGCCACCGAGGACCAGCGGCCCTACTGGCTGCTCCTCTTCGAGCTCATGATCCTGCAAGGCAAGTCGTCGGAGTTCGAGGAGCTCGGCCTCGAGTACGCGGTGGCGTTCGAGATCTCGCCGCCGAACTGGGAGGTGTACGTGAACACGGTGTCGGCCGCCCAGACCGCGGCACCGGCGGCGGGCGCATCGGCGCCGATCGGGCCGATCGCCGGCTTCGAGCTGAAGGGGGTCGTCTCGAGCGCCAGCGCCAACCAGATCGGCGAGCTGAACGGCCATGCCTCCAGCCGCCAGGAAGTCGTGGTGGACATGAGCGGCGTCCTGCGCATCGAGTTCGCCTACACCCCGGCCTTCTTCGACGCCGTGAAGGCGATCCAGCTCGCGGGCAAGCGCGTGATCCTCGCCAACATCAACGAGGTGAACGCGGCGCTGCTCGAGGCCCTGGGCGTCAACCGCTACGCCATCCTCGTGCGCCGCAAGTCCACCTGAAAATCCCCCGTTGAAAATCGGGGATTTCGGCTGCAGGTAGTCCCAGCCCGTGCTAAAGCCCTTCCGATGACCCAAGAACTCCCGCAATTCCACGCCACCACCATCCTTTCCGTGCGCCGCGGCGACAAGGTCGCCATGGGCGGCGACGGCCAAGTGACGCTCGGCAACGTGGTCGTGAAGGCGTCCGCCCGCAAGGTGCGCCGCCTCTACCAGGACCGCATCCTCGCCGGGTTCGCCGGCGCCACCGCCGACGCCTTCACGCTGTTCGAGCGCTTCGAGTCGAAGCTCGAGAAGCACCAGGGCAACCTCATGCGCTCGGCGGTCGAGCTCGCCAAGGACTGGCGCACCGACCGCATGCTGCGCCGGCTGGAGGCCATGCTGGCGATCGCGGACAAGACCTCCTCGCTCATCATCACCGGCAACGGCGACGTGCTCGAGCCCGAGCACGGGCTGCTCGCCATCGGCAGCGGCGGCGGCTACGCGCAGGCCGCGGCGCTGGCGCTGCTGCAGGACTCGCAGCTCGATCCCGCGGCGATCGTGAAGAAATCGCTCACCATCGCCGGGGACCTTTGCATCTACACCAACCAGAACCACGTGATCGAGTCGCTCTGATGGCCGAGACCCAACCGATGCTTCCCGCCGACGCCGAACCCGCGGGCATGATGACGCCGCAGGAGATCGTGCACGAGCTCGACAAGTACATCGTGGGGCAGGCCGACGCCAAGCGGGCCGTGGCGATCGCGCTGCGCAACCGCTGGCGCCGCTCGCGCGTGGCCGAGCCCCTGCGCACCGAGATCACGCCGAAGAACATCCTCATGATCGGGCCCACCGGCGTGGGCAAGACCGAGATCGCGCGGCGGCTGGCGCGGCTGGCCAACGCGCCGTTCATCAAGGTCGAGGCCACCAAATTCACCGAAGTGGGCTACGTCGGCCGCGACGTGGACTCGATCATCCGCGACCTGGTGGAGATCGCGGTGAAGAACACGCGCGAGCAGGCGATGCACAAGGTGCGCGCGCGCGCGCAGGACGCGGGCGAGGAGCGCGTGCTCGACGCGCTGCTGCCCGGCGTGCCGGCGGTCGAGGGCAACGACGCGAACTCGACGCGACAGAGATTCCGCAAGATGCTGCGCGAGGGCAAGCTCGACGACAAGGAGATCGAGATCGATTTGGCGCAGGGCGGTTCGATGGAGATCCTGGCCCCACCCGGCATGGAAGAGCTCACGCAGCAGATCCAGGGCATGTTCGCGAACCTCGGCGGCGGACGGCGCAAGCGCCGCACGCTTCGCATCCGCGAGGCGCTGCGCCTGCTCATCGACGAGGAAGCCGCGAAGCTCGTGAACGAGGAGGAGATCCGCTTCACGGCGCTCGCCGCCGTCGAGCAGGACGGCATCGTCTTCATCGACGAGATCGACAAGATCGCCAGCCGCGGCGAGCTGCAGGGCGCCGAC
>Ga0068858_100000729_pt1 | contig 34410 bp, 30 predicted proteins | sample KBSSwiS12_FD_66589 | JGI IMG/M metagenome (GOLD analysis project Ga0068858, IMG submission 66589) | Switchgrass rhizosphere microbial communities from Kellogg Biological Station, Michigan, USA - KBS Switchgrass S1-2 | ecosystem: Host-associated > Plants > Roots > Rhizosphere > Soil ... | reverse complement strand
ATCCGGCCGAGAAAGCCGTTCAACTCGTTGCGCGACTGGGCCAGGGGCTTGCCGACTTCGGCGGTGAGCGTCGCCGCGAGGGTTTCGAGCTCGGCGACGAGCGCGGCGCGAAAGGCGACGATGGCCGCCTTGCGCTCGGCCAGGGGCCGCGCCGCCCACGCCGGTTGCGCGGCTCGGGCGCGCGCCGCCTTGGCGGCGACGCTCGCGGCGTCGTCGGCCGGCAGCTCGGCGATCTGCTCGCCGCTGGCTGGATTGGTGATCTTCAAGGTCGAGCTCATGGTTGCCGGACGGCGCGTGCGGCCGCGAGAAAGTCGTCGAGAAGGGGCCGGTCGTCGAGCGTGCCTTCGCCCGCACGATGGAACTCGGGATGCCACTGCACCGCGGCCATGAAGGTCGGCCCGGGCTTCCTGATCGCCTCGATCATGCCGTCGCTCGGGCAGCGCGCCTCGATCACGAAGCCGGCGGCCAGGTCCTTGATGCCCTGGTGGTGGACGCTGTTGACCGTGGCCCGCGGCGTCCCCTCGAACACCTCGGCCAGGCGGGTGCCGGGAACGAACTCGACCGCGTGCAGGTTGCGGTCGTAGATCGCCGCGTCGCGATGGCGCACCGGGCCGGGCCGGAGGGTGTCGATGTCCTGGAGCAGCGTGCCGCCGTGCGCCACGTTCATCACCTGCAGGCCGCGGCAGATGCCAAGCACCGGCTTGCCGCGCACCGCGAAGGCGGCGAGCAAGGCGCGCTCGTAGTCGTCGCGCACCCTGTCGCCCTGCCAGCGCTCGTCGAGCGGCGTCTCGCCGTAGCTCGAGGGCGCCATGTCGGAGCCGCCCTCGAGCACCAGGGCGTCGAGCCAGTCGGCGAAGTGGTCGAGGCCGACATCGCCCTTCTGCGTGTCGCCCGCCGGGCTCGGGATCATCACCGCCAGCGCCCCGCTGGACATCACCCAGTGCGCCACCGACTGCTCGACGTACTGCAGCGTCTTGCCGGTGAAGATCGGCCGCTTCGGATCGGCATGGAAGAAGCAGGCCGAGATGCCGACCTTGACCCGCTCGGCGGCGCTGGCCTTCGTGCTCACATGGCCTCCGCGAACAGCCGTTCGAAGTCGCCCGAGGTCACCGGCCGCGGATTGGTCTGGTGGCAGATGTCGGCGGTGGCGATCTCCACCAGCCGGGGAATCGCGCCGCGGGTGACGCCCGCGGCCGTCAGGTTCGGGACGATGCCGATCTCCTGCTTCAGCGCCTTCAGCCAGTCGAGGAAACCCGCCGCGCCACCTTCGACGCCGACAACGTGCGCCAGCTCGTCGAACTTCTTCGGCACCGCCTCAGCGTTCCAGGCAAGCACGGTTTCGATCATCAGCGCGTTGGCCAGGCCGTGGTGCATGTCGCAGACCGTGCCGAGCGCGTGGGCGCAGGAGTGGACCGCGCCCAGGTCCTTCTGGAAGGCGATCGCGCCCATCATCGAGCTCATCATCATGTCGCCGCGTGCGCCGATGTTGCCCGGTTCGCGCACCGCCAGCGCCAGCGCCCGGGCGGCGATGCGCGTGCCCTCGAGGGCGATGCCGTCGCAAAGCGGGTGGTAGGCCGGCGAGAGATAGCTCTCGACGTTGTGCGTCAGCGCGTCCATGCCGGTGGCCGCGGTCACCCCCGCGGGCAGGCCGACCGTCAGCTCCGGATCGGCGAACACGACCTTGGCCAGGATCTGCGCCGAGAAGACGACCCGCTTGACGTGCGTGTCCTCCTCGCTGATGACGCTGCTGCGGCCGACCTCGCTGCCGGTGCCCGAGGTCGTCGGCAGGGCGACGAAGTACGGCAGCGTTTCGCCGATCGGCCGCACTTGGGGATGGTCCCAGACGTACTCCATCACGTTGCCCTCGTGCGTGGCGAGCAGGCCGACGATCTTGGCGACGTCGAGCGCCGCACCGCCGCCGATGCCGACGACGCAGTCGGCGCCGTGCGCCCGGTACGCGGCGGCGCCGTTCATCACCTGGCTCGCAGTCGGGTTGCCGAACACGCCGCCGTAGACCGAAGGCACGAGCCCGGCGGCCGAGAGGCTCGCGGCGAACGCGCCGAGCAGCGGCAGGGCCGCCAGGCCCTTGTCGGTGACGACGAGTGGCCTCCTCAGGCCGCGCTCCTTCAGATGCGGACCGGCGAGCTTGCTCGCGCCCGGGCCGAACTGGATCGTCGTCGGAAAGGAAAAGCGGGTGATGGTCATGGCGATTCGGGTCGGTCGGTCGGATCGAACAGGGGCGGGATCAGGGCTGCGGATGGACGCGCAGCCAGCGCAGCTCGGGCGAGTCGCTCGGCCACTGGACCGCGCGCACGTTCTTCTTCATCGCCCAGTTGAGCGTGCGGCGGTAGAGCGGGATCGACGGCATGTCCTCGGCGACCAGACGCAGCACCGTCGCCACCATCGCCCGGCGACGGGTGAGATCGGGCTCCACCCGCATCGCGTCGATGAGCACGTCGAGCTTCGGATTGCTGTAGCGGCCGGCGTTGAAGGTGCCGAGGCCGGCCTTGTCGTAGGTGTGGAACAGGCCGTTCAGTGAGCCCCAGGCATCGACCGTCGGCGTCCAGCCGAACTCGACCAGGCTGGCGGTCGCCTGGGTCAGCTTCGGGAAGAACTGGTTGGTCGGCGAGGAGCGCAGCGTGGTGCGGATGCCGACCTGGGTCAGCATCGCCGTCATCGCCTGGCAGACTGCCTCGCGCCAGGCGACGTTGACGCAATCGAGCGTCACCGAGAAGCCATTCGGATAGCCAGCCTCGGCGAGCAGCGCCCTCGCCTTCGCCGGATCGAAAGGCAGCCGCTTGTCGAGCTCGGCGAGCGAGCCGTCGACCCGCGGCGAGAGGTAGGCGCCGGTCGGCAGCGCCAGGCCGCGCAGCACCTTCTGCGCGATCAGGTCGACATTGACGGCGTGATAGACGGCGCGGCGAACGCGGATGTCCTTGAACGGGTTCCTGCCTTTCACGTCGGAGCCCTCGAGCTCGTCGCGCGCCAGATCGAAGACGATGTACTGCTGGCCGAGGTCGGGACCCTGCATCACGGTCAGCGCGCCTTCGGTCTTCAGCCGGGCGACATCGGGGATCGGCGGGTCGAGCACCATGTCGACCTCGCCCGAGATCAGCGCCGCCAGCCGGGTGGCGTCCGAGCGGATCGCCAGCCAGACGATCTCGTCGACGTTGCCCGAGCGCTTGTCGTTCCAGCCCCACCAGCGCCGATTCTTCTTCAGCACGGTGCGGATGTCGGGCTCGTAGCGGTCGAGCAAGTAGGGACCGGTGCCGTTGGCGTTGCGCACCGCGAAGGTTTCCTGCTTGCCGTTGAAGTCCTGCGCGATCTCGACCTTGTGCGCCTGCGACCAGGCCTTGCTCATCATCGGCAGGTTGATGAACTTGTCGGGCAGCACGGCGTCGGGCGCCTCGAGCTGGATCTCGAGCGTCTGCTCGTCGACCTTCTTCGCCGCGGTCACGCCCTTGAGCTGGAAGCTGCGCTGCGACGGCGGCGTCATCGCCCGCTGCACCGAGAACACCGCGTCGTCGACCGTGAACGGCGTGCCGTCGTGGAAGACGACGCCCTGGCGCAGCTTGAAGTGCCAGGTCCTGGGATCGACCTGGCTCCACGACACCGCGAGCGATGGCTCGGGCTTGAACTGCTCGTCGCGGTTGACCAGCGAGTCGTAGACCTGGAACGCGATCCGCGAGTGGTAGAGCAGTGCCAACGCATGCGGATCCATGGTCTGCGGATCGAAGGCGGTGGCGATCTTGACCGTGGTCGCCGCGGCGCTCGCCGCCATCGCCAGGCCGACGACAAAGCCGAGGAAGAGCCTCGTCCGGCGCAGCAAGCCGAGGGCAGGTCGTGGGTCGGATCGAGCGGTTGTCATCACGCCCGTCGCCGCATCCATGCCGATTCCCGCCGCTCTGTTGAGAAGTGGAGGATTATCTCTTCTCACCCAACGCTGCGTCGCCTTGCCTCCTCGATCGCCGCGTACTTGTCCGGCTCCTTGCGGAACTCGAGCCAGCAGCCGTCGCAGCAGAAGTAGTACGACAGGCCCTCGTGGTGCTCGACGTGCACCGCATCGGCGATCGACACCGCCATGCCGCAGACCGGGTTGACAAACCGGTCTCCGGCCCCGGTCGCAGGCAAGGCCGACGGCGCGCCCGCCCCGGGCACAGCATGGGCCGTACCGGGGGGCGCGGCGGCCCGACCGCGCAGCAGCGCGAGGACGCCGACGATCGCGACGAGCGCGATCTCGCCCGGCGTCTTGGCGCCCGCGTCCGGGCCCGCCGGCGCCTGCAGCCGCGCCAGCAGCGTTTCGTCGATGCCGCGCCCGCGCATGATCTCGCGCAGCCGCTCGGCCTTGCGCCGGCTGGCGATCATCAGCACCGTGCCCGCGCCGCTGCGCAGCGCCGCCTCGAGCGCAGCCTCGTCGCCCTGGCCCTGGGTGGCCACGAGCACCACCGGTGCCTCCTCTGGGGTGTCGGCGAGGCGGATCCGCAAGCGCTCGGCGAGAAAGCGGGCCTCGGCGGCCGCCGGCGTGCTGCCGAGCACGCACAGCGCGCTGCGCACGCTGTAGGGCTGGATGAACAGCTCGACCGTGCCGTTGCTGGCGCAAGCCATGGTGTGCTGCTCGACGTCGTCCTCGGGCTGCAGGCGATCGTTGCTGATGCGCACCAGCTTGGGCTCGCCCCTCGCGATGGCGCCTTGCGCCGCGGCGATGACGACCTCCTTGGCGCAGCCGCCGCCGATCCAGCCATGCAGCGTGCCGTCGGGCCGCACGATCGCCTGCGCGCCGAGGTAGGCCGAGGTCGGCGCCACTGCGCGCACGACGGTGACCAGGGCGTAGGGCTCGCCGCGGCCATTGAGCTCGCGCGCCAGCTCGAGCAGCTCGTCGTCGCTCACCGGTGCACCCTCGGCCTGCGGCCGGTTCCGCCAAGCGGGACGGAGCGCCCCCTTCGCAGCGGCCGGGCGGGGACGCTCATGCCCGCCTCACCGCAGCGTGTCCAGCAGGCGCGGCAGGACCCGCTCGACGCTTTCCAGGTCGGCGCCGGGAGCGAGCAGGTCCAGGTGCGGCAGGGCGGCGCGCATGCCACGGCTCTCCGGGCGAAACCCCGGCTGGCCGAGCAGCGGATTGAGCCAGACCAGGCGGCGTGCCCGCCGCCGGAGCGTTGCCAGCGCCTCGTCGAGGAGCTCCGGTTCGCCGGTGTCGTAGCCGTCGCTGACGATGATCACGGCGCTGCGCGAATTCAGCAGACGCGTGCCGGCGTCGCGGTTGAAGTCGCGCAGGCACTCGCCGATTCGCGTGCCGCCGGCCCAGCCGGCCGAGAGCAGATGGAGCTTTTCCTGCGAGCGCCACGGATCGGGATCGCGCAGGGCTGCGGCGACGCCGGTGAGGCGGGTGTGAAAGATGAAGCAGTGGACGTCGGCCAGCTCGGTGCTCAGGGCACGCGCCAGCCGCAGGTAGAAGAAGCTGTAGGCGCTCATCGAGCGGCTGACGTCGAGCAGCAGCACCAGCCGCGGCCGGACCCGGCGCCGCTCCTTCCAGGCGAGCCGGATCGGCGTGCCGCCGCTCGCCACGCTGCGCCGCGCCGTGCCTTGCAGGTCGAGGCGGCGACCGTGGTGAAAGCGCGCCTCGCGGCGCAGCTGCAGGTGCTTCAGGCGGCGGGCGAAGCGCCGCATCAGCGCCTCGATCGCCCGGGCATCGTCGGCCCGGTTGAGGTCGCGGAAGTCGGTGGACGCCAGCGACTCCTCGCGACTCGCGCCGTGCCGGGCCGCACCCGGGTCGCTCTCGTCTACCGTCGCAGGGTCGGACGCGCCGGCTTCGCCGGGGCCAGCGCCGGGCGAGCGGCCCGTCGATCCCCGCATCGCACCGCCCGGCCCTTCGCTGGTAGCAAACACGGTCTTGGTCGGCGGCAGGAAGTAGGCATCGAACAGCGTATCGAAGCGCCGCCACTCGTCGCCTCGGCCGCAAAGCAGTGCCTGCAGGTTCCAGCGCAGCACCCGCGGGTCGAACGCACCGGCCGCGACCGTCGTTTCGAGCACGTCGATCGCATCGCCGCCGCTGCTCGCGAAGCCGTTGGCGCGCAGGAACCCGGGAAAGCCGGCCAGCCGTGCCTGCAGCATTCGGCCCGGGTCGGCGCTCGACGACGCAGCGACGCTCAGCATGCCGCGGCGATCTTCGCCACGACCTCGCGCGTGAAGCCGGTCCGGTCTTCGCGCGTCTTGATCATGGCGCTCAGGGTGTCGAGGATGCGCTCGGCGCCGTCCTCGTCGAGCGAGGAGACGCCCAGGCGCAGCAACGCCGCCGTCCAGTCGAGCGTCTCGGCGATGCCCGGACGCTTGCGCAGCTCCATCCGCCGCACGCTCTGCACGAAGGCGACGATCTGGCGCGCCAAGTCGCCCGCGGCCTGCGGGGCGCGGATCTCGACGATCGCCAGCTCCTTGGCGAACGACGGGTAGTCGATGTACTGATAGAGGCAACGGCGGCGCAGCGCGTCGGAGAGCTCGCGCGTGCCGTTGGAGGTGACGATGACCAGCGGCCGGGTCACGGCATGCACCGTGCCGAGCTCCGGAATCGTCATCTGGAAGTCCGAGAGCAGCTCGAGAAGGTAGGCCTCGAACGCTTCGTCGGCGCGGTCGACCTCGTCGATCAGCAGCACCGGCGCTTCGTCGCAGCCGATCGCCTCGAGCAGCGGACGCTTGAGGAGATAGCGCTCCGAGAAGATGTCCTGCTCCTTGAGGGCGGTCGGGCGGTCGTCGTGCTCGAGCAGCTTGATCGCCAGCAGCTGGCGCTGGTAGTTCCACTCGTACATCGCCGAGTGGACGTCGAGCCCTTCGTAGCACTGCAGGCGGATCAGCCTGGCGCCGCGGACCGCGGAGAGGGCCTTGGCGACCTCGGTCTTGCCGACGCCGGCGTCGCCCTCGAGGAGGAGCGGCCTGCCGAGCTCGAGCATGAGCAGCAGCGCCGCCGCGAGCGCCGGCTCGGCGACGTAGCCCGCTTCCTGCAGCTCTTCCCGCAGGGCCTCGATTTCGTCCATGCGACGGCCGGTAAGGCTCACGTCGCCTTCTTGCCGAACAGGCCGCGCAGCCATTCGCGAAGGACCGCCCACGCCAGGGCGAGGCCGTTCAGCTCGGCGGCAGGCGGCGGCACGAGCGCGGGCGACGGCGCGGATTCCGTGCTCGGGGTGGACGCCGCACCCGGCGCCGCAGTGTCCGCGACGACCGCAGCGCCCGGCGGCTCCGCCATCGCGCCGACCCGGACCGCGAAGTTGTCGGCGAACTGCTTCAGCACCTGGTCGGCGACGGTGTTCATCATCCGCCCGCCGAACGCTGTCGCCTTGCCGCTCATCGACACCTCGCTGCTGCCGACCAGCGTCGACCGGCCGGCCTCGGCGGCAGCGACCCGCGCCGTCAGGTTCAGTCTGGCGGCAGAGCTGCCGGTGCTGTCGGTGCCCTTGCCGAGCAGGCGCAGCGTCATCGCCGCCGGGTCGATGTCCTTCATCTCGACCTCGCCGCGAAACGCCATCGTCGCCGGGCCGACCCGGACCGTGACCGTGCCCTTGTAGCGGCCGGCATCGAGCCGCTCGGTGATCTTCGCCCCCGGCATGCAGCCCGCGACCGCCTCGATGTCCTGCAGCAGCGCCCAAGTGGCCGCCGCCGGCGCCGGTATCGGATAGGACTTCTCGATTTCGACCTTCATCGCGACCGCCCGGTCAGGCGCCTGCTAGTGCTTGTCGATCCCCAGCGCATGGCACTGTTGCCAGACCCGATAGGCGGAGTGCGGCATGTCCATGTGGGTCACGCCGAGGTGGGCGAAGGCGTCGACGACGGCGTTGCTGAAGCACGGGATGCCGCCGACGTGCGGCGACTCCGCCACCCCCTTGGCGCCGATCGGATGGTGCGGCGACGGCGTGACCGTGTGGTCGGTCTCCCAGTGCGGCGTCTCGACACTGGTCGGCAGGAAGTAGTCCATCAGGCTGTTGCCGAGGTGGTTGCCGTTCTCGTCGAACGGGATCGCCTGGCCGAAGGCGACCGCGAAGGCCTCGGTCAGCCCGCCGTGGATCTGGCCCTCGATGATCATCGGGTTGATGCGCGTGCCGCAGTCGTCGAGCGCGTAGAAGCGGCGCACCTTGGTTTCGCCGGTGAAGCGGTCGATGTCGACCACCGCGACGTAGGCGCCGAACGGAAAGGTCATGTTCGGCGGGTCGTAGTACTCGGTGCCGTCGAGGCCCTTCTCCATCCCGTCGGGCAGGTTGCTGGTGTGCGCCGCGAGCGCGATCTCCTTCATCGTCTTGGCCGCCGCGGGGTTGCCCTTGACCTTGAAGCGGTCGATCTCCCACTCGAGATCGCCTTCGCCCACCTCGAGCAGGTGGGCGGCGATCTTCTGCGCCTTCGCCCGGATCTTGCGCGCTGCCATCGCCGCCGCGGCACCGCCCACCGGCGTCGAGCGCGAGCCCCAGGTGCCGGCACCGTAGGGCGCCTTGTCGGTGTCGCCTTCCTCGATCTGGATCTCGTCGGACGACAGGCCCAGCTCGGTGGCGATGATCTGCGCATAGGTGGTTGCGTGGCCCTGGCCCTGGCTCATGGTGCCGAGCCGGGCGATCGCGCTGCCGGTCGGATTGACGCGGATGTCGCAGCTGTCGAACAGGCCGATGCCGAGGATGTCGCAGACCTTGGTCGGGCCGGCGCCGACGATCTCGGTGAAGGTGCAGACGCCGATGCCCATCAACTCGCGCGCGTTCGGGTCGGCACGCCGCGCCGCCTGCTCCCGGCGCAGGCCTTCGTAGTCGACGGCCTTCAGCACCTTGTCGAGCGCCGCCTGGTAGTTGCCGCTGTCGATGGTCCAGCCGAGCGAGGTGGTGTACGGAAACCGGTCGGCCTTGACGAAGTTGCGCCTGCGGAGCTCAGCCTTGTCGATGCCGAGCTTTTGCGCCAGCACGTCCATCATCCGCTCGATCAGGTACACGGCCTCGGTCACACGCAGCGAGCAGCGGTAGGCGACGCCGCCGGGCGCCTTGTTGGTGTAGACCGCGTCGACCCGGCAATACGCCTTCGGGATGTCGTAGGAGCCGGTGCAGATGCTGAACAGGCCCGCCGGCAGCTTGGTCGCCGAGACGTGCGAGTTGAAGGCGCCGTGGTCGGCCAGGGCGGTGAAGCGCAGCGCCTTGATCCGGCCGTCGGCATCGGCCGCGAGCTCGCCGGTACCGTGGTAGTCGCGGGCGAAGCCGGTGGTCGAGATGTTGTCGATGCGCGACTCGATCCATTTGATCGGCACGCCGGTGACGATGGAGGCGACGATCGCGACGACGTAGCCGGGGTAGATCGGCACCTTGTTGCCGAAGCCGCCGCCGATGTCGCCGCCGATGATGCGGATCTTGCTCTCCGGGATGCCGGAGAGCATGGCCACCACCGTGCGCACCAGATGGGGCGCCTGGGAGGTGATGTAGACGGTGAGCTGGCCGGTGACCTTGTCGAAGGAAGCGACGCAGCCGCAGGTCTCGAGCGGGCACGGGTGCACGCGCGGGTTGAGGATCTCCTCCTTGACGGTCACCGCGGCGTTGGCGAAGGCGGCGTCGGTCGCCTCCTTGTCGCCCGCCTCCCAGGTGAAGATATGGTTCGGATGGGTGCGCTTGCCGTGCCCGACCTCGTCCTTGCCGGCGATGTCGTCGCGGATTGTCACCGCGTCCTTGGCCATCGAGAGGTGCGGGTCGACGATCGCCGGCAGCTCCTCGTACTCGACCTCGACCGCGTCGACGCCGTCGGCGGCGGCGTAGCGGTCGCTGGCGATGACCATCGCCACTTCCTGGAGCTGGAACGACACCTTGGCGCCAGCGAGTACCGCCTGGACATCGCTGCCCAGGGTGGGCATCCAGTCGAGCTTGACCGGCTTCAGGTCGTCGGCGGTCAGCACCGCGACGACGCCGGGCACGGCAAGCGCCTTCGACTTGTCGATCGACTTGATGCGCGCGTGCGCGTAGGGGCTGCGCACGATCGCGCCGTGCAGCATGCCGGGAAGCTTGATGTCGTCGACGTAGCTGCCCTTGCCGCGGATGAAGCGCGCGTCTTCCTTGCGCCCGCGCGAGACGCCCATTCCCTGAAGCTTGGTCTCGCGCTCGATCGTGTCGGGGGTAGCGGCCATGGTTTGTCTCCTGTGCGGAAGGACCCGTCGAATGAGGCGTCAGGCGGTTGCCGTCGCCATCTTCTTGGCCGCGTACTGCACGGCCTTGACGATGTTCTGGTAGCCGGTGCATCGGCAAAGGTTGCCCGACATCCAGTAGCGGATCTCCTCCTCCGTCGGGTTCGGGTTCTCCTTGAGCAGCCGGTAGGCGCGCGTGATCATCCCCGGCGTGCAGTAGCCGCACTGCAGTCCGTGCTCCTTGGTGAATCCTTCCTGAACGGCGCTCAGCTCGCCGGCCTGCTCGAAGCCCTCGATGGTCAGCATCTCCGCGCCCTCGCATTGCACGGTGAGCACGGTGCAGGACTTCACCGACATGCCGTCGATATCGACGGTGCAGGCGCCGCAGTGCGAGGTCTCGCAGCCGATGTGCGGGCCGGTGTGCAGGAGCTTCTCGCGCAGGCTGTGGATGAGGAGCTCGCGCGGCTCGACCAGCACGTCGACCGGCTTGCCGTTGAGCTTGAACGAGACTGCTTGCTTGTTGGCCATGTTGTTCGCCTCCGTTCGTTCAGGGAGTCGCGCGGGAGCGAGCGCTACGCAGCGCCCGCTGCGTCATCTCGCCGGCCATCGCCGTCTTGTACTCGGCATCGCCGCGCTGGTCGGGGACCGGATCGCAGATGCTCATCGCCAGACGCGCCGCCTCGGCGATGGCGGCGTCGTCGAACGCCTTGCCGCGCAGCGCCGCCTCGGCTGCGCTCGCCCGAAGGACCGAGGCGCCGACATTGGTCAGGGCGATCGCCACCTCCTGCACCGTTTCGCCTTTCATGCGCAGCGTCGCCGCCGCGGCGGCGGTGGCGAAGTCGCCGACCTTGCGCTTCAGCTTGGCGTAGGCCCAGCCCGTGCCCGGCACGGGGATCGGCACCCGGATCTCGGTCATGATCTCGCTCGGCTCCAGCAGCGTCGCGTAGTTGCCGAGGAAGAAGCCGTCGGCCGGCACGACCCGCTCGCCCGACCCGCCCTTCAGCACGAACGACGCGCCGAGAACGATCATCAGCGCCGGATGGTCGTTGCCCGGGTCGCCGTGCGAGATGTCGCCGCCGATCGTGCCCTTGTAGCGGACCTGCGGATCGGAGATGAGGCGCGCCCCTTCGACCAGCAGGGGGCATTTGTCCTGCAGCAGCTTCGACCAGATCAGCTCGTTCTCGGTGGTCATCGCGCCGATGCGCAGCGTGCCCGCCTCCTCGTGGATGCCCTTGAGCTCGGCGATCTTGCCCAGATCGATCAGGTGGCCGGGCTGGGCGAAGCGCAGCTTCATCATCGGCAGCAGGCTGTGCCCGCCGGCCAGCAGCTTGGCCTCGTCGCCGTACCGGGCGAGCAGGCCGATCGCCTCGGGCAGCGTCCGCGGCGCGTGATAGTCGAACGGGCGAGGAATCATGTCGTCTCCTTGTCGTGCCTACTCACGGACCGATCATGACGCCCGGGGGCGTCCGTCAACAGCGCGCTTACCCGACCGCCGCCAGCTCCGGAAGCTCCAGCCGCCAGCCGGTGCGCGCGGCCAGCGCGTGCACGTCCTGCAGCGTGTCGAGGTCGACGACGAAGCGGGTGTTGGCGGTCTCGTGCACGTGCACGAGCTCGGGCTGGCGCTCCGTGAGTTGCCGGCACGCCAGGTTCGCGTCGCTGGCCAGGATCTGCGCGTGGGCGACCTCGTCGAGGACGATCGGGTTGCCGCGCTCGCCGGCCACGACCGGCACGACGACGTGCCCAGCGGGCCGCTTCTTGAACGCACCGATCAGCTCGGTCAGGTCGCCGGCGCCGATCATCGGCTGGTCGGCCAGGGCGACGAATACCGCGTCGAAGCTCCCGCTCAGGGCCGCCAGGCCGACGCGCACCGAGCCTTGCTGCCCGTCGGCGTACGCGGAGTTGTGCGCCAGCGTCACCGGGAACCCCAGCACCTGGGCCTCGACAGCCTCCCGGGCATGGCCGGTGACGACCACCACCTCGTCGACACCGGCGCCGCTGAGCGCGACCAGATGACGGCGGATCAGCGGCACGCCCTGCAGGCGGATCAGCGGCTTGCTGACGCCCCCCATGCGCCGCCCTTCGCCGGCGGCGAGCAGCACCGCACCGATCCGCAGGCGCGAATACAGGCCGCCGCCCTGCTTGAACTGGCATCCCATGTCCTGCCTCCTCGGGGCTCTTCGAGCCCTCTCTAGAGACCTAGATGATCTCGAAGTAGCGCTTCAGTTCCCAGTCTGTCACGCCGTCCAGCCATTGCCGCCATTCCCACTCGCGAGTCGCGGCGAAATGGTCGACGAAATCGTCGCCGAACCAGTCGCGCGCCACCCGCGACTGCTGAAAGACGCGGGTGGTCTCGATCAGGGTGCGCGGGGCGCGGGGGATGTGCTCACCGCCCTGGTTGGTGCCGGTGACCGGCGGCGCGGTCAGCTTCCAGCCCTTGTCGATGCCTTCGAGGCCGGCGGCGATCACCGCGGCCATGGCGATGTAGGGGTTGACGTCGGCCCCGGGGCAGCGGGTCTCGAGCCGGGTCGCTTTGGGGCTGCCGGCGATGACGCGAAAGCTCGCCGTCCGGTTGTCCATGCCCCAGGTCGGCTTCACCGGCGCCCAGAAGCCGTCGACCAGGCGCTTGTAGCTGTTGATGGTCGGCCAGAACATCGGCGCCATCTCCATCAGGCAGGCCACCTGGCCGGCGAGGTAGCTCTCGAACAGCGGGCTCATCTTGCGCGGCGCGCTCGCGTCGTAGAACAGGTTGGCCTTGCCGTCCTTGCCTTCCTTCAGGCTCTGGTGGATGTGGCCGCTGCAGCCCGGATAGGCCGCGTTCCACTTGGCCATGAAGCTCGGCATGATGCCGAAGCGGGCGCCGATCTCGCGCGCGCCGGTCTTGAACAGGATCGCCCGGTCGGCCTGCTCGAGCGCCTCGCCGAAGGCGATCGCCACCTCGTAGACGCCGGGCCCGGTCTCGGTGTGCAGGCCCTCGATCGGCACGCCGAAGGCGAGCATCTCGTCCATCAGCGCGTTCATGAACTCGCGCCGATGGTTCATGCGCAGGAGCGAGTAGCCGAACATGCCCGGCGTCAGCGGCGTCGGGCCGACGCCCTGCTTGGCGGCCCAGCTCTGCGGCGTCTCGATGAAGTTGAACCACTCGAACTCCATCCCCGCCATCACCGTGAAGCCCATCTTCTCGGCGCGCTTCAGCACCCGCTTCAGGGTCTGGCGCGGGCAGATCGGCGAGGGCGTGTGGTCGGCGTTGACGAACTCGCCGAGGAAGAACGGCACGTTGCCGTCCCAGGGCACGCTGCGCTGGGTCTGGAGGTCGAGCCGCGCCAGGGCGTCGGGGAAGCCGTGCTGCCAGCCGGTGTGGGTGGTGTTGTCGTAGGTCTGGTCGGCCATGTCCCAGCCGAAGACCACGTCGCAGAAGCCGAACCCGCCGCCCGGCGAGGGCTCGGCGGCGCCCAGGAACTTGTCGAGATGCAGGTACTTGCCGCGCAGCACGCCGTCGATGTCGCTGACCGCGACCTTGACCTTGTTGCTGCCGCTCTGGCGAACGGCGGTGAGCGCGGGATGTTCGGGGGTAGGCGTGGTCATCGCTGGATTGTGGCGCCGCCGCGGCCGGACGGCGCGGTCGTCAGCGCAGGTTCGGCACGCCGTTGGCGATGCCGAGGTCCTTCATCGTCGCGGCGACTGCGGCCACCGCGGCCTTCATCTCCTCAGGACCGATCGCGCCGATGCAGCCGACGCGGAAGGTCTCGACCTCGGTGAGCTTGCCCGGGTAGAGGATGAAGCCGTGCTTCTTGACCGCGTCGTAGAACGGCCGGAAGGCGTACTTCGGATCCGCCGGCGCATGGAAGGTGACGATGATGGGCGCCTGGATCGCCGGGTCGAGGAAAGGCACGAAGCCGAGCGTCTTCATGCCGCCAACCAGCGCCTCGTAGTTCGCGGTGTAGCGCGCCAGCCGGGCCGGCTGGCCGCCCTCCTCCTCGAACTGGCGCATCGCCTCGGCCAGGGCGGCGACCACGTGGGTCGGCGGGGTGAAGCGCCATTGCCCGGTCTTCTCCATGTAGACGTGCTGGTCGTGCAGATCCATCGCCAGCGAATGCGAGTTGCCGGCCGCGCTGGCGATCACTTCCTTCCTGATGAAGACGAAGCCCATGCCGGGCACGCCCTCCAGGCACTTGCCGCTGGCCGCAACCAGGGCGTCGAACTTCACCTCGCGGGCATCGATCGGCAGGGCCGCGAACGAGCTCATCGCATCGACGATCAGGCCCTTGCCATGCCGGGCGCAAACGTCGGCCACCGCCTGCAGCGGATTGGCCACCCCAGTGCCGGTCTCGCAATGGATGAAGCCGACGTGGCTGATGCTCGGGTCGCGCTGCAGCGCCGTCTCCAGTTCCTGCGCCGAGACCGGTGCGTCTTCGGCATGCGGCAAGATCGTCGTCCTGCGGCCCATCAGCGTCGACAGGCGCCCCATGCGCTTGCAGTAGGCGCCGTTGTCGAGCACCAGCACATGGCCGGTCTTCGGCACGATCGTCGCCACCGCCGCCTCGACCGAGAAGGTGCCGCTGCCCTGGAGCGGCACGACGACGTGCGTCTCCTCGCCATGGACGATCGCCAGCAGCTGGCGGCGCAGCTCGGCGGTGACGGCGATGAAGCTCGAGTCCCACGAGCCCCAGTCGCGCAGCATCGCCTGCTTGGTGCGCTCGGTGGTGGTCAGGGGACCCGGGGTCAGAAGGATCGCGTCTCGCGCCATGGCAGTCTCCGTATTCGTTGTCGTCGGCCGTCTCGATCGGCCGCTCAGTGCGCCGGGCCGCGGCGCCAGGCCTGGGTGCGCCGGTCGATCAGCGCGCCCACCGCCATGAAAAGAAGCGTCACCACGGTCGAGGCTGCGGTGATCAGCATCGCGCAGGCGGCGGCGGCGCCGGCCTCCCCGGCCTCGTCGAGGTTGAGGATGGCGATCGCCGCCACCTTGGTGTCGGGCGAATACAGGAACACCACCGCCGAGATCGTCGTCATCGCGTTGACGAAGAAGTAGCGGGCGATGTCGACCAGGGTCGGGGTGCAGATGGGCAGGGTGACGCGGCGCAGGGTGGTGAAGAACGGCACCTTGAGCGAGGCGCTCACCGCCTCGAACTCGGCATCGAGCGACTTCAGCGCCGTCACCGCCGTCAGGTGCCCGGTGGTGTAGAAGTGGACGATGGTGCAGACGATCAGGAGCGCCATCGTCTGGTACAGGCCGTGCAGCGGGTTGGCCGGCGCGTTGAAGAAGAAGATGTAGCCGAGGCCGAGCACCAGGCCCGGCACCGCCATCGGCAGCATCGCCAGCAGGCGCACCAGCGGCCGCAGCGCATCCATGCCGCGGGTCTTCTCGAGCATGTAGGCGCCGACGAAGACGGCGATGGTGCCGAAGAACGCCGTCCCGGCGGCGAGCGTCAGGCTGTTGACGAAGGCGCTGCCGACCTCGGCATCGACCAGGCCCATGGTGTAGTGCTTCAGGGTCGGCTTCAGGTTGTACGGCCAGTAGGTCGCGATCGAGGCGAACGCCGCCATGCCGATCATCGCCAGCATCAGGGCGCTGATCAGCGCCGCGTAGGCGAACATCAGCCGGTCGAAGCCCTTCGCCGGCTTGGGCGAATACGGGACCGCGCGCGCCGTCAGCATGGCCGTGAGCTTGCGCCGCACCAGCCAGTCGATGCCGAAGGTCAGCACCGCGGGGGTCAGCAGGAGGAGGCCGACCACCGCGCCGCGCTGGAAGTCCTGCTGGCCGATCACCAGCTTGAAGACGTCGGTGGCGAGCATGTTGAAGTTGCCGCCGATCACCTTCGGGATGCCGAAGTCGGTCATCACGAGGGTGAAGGACACGAGCGCCGCCGAGATCAGCCCGTACTTCGCGCCGGGCAGCGTGATGGTGAAGAACTTGCGCCGGGTGGAGGTGCCGAGCGCCTGCGCCGCCTCGTAGAGCCGGGCGTCGGCGAGGGCCAGCGCGCTCACCAGGATCATCAGGGCATGCGGGAACACCGCGAAGCATTCGGCGATGACGATGCCCGGCGCGCCATAGATGTTCTCGAAGCCGAAGGCGGTGACCAGGCCCTTGGCGATGCCCTGGTTGCCGAACCAGTAGATCAGCGACAGGGCCGAGAGCAGCGACGGCGCGAGCAGCGGAATCAGGGCGATGGTGCGGAACACGCCCTTGCCCGGTATGCAGCTGCGCGTCATCGCGTAGGCGAAGCCGAAGGCGAGCGGCACTGTCAGCACCGTCACCAGCGCCGAGATCCAGACGCTGTTGAAGAACGACTGCAGCAGGGCTGGCGTTTTCACATAGGACGCGAAGTTGGCCAGGCCGACGAATGCGCCGTCGGCGTTCTGCAGCGACTTGGCGAGGATGGCGGCGAGCGGCAGCGCCAGGAAGGCGACCAGCGTCAGCACCAGCAGCAGCAGGGTGGCGTGGGCGACGCGGTCGGTCCAGTGGGCGCGCTGGCGCAGGGGGCGCGCGGCGGGCAGCGGGAGAACGGCCGACACGATGCAGTGCTCTCGACCGCGGCTAGAAGAAGCGCATCCGCTCGGGCAGCACTTTCAGCGGCAGCCGGCTGCCGACCTCCAGGCCCTGCTCGGCGAGGTAGTTGAGCGACAGATAGACGGTGATCGGCTCGCTGCCCATCGCCTCGGCATTGACCCGCACCAGGCAGTAGGAGCCGAGGAACTCGATCTTGTCGATCGCGCCGTCGAAGACGTTGACGTCGCCGGGGGCGATCGGCCGGGCGAGCACGTCCTCGGGACGCAGGTAGACCTTGACGTCGCGCTCGGTGTCGGTGTCGCGCTCGCAGGCGAACCGGCTGGCGCCGATGCGCAGGTCGCGCCCCGGGCGCAGGCGCCCGCTGAGGACGTTGATCTTGCCGACGAAATCGGCGACGAAGGGCGTCGCCGGGTCGCGATAGACCTCCATCGGCGTGCCCACCTGCTCGATCACGCCGTGATTCATCACGACGATCCGGTCGGCGACCGAGAGCGCCTCCTCCTGGTCGTGCGTGACCATGATGGTGGTGACGCCGAGCTTTCGCTGCAGCGAGCGGATCTCTTGGCGCAGGTGGACGCGGACGATCGCGTCGAGCGCCGACAGCGGCTCGTCGAGCAGCAGCAGGCCGGGCGAGGTGGCGAGCGCCCGCGCCAGGGCAATGCGCTGCTGCTGCCCGCCGGAGAGCTGGGCCGGGAACTTGGCGCCGCTGCCGGGCAGGCCGACCAGCTTCAGCAGCTCCTCGACCCGCGCCGCGATCGTCGCTTTCGGAACCTTGCGGTTGACCAGGCCGTAGGCGACGTTGTCGGCCACCGAGAGATTGGGAAAGAGCGCGTACGACTGGAAGACGATGCCGTAGTCGCGCTCGGCCGGCGGCAGGATGGAGATGTCGCGCCCGGCCTGGTAGATGCCGCCCGCGGTCTGCGTTTCCAGGCCGGCGACAATGCGCAGCAGGGTCGTCTTGCCGCAGCCGGAAGGGCCGAGGAAGCAGACGAACTCGCCCTGCTCGATCGTCAGGTCGATGTTTGAAAGCGCCTGGAAGGTGCCGAACGACTTTCGGATGCCTTGCAGGCGCAGGTACTCGGTCATGGCAGCGGCGACGCCCGCCAGCGCGCCCCCTCGGAGGGCAGCGGCCGCTGGGAGCGCGGGGACGTCATCAATCTATTTCTTCGGCTCGGACTTGGCGTTGTAGCGCTTGTTCCACTCGTCGAGGACGCGCTGCCGGCTGTCGGCGGCGACCTTGAAGTCCATCTTCACGAGGCGGCTCTCGTAGTCGGCAGGGACGTTGGGCAGCGGCGCGGCGACGCCGGGCTGCGCAGTGATCGCGAAGTTCTTGCCGTAGAGCACCATCGCGTCCTTGCTCGAGGCCCAGTCGGCGAGCTTCTTCGCCGCCTCCAGGTTCTTCGTGCCCTTGTGGATCGCGAACGCCTCGAGGTCCCAGCCCAGGCCTTCCTTGGGGAACACCAGGTCGATCGGCGCGCCCTTGGCCTTGTTGGCGTTGGCCCGGTATTCGAACGAGATGCCGATCACGTACTCGCCGGCGGCAGCCATGTTGCAGGGCTTGGAGCCGGAGTGGGTGTACTGGGCGATGTTCTCGTGCAGCGCGTCCATGTACTTCCAGCCGCCGCCCTTGCCGTCCTGGTCGCCCCAGAGCGTGAGCCAGGCGGTGACGTCGAAAAAGCCGGTGCCGGAGGAGGCCGGGTTCGGCATCACGATCTGGCCCTTGTAGGCCGGCTTGGTCAGGTCCTTCCAGGTCTCGGGCTTGGGAATGCCCTTCTTCTGCGCCTCGACCGTGTTGAAGCAGACGGTCGCGCCCCAGACGTCCATGCCGAACCAGGCGGGCGGGTTCTTCTTGTCGCGGTAGGACGACATGATCGCGTCGAGGTTGAGCGGCGCGTACGGAATGAGCATGCCCTGCGAATCGAGCAGGGCCAGGCTGGAGGCGGCCACGCCCATCACGACGTCGGCCTGCGGGTTGCCCTTCTCGGCCAGCAACTTGGCGGTGATGACGCCCGTGGAATCACGCACCCACTTGATCTCGATGTTCGGGTTGACCTTGTTGAAGCCGGTCTCGTAGGCCTTGATCTGGTCGGTCTCAAGCGCGGTGTAGACGGTGAGCGTGGTCTTCTGCGCGAGCGCGCCGAAGGAAGCGGCCATGAGCACGGCGCCGAGCAGCGCCTTGAATGAACCCGGTTTCATGCGAACTCCCCTGGATTGGTTGTGTGAACGAGCGATGAAGGCTCCCGCTCGCGCGTGCAAAGCGTATGCCAATTCGATGACAGTTCTTCGCCGACCCCGTCGGGCGGGCAGTCTAGGGGGCGTGCAACGAAAGCGTCAACTGTTTCTTGGAGATTGTTGACAATCGGCGATCGGACAGGTCTACTCCCCTCCATGCCCGCTGCCGTCGCCACTGTCGCGCCCGCGCCCCATCCGACCATCACGCTCCTGCAGACCAGCTCGCTCTCGAGCGTGGTGCAGAGCGAGCTCGAGCGGATGATCCTCTCCGGCGAGCTGCCGCCGGGCGAAAAGCTCACCGAAGTCGCCCTCGCCGCCCGCCTCGGCGTCTCCCGCGGGCCGCTGCGTGAAGCCTTTCGCATGCTCGAGGAAGCCGGGCTGGTGCGTACCGAAAAGAACCGGGGCGTGTTCGTGCGCAGCCTCCCGGTCGAGGAGGCGATCGACATCTTCGACCTGCGGGCGACGATGGAGGAGTTCGTCGGCCGGCGCCTGGCCGAGAGCATCACCCCGGCGGCGCTGAAGGAAGTGCGCGCCCTGGTCGAGCAGATGGAGCAGGCGGCCAAGGCCAAGGACGCGCACACCTACCACCTGCTCAACCTGCGCTTTCACGACCGCGTCGTCGAGCTGGCGGGCAACGCCAAGCTGACCGCGATCTACAGGAAGCTGATCAAGGAGCTGAGCCTGTTCCGCCGCCTCAACCTGGCCGAGGCGACCCTGATGCCGGTCTCGGCCAACGAGCATCGGCAGATCGTCAAGGCGATCGCCTCGGGCGACGCCGAGCTGGCCGGGCGTGCCATGTTCGAGCACGTCATGGAAAGCAAGGCCCGCACGCTCAAGAACCATCCCCGCGGAGCGGCCGTCGCCGAGAGCCAGGCCGAGCCCGCCGCACAGAAGACGACACGATGATCGAAGTCAACGGACGCCGGTACCGCCTGGCCCACCAACCCACCGTCGTCGTCTGCGTCGACGGCTGCGAGCCCGAGTACATCGCCCAGGCGGTGGCGCACGGCCACACGCCGTGGATGAAGGAGGTGCTCGCCGCCGGCACGGTGCTCACCGCCGACTGCGTGATCCCGAGCTTCACCAACCCGAACAACCTGTCGATCGTGACCGGCGTGCCGCCTTCGGTGCACGGCATCTGCGGCAACTACCTGTTCGACGTCGCCTCGGGCACCGAGGTGATGATGAACGACCCGAAATGGCTGCGCGCGCCGACCATCCTGGCCGGCCTCGCCAATGCCGGCCAGTCCCTGGCGGTCATCACCGCCAAGGACAAGCTGAGAAAGCTCCTCGGCCACGGCATGAAGGGCATCTGCTTCTCGGCCGAGAAGGCCGACGAGGCCACCGAGGACGAGAACGGCATCGACGAGGTGGTCGAGCGGGTCGGCATGCCGGTGCCCTCGGTCTACAGCGCCGCCCTGTCGGAGTTCGTGTTCGCGGCCGGCGTCGAGCTGATGTCGCACGAGCGCCGGCCGGACGTGATGTACCTCTCGACCACCGACTACGTGCAGCACAAGCACGCACCGGGCACCGAAGGCGCGGACGCCTTCTACCGGATGATGGACGGCTACCTCGGCAGGCTCGACGCCCTCGGCTGCGTCATCGCCCTCACCGCCGACCACGGCATGAACGCCAAGACCGGCATGGACGGCGCGCCCGACGTGCTCTACCTCCAGGACCTGCTCGACGCCTGGCTCGGCGCCGGCCGCGCCCGGGTGATCCTGCCGATCACCGATCCGTACGTCGTCCACCACGGCGCGCTCGGCTCGTTCGCCACGGTCTACCTGCCGCCGGACGTCGATGCCGCGGCGCTGGCGGCACGCCTGGCCGCGCTGCGCGGCGTCGACAGCGTGCGCTCGCGCGAAGAGGCCGCGGCCTTCTTCGAGCTGCCGGCCGACCGGATCGGCGATCTGGTGGTCGTCTCCGAGCGGTCCAAGGTGATCGGCACCTCGGTCGCACGCCACGACCTCTCCGCGCTGGAGGTGCCGCTGCGCTCGCATGGCGGCGTCTCCGAGCAGCGGGTGCCGCTGATCGTCAACCGCCGACTGAAAGACATCGACACCGAGCGGCGCTGGCGCAATTTCGACGCCTTCGACCTCGTCCTCAACCACGTCGACTGACTGACCGACCGAAGAACAACCGGGACGACTCCACCAAGTTGATCCACCTCCTCAACCTCCTCGCCGCGATCGCCCTGCTGGTCTGGGGCACGCACATCGTGCGCACCGGCATGCTCCGGGTGTTCGGGGAGAACCTGCGCCGGGTCCTGGCGCACAGCTTCGGCAACCGCTTCCGCGCCCTGATCGCCGGGCTCGGCGTCACCAGCCTGGTGCAGTCCAGCACCGCCACCTGCCTGATCGTCGCTTCCTTCGTCGGCAAGAACCTGGTCACCACCAGTGCCGCCCTGGCGGTGATGCTCGGCGCCGACGTCGGCACCAGCGTCATGGCGGTCGTCTTCTCGCTCGACCTGTCGTGGCTTTCGCCGCTCCTGATCTTCGTCGGCGTCGTGGTCTTCATCTCGCGCCAGAACAGCGGCGTCGGCGCCTTCGGCCGGGTGCTGATCGGCCTCGGGCTGATCACCCTGGCGCTGCAGCTGATCGTCGGCGCGACCCGGCCGCTGACCGAATCGCCGGAAGTGCGGGCGCTGCTCGTCGCCCTGCCCAACGAGGTCATGCTCGACGTCGTCGTCGGCGCGGCCCTGACGGTGCTCTCCTACTCGAGCCTGGCGGTCGTGCTGCTGGTCGCCACCCTCGCCACCTCCGCCGTCATCCCGGTGACGGTGGCGCTCGGCCTGGTGATCGGCGCCAACATCGGCAGCGGCATCCTCGCCATGCTCGCCACCGCCAACGCCGCCTCGCAGGTGCGGCGGCTGCCGCTCGGCAACCTGATCTTCAAGTCGCTCGGCGCGGTTCTCTTCATCATCTTCCTGCCGCAGGTGCACGTCCTCCTGCAGCAGTTGCTGCCGTCGGTGCACCAGCAAGTCGTCGGCTTCCACCTCGCCTTCAATCTCGTGCTGGCGGTGGTCTTCATCGGCTTCACCGGACTGGTCGGCCGCACCGTCGACCGCTGGCTGTCCGACCCGCATCCGGGCGCCGGGAGCCTGCGCCCGCGCCACCTCGACCCGCTGGCCCTCAACATGCCGTCGCTCGCGATCTCGTGCGCGGCGCGCGAGGCGCTGCACCAGGCCGACATCGTCGAGACCATGCTGCGCGGCATCCTGCCGGTGCTGCGCAAGAACGACCTGCATCTCTCGGAGGAACTGCGCAAGCTCGACGACACGGTCGACGAGCTCTATTCGGCGATCAAGTTCTACCTGACGCAGATCTCGGGCGAGGCGCTCTCGAAGGAGGAAAGCCGGCGCTGGACCGACATCGTCTCGTTCACGATCAACATGGAGCAGATCGGCGACATCATCGAGCGCGTCCTCCAGGACATCGAGGACAAGCTGGTCAAGAAGTCGCGCAGCTTCTCCGAGGCCGGCATGGGCGAGATCGTCCACCTGCACGAGCGTCTGCTCGCCAACCTCCGCCTGGCGATGAGCGTGTTCCTCGACGGCCACGTGCGCGACGCCAAGCGGCTGCTGGAGGAAAAGGCGCACTTCCGCGACCTCGAGCACGAGTACGCCGCCAACCACATCGCTCGCCTGCGCGACAACACCACCCAGAGCATCGAGACCAGCTCGCTGCACCTCGACCTGATCAGCGACCTGAAGCGGATCAATTCGCACATCTGCGGCGTCGCCTATCCCATCCTCGAATCGGCCGGCGCGCTGACGGCGACGCGCATCCGCCAGTCGCAATTCGCGGCGCTGTCGTCGGCCGAGGAACCCACCCGAACGAGCTGAGGCACCCCATGCTGACCCTGGAAGACATCGAGCTGCTCTTCGCCCGCCACGGCAGCGCCCAGTACAGCGGCGAGCCGGTGACCCAGCTCGAGCACGCGCTGCAGACCGCCTACCTGGCGGAGCAGAGCGAGGCGAGCGACGAGCTCGTCACCGCCTGCCTGCTGCACGACCTCGGCCACCTCCTCAACGAGCAGGGCGAAACGCCGACGCTGCGCGGCATCGACGACACCCACCAGTACTTCGCGCTGCCGTTCCTGCGCGGACTCTTCCCCGACGCGGTGCTCGAGGCGATCAAGCTGCACGTCGACGCCAAGCGCTACCTCTGCCGCGCCAACGACGGTTACTGGGCCAAGCTTTCCGACGATTCGAAGCGCAGCCTGGAGCTGCAGGGCGGCGTGTTCGCGCCGGCCGAGGCCGCCGCCTTCCTGCTCCAGCCGGGCGCGCGCGACGCGGTGATGCTGCGCCAGTGGGACGACCTCGCCAAGCAGGCCGATTGGCAGACGCCTCCCCTCGCCCACTTCATGGGCCGCGCGGCCCGCTGCACCGTCCGCGCCATGGCGTGACCTGGACCATCGTCGGCGCGGTGCTGTTCGCGGCGCTGCTCCACGCCTCGTGGAACGCGCTGATCAAGTCGGGGAAGGACAAGGCGCTCGACACCGCGCTGATCCATATCCTCGGCTGCGGCGTCGGTGTCGTCCTGGTGGCGGTGTTCGGGCTGCCGCGGCGCGAGGCCTGGCCCTGGCTCGCGGCCTCGATGACGATCCACATCGGCTACTACATCACCCTGGTCGGCGCCTATCGCCACGGCGAGCTCGGCTTTTCCTATCCGATCATGCGCGGCACGGCGCCGCTGCTGGTCGCGATGCTGAGCGGGCAGCTGATCGGCGAGCACTTGTCGCCCGCCGCCTGGATCGGTGTCGCCGGCATCAGCGGCGGCGTGCTCCTGATCGGCCTGACCCGCTCCCATGTCCACGGCGGCTCGCGCCGCCACGCCCTCGGCTACGCCCTCGCCAACGCGGCCATCATCGCCGCCTACACGATGGTCGACGGCCTCGGAGTGCGCGCCTCCGGCAACGCTCTGCAATACGTCGCCCTGCTCTTCATGCTCGATGGCCTGCCGTACTTCACGATCGTCATGTGGCAGCGCCGCGCCGCCCTCGCCGACTCGATCGCGTTCATGAAGCAGCGCTGGCCGGTCGCCCTCGTCGGCTCCAGCGCTTCCCTCGGCGCCTACGCGATCGCCCTCTGGGCCATGACCAAGGCACCGGTCGCCTCGGTGGCGGCACTGCGCGAAACCTCGGTCCTGTTCGCGACCCTGATCGGCGTGCTGATGCTGAAGGAACGTTTCCGCCTCCAGCGCCTGCTCGGCGCGGGCGCTGTCGTCATCGGAGTCATGGCTTTGCGGCTGGCCTGAGCAGCGCCAAGCCACCCAGACCACGGCCATCGGGCTCGCTCGAAGAGCCTCTCGGCGGTCGACGGATCGGGCCGGTGGGGCGCTCTGCGCAGCGAAGGATTAGGAGGAGATCCGGCGCGCAGCGCCGGATCGGGGGACATGAGCGGAGCAGAGCGCCCCGCCGGCCCGATCCGGGTCCCGCCTAGATCATGCCGCCTCAGACAGCTAGCCGCTGACGATATTGAGAATGTTCCCGTCCGGATCCTTGAACCACGCGACCCGCATGCCGTGCCCGACGTGCACGTCGCCTTCGCGCTTCACTCCCGGCATGTCGTAGTGCTCGAAGGCGACACCTTTCGACCGCAGGCTGTCGACGATGGCATCCACCTGGTCGCCGACCGCCCAGCAGACCGCCGTCGCCTTGTTGGTCCCGGCGAACTCCGAGCGGTAGACGTTGAGCACCGTGCCTCCGCTGGCATACGAGATCACCTCGTCGCCCTCCCGGCTCTGGGCTCTCAGGCCGAGGGTCTTCTCGTAGAACGCCGCGGCCTTCTTCAGATCCTTGACCGCCACCGTCGCGATCGCTCCGAAGTCGTTCAGCATGTCCTTCTCCTCAGGCGGCGGTGTCGAGCAGCGTCGCGAATCCGCCGTAGATCATCCGCTTGCCGTCGAACGGCATGTCCATGTCCTTCATCTCGGGGTCTTCCATCATCGCCTTGCTGCCCTTGTCGCGCACTTCCTTGGAAGGCCATTCGATCCACGAGAAGACGACCGTCTCGCCGTCCTTCGCATCGACCGCGCGCTTGAAGTCGGTGACCTTGCCGTCGGGCACGTCGTCGCCCCAGCACTCGACCATGCGGATCGCGCCGTAGCGCTTGCAGATCGCCGTCATCTTCCGCGACGCCTTCAGGTACGCCTCCTTGTTGCCGGCCGGGACCGGAACGACGAATCCATCGATGTAGCTCATGCTGCTTCTCCTTGGTTGAAACCCGGCAGGTTGCCCGCCACACGGAGGCTGTCAACCGCCGCATCGGCGCATCGGCACGTAGGACGATGCCTCGCGGTAAGCTCGTCGCCATGACCCTCCCCCGCCAGGCCCGCATCGTCATCGTCGGGGGCGGCATCGTTGGCTGCTCCACCGCCTACCACCTGGCCAAGCTCGGCCAAACCGACATCCTCCTGCTCGAGCAGGGCGCCCTCACCTGCGGCACCACCTGGCACGCGGCCGGGCTCGTCGGCCAGATGCGGCCGAACCGCAACATGACGCGGATGAGCAAGTACGGCATCGAGCTCTATGCCTCGCTCGAGGCCGAGACCGGCCTGGCCACCGGCTGGAAGCAGTGCGGCAGCGTCAACGTCGCCGGCACGGCGGAGCGGATGAAGGTGCTGCGCCGCCAGCTCGCGCTGGCGCAGAGCTTCGGCGTCGAGTGCGAGGAGATCAGCCCGGCGCGCGCCGGCGAGCTGTTCCCGGTGATGCGCACCGACGACCTCGCCGGCGCGATCTGGATCCCGGGCGACGGCAAGGCCAATCCCGCCGACCTGTGCATGTCGCTTGCCAAGGGCGCGCGCCTGCGCGGCGTCAAGATCCTCGAAGGCGTCGAGGTCGTCGGCGTCACCGCCACGGCGAACGGCCCGCGCCGCACGGCGACCGGCGTGCGCGTGCGCCGCGAAGGCGAGGAGCAGGACATCGCCTGCGAGATCGTCGTCAATTGCGCCGGCCAGTGGGCGCGGCAGTTCGGCGCGCTCGCCGGGGTGAGCGTGCCGCTCTGGTCGGCCGAGCACTTCTACATCGTCACCGACCGGATCGCCGGCGTGCATCCGATGCTGCCGGTGATGCGCGATCCCGACGGATTCATCTACTACAAGGAGGAGGTCGGCGGCCTGGTGATGGGCGGCTTCGAGCCCCAGGCCAAGCCGTGGAGCGTCGACCCGATCCCCGCGACCTTCCGGTTCGAGCTGCTCGGCGAGGACTGGGACCAGTTCGAGCCGCTCATGACCGCGGCAATGCATCGCACGCCCTGCCTCGAGACGGCGCAGGTCAAGATGCTCCTCAACGGCCCGGAGAGCTTCACGCCCGACGGCAACTTCATCCTCGGCGAGGCGCCCGAGCTCGGCCGCTACTACGTCGCCGCCGGCTTCAATTCGGCCGGCATCGCCAATTCCGGAGGCGCCGGGCGCCTGCTCGCCGAATGGATCGTCGCCGGCAGCCCGCAGAGCGACCTCTCGGACGTCGACATCCGCCGCTTCGGCCCGTTCATGGCCAACCGCAAGCTGCTCTCCGAGCGCACCGGCGAGACCCTGGGCCTGCACTACGCGATGCGCTGGCCGCGCCAGGAACTGGAGACCGCGCGGCCGCTGCGCACCTCGCCGCTCTACGACCTGCTCGCGGCCCGCGGCGCGGTGTTCGGCGCGAAGAACGGCTGGGAGCGGGCCAACTACTTCATCCGCGCCGATGCCGGCAAGCCGCCGGGGGCTATCCGCACCGTGCATCCGCACACCCTCGACACGCCGCACTGGCTGGCCGACGTGGTCGCCGAGCAGCGGGCCACGCGCGAGGCGGTCGCGCTCTACGACCAGACCTCGTTCGGCAAGCTGCTGCTTTCGGGCCGCGACGCCCTCGCGGTGCTCGAGCGGCTCTGTGCCAATGCCGTCGACGTCGCCCCCGGACGCATGGTCTACACCGCGCTCCTGAACGAGCGCGGCGGCTTCGAGAGCGACCTCACCATCACCCGCCTCGGCGTCGAGAGCTTCCTCCTCGTCACCGGCTCGGCGCAGCCGACGCGCGACGCCGACTGGATCGGCCGGCACATCGGCGGCAGCGAAGCGGCGACACTCGCCGACGTCAGTGCCCTGACCGCGGTGCTCTCGGTGATGGGACCAAACGCGAAGGAGCTGCTCTGCCGCGTCGGCGCGCCCGACACCGCGGCGCGGCTGGCACCCGACCGCCTCAAGTTCTCGTCCACCACCGAGATCGACGTCGGCTTCGCCCGGGTGCGCGCCGCACGCATGAGCTACGTCGGCGGGCCCGGCTTCGAGCTCTACGTGCCGACCGAGATGGCCCGCCACGTCTATCTCGCGCTGCAGGCGGCAGGCGCCAACCTCGGCCTCGCCGACGCCGGCTACTACGCGCTCGACGCCCTGCGGATCGAGGCCGGACGGCGCGCCTGGGGCGCGGAACTCGGGCCGGACGAGACGCCGTTCGAGGCGGGAACACTGTTCGCGGTCAAGCTCGACAAGCCCGGCGGCTTCATCGGCCGCGAGGCCCTGCTCGCGCGCCAGGCCGAGCCGCCGGCCAAGCGGTTGGTGTCGCTGGTGTTCGATTCGGCCGACGCCTGGGCCTGGGGCGGCGAGGCGCTGCTGCGCGACGGCAAGCCCGCCGGCGAGATCACTTCCGCCGGCTGGAGCCCGAAGCTCGGCGCCTGCGTCGCCCTCGGCTATTTGCGCGGCGCGGACGCGGCCGAGCGCCACGAGGGCACGCCGGTCGAGGTCGACGTCTGGGGCGAGCGCGTCCTTGCCACGGCCTGGGACGAGGCCGCCCGGATGCGGCGCGCGACGACGATGTGAGCGAGCCTGCGCCGTTCTCGCTGCGCTCGATCGCCGTGCCGGTGTTCGGGCCGACGCTGCTGTTCGCCATCGGCGAGGGCGCGATCCTGCCGGTGGTCGCGCTCGGCGTCCGCGATCGGGGCGGCTCGGTGGCGCTGGCAGCGCTCGTCGTCACGCTGATCGGCATCGGCTCGCTGGTGTCGAACCTGCCGGCGTCGATCCTCACCACGCGCTACGGCGAGCGCTGGGCGATCGTCGGCGCCGGCATCTGGTGCGCCCTGGCGATGGCGATCTGCATGGTGGTACCGCACCTGGCCGCCTTCACGGTGGGCGTGTTCATGATCGGCATGGCCGCCGCGGTGTTCAGCCTGGCGCGACAGAGCTACCTCACCGAGGCCGTGCCCTTCCACTACCGGGCGCGCGCCCTCTCGACCCTCGGCGGCGTGATGCGGATCGGCCTCTTCATCGGTCCTTTCCTCGGCGCCGCGGTGATTCCGTTCATCGGCCTGGCGGGCGCGTACGGCGTCGGCGTGGTGTCGCTCGTGCTGTCCTCGCTGCTCGCGGCCCGGATGCCCGACCTGCCGGGCGAGCAGCGGGCCGCGGTGCTTGCCGCGGTCGCCGCGGCGGCGGCGGGTGAGCCTGCACGGGGGCCGACGATCCGCGCCGTCTCGGTCAGCCACGCACGCATCTTCCTCACCGTCGGCATCGGTACCTTGCTCGTCAGCGCGGTCCGCGCCTCGCGCCAAGCGGTGGTGCCGCTCTGGGCCGACCATCTCGGCCTCGACGCGGCCACCACCTCGCTGATCTACGGCCTGGCCGGCGGCATCGACATGCTGGTGTTCTATCCTGCCGGCAAGGTGATGGACCGCAAGGGCCGCACCTGGGTGGCGGTGCCCTCGATGCTCATCATGGCCGCCGGCCTGCTCTATATGCCGCTGGCGCACAGCGCCGCGACCCTGCTGATCGCCGCGCTGATCCTCGGCTTCGGCAACGGCATCGGCTCGGGAATGATCATGACGCTCGGCGCCGACTACTCGCCCACCGCCGGCCGGGCGCATTTCCTCGGCGTCTGGCGGCTGATGTCGGACCTCGGCTCGACCAGCGGACCCGCCTTGATCTCCGGCGCAACCGCGCTCATCTCGCTGGCCGCAGGCATCTTCTGCACCGGCCTGGTCGCGCTGGCGGCAGGGGCGGTGCTCTGGTACTGGATCCCGCGGACGGCGAAGCATCCCGCCGCCTGAGGAGACCGGCCCGACCGGCCGATGCCGGCCCGCCGCTCAGTCCCGTGTCACTTGCGCGGCTGCGTCGACCGCCAGGCCTCGTAGCGCGCCTTGGTCGCCTCGTTGGAAGGATAGAGCCCGGGCAGCGGCACCCCCGCTTCGACCTCGCGCATGATCCAGCCCTCGAGACGCTCCTGCTCGAGCGCGCTCTCCAGCACCTCGTCGAGCAGCGCCGCCGGAACCACCACCGCGCCGTCGCCGTCGGCGACGATCACGTCGTTCGGCATCACGGCGACGCCGCCGCAGCCGATCGGCTCCTGCCAGCCGACGAAGGTGAGCCCGGTCACCGAGGCCGGCGCCGCGGTACCCTGGCACCACACCGGCAGCCCTGTGCCGAGCACGCCCGCCAGGTCGCGGACGACGCCGTCGCTGACGAGGGCTGCAACCTTGCGCTTGCTCATGCGGGCGCAGAGGATGTCGCCGAAGATGCCGGCATCGGTGACGCCCATGGCATCGACGACGGCGATCGCGCCGGCCGGCATCGCCTCGATGGCGGCGCGGGTCGAGATCGGCGAGGCCCACGAAGCCGGCGTCGCCAGGTCCTCGCGCGCCGGCACGAAGCGCAAGGTGAAGGCCCGTCCGGCACGGCGCCGCGCGACGGCGGCCTCGCCCACCGGCCGGGCGCCGCGGATCCAGACGTTGCGCAGGCCCTTCTTCAGGAGCACGGTGGTGAGGGTCGCGGTCGTCACCGATTCGAGCGCGACGACGGTCTCTGCAGCCAGGGGAAGCGGATCGATGGCATTCATGCGGTCGGGCGTGAGGGGCGGCGGGAGCGCGATTGTGCCCGCGACCGGGCCGCTGTCCGGGGTTCGCCCCGGGTTAGCCGCATCGGTCGCCGACCCCCTTCGCACTAGCATGCGCCGACAACGACTCGAGAACTTCGCCCGCGACAAACTGCTCGTCGAGCAGCTCGGACGGGCAGCCCAATTATCATGAACATCCTCAGCCGCTTCTTCGTCACCGCTGTCCTGGCGCTGCTCGCGCCGTGGGCCGCGGCGCAGGACTATCCGTCGCGACCGGTGCGCGTCATCGTCCCCTTCGCCGCCGGCGGCCCGGCCGACGTCTATGCACGGTTCCTGGCGACGAAGCTCCAGGAAAGCCTGGGCCAGCCCTTCGTCATCGACAACCGGCCGGGGGCGGGCTCGATCATCGGCACCGACGCCGTCGCCAAGAGTCCGGCCGACGGCTACACGCTGCTGCTGATGTCGAACACGCACACCGTGAACGAGTCGCTGATCCCGACCAAGCCGTTCCAGCTCCTGCGCGACTTCGCGCCGATCGCGCCGATCAACGCCTCGGACCTGGTGCTGGTGACGCGCGCCAACCTGCCGGTGAACAACCTCGGCGAGCTGCTGAAGCTGGCGAAGGCAAAGCCCGGCAGCCTCTCGTACGCCTCGTCCGGCCCGGGCACGCCGTACCACATGGCCGGCGAGCTGTTCAAGGCGATGGCCGGCGTGGCCATCGTCCACATCCCCTACCGCGGCAGCTCGGGGGCGCGCACCGACGTGCTCGGCGGCCAGGTCGACATGATGTTCGACGCGGTGACGACGATGACCGAGCACATCAAGGCCGGCAAGGTCAAGGCGATGGGCACCACCGGCACCGCGCGGTCCTCGGTGATGCCCGACCTGCCGACCATCGCTGAGGCCGGGGTGCCGAAATACGAGGCGACCATCTGGCTCGGACTGATGGCGCCGAAGGCCACGCCGCCGGCGATCGTGGAGCGCCTCAATGCCGAGGTCTCGCGCATCGTCGGCGCCCCGGAGACGGCCAGGGCCTGGAACGCGCAGGGCGCGGCGCCGATGGTGATGAGCGTCGCCGAGTTCACCCGCTACGTCCAGGCCGACATCGCCAAGTGGGCAAACATCGTCAAGATCTCTGGGGCGAAGCCGGAGCAATGAGCGTGACTGGCGAGGCGATGGCACCGCGCACCCTGAAGCTGCTCTGTGCCGGCGCCGTGAAGGGCCTGGTGGAAGCGCTGCGCGAGCGCTTCCGCATCACGAGCGGCGCCACTATCGAAGGCCGCTTCGGCGCCGTCGGCGCGATGCGCGAGGCGCTGCTCGGTGGCGCGCCCTGCGACGTGATGATCGTCACCGAGACGATGCTCGCCGAGCTGCGCGATCACGGCGCCGTCGCGGCCCGGCCGTTGGCGCCGATCGGCGAGGTCCGCACCGGCGTCGCGGCGCGCCACGGCGAGGCCGTGCCTCGGATCGATTCCGTCGACGCATTGAAGACGGCACTGCTCGCCGCGCCGATGCTTTACCTGCCGGACACGCTGCATTCGACTGCCGGCAAGCACGTCGCCGCCGTGCTGGCGCGGCTCGGCATCGCCGCCGAGACCGCAGCGCGGCTCTCGGTGCATCCCAACGGCGCGACGGCGATGCGCGCCCTGGCCGAGAGCGGCGCGCCGGGCGCGCTCGGCGCCACGCAGGTGACGGAGATCCTGTACACCCCGGGACTGACATTGGCCGGGCCGCTGCCCGAGCCGTTCGAACTCGCGACCGTCTACGCCGCCGGCATCGCCCGTGACGCCAGCGAACCGGCGCTGGCCGCGGCCTTCATCGAGCTGCTCTCGGGTGAGGGCGCGGTGGCCGAGCGCCACGCCGGTGGCTTCGAGCCGGTGGGGCGCTAGCGCCGGTCGCTGGGTCGGATCGGGCCGGCGGTGGGCTCTGCTCCGCTCATGGCCCGCGGAAACCGTTCGGCGGACGCCGTGCCCCTAGACCGAGTCAGGATCGATCACCGGCCCCGGAAACGGCGGAATCGACCGCTTCTCCCCCGGCTTCATACCCGCCAGGTGCGCCTTCATCGCCGGATAGCGGTCGTCCTTCGGCGGCACGATCAGAAGCGCCTCGCCGACGGTGCCATCGGCAAGCTCGGTGCGAAGGTGCAGGCGCAAGGTCCCGTCCTTGTCCATCTCGGCCATGCCGACGTCGGGCGGCGTGTCGTCTTGGAGATCGAGGGGCGGTGCGTCGATCGGCTTCGGGGCTTTCGGGTCGCTCATGTCGGCTCTTTCGATGTGCGTCGCGGGACGGAGCTCAGATGCCCCAGGGATTCCTGCTCCAGAACTCCTCGAGCTTCGGCCAGCGGCTCTTGCCAGCGAAGTGCATCGCGAAGCTCTCGGCGAAGGTCTCGGAGGTCGCGCCTGCGTCGTTCGCGCCCTTTTCGGCCTTGGTCAGGAAGTAGTCGTCGGTGCCCGGGATCATGCCGCCGGGATTGCCGGTAGCGATGTCGGCGCTGCGCGCGGCGAGGAAGGCGGCGTTGCCCTTCTTGCCGCCGCCGTCGGCCGCGTCGAACGCGTGGCCGGCCTCGTGGCCGAACAGGTCGGTGGCCCCGTGCGGCAACGGCCCCTTGTCCTTCGGCGGTACCTCGCGCTTGCCGCCGTCGTCCATGGTGCCGACGATCAGCTTTTTCTCGCCACCCATGTAAACGCCGGGCACCTCGTCCCAGGTGGCGGTCTCCGGCCAGCCGCGCGGCTTGACACCGGCGAGGTCGGGCGCGGCGTCGGTGATTGGACCGCGGCAGCACTGGGTCGTGATGCCGTCCTTGGTAAGGGTGTCGATCGCCTTCCTCGAGATGATCTTCATCGCCTGCGCCACCGCCTTGGCGTCGTCGGCCGAGGAGGTGCCGCCGGCACGGATGTTCCTGCCGATGGCGCGCGCGTGATCGGCCGGCAGGCCGCTGTCCTCGAGCGACTTCTTCACCCGCGACGACATGATGGCGTCCTGCTCCGCCAGGCCCTCGTCGGCGTAGCCATTGGCGTCCTTGGCCATCTTCACGGCGTCGTCGTCGCTGCAGTTCTCTTCCACCAGGAGCTTGAGCGCGAAGCGCGCGGTCTGCTCGATCTTGCCCTTGGGCACGCCGCCGTCGGTGAGCTTCTTGGTCAGCGCCGGCAGCTTCTTCTCGTTCGCGGCGAGCTTGCCGGCGAGCCCCAGCGCCTCGTCGCACTGGACGGTGATCGACTTCAATGCGGTCAATGCCTTCAGGCTGCCGCCGTCGGCCCGCTTCGAGAGCTTGTCGGCAGCCTTGAGCTGGTCCTCGATCGTCTTGATCTCGGCCGTGAGCTTGCCCGCCTGGGGATGGGCCTTCACCAGGACAAGCTTCGCGTTGACCTTGGCCCGCGCCGGCGCGTAATCGGCGTAGGCGGCATTGGCGTCGCGCACCGCCACCGCCTTGACGACGATCGTGTTGAGCTGGGCCAGCGCCGCCTTGTAGCCGCGGATCGGGCCGAGCGCGTCGGCGGCCGAGAGCAGCGCCTCGAGGTCCTTGATGTCCTGCGTACCCGAGGCGTCGAGCAGGCCGCCCGACTTCATCCGCTCGAGCATCGCCTCGACCTTCTTGCGCTGGTCGACGAAGGGCTTGTAGTCGGTCTTGTAGCCCTCGACCGCGGCGTCGAGGTTCTGGCAGGCGTAGAAGACGGCGCCGAGCGGCTTGATGATCGCGTCCCACTCGCCGTTGTCGAGCTTGGCGTTGACCTCGACCATCCCCGCCTGGATCCGCTTCAGCTGCGGCTCGAACACCTCTTTCCAGCCGCCGGTGAGGGCGTTGACCTTGGCGGTGATCGCCGCCAGCGGCTTGACGCAGCGCTCGTCGACGTCGCGCTTGGTGGAGACGGCGTCCTTCAGCATCCCCTCGACCTTGAGCCTGAAGTTGCTCGCCGGCGAGTCGAGCTGCTCGACCCGCTTGGCCGATTCGACCGGCGCCAGCACGTCGGCCTCGCGGCGCGATTGCTGCAGCGTTTGCAGCTCGGCCTCGAGCTTCGCCTTGATGGCGGGGATCGGCTGGGCATCGACCGCGAGCTTGGCCTTGTCGAGCTCGGCGTCGACACGCTTGGCGAATGCCTCGAAGCGCTTGAACGCCGCAGCATCGGCCCGCTCGGCGTCGCCCTGCTTCTCCTTGGCCGGCGAGTCGCCGTCGCTTCCCAAACCTCCCGCGGGCCCTTTCAGGCCCAGCACCTCGAGCAACGGCATCCTTACCTCCGTAGTCATGGCTGCGCGGGCCAGTCCGGCGCCCCGCAGGCCGCGAGGATAGCGCTCAGTCACCTTCGCAGCCCTAGTCGGCAGCGCCGTCGACCTTGCAGATGAAATCCTCGAACTTGCCGGCACGCGACTCCGGCAGGCGCTCGCGGGACTGCTCCACGCGGATCCGGCCGACGTAGCCACCGAGCGCCTGGCGCAGCGTCGCCGCGAGCGCGTCCGCCTGGGCGGGGCTCAGCATCTCGGCCGACACGAGCTTGAACTCGATGTCGTCGAGTGCATGCTGGATCACCTGGTACTGCTGGATGGGCGCGATCTCGTCGAAGGTCTCGAAGCCGGCGCGCGGCAGGAAGCGCGAGCCGTCGGCCTTCATCAGCAGGTTGCGCCTGCGGCCGAGCACGCGGCGCAATGTCGGCAAGGTCCGGCCGCAGCTGCAGGCGCCGCCGACTTCGGCGTAATCGCCGATCTCGTAGCGGAACAGCGGCGCGGCGAAGTTGTGCAGGTCGGTCACCACGACCCG
>Ga0068858_100000728_pt1 | contig 34411 bp, 31 predicted proteins | sample KBSSwiS12_FD_66589 | JGI IMG/M metagenome (GOLD analysis project Ga0068858, IMG submission 66589) | Switchgrass rhizosphere microbial communities from Kellogg Biological Station, Michigan, USA - KBS Switchgrass S1-2 | ecosystem: Host-associated > Plants > Roots > Rhizosphere > Soil ... | reverse complement strand
GGGCAGGCAGCGTGTTCGGAGTGTTCAAGGTGCAGAATAACCTGGTTGTGGCTAAGTCATAACTGAGGTTGGGGTCGGAGGAAGGCGCGGCGCAAGCCGCGCCTTATTTTTCTATAGTCGGTTGATCAGTGAAGCTACGTAGCCTGCGCCGAATCCGTTATCGATATTCACCACGCTGACGTTCGACGCGCAGGAGTTCATCATTCCCAGTAACGCAGCCAGTCCTTTAAATGCCGCACCGTAGCCTACGCTTGTAGGAACCGCGATGACCGGAACTCCGACCAGTCCACCTACAACGCTTGGCAATGCACCTTCCATTCCTGCACAGACGATTAGTACCCGCGCCCGCGTAAGGGCTTCGCGATTCGCCAGTAGTCGATGAATTCCCGCAACGCCCACATCGTAGAAATGCTCGACATCGTTTCCCATGACTTCTGCGGTAGTGACTGCCTCTTCTGCGACTGGGATATCGCTTGTCCCTGCGGACACTACAGCGATGGTTCCTTTTCCATATTTCTCATTGTCCTTTTGCAAAACGATCGCGCGGGCGAGTTCTCGATATTCAGCCTTGGCTACTTTTTTCCTTACTGCTTTGAATTGTTCCGGAGTCGCTCGGGTGGCGAGGACGTTGCCTCCGTGCTTGGCAAGGCGAGAAAAAATCTGGCCGACCTGCGCGGCAGTTTTGCGTTCTCCGAAAACTACTTCCGGCATCCCTGCGCGCAGCGCGCGGTGGTGGTCCACTTTGGCAAAACCGAGGTCTTCAAATGGCATGTGCCGCAGGCGGTTTACCGCTTCGTCGGGAGACAATGCTCCAGTTTTTACTTGCTGGAATAGTTGACGAATTGATTCGGCATTCACAGGGTGATCACCACTTAGGCGAGTCCTAGATTAGCATTTGAGGCGAGCAGGATTTGCAGTCCCTCTCTGTGGTACTGTGCCTGCGTGACTAAACTGTCCTCATTTGCAATTATCCGCAAAAATCTGTGGCTTGTTCTGGTACTTGCGCTGTTCACCAGGTTTGCAGCAGCTCAGGAAACTGTTCATGTCCAGGTCGACGCCGGCAACACCCAGGGACCGTTCCAACCTGTCTGGGCGTATTTCGGGGCCGACGAGCCGAACTATTCCTATGCCCCTCAAGGAAAAGAGTTGGTCGGTGAACTGTCGGCGCTTAGCCCGGTACCGGTACAGATACGAGTTCATAATCTGCTGACCACTGGCGATGGCACGGCGTCGCTCAAATGGGGATCCACCAACGCTTATACCGAAGATGCCTCCGGCAAGCCAGTTTATGACTGGAAAATTGTGGATCGCATTTTTGACACCTATCTCGAAACCGGCGCTAAGCCTTTTGTTGAGATCGGATTTATGCCGCAGGCGCTGTCGGCGCATCCAGAGCCTTATCGGCACGATTTCCCCAAGGGCGAGATCTTTACCGGCTGGGCTTATCCACCGAACGACTACAAGAAGTGGGCGGAGCTGGTCTACCAGTGGGTCTTGCACTGTGTTGAGAAGTACGGCAAAGCTCAGGTGGAAACCTGGAATTGGGAGTTGTGGAATGAGCCTGATATTCCCTACTGGAAAGGAACTCCGGAGGAATACAACAAACTCTACGACTACACCGTAGATGCTGTTCGCCGCGCATTGCCCAATGCCAAAGTGGGTGGCCCAGCCACGACGGGGCCCGCCCGCAAAGCGGCAGGAGAGTATCTGCATCAGTTTCTTGAGCATTGTGCGAACGGCAAAAACTTTGTCACGGGAAAAACTGGAACACCACTTGACTTCATTACTTTCCACGCCAAGGGTCAACCTAAAGTAGTGGATGGACATGTTCAAATGGGTTTGCTCAATAATCTCCGTGATGTGGACCAAGGTCTCGCAATCGTGGCGTCATTCCCGAAGTTTGCATCTTTGCCCATCGTGCTAAGCGAATCTGACCCTGAGGGCTGTGCCGCCTGCTCGGTGACCACCCACCCGCAAAATGCCTATCGCAATGGCACGATGTATCCTTCTTACACCGCGGCCGCGGTCCGCAACATTCTTGATTTAAACCAGAAGCATAAAACTAACTTACAGGGCATCCTGACTTGGGCCTTTGAGTTTGAAGATCAGCCCTACTTTGCCGGCTTTCGCGATCTGGCCACTAACGGCGTGGACAAGCCAGTGCTGAATCTTTTCCGCGTGCTGGGAATGATGGGAAACCAGAGGGTTGCCGCGGTCAGCAGCGGAGCACTGGACGTTGCAAAAATACTCGACAATGGCGTACGCGATAAGGCGGACGTCGATGCAATTGCGACTCGGACGCCGCATCGGGTAACCGTGTTGCTATGGAACTATCACGATGATGACGTGAGTGCGCCTGATGCTCCGATCATGGTGGATATTTCCGGATTGCCCGAGCAGTCGCAGAAGATCATGATGCGTCACTACCGCATCGACCGCGACCACAGCAATGCCTATACGGTCTGGAAAGACATTGGATCGCCGCAGAATCCCACGCCTGAACAATATGCCAAGCTGAAGGCTGCGGGGCAGTTGCAGTTGTTGGGATCTCCGCAGTTTGTTGAGAGTAAGTTGGGGACGATGACGCTGGAATTTACATTGCCGAGGCAGGGGGTGTCGCTGGTGGAACTCAGTTGGTGATGAGGTGTATCTTGTGGCAAGTTGCAAGCCGGGTTTAGGCCTAAGTGCTAACGAATCAATGAAGGCTATTCGCACAAGCTTCTTGCCAGTGTTGGTATTTTGCATAGCAATTGCCCGATGGTCATCGGCTCAATCACAACTAGACGCTGAAGCAATCACCAAAGTTTCAATGTGTGACTTATATACAGATTCTGCAAAATATCAAGGCAAGATGGTGGCTGTACATGCAAGTCTAGCTGGCAGTGATTTTTGGATTGATGATTTCAGCCAACAGCCTTGTGCTTATTGGACGAATGTGGTTGTGGTTTATCCTGAGCAGGTAAAACCCAACCCAGATTTTTCCCTCATACAAGACGATTCTTTCAACACATTTTTCGACTCTACCCGTAAGGGCAAAAATGTCAGTGCGACGTTTTATGGGCGATTTAACGCGGTTTTTACTTGGCATGATAAGAAACCAATATTCGTGGCCCGGTCCCAAGAACATGCTTTCGGCCGGAAGCATAGGTAGGGAGCAAGGATTGTGTTGCAACGCATCTCCGATGTGACTGCACACCCGATGTATCGTGAGTAAGGAGCTAAATGGAAATTAAAAAAGTGGGGATTCTTGGTTGTGGATTGATGGGCTCGGGCATTACTCAAGTGGCTGCTACGGCGGGTTTTGCTGTGACGGTTCTCGAAGTAGAACAGAAGTTTCTCGACAAGGGCTTTGCCGGAATTGAGAAATCCTTGGCAAAACTCGCCGAGAAGGGGACCATCAAGGAAACTCCTCAGGCCATCCGCGCACGCCTCAATGGCACAACCAACATGCAGGATTTGTCTGACTGCGACATCGTCATTGAAGCCGTGATCGAAAATGTCGGCGAAAAGAAAAAGATGTATTCAGCGCTCGACGACATGGTTAAGAAAAATGCCATTTTTGCCTCGAACACTTCGTCTATTTCCATTACGGAGTTGATGACAGCCACCAAGCGGCCAGAGCGTTTCGTCGGCCTGCACTTCTTCAATCCAGTTCCATTGATGAAGCTGGTGGAGGTCGCGCGCACAATCGCCACAGCGAATGACGTATTCGATTCCGCCTATGAATTTGCCAAAAAGCTGGGAAAGGTTCCCGTGCGGACCAGTGACAAAACTGGATTTATCGTGAACCGGCTGCTGGTGCCTTATTTGCTGGATGCGATCCGCGCTTATGAAGAGGGAGTCGGTTCCATCGAAGACATCGATACAGCGATGAAGCTGGGCTGTGGCTATCCCATGGGGCCGTTTACACTGCTTGATTTCGTTGGTCTGGACACGACCTACTACATCACCCACGTGATGTTCGAGGAGTTCAAGGAGCGGCGGTTCGCGGCGCCTCCATTATTGAAACGGATGGTGATGGCCGGGTGGTACGGGCGGAAATCAGGCAAGGGGTTTTACGATTATTCTGACCCAAGTAATCCAAAACCGAGCAAGCTCTAAATTGTCTCGAAGCTAGCAGTTCTCTGTGACTCTGTGCGTCTGTGGTAATAATGCTTTTGAACTACGGTAGCAGGACTTGATCTATGACCTTTGAAAATATCCTTCTCGAAAAGAAAAACTCCATCGCTTACGTCACTGTCAACCGTCCCAAAGTTCTTAACGCGCTCAATATGGCCACCATGGAAGAGCTGCGCGCAGCGTTTACCGACATCAAGAATGACGCAACCATACGTGTCGCCATGTTGACAGGTTCCGGGGAGAAGGCCTTCATTGCAGGTGCAGACATCGGTGAACTGTCGAAGCAAGATCCTGTTGGAGCCAAACAGTACACGCATCGCGGACAGTCCGTTCTGGATCTGATCGAGAACCTGGGTAAACCGGTCATTGCCTGCATTAACGGGTTTGCGCTTGGCGGCGGATGCGAAATTGCGATGGCTTGCACCATGCGTCTTGCCAGCGAAAACGCAAAATTCGGCCAGCCTGAGGTGAAACTTGGGATCATCCCCGGTTATGGAGGAACGCAGCGGCTTCCGCGACTTGTGGGTAAGGGAATCGCCATGCAGCTGGTTTTAGCTGGAGAGATGATTACAGCGCAGGAAGCTCACCGCATCGGTTTGGTGAATGAAGTCACTGCGCCCGCTGATTTGATTCCGCGCGCTGAGGCCATCGCGCAAAATATCATCGCCAACGCCCCGCTGGCGGTGCAGTATTCGATCGAAGCTATCAACCAAGGCCTGGAAATGACGCAGGCTCAGGGGCTTTATCTGGAGGCTACTCTATTTGGACTGGCTTGCGCGACTGAGGACAAAAAAGAAGGGACCAGTGCGTTCCTGGAGAAGCGGCCTGCGCAGTTTAAGGGCCGATAACTTTGCTCACATAATGGTCCTTCACACGTCTTTAGCTTGAAGAGTCTTGTTTTCTCGTAGTAGGTTGGACGGCACCGCTCCTATCGATCTCCTTACGAGGCAATCGCATGAAGATTTTTGGTTACGTTTTGATGTGCTGCGCTTTCGCGGCAACTGCACTGGCAGCCCCGGCGGCCAGCTTCAATATTCCGCTTGAATATTTTAAGCTGCCCAACGGCTTGAAGGTTGTGCTTTCTCCTGACCACTCGACGCCTACGATTGCGTTGAGTGTTTACTACAACATCGGTTTCCGCATTGAGCCCCGCGATCGCACCGGTTTTGCTCATCTGTTTGAGCACATGATGTTTCAGGGCTCGCAGAACCTGGGCAAGATGGAGTTCATTCGCCTCGTGCAACAGAACGGCGGGGTGCTCAACGGTTCGACGCGATTCGACTTTACCAACTACTTCGAGGTTGTGCCGGCGAACAAACTAGAAACCGTTCTCTGGGCCGAAGCGGACCGCATGAGGGGCCTTGCAATTAACGAGGACAATCTTAGGAATCAGCAGGGGGTCGTTGGCAATGAAGTGAAGGTCAACGTGATTAACCGTCCGTACGGCGGTTTCCCCTGGCTCGACATGCCGCAGTATGCCAACACCAACTGGTACAACGCGCATAACTTTTATGGGGATCTCAAAGACATCGAAGCGGCGACGTTGCCGGAGGTGAATCAGTTTTTCAAAACCTACTACGCACCGAACAATGCTGCACTCGCAGTCGTGGGAGATTTTGATCCGGTTGAGGCAAAGAAGTTCATCGAAAAATATTTCTCTTCGCTGCCCTCCTCGCCGGCGGTCGCGCAGCCCGATTTGACTGAGCCGCGGCAGGAGAAGGAAAAACGTGCCAGCAAAATAGATCCGCTGGCGAAGCGTCCCGCGCTGGCAGTGGCTTATCACATGCCCGACCGCAACACGCCTGAATATTACGCGATGGGCTTAATCGACCAATTGCTGGTGCAGGGCGACGACAGCTTGCTTTATCAGGAACTGGTAAAGCGCCGGGCTTTCACTGGCGAAGTGACCGGCGGAATCAATCTGCTGGGCAATATGTTCAACTACAAAGGCCCGATGCTGTGGACGGTTTCGCTGATCCATGACAGCGCCTCCACGCCTGATGACATCGTCGGTGCGATGGAGTCGGTCATCGTCCCGTTGCGCACCAAGCCGGTAGACCAGGCGTTGTTGGACCGTGCTCTGGTGAAATTCCGCTCCAGTCTCTATGACGATCTCGGTGCACTCAACGGTTTCGGCCGTGCGGACATGCTGGCCAGCTTTGCTCTGTTTGATGACAATCCATCACGGATTAACGACATCGAAGCACAGTTACGCAAGGTGACTCCGACGCTGGTTCAGAAAACTGCGGCTGAATACCTGCGGCCAGAAAATCGAACTGTACTGGTCGTCGAAACTAAACCAGCCGGAACTGAGACCAAACCTGGCAATTAATTTTGGAGAGCGAGGAGACGAAAATGAAAAATCTTAAAAAGACTCTTATCGCCGTCGCTTTCCTGACGATGGCTTGTGGCTTGTCATTCGCGCAGTCCGCAGAAAAGCAGACGCCCCCTGCGGGCAGTGCCCCCAAACCGTTCAAACTTCCCAAAGTGGAGAAGTTTTCGCTGCCCAATGGATTGCAAGTCACCCTAGTGCCCTTCGGTTCGATTCCCAAAGTGATGATTGATGTCACCGTGCGTGCGGGCAACTTGAATGAATCGGCATCCCAGGTTTGGCTGGCTGATTTCACAGGCGAACTGATGAAGGAGGGTACGAGTTCGCGCACCTCCGAGCAAGTTGCGCAGCAAGCGGCGGGCATGGGCGGCGCAGTCAGCGTTGCCGCTGGGCCGGATGTTACGCAGATTTCCGGAGACGTGCTGTCCGAATTTGCGCCCCAGATGGCACAGTTGCTGGCTGATGTCGTGCAACATCCGTTGTTGCCTGAATCGGCAGTGACACGGCTCAAACAGGATTTTCATCGCCAGTTGAGCGTGCAGAAATCTCAGCCGCAAACCTTGGCTCGCGAGCGTTTTTATCAGGCTCTTTATCCTGATCATCCCTACGGACGAATTTTGTCTTCCGATTCCATCATCAACTCGTTCACTGCCGAGACAGCCAAGAAGTTTTATGACGATAACTTCGGGGCAGCACGCACGCACATTTATGTGGCCGGGAAGTTTGATCCTGCTGCGGTGAAGGCTGCGATTACGCAGGCGTTCTCGTCATGGAAACATGGTTCTGAACCATTGATTCAGGTTCCGACTACGGCTGCGAAACGCGAGCTTGATGTTGTCGACCGTCCCGGCGCCGCGCAATCCACCGTGTATGTTGGTCTGCCGACAATTGATCCCAGCAATTCAGATTTCATTCAGTTGCAGGTGATGAATACGCTTTTGGGCGGGTCATTCGGTTCGCGCATTACTGCAAATATTCGCGAACAGAAGGGGTACACCTACTCTCCCAGCAGTCAGATTTCGGTCCGCTATCGCGATGCCTTCTGGGCAGAAGTGGCTGATGTAACCACTGCCGTCACCGGGCCTTCGCTCAAGGAAATTCTTTATGAGATCGATCGTCTACAAAAAACGGCGCCTTCGGATACGGAGTTAACCGGAGTCAAGAATTATCTCGGCGGCCTTTTCGTGATCCAGAACTCCAGCCGCGCGGGTTTGATTGGCCGTTTGCAATTCTCAGACCTGCATAAGCTGGGCGACGATTATCTGGAAACCTACGTCCAAAAAGTTTTCTCCGTTACGCCGGAACAGGTGCAGCAGATGGCCTCGAAATATATTCTTTCCGACAAGTTGACCATCGTTCTGGTGGGTGATAAAGCAAAGATTGCCGACCAGATTGCCCCTTACCAAAACAGTAATGCCGGCGGAAACTAAGTCTCAACCAACAATAAAAAAGGGGAGCGTGGGGGCTCCCCTGTTGATGCAGGACGAAGGCGGATACTTACTTCGCCCTGCTTGCAACATCGGCCTGGCTGGTAGGTTGGCCAAGTTCCAATGCAAACTTTTTGCCGCGGATCTGGATCTGCGAAAGTGTGTGCGTGCCATCAGGGCTGTCCTTGGTTACCACAGCTTTGTTGGCCGAAGCTCTGGACAGATCCACCAGACGAGCTGGAGCTTTCACGACGATCTCTTTGTCCTTGGCAAGGCTCAGATCAACGTTCTGTCCCTGACCTTCCCAGGTCACGGTGTAATTGCCAGCTGGTAGTGTCTTGCCGGCGACGACTACATCTTTCCTTATCTCCATCGATGTCTTGTTGGCTGCTGCGAATGCGGAGGTTGCGCACAGCACGGCCATCGCTAAAAGTGCAGAAATCTTCGAAGCCTTCATACCTTCTCCTTTCCAAGCGTCGGGACGGATTAGGCGGCTGTTCGAGCCCTCGTGCTAACAGCCTTGCGAAGGCACACAATTTATTCTGGGGTTGCGAAGAACACACCAAGGCTCTTCGTAGAATTGTCCTCACCTGGGCCGCCAAACCGAGAGCGAGAACAGCTCTGGACCCCCACAGTATTTGTCACCACAAAAGGGCTAGTTACTTTGTCTGCTGGTGTAACGTAATTCGTAAGCAAAAAGTTCCCAAATGCTTTTTGATTCCGTCATCCCAGGTTAAAAAGAGCACCCGGATTGCCAAAGCTAAATCGCAGATTTCACACGGATAACCCGTTTTCCTCCGGAGAACTTGTCCGCATTCGAACAATAGTGTCCGCCATCGAACGAATGCGGTTGCTTTAGTAGCGGGGAGTTCGTTAGCGAAAGGCAGATGCTAGAATCGCGACAATGCCAAATCCAAAAGCTCGCGCCCAACAAATCAAGTTGTTATTGTTCGATGTTGACGGTGTTCTGACCGACGGAAAGCTTTTTATTTTCCCAGCCCCCGCAGGTGCACAACAGACCGTGCTCGATCGTACCGCCTCTCATGGCGGCCAAGGCGGATTCGGACTTCACAGCACCAGCATGGTCGAGGCCAAGGGATTTCATGCCCACGATGGCACCGCGATTTCTCTGGCGCGGCTCGCCGGAATCAAAACCGGATTGATTACCAAACGTATCTCAGAAACTGTGGCTCTCCGCGCGCGCGACCTGAAGTTGGAACACGTACATCAGGGGATTCAAGACAAGCTGGGCGTCTTCAAGGAAATCTTGCAGAAAGAAGGATTGAAGGCCAGCCAAGCTGCTTTTGTTGGAGACGACGTGATTGATCTCCCGGTGATGTGGAACTGCGGATTTGCAATTGCGGTGGCGAATGCCCGAGCAGAAGTGAAAAAGGATGCTCACTACATCACTCCACATGCCGGTGGAGACGGCGCATTGCGCGATGCGGTGGAATATATTTTGCGTGCACAGGGAAGACTGCAGAAGATAATCACAAGCTACATCGGCGAAAGAAGTCCAACAGTGCAGTAGATAAACTCGTGTGGAGGCGGGACTTATCCCGCGTGTAACGGGCCGCTTTTTGGCTCGCTGCGCTCCTAAGGGGGGCTTGCCCGGTTTCTACACAGGTAGGTGAACTACAGCAAGTTAAGTTTTAATCCGGCACGACCGGCGGTTTGTTGGTCATCAGATCGGTAAACCGCGGGTCCTTTCTCAGCTCAGCGAATTCTGCGTCTTTATAAACCTTATTGATATCCTTGTACTGCTCTTCCATTGCTTTGCGCAGATGCTGCAGCGAAAGATCCAGCAGTCCCAGCTTGGCGTAGGCCTTGGCCACAATGTAGTCATAAAAAGCGCGTTCCTCCTGCGGCGTGACCTGCCCGGCAATCCCTACACGCGAGCTGTGACTTAAAACCTCCGGATCAAGTTGCAAGGCGCGGATATAGGCGATCATGGCCTTCTCCGGCTCTTTCTTGGCAAAGTAAGCCGCGCCCATGTTTCCGTAGAACGTGGCAGAATCAGGACGGAGTTTCAGGGCCGTCTCATATTGTTTGATGGCTTTCCCATAATTTTTCTGGAAGTAATAAATCGCTCCCAGATTGTTGTACGCTTCGGCATAATTGCGGTCCAAACGCGTCGCAGTGCGGAAGCATTTACCCGCCAATGGGTACCGCTGTAATGCCAGGTGGGAAAGTCCCATCTTGTTCGTAATGACAGCATTGTGCGGATCTTTATTGAGCGCTGCCTGAAAATAATCGATCGCATCCAGATAATCTTTAACCGCTCGTAGTTCGTCGCCGCGTTTTTCCAACTCGGCGACGGTGGCGGTTTCCGAGGGAGCCTCGACTCGCGGCGCCGGTGGAGCGACTTCAATTTGTTCAGCGGAGTACAGCTGAGCTTGGATTGACGCGCTGGCGAGTAGCGGCAGGGAACAGAGCAGAGAGAGACGACGCATACGATCACCTCCCGTGAAGCGTAATCCTATGTAAACACACTCTTCAAGCAAATATTAGACACCGAAAGCCAACAAAACGGCTAATGGTTCGGCCCGTCGTTAGGTGCCGGTTTGGGAGGGTTAGACGATTTATCCTCCTTGAAGATATCGGCAATTTTGCCAAAAAAGCCCTTCTTTTTAGTGCCATCGGCCTTATTCCCATCGGTCGGCTGAGAGCCGTCCGCAGGGGGCTGGACTTGCTCATTAGGCGGATTGGCCTTGTCCCCGCCGAGACCGATCATGCGGGAAAAGAAGCCCTTTATCCCGCCATTTTGGTCGCAGGACTCGCTGGGCTCAGTTCCCGCGATGAAGGCCGAAGAATAGGTATCGGGGCATGCCGCGGTGGCCAGGCGGTTGGTCATCTTGTCCAACTGCACATCGACTACGCCGGACGGCTGGCTGAAATCCTTAACGTTGGAATACTGTTGCAACGCAGTTGCCCGCTTCATGAACTCGGTCCAGATCGGGGCCGCGGTTTGTGCGCCGCTCAGATGAAGGTCGCTGTAGTCGTCGTATCCGACCCAGACGATGCAAAGCAGATTGCTGGTGTATCCGGCGAACCAGCCATCGTGAGAGCTTCCAGTTTTTCCGGCTGCGGGAGAAGCAAATCCTCTTTGGCGGACGCCGATCGCTGTGCCGTTATTGATAACGGCTTCCAGCATATTGGTCATGACGAATGCGACGCGTTGGTCGAGCACCTGCTGCCGATCAGGTCTAAAATCTGCAACGATGTCGCCGTTGGCGTTGCGAATCGAGTTGATCATGATTGGCGTGATCCGCTGGCCGCCGTTTGCGAAAACGGTGTAGGCACTCGCCATCTCCAGCGGCGTCGCATCGTAAGAGCCAAGTGCCATGGCCGGTGTGGCCTTGACTGAATTGATGCCGGCAGACTTCGCTAGCGTCGCAACTTTATCGTATCCAACCTCTTCGGCCAATTTCACCGTGGCGTTGTTTAACGACATAGCCAGCGCATACCGAGCCGTTACCTGGCCGTGATATTCCTCTTTATAATTGCGTGGCTCATAGATTTGATCGCCGTAGGTAAAAGTGGTTGGTTCATCCGCTACGAGTGTTGCTGGAGTGAAGATGGTTGGCGCCCCTTCCAGTGCACTATTAATGGCCTCGGCGTAGACGAAAGGTTTAAAGATCGAACCGGTAGGCCGGCTGGCGGAGGCATGATTCAGCTGACTCATGCCGTAGTTGCGGCCGCCGACCAATGCGAGTACTTCACCGGTATGCGGATTCATCGCTACCAGCGCGACCTGCGCATCTGGTCCTGGATCAACTTTGGTCTCATATTTCTTACCCACCCGCACGCGGCGTGTACGACGCTTGGTGACTTCATCGTCCACAATCTTCATGCCGGCTTGAACAGCTTGGGCGGCGGCTTGCTGAAGATCGGGATCGAGTGTCGTATAAATGCGGTAAGCCTGTTCGTTTACGTCACGCTCGTTGTATTTGCTGACCAGCGTGTCGCGTACCAGGTCGACGAAGTAAGGCGCGTCACTGGCTTCCACGTTGGGCGGCGCCAATTTGAGAGGCGTTGCCTTGGCTTTCTCGGCCTCTTCTTTGCTGATCGCGCCTGTCTCGACCATGCTCTCAATCACACGGTTGCGCCGCTCTAAAGCGCGATCGGGATGGCGGTAAGGAGATAAGGCGCTTGGGGCTTGGATTAATCCGGCGATCAAGGCTGCTTCGGGCAATGAAATATCTTTCAAATCTTTATTGAAGTAGGACCGTGACGCCTCGGCAAAGCCGCTGATGGCAAACGAGCCACGTTGTCCGAGTGGCACTTGATTCGCGTAAAACTCAAAAATTTGCTCCTTGCTGAACTTTTGTTCGAGTTCGGTGGCGATCAGCATCTCCACCATTTTGCGTTTGAGGGTTTTTTCCGGTGTCAGGAAAAACGCCCGCGAGATCTGCATGGTGATGGTCGATCCACCCTGGCGATGCTTACCATGAACGATGTCAATCCAGGCAGCTTCGGCTAGACGCATGAAGTTGACACCACCATGCTGGAAGAAGCGGCGATCTTCGATGGCGAGAACCGCATTGACCATCACTTTGGGGATGTCGTTGTAGTTCACCAGCTGCCGCTTCGACCGTTGCTCGGCGTCGAACAGCGAGGTCACAACCTGAGGTTCCAGTTCGTATGCGGTCAGAGAGCCGCCACGTCCGTTGATGCTCTGCACTTCGCCATCGGAAACCCGAATGGTCGCTGGCTCGGGTGCGTGGTATGAGTTGGGCCCGGGTTTTATTTCAATCCCACCATTCGACAGGTGGTAAGTCCCCATGCCTGCCTGATCATCGTGATCGGAATACCCCGTGCGGCGTAGATCGTTGGCAATTTCTTTCAGACCGGCCTTATCGCCTACGCGCACCACTTTGGGCATCGCGTAAATCTTGGCGGAGTTGCTGAAGACTGGATTCTTGAAACGCTCGGTAATGATGCGGTCGTACTTGACGTAAAAGTAGGAAAAGACGCCGATAAACAAAACCGCAAAGACCGTGAAAATCAGGACGGCAGCCCGGATCAGCGGGTCGCGTTGGAGCCGCCCCTTACCCTTACCTTCGCTTTTGGGAATTTTAAGTTTAATGGCCACGTGGGTTTCGGGGGATTGCCGCCTCAGACAGAGATCGCAACAGATAGGATGGCGTAGGGTTCAAAGATGTTACCCAACGCTGGGTCCGGCGGTTTCCAGTTGTTTTCTCTAAAGGACTCACAGGAGTAATCACAGCACACCGGCTACCATACCCCTATTCTAAATCAGCAGAGGCCATTGGGCTGGTTACTAGAAAACACCCTTGTTCGTGGTCATTGGGTCAAAATGCAGGACAATGGGATATCCCGGAATGTTCACCGTCACAGAGTAAGGTGCTTCAATCGTGACTGAACCACTGCCGTTTGCCCCGAGATGGGTGACTTTGATCTTCTCTTTCTCAAGTGGAACCCCGAAATCCTGCGCACGCTTATACACAGAGTCACGAATGGCATCCTCGGTTTTGGTGCTGTTGGTGGCCATCAGTGCTTCTGTCTTGATGGCGTCTTCGAATTGGTAGTTGGCCCAATAGGGCGGAACAAGCGCCACGCCGACAAATATGGCAACAACAACGAATAGGATTCCTATAAAAAGTCTCATGGAACATTACTCACTTATCGCGTCCGACCTAGCAGACGCTGAAAATACTCCACTATCGCGCCGATGCTAGCATCCTCGGTAGAGCGAGTCGAGCGAGTAACGACCTCCACAGTATCTTCGGTAACCTTCTTGCCTACGTTAATCCGGTAGGGAATTCCGACCAGATCTGCGTCTTTGAACTTGACCCCGGGACGTTCATCGCGGTCGTCCAGAAGTACTTCAAAACCAGCAGCTTGCAAACGATTGGCTATGTCGAAGGCGGCCTTGCTGACCTGCTCGTCTTTTACATTGACCGGGGTCACCACGACTTCAAAAGGGGCAATTTGGAAAGGCAGCCAGAAGCCGTTTTCGTCATTACTTTGTTCGATGGCGGAGGTCAGAATGCGCTCGATGCCGATGCCGTAACTGCCCATGATTGGAGTGACTTCTTTGCCATTTTTGTCGAGGACACGAGCTCCCATGGACTCCGAGTATTTGTAGCCGAGCTTGAAGATGTGTCCAATTTCGACGGCTGTGTCAATACGTAGACAAGCGCCGCATTTTGGGCAGGCTTCGCCAGCGGTGATGCTACGCAGGTCAGCGTAAGCGGTCGGGTGGAAATTACCTCCGGGGGTGACGTTTTTTACGTGGTAATCCTCTTTGTTGGCGCCCGCGATTAGGTTCGTGCGCCCTTCCAATGCTTTATCGACCAGTAGCGCAGGATGATCTGAATCTTTCAGATTTTTTGCCCACTCGATTCCGAGAGGGCCGAGAAATCCGGCTGGAGATTTGAAAAGCTGCTGGATTTCCTCTTCCGTCATCGGGCGGGTTTCTTTGCCGATAGTGGAAATCAGTTTAGCTTCATTCATCTGATGATCGCCGCGCATCAGCACGACAATCGCGCGAGCTTTCGTCTTGCCGGTTTTGGCCTCGGTTGCTTCCGCCATCAGCGCTAGGGTTTTGATTTTGTTTTTTGGTGAGACGCCGAGAAAACGAGCGACTTCTTCAATTGTCTTCTGTCCCGGAGTGTGAACCTCAACCGGGCTGCCATCACCTTCAAGTTTGAGATCTTCCACCGGCTCCAGCTTCGACGTCGCCTTTTCCATGTTGGCTGCGTATTTGCATTGATCGCAGCTGACAATCTGGTCTTCGCCGGCAGGCGTGCGCACCATGAACTCTTCGGACTGCGATCCGCCCATTGCACCCGAATCGGCTTCGATCACCATGTACTGCAATCCGCAGCGGTCGAAGATTTTGCAGTACGCGTCGCGGTGTTTCTGATAGGAAACGTCGAGTCCCGCGGCATCGATATCGAACGAATACGAATCTTTCATCATGAACTGCCGCACGCGCAGCAACCCGGCCTTTGGTCTGGGTTCGTCGCGAAATTTGGTTTGGATCTGATACCAAATCTGCGGCAGCTGCTTGTAGCTGCGCAGCTCTTTGCGGGCGATCTCGGTCATGACCTCTTCATGGGTCATAGCGAGGCAGAGATCAGCTCCCTTGCGGTCTTTCAGGCGAAACATGTTGTCGCCCATGACGGACCAGCGTCCGCTGGATTCCCACAACTCGCGCGGATTCAACGCGGGCAAATAGTACTCCTGGCCGATGCGGTCCATTTCTTCGCGGACGATGGCTGTGATCTTGTTCATCGAACGCTGGGCGAGAAAGAGATAGGAATAAATTCCCGCGGCGAGCTGGCGGACATAGCCTGCACGGAGGAGAAATTTGTGGCTGGCGACTTCTGCGTCTGCCGGGGCTTCGCGCAGAGTGGGGATAAACAGTTCTGACCAACGATGCATAGTAAAAGAGTCCCAATGTGTAGGGAATTGATTATTGTAAATGATGTGTAAGAAATTCATTTGCTTCTTCGACTACCGCGTCGTAGCATTCCATCCCCGATGGCCACTGCGATTTCATTGATTTCTGAGATTCCTGAGTGGGTGCCGTATGTCGCGGCTGTAGTGGTGATTGTCGCTGCGATTTGGGGTATCAGCGCCTACTACGAGCGCAAACGCAGCGAAGCGCTCTCGGCGGTCGCACCACAGCTTGGCTTAACCTTTAGCGGGAAAGATCAGATGCAGGCGCCTCGTCTGCAAACCGCATTGTTTCAGAGAGGCCACAGCAAGGAAATCCGCAACCTTATGACCGGTAGTGCCGGCAATCTGCAGGCCGCGTTGTTTGATTACAAATTTACGGTTGGAGGCGGCCGATACTCGCACACCTACAAGCAAACGGTTGCGGCTTATTCTAAGAGCGGAGTGCAGTTACCGCTTTTTGAAGTTCGGCGACGAGGGCTTTGGCTCAAGATTTTCCCAGGCAGAGGAATGCGTTTCGACTCCCATCCGGAATTTGCCAGAACAATGTATGTACGGTGTAGCGACGAAACCAGAGCGAAAAGTATTTTTACGCCTGCGTTACTTGCATTTCTCTCCCAGATTGATCCGGCCAAAAAATGGTGCTTCGAAGGGCAGCAGGACACGCTGATCGTGTACCGCTCGGAGAAGAAAGTGAAGCCGGCCGATTTTAGAAGCTTCTTGGACGAAACTTCTTCCCTGGCAACACAGTTCTTCAGCCAGGGCAATTTCCGAGGATCGTAGCTAGCTGGAAAGCTGCTGCAAAATCTCCTTGCCCAGTTTTTGCGTCTCTCCGAAAAATTTCTGATATTCGACAAACATGCGGTTCAACTCCAGCGACTTGTCTGGAGTGAGTTTTTTGCGCAGTAGCATGTCGCGGACGTGTACCGGGTTGGGAAGATTAGCTTCTTCAGTTAACTCTTCAAGAGCCGTATTGGGATCGTAGTGATACATGAAATGATTGTAGCTCCACTAGGGCTAAACCATCTCAGTTCCCCAGAGATCGTGCAGGTGAACGATTCCGTGGAGTTTGCCGCTACTGTCAACCACTGCGAGTGAAGTGATTTTCTTCTCCTCCATGACAGCCAGGGCAGCAGTCGCGAATTCTCCAGGCGGGATGGTCTTTGGATTTTTGGTCATGCACTCGCCAGCGGTGAGATCGAGTGCATCTTTGCCCCGCTTTTCCAGCAGACGCCGCAGGTCACCGTCGCTGATCACGCCAAGCAGCTTTTCTCCATCGACCACAGCCGTAACCCCCAATTTCTTGCGCGACATTTCATAGATCACATCCGGCATTTTGGTTTTGGAGGTTACTCGAGGTAAAGCATCCCCAGAATGCATCAGGGATTCCACGCGTGCCAACTGCTTTCCCAGATTGCCGCCGGGGTGGAGATTGGCGAAGTCTTCTTCCTTAAAGCCGCGTTTTTCGGAGAGTGCGACTGCCAGCGCATCTCCCAGAGCAAGCATGGTTGTGGTGGATGCAGTTGGTGCCAGGCCGAGATTGCATGCTTCTTTAGCGACGGAGCAATCCAGTGCAACATCCGCAGCGGCTGCCAGTGTGGAGAGCTTTGAACCGTTGCCCAGGAAAATTGGATCGCAGGTCAAACTGACCAGCGGAACCTGGAGACGCTTGATAGTCGCCAGCAGGTGGAGCAGTTCCTGGGTCTCACCACTGGCCGAAAGCGCGATGACAACATCCCCACGCACGATCATTCCAAGATCGCCATGAATCGCGTCAACCGGGTGCATGTAAAAAGCTGGCGTGCCAACGGAACTCAAGGTGGCAGCGATCTTGTGGGCAATCAGTCCGCTCTTGCCCATTCCAGTGACCACGGCACGGCCTTTGCAGCGGAAGATTAACTCCACAGCGCGGTCAAAGGTAACAGCCATCGGTCCGGCCATGCGGTCGGCAAGCGCGCGTAGGGCTTCTGCTTCAATCCGAACCACATTTTCGCCGACTCTTTCCATAAACATTGAGGATGTTAGCACGCGCAGGCTGGCTCAGCGCGCAGGTGGAGCTTACGATGGTACATGGTTAGAAATCGTCTTTTATTCTGTGCGGGATCGCTATTTCGCCCAAGCCGTGTGCTTGAATCAATCGGTCCCACGGGCCTGCCTGCCAGTTGTCTTTTTTCTTTCCGGCATGGATCCACGGCGGCAGATCGAGCAACAGCGTGCGAGCCATTGCCTGTGCGTAGGGTTCGTACAACAGGCGCAGTTCTTTCAACTTTTGTTCTGCTTCGAACCCTTCCCGCAAATGCAGGTTTTCTTTTTTAAGGTAATCGCGTAGGCGGAGAAGTTCGCTGTCTGGCAGACGATTAGGCGCATGGGGATTGTACTTGGCTCGAAACACCCCCGTTAAATCGACTAATGCATGGCGCGCCATGGCGAAGGTGAGTTCTGCCTGCTGGTTGCGGACGCCTTCGATTTCGACCATCAACAAGGCACAGGTGTCGAGAATCATAGTCAGAGCGCCCAGCCAGGATTGATTACTGTGCTGCGAGCGGAAGAAGCTTAGCGTGGGATAAGAAATGTGGCTTTCGAGCACTTCGGCCGCCCAGCGCTCCCAGCTTTGCAGGATGGCATCAAGGCCGTGACCGTCAGGACAATTTCCCAGTCGAGCTAATAATTCCGCGGCGGTCGGTGGCGAACCTGCGCGCGCATCCAGCAAAGAGATTTCAACTTCGCGTCGGGAAAACGATCCATAGATTGTCGGCAAATATCCGATGACCAAGCCGAGAAATGCAAACCCCATACCGCCCTCAAGCACCGTCAACGCGCGCTCGGGGCCCGTCATGGGCAGGACGTCGCCGAGTCCAAGCGTGAAGAAGGTTTCCCCGCTTAAGTACAGCAACGTCCAGAAGTTAATGGGTTCACCACTGAGTAGCACGTGCTCGCCCGATCCGTAGTGAAGTAGTGCAAAGGCCAGCACCAGACCAAAAGCCCACAGCGCGAGCAGAAAGATCAGCGAGAGCGGCCCGAAGTATCCCAGGAAAGATTCGCGGATGGTTGGCGATTTTATGAGTCGCGCAATGCGCGCCCATGGACGCCATGTGTTGCGATAAAAAAACGACGTCAGGCGGAATACACGGCGGATGCGGCGTGGGAGGACGACCGTCTCAAAGGCGTCGAGCAGGACGAGAAAGCCAATCCAGACCCCCACGATGATGCTGAGAATATGCATGAGGAAGAGGTGTTGCGGAATGGTAGCAGATTCAAATCACCACAGTCTGCGGCGCGAACTAGTGCGCCGCAGGCAGAACGACGGTTTTTCCGCTGGTAGCGGAAAGTCGCGCTGCATCCAGAATTTCGCTGACCACCACATTGGTTTCCAGCGACGATGGCGCGCCGGGATCGGCGCCCTCCACCACGGCACGCAAAAGCACCAGTTCATCGTCATAAGGGGTGGGCAAAGGCGCAGCGGTAGTTTTTTGTTCGTCCTTGTCCTTGAGGCGGACGCGGACGTCATCGTGGCCGACCGTCATCAAAGTTCCAGTCGTGCCGTACATTTCCATATCTTTGCGGTCAAAGGTCCAATTCCATGAGGCCTGCAGAATGGCCTGCGCTTTCGGATAGGTGAGGATGATGGTCGCTTCATCGTCCACGTGCGGATATTTGTCCGGCTTGATGGTTTGCGTGACTGCGGTCACGGTGAGCGGGCGTTTGCCATCCATGAGCCAGGTGACCAGATCGGCTCCGTAGCATCCGAAATCGTAGAGTGCGCCTGCGCCGTTCAGCTTGGGATCGCCCAGCCACGCCATAAATTCCGGCTGCACTCCGATTTCGATCGGGCCATAATGGCCATCGTGGACCACGACCTTGCGGAGATCGCCTAATGCTCCCTGATGCAGAAGTTCGTATGCGGCACGATTGCTGCGATACCAGGTGGTCTCGTAGTTCACCAGTACCTTGATCTTGCCTTGCTGTGCCGCCTTCTGGATGGCGAGAGCATCGTCGTAACTCACCGCCAGCGGCTTCTCCATCATCACGTGGACGCTGTGCTTGGCGCAGGTTTCAACGATCTTGCGATGATCAAAGGTGTTGGAATAAACCAGCACTGCCTGTGGGTGTGTCTTGACCAGCATTTCTTCAAGTGAGGTGAAAAGAAGCGAATGGTCGATGTTGTTGTGATCGGCGTAGGACGCAGCCAGTTTGGCGTCGGGTTCGGCAATGCCAGTGAGCTGGATCTCCGGCCTGTGCAGTGCATGTTCAAGAAACCATCCAACGTGGCCGTGGACTAGTCCCACGATGCCGACTCGCAGCGGCGCCTTGCTCTGGGCAAAAAGCGAGTACGAAGTAAACAGGATGATGAACGCAATTCTTGTCACAACAGATCGCACGTGGTCCTCCGTGGACTGCAAACTCAAAGTGTAATGCTTAAGGCGTTGTGTGTGAGGCTGGAATGCTGTTTTGAATCGCCAGCAGTTCCTTCAGTACCCCGCGGAGCTTGGTTGATTCCAGCGCATTGGCCCCGTCGGACTTGGCTTCTTTCGGGTTGTCGTGAACTTCCATGAACACTCCGTCGACTCCCGCAGCTACCGCTGCACGCGATAACACTGGGATGAACTCTGGCTGTCCGCCGCTTGCAGTTGGGTTGTCTTCATCGCCTGGCGACGCAGACGGTAGTTGCACAGAGTGCGTGGCGTCGAACACCACCGGCGCGAACTTCCGCATGATCGCTAGGGAACGCATGTCCACTACGAGATTGTTGTAGCCGAAACTGGAGCCACGCTCGGTGACAAAGACACGATCGTTGCCTGCGGTCTTGCATTTCTCAACCGCATTGCGCATGTCCCAGGGCGAGACGAACTGTCCCTTTTTTATATTTACGACTCGTTCCGTCATCGCCGCGGCGACCAGCAAGTCCGTTTGGCGGCAGAGGAATGCGGGGATTTGCAGAACATCGACTACTTCGGCAACTTTCCCGACATCCTGTTTTTCATGTACGTCGGTGAGGATGGGGACGTGAACCTCATCCTTCACCTTTTTCAGAATGCGTAATCCCTGTTCCAGACCGGGGCCGCGAAAACTGCGCATCGAGGTGCGATTGGCTTTGTCATAGGAAGCTTTGAAGATGAAGGGAATATTGAGAGAACGCGTGACACCCTTGATTACTTCCGCCATGAAGAGGGCATGCTTTTCGCTCTCGATGACGCATGGGCCGGCAATCAGAAACAGATGGCCGGAGCCAATTCTGACGCCTTCGACTTGGAAGGAAATGCCCATGACGATTCACAACAAGATAAACCACAAAGAACACTAAGGTACACGAAGGAAATCATTCAGCAATACCTTCGTGCGCCTTCATGTCCTCGGTAGTTGCTTACCGTTGGCTGACTTTTCCTGGTCGATGGAACATCTCGACCTCGGCTGCCACTTTGTCAGAACGGCGCTTAAGGCCACTCTCGTAAGCGGCTCCCACAAAAGTTCTGAACAAGGGATGCGGCTCAAGTGGCTTCGATTTGAACTCAGGGTGGAACTGGCAGCCGATGAAATGAGGATGATCGGGCAGTTCGACCATCTCCACGTAGGTACCGTCCGGCGTCGAACCAGAAATGCGCAAGCCCGCCGCGGTGAGTGTCTCTTCATATTCACGGTTGAACTCGTAGCGGTGGCGATGGCGCTCGCTGATTTCGGTCTGGCCATAAATTCGGTAGGCCAAGGTATCGGGCTCGATTTTGCAGGTCCAGGCTCCTAGCCGCATGGTGCCGCCCAGTTCTTCCACGCCACGCAACTCACGCAGCTTATAAATCACGCGGTGGTTAGTTGCGGGATCAAACTCGCTGGAGTTGGCCTCTGCCAATCCGCAAACATTGCGAGCAAACTCAATGCAGGCGGTTTGCATGCCTAAACAAATACCGAAGTAAGGAACCTTGTTTTCGCGCGCATAACGAATAGCCTGCAACATTCCCTCGATGCCCCGCTTGCCGAATCCACCGGGAACCAGAATGCCGTCGTACTCAGCAAGTTGCTCTGCGCAAGCCTGCTGCCCCGACTCCAGGCCTTCAGCCTCAACCCAATTCAACTGCAGCTTCAGGTTGTGAGCTAAGGAACCGTGAATCAAAGCTTCCTTCAATGATTTGTAGGAATCTTCATACTCCACGTACTTGCCGACAATTGCGATCGTCACTTCGGCTTTCGGGTTATAGACCTTGTGGACGATGTCTTCCCACTTAGAAAGTTCGCGGTCTTTGGCGTCAATGTGAAGATATTTCAGAGCCAGCGCATCGACATTTTCCTTGGCGAACACCAGCGGTACTTCATACACTGAGGCTACGTCTTTGGCGGTGATGACAGCTTCTTCAGCAACGTTGCAGAACAGCGCGATCTTGCCCTTAATGTCCTTCGATAGGAACCGATCCGTACGGCAAAGCAAAATGTCAGGCTGAATTCCGATGCTCAACAACTCTTTCACCGAGTGTTGTGTCGGCTTGGTCTTCAATTCCTGTGCGGCTGCAATGAAAGGGACCAATGTGACATGCACAAAGACCGTGTTCTCGCGGCCAAGTTCCTGCCGCATCTGGCGAATGGCTTCCATGAAGGGCAACGATTCGATATCGCCAACCGTTCCGCCAATTTCCACGATGGCGACATCCACATCCTGAGCCACCTTCTTCATCGCAGCTTTGATTTCGTTGGTGACGTGCGGAATCACCTGCACCGTTTTCCCCAGGTAGTCGCCACGCCGCTCCTTGGCGATGATCTGCTCATAGAGCCGACCCGTCGTCCAGTTGTTGTCGCGAGAGAGCTTGGCGTGGGTAAATCGTTCGTAGTGGCCGAGGTCGAGGTCAGTTTCGGCCCCGTCGTCGGTGACGAAGACTTCTCCATGCTGGAAGGGAGACATGGTACCCGGATCGACGTTCAGATACGGATCGAACTTCATCAGGTTCACTTTGAGTCCGCGGCTTTCCAGCAGACAGCCGATGGAGGCTGCGGCCAATCCCTTACCCAATGAAGACACCACACCGCCGGTTACAAAGATGTACTTTGCCGACATCTGTTCCTCGCTCTAAATTGTCTTGGAAATTGTGCAGGCTGGCGTGCACGATCAATTATGGCAGAGATTTGTCGAGAAGGAAACTCAGAAAATTAATGTGTCAGATCCGCGAGGCTGAACTGGTAACGACCGAACGATTATCCTGAATTACTATCGAAAACAGCACAAGGCAGTTGAGCAGAGTTTCGGTATCCATGCTTTTCCAGGCGCTAAATCCGATGGTTACTGAACCGCTGCAAATTCCGATCAACAGCGTTGCCTAGCTTTTTCATGGGTTGGTCCTGAAACGCTGCAAAGTGAATGTCGACAGAATTCTCAGGTTCAGCAAGATCGGCCTGCCAGGTTACCTTCGCCTACGTACTCCGGCTCCCAAACATCCTAAATCGACACGTAAGTTCGACACCTGAGTAATTTGCCCGCCGTTTTTCCTCAAAGCACAATCTAGCAACGTCTTAGTCCCTGTATCGGAGCTGGTTTATGACACAGACCTACAAGCATTCGGGCAAATTTGAGCCGCTTGGTATTGTCAGCGGGATTGTTGCTGGCCTGGTTGCGGGCCTTCCTTTAGCTTATGTGTACGCATGGGGAAGTATCAAAATTGATGAACAAAAACTAGCCTGCTGCGCCACCATCGCTTATGGAGCGTTGGTCGGCGCCGCGGTCGCGATGGGACTTAAATGGGGCAAAGTTCGCAATTCAATGATCGGTGGAGTGATTGCCGTTTTACCGGCGGCGGTATCTCTGTACTGGAGTTGGGCATTTTGGGTGAAAAATATTTTTCTAACCTTTGCCCAAAAAGAGCTCGATCCATTCACGCTCATGGCTCGTCCGCAGGCACTTTGGGATCTGATCAAGTTCATCAATCAATATGGCACTTGGGGCATGAGTAAGGGAGAGGTAACCAAGGGGACCGCGCTTTGGGTGTTTTGGGGGCTGGAAGCATTGGTGGTCTTGGGGATTGCGGCTCTGGTTGCGGTGGCTGTACTTCAAATGCAGCCGTTTTGCGAAAACTGCAAACTCTGGTGTTCGTTGGCCGAAAAATTGTACCTTTCGCCCGGCGATCCTAGCCAGATTACGCAATCATTAGCAAAGCGCGACTTTAATTTCCTACAAAAGTTAGGACCGGGCACGACCAAAACTGGTAATTTTATGACCGCGCAATTACACAGTTGTGCCGATTGCGGAGAATTAAACACACTTACGCTTCAACAGACCACCACGGTTCGAACCTCCAAGTGGCGGAAACCCACGGTCACCACGGTTAATTTGACCAAGAAGTTATTGCTCTCCCGCGAAGAAGCAGATTCCTTCCGCAACACCGCCCACAACGTCAAGCAGTTTGCCAAGGCTGCGAAGGCCTAAATCCAGGCTTACCAGCACGTTGGATCGTAGGTTTACAATGCTCTGCGGAAGCATCTAAACCGGGTATTGGTATGCGCGCGAGAGTCCACTTTTTCGTGATGGCTGCCGTGGCAGTCGTGGTGCTGCTCGCTTCTGCTGCGTCCGCGCAGCAGTTGGCCAAGCGGCTCATCCTCAAAGACGGTTCTTACCAGCTGGCGGTTAAATATGAAATCAAAGGCGACCGTGTCCGTTATCTCAGTGCCGAACGTGGCGAGTGGGAGGAGGTGCCCAAGTCCATGGTGGACTGGGAAGCCACGGAGAAATTCGAGAAAGACCGCGCGAACGGCATGCCTCCGCCAGAGACTATTGAGTTAGATAAGCAACTTGAAGCTGAGCGTAAAGCGGACGAAGCTAAAACTCCGCTGGTTGCTCCAGGGCTGCGGTTGTCGGAATACAGCAGCGTAGCGTTGTTGGATAACTATCAAGGGCAGCCGCAATTGGTCGAACTCGAGCAAAGTGGCGGCGATATCAATAGCAACAAGAAGAACAATATTCTGCGCGCTGCGATAAACCCGCTGGCCGGCGCGAAGCAGACCATTGAACTTCAGGGCAGTCACGCCAAGGTGCAGTCGCATGCAGCGTTGCCGGCGATTTATGTGAATGTGCAGCCTCCCGATCAGGGAGCGGCCCCCAACCAGCCGCAGCCAGCGGAGCAGCCCTGGGACCGATTCAAAATTGTCCGCGCTCAGGTAGTAAAAGACAACAAACGCGTGGTGGGCGCGATCAAGATCGCGGTTTATGGGAAAGTGAGTCAGGAGCAGAATCTGATTCCGACGACGGCTGAACAGCTTACCGGTGGATGGGTGAAGGTGACGCCGAAAGAGCCACTTGCTCCGGGTGAATACGCCGTGGCGGAGATGCTCGGCAAAGAAGGAATGAATTTGTACGTGTGGGATTTTGGCGTGAACCCATCAGCTCCGGCGAATATGCAGGTGACCAAGCCGGATGAATCGGCGACTACCAATCCAGCTACAGAGAAGGTTCCTGAGTTGCAAAGGCGTCCCAAATAACCACTCGTGTGGAGATGGGGCGTGCCCCGTTTTCGAAACTCTCAACCCACCACAGGCGGGGCAAGTCCCGCCTCCACACGGCCAACTACGCATATAATCAAGGAAGATACGATTTCGAAAGGCTTTTCCTTTGAGTGCACACACACACCATCCCGGTCAGCAGCCACCAGCACCTCAACCCATTCCCGGCATCGATGCCATTATCGCCGTCGGTTCCGGCAAGGGAGGCGTGGGCAAAACCACCATCTCGGTGAACCTGGCAGTTGCTCTGAGCAAGCTGGGATACAAAGTCGGTTTGCTTGACGCCGATGTTTACGGCCCTAATGTTCCACTGATGCTGGGAGCGAGCGGACAGCCTCAAGCCAACGCTGACAACCGAATTGAGCCGATGCAGGCGCACGGGCTGAAAGTGATTTCGGTTGGATTTCTAAATCCGGGTGATAAGCCAGTCATTTGGCGCGGGCCGATGCTGCACTCAATCATCCGCCAGTTTTTGGGATCGGTGAATTGGGGGACGCTGGATTATCTGGTAGTTGACCTGCCTCCAGGTACGGGCGATGTCGCCCTCTCATTGATTCAAACGGTTCCGCTCACCGGAGCAGTCGTGGTTTCAACCCCATCCGACGTGGCGTTGCAAGACGCGCGCAAAGCCATCGAAATGTTTCGCCAGATGAAAGTGGATTTGATCGGCGTTGTCGAAAACATGAGCTACTTCGTTTGCCCACACTGCAAACATGAAGTGGACATCTTCTCTCGCGGCGGAGCTGAGAAGACGGCAACTCAGTTCGAAGTTCCATTCCTCGGAAGCATCGAACTCGATCCCGAAATCCGTCGAGCCAGCGATAGCGGAAGCCCCACGGTGCTGGAAGGAACCGAATCAGCCCACGCCAAGTCGCTTTACGATTTCACCCGCAAGGTCGTATCGCGAGTCGACGAAATCGAGGCGGCGGCTCCCCAAGGTGTGATCCAGATCCAGTAAAAAGTACCCCCGGTAATTAGCATTCTGGCTCCCAGAGTGCTAATGCTTGACACAGCCGAGGTGTGTTCCTAAAATTCAAACAGGGAAGTTTGCCGGACAATTTATTAAGTCTTTTTATTGTATTAAGTTACGGCCCTTCAATCGGTTGATCCGCGAGGACAATCTAACTATATATGCAGTCTGGCCAGTCAATTGGAAATCGGGAACGTGAAGTCCTGACCGCCATCGTAGAGACCTTTATCGCTACGGGTGAGCCGGTCGGGTCGCGAACACTTTCGCGTTCAAACCCCGAAGGTCTTAGTCCGGCCAGCATTCGCAACGTAATGGCCGACCTGTCCGACGCCGGATTTCTCGAACAGCCTCACACCTCTGCCGGGCGAATCCCGACCTCGGAAGCCTATCGTTACTACGTCGAGCAGCTTACCGGACGGGCGCGTTTGTCGCAGGAGAACGAAAGCATCATTCAGGATTCTCTCGCCGGTGTTTCCGATGTACAGGAGTTCATGGAGCGCACTTCGCATGTACTGTCGCTGATTTCGCGCAATGTGGGCGTGGCTGCCGTTGTAAATGGTCCCAAGAACGCACTTGAGCATGTTTATTTCTCGCGGCTCGGTGACCAGAAAGTTCTGGCAGTCGTAGTGACGACGTCAGGCTTGGTTCGCGATCGCGTGCTGCGGCTTGATCTACCGCAATCCGATCTCGATATCGCTGCACGCTTCATCAACGAAAACTTCCACGGCTGGACTATGGAAGCCATGCGCGGAGAGATTTTGCGCCGCATCGAGCAGGAGCGCAGCGAATACGACCGGCTGATGAAATCGGTGGAGCAGCTTTATAGACAGGGAGCCTTGGCTACCGACGATGCCTCCAAAGTCGTTTTTGTTGAAGGCGCATCCAATCTGGTGACCGGAGAACAGGACCGCCAGCATCTTCAGGATCTGCTCAAGACCCTGGAAGAAAAACAGAAGATCATCGAATTGCTGGGAGTATATCTCGATACCAAGCAGGAAGCCGTTCGAGTGGTGATTGGACTGGATGAGGCCATGCCCTCGATGCGGAATTTTGTGCTGATCGGTGCGCCGGCGCGAGTGGGCGGAGAAGTGATGGGCTCGCTAGCGGTGATTGGTCCGACGCGCATTGATTATCAGCACACCATGAGCGCGGTCTCCTACATCGCGCGCATGTTCGATAAAGTTTTGAATGAATCGGAGTAACTAAGATTTATGTCACGAGGAAACGGAAGGACCGAACCCGAGCAGTTGGACGTGGAGCACGAACTGCCGGCGTCGGAGGATACATCGGAAGAAAAGCCCGTAGCACAAGTTGCGGCTGCGGAGGGCGAATTGGGCAAGCTGCGTGCTGAGCGCGATATGTTGGTGGATCGTTTGGCGCGTCTACAAGCGGAGTTTGAGAATGCCCGCAAGCGTGCGGTACGCGAGCAACAGGAATATCGCGACTACGCATTGACCGATGCGCTGAAGAGTTTGCTTCCGGTCATCGATAGCTTCGATCGCGCTTTGCAGACTTCAACTGAGAAGTCAGAGTTGCGCAATGGTGTGGAGCTGATCAATCGGCAGTTGCACGATGCTTTGGCAAAACTGGGGTTGAAGCCAATTCCCGCGAAGGGTGAGCCGTTTGATCCGCGGTTCCATGAGGCGATTGAGATGGTCGACACCAATGAAGTTGAAGATCAGCACATCATTGACGAGCTGCAACGCGGATACAAATTGAAAGACCGGCTGCTGCGGCCTGCGATGGTGCGGGTTGTGCGCAACACGAAGTAAAGACATTAGGACCCATTCTGGCGAGCAACGTAAAACGCGATTATTACGAAATCCTAGGGGTAGCCCGGGGCGCGACCGATCAGGAGATCAAAAGCGCCTACCGCAAGCTGGCGCTGCAATACCATCCCGACCGCAACCCCAACAATCCCGACGCGGAAGAAAAGTTCAAAGAATGCAGCGAAGCCTACGCGATTCTCGCTGACGGCGAAAAGCGTGCAGCGTACGACCGCTTTGGTCATGCGGGATTAGGCGGCGCAGGCGGTTTCGACCCGTCTTCATTTCAAGATCTTTCTGATATTTTTGGCGACTTCTTCGGCTTCAGCGATCTATTTGGAGGCGGAAGAGGCGGACGCCGCAGCCGCGCCCAACGCGGCACAGATTTGCGCGAAGATATCAACCTCGAATTCGAGGAAGCAGTGTTCGGCACGGAACAAACTGTGACCGTCCGCCGCCACGAAACCTGTGAGGACTGCCACGGCTCAGGCGCGGCTCCCGGCAGAGCTCCGGTCACCTGCCGCTCCTGCAACGGGCAGGGACAAGTCCGCTATCAGCAAGGATTCTTCAGCATCGCGCGCACTTGCCCCACCTGCCAGGGAACAGGACAGGTCATCACCGATCCATGCTCCAAGTGCAAAGGTGAAGGCCGCGTGCTGCGGCAGAAAAGTATCGAGGCAAAAGTTCCCGCCGGCGTTGAGGACGGCACCCGCATACGCTTCGCCGGACTCGGCGAAGGCGGCGTGCACGGCGGGCCCCCCGGAGATCTCTACATCGTGCTGCATGTCAAAGAGCATCCGTTCTTTGAACGTGAAGGTAACGACTTGCACTGCGTGGTCCCAATTTCATTCACCCAGGCGGCGTTGGGAGCGGATATCACCGTCCCCACCCTCGAAGGCGAACACGTCCTAAAAGTGCCGGAAGGAACACAGTCCGGCACCACGCTTCGCATCCGCGGCAAAGGAGTTCCGGTACTCAACAGCCGGAGCAAGGGCGATCTGTATGTTGAAGTGCGCGTGCAGACTCCGGCGAAACTGAGCAAGCGGCAGAAAGAACTGCTACAGGAGCTTGAAGGAACCATTCGCGTGGAGAACAAACCCGAGCGGCGAACGCTGCTCGGAAAGGTGAAGGATATCTTCGGGTAATAACCGCTCAGAGGTTCAAAGCTGCGCGTATCACTGCGGCAAACCCATCTTGCGCAGCACAACTAAGTAACGCGGGTCTGAGAAATGGCTAGCCCCGACGCAAATTGCAATGGCGTGACGCTCGGCCGAAATGGTAGGAGTGCCCTACGGAGGCTTTAACCAATGGGTGATTTGTGCTTACTTGGCCGCAGCCGCTGCCATTTCCTTGTTCGTTTGGGCAAGCCCCTCAACCGCTAACTTACGTCCTGGGTTACGCGCGAGTGCCGCTTGGAACGCACCGCGGGCTTCACCGGGACGTTTCAGCTGTAGAAACAGTTCTCCCAGCATTTCGTCAGTAGGCTTCTCTATATCCGGTGGCCCGAACTCGAGAGGCAGAGAATTCTCCTGCGCGGCAATCTTCTGCATCTGTTTGATGGCATCATCGTTTTTCCCCGCGTCAGCAGTGAGAGTTGCCTGTAATTGGTCTTCGGTGATTGTCACTACTTCTGTCATGGCAGGCATGTCCATCTTCGTTTGCTTCAGCCACGCCTTAACGCGAGGTGCAGTGCTTTGCACGCGCGCAAACGAATCGCGCGCGGCGCTATGATCTCCGCGGCCGATGGCAACCAGGGTGTCGGCGTAGGCAAAATCCAGCTCCGGGAAAGGAAAATCGCCCGCTGGGATTTTCCAGCTTGCCGTTTCGTCATTCCATAGTCGAGTGTTGACGAGAAAATGTGTGCGCATCCCGGCGTAAGAAGACACCACCATCATGGCGGGAGACATGCCACTCATCATCGAATCGGACATTTGCTTGTGGCGCGGGTTATTCGGATCAGCCACGGCCGCCGCGGCTTCTTCCGCCTGCTTGCGACAGCCGTTAAGAATACGGCGCGCGTCTTCCACGCGGCCTTGCTGCAGGTATCCATACTCCAGCCATTCGTTGTAGTGCCCACAAAAGGAAGGCGGCTTTCCCATTTTCTGGCGGTAGCGATTCACAACGGCCATGGCAGTTTCGTTGGCGGCGATTTCTTCGTCCCACATTCCCAGCGCCAGGAAGATGTGCGAGGTCATGTGCTGCGCGTGGTCCGCGTCCGGCGCAATCTTCGAGTAAATGCGGGCGGCGCGGAGACCGAGTGGCGCGTGGACCGAGTCGTCGTAACAATGAATGAGGTAGTGAACCACTCCAGGATGGTGGGGGTGCTGCGGGAAAACTTCCTCGAGCACGGCCGCGGCTCGCATGTAGGTAGCGAAGTCGCGGCCTTTCTCGGCAGTGCCCAGGATGGCCAGCGCGTAAAAGGCGGATCCGTCCACATCCTCAGGAAACTTGCGGTGGATATCGGTGAGTACCGCTTCAAAACGGCGATCCCGCTCTTGCTTCGAGCCATCGCCAAACAGAACTTCAACACTGCGTAGGTAAAGCTTCTCGCGCTCGGTGGGCGCTTTGGCCAGCCGAGCCTCGGGAGTGGGCCCAAGACGCTTGAGAACTTCGCGGGCCGCGTCTATATCTTCCTCGTGCCACACCGGATGACTTTGCGTCATGGCTTCACCCCAATACGCCATGGCGAAATCCGGAGCCATCCTCTGAGCATTGCGGAAGGAATCCGCAGCTTCTTCGTATTCGAAGTTATGAAGCAGAGCCAGGCCACGGTGAAAATCTGCTTGGACGGCTTTCGGGCCGGAGTTGGCAAAGGCAACTTCGCCAAAGTCTTTCTGGGCTAAAGCGGGAAAACTGAGCAGCAGTACAAGAGAAAACCAAATTCCGAGCGTCTTTGCCGTAGTCATCGTGCACGCCCTTTGCAATTCCCAAATCGAAGTGATTCTATACCTGTCCGCTGGGGAGTCGTGTCAGAATCTTTGTCATGACCCGCCGCCGCTGGATCGCCGACCAATTCGCTGGAGACCAGGCTGCTCTCATTGGCAGTCATGCTGATCATCTCATACGAGTTCTCCGTGCTCAGGTCGGACAGGAGTTCGATATCTCGACAGGTGAAGGTGTCCGCCGGGGAAGGATTGTCAACATCGCTGACGGCCGCGTGGTGTTTGCACTCGGTGAGAAGCTTGAGGTTACACCTTCTGCCAACCTTACATTAGTTCTTTCCATCTTTAAATTTGATCGCATGGAGTGGGCGATTGAAAAATGCACCGAACTGGGAGCGACGAAGATCATTCCCGTAATTGCCCAACGCACCGAGAAACATTTGGCTTCGGCGGCGGTAAAGCGCGCGGAGCGCTGGCAGCGAATTGCGCGGCAGGCATCCGAGCAGTCGCGACGTACGGCGGCTCCGGAAGTGACTGAGCCTGTCAAATTGCGGGCGGTCTTCGAATTTCCTGGAAATCGGATTGTACTAGCGGAGACTGAGCAGCAAATGATGTTGAAGGATGCATTGCCTTCAGATGGAGATATTGTGCTGGCTTCCGGCCCGGAGGGAGGATGGACTGAGGACGAGTTGAAGTCTTTTCGCAAGGCGGGATGGGTCGCAGCGTCATTGGGAAATACCATCTTGCGAGCGGAAACCGCAGCGATCGCTGCGATGGCAATTGCAATCTCCGCGAATGTGTAAAAAACAGATTGGCGGCGGATTTACACAGTTGAATACCGGGTCAACAAACATGCAGATTGACCGGCGTCATTCGCGAAATCGGTGGCAGCTTTTGAGGTTTTCCATCGAATATCCACTGCTCCATCTCTGTTATCCTCCTCACCAGTGGCAGTGTTGAAGTCCATCGCGTCTCCTCCCGCGTTCCAACCTGACGAGCGCCAGCATCAAGCCATAGAGCACTTGCATGGGCCTATGCTCGTGGTGGCAGGCGCGGGCACCGGCAAGACGACCGTTCTCACTCAGCGTATCGCGCGTCTTATTCGAGAAGGTTACGCTCGCCCTGAGGAAATCTTGGCGGTCACCTATACGGTGCCGGCTGCCAACGAGATTCTGGGAAGAGTGAAGACTGAACTCAGAGGCTCTGGCCCTTCCAAGGTGCAGGCGACAACCTTCCACGCCTACTGCAATGAGTTGCTCATCCGTAATGGCAAGAAATTTGGCGTACTGGATGAGAAAGACCTGTGGATTTACCTTCGCCGCCGTTTGCACGAACTGCATTTGCACTACTTTGTTCGCGCCGCGAACGTTGGGCAATTTTTGAACGATCTGCTCAATTTCATGAGTAAGTGTCACGATGAACTAGTCACTCCGGAAAAATATGCAGGGTACGTATCCGAGCTTGAGCGTGGGCAAGTGCCACTTCCGCGCATTGGGAGTTCAAAGAATCCCTTGCCGGATAGCGAAGTGCTGGAACGCTGCCGCGAAATTTCGAGCGTATTTACGACCGTAGAGCGCATGTTGCTGGAGGAGAACCTCGGCACTTTCGGCCACATGATCACCCGTGCGTATACGTTGCTTCAGCAGGATGCTGAGCTTCGCAGCGCGGAACAGAAATCGGCCCGATTCATTCTGGTGGATGAATTCCAGGATGCCAACTTCGCCCAGGTGAAGCTGTTGCAGTCGATCGCGGGCGACGCGCAGAACGTTTTTGCCGTGGGCGACCCTGACCAGTCGGTATACAGATTCCGAGGCGCATCGAGCGCGGCCTTTGGTCTGTTTCAGCGGAGCTTTCCCCAAGCCCAGCTGATTGTTTTGGGGAAGAATCGTCGTTCCACGACCGCGATTCTTAACTGCGCTTTCGCGATGATTGATAAAAATCCGAATGCGGCAATTGCGGCGGGCTCGTTGCAGTACAAACGAATGCCTTTGCTCTCGGCTCGTGATGAGGAAAAATTCCAGTTGGATGCCGGAGTGCCGGTCGAAAGTGTGACGCTGGCAGCGCGCGACCTGGAGTCTTTGGATCTGGTGGAGACTCTACGTGAGCGCAAGCGGCGTCCGGGGACCAAGTGGTCCGATCTGGCTGTTCTCTATCGGAGTCATCTTCATTGTGAGCAGGTTGCCGCCGAGTTAATTGAGCAGGAAATCCCATTTTTTATTGAGAATATGAACGTTCTCGATACCACCGAGGCGCGCGATCTGTTCGCCTGCGCTGGCGCAGTGGTCTCCTCCGCGGACGCGGCTAGCTTGTTTCGTGTGTCGGCCCTACCGCAGTGGAGTATCGATCCGGAGAAGTTTCGTGGGCTGGTTCGTGCGCTCCCGCGTGAAGGCCCGGTCGATCGAATGTTCTCGGTTTTGGAAAAAGCCGAGGGTGGGGCGGCAGCCACCGAGATCATTCTTGCCGTTCGTCGGCAGATTGAACAGATGAATGCGGGAGCGCACGCCTCGCTCTGCATGATTGCGCAGAAGTTCGGAATTGACCGGACCTCCCCGGCAATCAAGGCAATCCTGGAATTCGTCAATCTCTGGGAGTCTAAACCGGTGACGAAGACCCAGAGTTTGGCCGAGTTCCTCGAGTACTTGCAATATTTCCGCGATGCGGGTGGAGTGGTCTGCGCACCACCGTCGCAGGAGGATGCCGTACGCTTAACGACGGCGCATGCGGCCAAGGGGCTTGAGTGGAAGCACGTGTTCATCATTCGAGCATATGCGCCATCCTTCCCCATGAGTTTCAAGGAAACGCTGGTGGAGTTCCCCGCGGCTTTGTTGGATGAAGATTCGGTTTCCGAAGCCGATAGCAAGGAACTGTCTGCGCAGGAGGAGCGGCGTTTGTTCTACGTGGCTATGACGCGAGCGCGCGACACGCTTACCATGTATGCAAAACAGGGAACCGGCAAAATCGATAAGACGCCGCCAGGCTATCTCCGTGAGTTGATCAAAGACAGAACACTGAGCCGGTGGTTCCGTGAACGCAAGCCGCGTCAGTTCCAAACTGATCTGTTCGCCGTTGGCCAACCGGCGCATGCTCACTCGCGCATGACGCCCTGGCTCGGGCTGCCTGCAATGGAAGACCTGAGTACCAGACTAAGCGCATCGGCGGTGCAGACCTATCAGACGTGTCCGTTGCAGTTCAAATTGTCACGGGAGTGGCGAATCCCAAGCGAGATCGGCGCAGCCCTGCAATATGGCGGAGCGATCCATCGCGTGTTGAAAACTTATTTTGATGCGGTTCGCTACCAGCGTGAAATCTCTGATGATGAGGTCATCGGACAGTTCAAAGAAGCTCTGATCGGAATTCAAGATCGCTATCAGTACGACTTGTATCTGGCACAGGGCATTCAGCAGCTCACTGATTTCCTGAACAACCGCCGGGGAAAGCCGCAGCCGGATGTTCTGCACACCGAAGAGTGGTTTGAAGTCCGGATGGGAGAAGTCATGCTGACCGGCCGTATTGATCGCATGGACCGTTCAGAGGACGGGCGCGTAGTTGTTACGGACTACAAAACTGGCAAACCTCGCGCGCAAGAGGATGCAGACGAGAGTTTGCAACTTTCGATCTACGCCCTGGCGGTAAGAGAAAAGTGGGGATACGAAGTTGACCGGCTGGTGTTTCACAACATGGAAGAAGACGCGCCAGTTTCGACGTATCGCAATGCGGCACAACTGGAAGAGGCGCGGTTGGTGGTTGAAGATGTCGCAGAGAGAATTGCCGACGGGCGCTTCGAAGCCAAAACCGGATTCCACTGCAACTTCTGTTCGTATCGCAGCCTATGCCCCGCGACTGAGAAACGCTCCTATCAAATTTCTGCCGAGGAAAAGTCTCGCCCAAAAACTTAGGGGACGCTTTTGGCGTCCCCATTGTTTCGCTTTTGCGAAGAGTTAGTGCTTCTTTTTCTTCTTCGCTTTTTTCTTAGCTGCCATGGTTTCTATTCTCCCTTTCCATCTTTCGATGGAGTGTGT
>Ga0068858_100000723_pt1 | contig 34436 bp, 32 predicted proteins | sample KBSSwiS12_FD_66589 | JGI IMG/M metagenome (GOLD analysis project Ga0068858, IMG submission 66589) | Switchgrass rhizosphere microbial communities from Kellogg Biological Station, Michigan, USA - KBS Switchgrass S1-2 | ecosystem: Host-associated > Plants > Roots > Rhizosphere > Soil ... | reverse complement strand
ACCCCCTTCATTTGTGACGCGCTGGCGATGGCGGGACATCTCGACGACGCCTACGCGATGTTGCTTCAAACCGAGGTGCCCTCCTGGCTCTACTCGGTAACGATGGGCGCGACGACGATTTGGGAGCGCTGGGATTCGATGCTGCCCGACGGCTCGATCAACCCCGGCGATATGACGAGCTTCAACCATTACGCCCTCGGTGCGGTCGCCGATTGGATGCACCGCATGATCGGCGGGATAGAGCCCATCTCAGCGCACGAAGGTCTTTATCGCGTCGCACCGCGACCGGGCGGAGGGTTGCGCTGGGCCGAGACAATCTGGGACACGCCCCAGGGCCGCCTGCGTGTTCGCTGGGAGGCGGATGACGCGGGGTTTAGCGCCCTGATCGACGTTCCCGAAGGCGCCGCAGTGGACCTTGATCTGCCGGGTTTTCCGCCCGAGCGGCTCGAGGGCGGCTCGCATGCGCGGAATCTGCAATTTGCCTTGGGCGCCGATCAAAATGCCCCGGTCCTGCCCTGGCAGGAACGCCGGCCGACATGAGCGATGGGCCGAACAGCCGCGGCATCCCGCGCCGAACACGCTGAGCCTGATCGGGTGACAACGATAGTGTGATTTTGCGAGCGACCCCCGCAACTCTTGATGATTGGAAGCGAAATTGGGACCGAGAGATAGCTCCGCTGGACAATATCAGGGGGATTCCGTCAAGAGCGCGATCGAAGCTAACTCCGCTGGACCCACCGAGAAATCGTCTTGGACAGTCACGATTCTGGCCGGATTGGCGAACTACATCGACGCGGGCTCGATCGTCGCGAGTTCTGTAGCGCTGGCATTGTGGGCCGAACTGTATCATCTCAGCCCATCATTCGTAGGCGTCATCGGAGCCTTCAGCGCCAATGCAATCTCCGCTGGTGTCGGCGCGCTGATCGGCGGGCGGCTTTGCGACAAATTCGGTCGTAAGAAGATCTACCAATACGACATGCTGTTTTACGCATTCGGTATGGCCTGGCTGGTTTGCGCCAATCAGCCGTGGATGATCGTCGTCGGCTCGGTCATCGTCGGCCTTGCCGTCGGCGCCGATATTCCGGCGTCATGGTCGCTGATCGCGGAAATGGCGCCGGACGGTGCCCGTGGCAAGCACAGCGGCGTAGCGCAAATCCTTTGGAATCTCGGACCGATCGTGGTGCTGGCCTTGTCGTTGTTGCTCTCGCCTTTCGGGTTGCTTGGTATGCGCATCGTCTTTGCGCATTTGGCAATTCTCGCGCTTGCGCTCACTTTGTTGCGTTCACGCATGCAGGAATCGCAACTCTGGCTTGATGCAAAGGTAAGAAATGAAGAAGTGCCGGGCGGCGCGGCGGTATCCTGGAGAGAGCTGCTTCAGCCTCGTCACATCAAGTCGATGGCATTTCTTATCGGCATGTATGGATTGTGGAATCTCTGGGCAGGCACGAGCGGGTTCTTCTTCCCCTATATCCTCAGGACCGTCGGGGCGCTGAGCCAGGCGACATCCGTCATGGTTCAGTCGGTAGGCTGCGTTGTCGGCATGGCGTCCATTTTTTTCGTGTTCATGCGGCTGGCCGACCGCGTTGATCAGCGGCTGCTGTTTGGCATCTCTGCACTGATTCAGATTGGCGGCATGGCGCTATTAGCGTTGTTTCCGCTGACCGTCCCGGTGGCTGTTGCCTACCTGTCCCTTATGGCGTTTGGAGGCGGTTTTGGTGCGCAATCCTTCTTTCAGCTTTGGAGCGCCGAGCTATTCCCTACGCTCATACGCAGCACCGCGCAGGGCGTTACGTTCGCCGTAGTACGTATCGGTCTGGGCGTTTGGAGTTTCTTTGTCCCCATCCTTACGGCGACGGGCTTTCATATGTTGGCCTGGATATTGGTCGGCTTTCTCATCGCGAGTGGTCTTGTCGGCTGGATCTGGGCGCCCCGACCCGAGGCTCGCTACTTCGATGGGCGTTGAATTGGATTTGAGTTTACCCGCACGCCCTCGCCGCTGCGAGGCGCCCCTGTTGCGCCGATCAAGCAATGGCCTTCCGTCGGGCAGGTAATATCAGGGTGCGATGATCGAAACCTATAAGCCCCTACCCTTCAGGAGTGCTGCAGCAGCCCTGTCCCCCGGACAGGGCCAAGAGCTGCCGCACTGGGTTGGGGTGGGGCAGTTCCTCATGCGCTGCGCTCGTCCCCCAGCCCCTCCCCTGAAGGGTAGGGGAGAATGAGTCGGGCTTCACGCACCTTGGTATGAGCCGGGGTTAAAACTCCCTCTCCCCTTGTGGGAGAGGAAAGGGGCCCGCGCCGTAGGCGTGGGAAGGGTGAGGGGGATAACGGAGCGCAGTGTTGCGACTCCCCCCTCATCCGGCCCTTCGGGCCACCTTCTCCCACAAGGGGAGAAGGGTAGGCTTAAGCCGCCTTGCGCAGTTCCAGCCGGTCCCAGATCTCCACCAGCGCCCCGGTCAGGTCGCGCATCATCGCCTCGTCATGCGCCGGGCCGGGGGTGAAGCGCAGCCGTTCGGTGCCGCGCGGCACGGTCGGATAGTTGATCGGCTGGACGTAGACGCCATATTCGGCGAGCAGGATGTCGCTGATCTTCTTGGCCTTGACCGGGTCGCCGACCATCACCGGCACGATATGCGTCTCGCCGAGCATCACCGGCACGCCGGCCTCGACCAGCATCTTCTTGAGCAGAGCGGCGGCGGCCTGTTGCGCATCGCGCTCGACGCTCGATGCTTTCAGATGCCGCACGCTGGCCAGCGCGCCAGCAACCAGCACCGGGGCGAGGCTGGTGGTGAAGATGAAGCCCGGCGCGTAGCTGCGGATCACGTCGATGATCGTGCGGTCGGTGGCGATATAGCCGCCCATCACGCCGACCGCCTTGGCCAAAGTGCCCTCGATGATGGTCAGCCGGTGCGCGACGCCGTCGCGCTCGGCAATGCCGCCGCCGCGCGCGCCGTACATGCCCACCGCATGGACCTCGTCGAGATAGGTCAGCGCGTTGTATTTGTCGGCGAGGTCGCAGATCGCCGCGATCGGGGCGACGTCGCCCTCCATCGAATAGATGCTTTCGAACGCGATCAATTTGGGTAGCGCGGGATCGGCTTCGGCGAGCAGTTCCTCGAGATGCGCCAGGTCGTTGTGGCGGAACACGCGCTTCTCGCAGCCCGAATTGCGGATGCCGGCGATCATCGAGGCGTGGTTCAGTTCGTCGGAAAAGACGATGCAGCCCGGCAGCACCTTGGCGAGCGTCGCCAGCGTCGCGTCGTTCGAGACATAGCCCGAGGTGAACAGGAGCGCGGCTTCCTTGCCGTGCAGATCAGCCAGCTCGTTTTCGAGGTCGATATGATAATGGGTGTTGCCGCCGATGTTGCGCGTGCCGCCCGAACCGGCGCCGACATCGTGCAACGCCTCTTCCATCGCCGCGATGACGGATGGATGCTGGCCCATGGCGAGATAGTCGTTCGAGCACCAGACGGTGACCGGCTTGGGCCCGTTATGCCCGGCGAAACAGCGCGCGTTGGGGAACGCGCCCTTGTTGCGCAGGATATCGATGAACACCCGATAGCGTCCCTCGGCATGCAGCCGATCGATCGCCTGGGTGAAGATGCGGGAGTAATCGACTCCCGTCTGCGCCGTGCCGTCCGCGTCCATGGCGTCGCCCTTAGCGCGACGAAACGGCAATTTCCAGCGTCCGGCATCGCTAACCGTGATCGAGCATGCCTTGTATAGTTCGATTGAGGGACGAAATCCGCTATTATACCCACGACTCGTCGTCGACCGCGCCGGAGCCCGCGCAGCATCGACCGAGCGACTCGCGCTCCCGCCCGCACGTCGGAGTAACGCCATGGCCGTCGAACCGAACGAGAATGCCGACTATCTCAGCAAACGCGAGGCGCAGGAACGCGCGCTGGCCGCCGCCGCCGCCGACCCCGCCGCGCGGCACATCCATCTCGACCTGGCGAAACATTATGCCGATCGCCGCGCCGCGCTGATCGCGCGGATGCCCGACGCGGCCTGAAGGCCTTAGAGGGCCTCGATCGAGGTGAGACCGAAGCCGGCGAGTGCCGGGGCCAGCGCATCGCTCGCGGCATCGCGGCGGGTGAATATCGCGGTTCCCGGCGGCGCCTGATCCGGCCAGTCCTGCCCCTCGGTCAAAAAGGCGATGCGTCGCGCGATACCCGGGCCGCCATCGACGAAACGCACCGCGCGCGGCGCCGCGGCGGCGAGCTCGTCGGCGACCAGCGGAAAATGGGTGCAGGCGTTGACGATCGTGTCGATCTCGTCGCCGCCCGGCTGGCCGAACAGCCCGTCGAGAATCGCGGCATAGCGTTCGGGCGCCGTCGCCGCGCCGTGCAGCTTCGCCTCGGCCAGTTCGACCAGCTCGGCCGAACCGTGGCGCAGCACGACGCAGTCGCTGGCGAAACGCGCGGTGAGATCATCGACATAGGGCTGGCGCACCGTCGCCTCGGTGCCGAGTACGCCGATCGTGCGGGTGACGCTGACCAGGGCGGCGGGCTTGATCGCCGGCACGGTGCCGACGACGGGCAGGTCGAGCGCCTCGCGCACCGTGGCGAGCGCGATGGTCGAGGCGGTGTTGCAGGCGATGACGATGAGGCGCGGCCGGAAGCGCTCGGCGAGGCGGCCGAGCAAGGCGGGCACGCGCGCGGCGATCTCCGCCTCGCTCTTGGTGCCATAGGGGAAACCGGCCGAATCCGCGACATAGACCACCGGCATGCGCGGCAGCAGCGCGCGTGCCGGAGCCAGCACCGACAACCCGCCGACGCCGGAATCGAAGAACAATACGGGGCGGGTGTCGGTCACGCGCAGTCCTAAAAGCCGTTTCCGATCAGCTTCCTTGTCGTCCGGCATGACGGGCGAAGTCGATCGTAAAGCGGCCTTAGACCAACCGAAGCGGAAGCGGAATCGCCTTGTCGGCCTCGGTACACCGACTATGTTCGTGCGCGGACAGGGGATTGATCGTGGCAACCGAATATCTCTGGAAGGCGCCGGCGCTCGCGCTGGTGATCGGCTATCTGCTCGGCTCGATCCCGTTCGGGGTGATCCTGACGCGGCTCGGCGGGGCGGGCGACCTGCGCCAGATCGGCTCGGGCAATATTGGTGCGACCAATGTGCTGCGCACCGGGCGTAAGGGGCTGGCGGCGGCGACGTTGCTGCTCGACGCGGCCAAGGGCTGGGCGGCGGTGACGCTGGTCGAGGCATGGCACCCCGGGCTTGGCCTGCTCGCGGCGGCCGGCGCCTTTGTCGGCCATCTCTTCCCGCTATGGCTGCGCTTTCGCGGCGGCAAGGGCGTGGCGACCCTGCTGGGTATCGTAATCGCGCTGCACTGGCCGTGCGCGGTGGTCTATGCCGCGGTGTGGATCGGCCTGCTGGCGTTCCTGCGCATCTCGTCGGTGGCGGGCATGACGGCGGCGGTCAGCGCGCCGCTCAGCGCGGCGTTCTTCGCGAAATTCGAGATCGTCCCATTGCTGATCGGGCTCGCGCTGCTCGTCTTGTGGAAGCACCGCGACAATATGGCGCGGCTGATGGCGGGGACCGAACCGCGCGTCGGATCCAGGTCCGGCTGACGCATGGCCGACAACGCCGACATCGCCCGGCTGCGGTTGATCCGCACGCCGCAGATCGGGCCGGTGACCTATGCCCAGCTAATCGCGCGCTTCGGCGACGCGGCGCGCGCGATCGAGGCGCTGCCCGAGTTGGCGGCGCGCGGCGGAGGACGCGCGCCGGCGGTGGCGGACCGCGGTGTTGCCGAGCGCGAGCTGGCAATCGTGGCGAAGCTAGGTGCGCGGCACCTGTTCCTTGGCGCGCCGGATTATCCGACGCTGCTCGCCCAGCTCGACGACGCCCCGGCGACAATCATGGTGCGTGGCGACACCGGCTTGATGACACGGCCGACGGTGGCGATGGTCGGCGCGCGCAACGCCTCGGCCGCGGCATGCCGCTTCGCCCGCCAGCTTGCCGCCGAACTGGTCCGCGAGCGGGTCAGCGTCGTGTCGGGCCTGGCGCGCGGCATCGATACCGCGGCGCATATCGGCTCGCTCGACGGCGGCACCATCGCGGTGATCGCCGGCGGCATCGACGTGGCCTATCCGCCGGAAAACGCCGCCTTGCAGGAACGCATCGCGAGCGAGGGCCTGCTGATTGCCGAGCAGCCGCCCGGCATCGAGCCACGCGCGCGCCACTTCCCGCACCGCAACCGCATCATCGCCGGACTGGCGCTAGGCACGGTGGTGGTCGAGGCGGCGCCCAGGTCCGGCTCGCTGATCACCGCGCGGCTGGCCGGCGAGATGGGACGCGAGGTGATGGCAGTGCCGGGCAGCCCGCTCGACCCGCGCGCGCAAGGGTGCAACGGGCTGATCCGCGACGGCGCGACGCTGATCCAGAACGCCGCCGACATCCTCGAAACGGTCCGCCCGATCGATGCGCGCATGGTCCGCACGCCGGACGCGTCGTTCGATGCCGCGCCGCCCGACGACGCCGATGACGCCGCGCGGCGCGGCATCACCAATCTGCTCGGGCCGGTGGCGGTGGCGGTCGACGAGCTGATCCGCCAGTCGGGACTGACGCCGGCGATCGTCCAGACCGTGCTGCTCGAACTGGAGTTGGCCGGGCGGGTCGAGCGGCACGCCGGCGGGCGGGTGAGCCTGATCGGATGAGCGACCCCACCGCCCCGATCGCCGCGAAAGGAATCTACACCATCGCCGGCATCTATGGCCTGATCGTGCTGCTCCCGCTCTATTTCGGCGAGCATGTGCTGGCGACGATGGGACAGGTGCTGACCAGGCCGGAATATTATTACGGCTTCATCGGCGCGGCCGGCTCGTTCCAGCTGGTCTATCTGGCGATCGGGCGTGACCCGATCCGCTTCCGCCCCTTGATGCCGCTGACGCTGGTCGCCAAATGGAGCTTCACCATCCCGGTGGCGATCCTGTTCCTCGCCGGACGCGTCGACACCATCACCATGATCCTGGCGTCGGTCGATGCCATGATCGGCCTCGCCTTTCTCCGGGCGTGGCGTATCACGCCGGTCGCTTGACGGCCGGCCTCTCGCCTCTCCATCCTCGCGCGTACACGTAGGGACACCCATTACCGCTTATGCAGCTTGTCATCGTCGAATCGCCCGCCAAGGCGAAAACCATCGAGAAGTATCTGGGCTCGGACTATCGCGTTCTCGCGAGCTACGGCCATGTCCGCGACCTGCCGCCCAAGGACGGATCGGTCGACCCCGATGACGGCTTTGCGATGGAATGGGAGAATTATCCCGACAAGGCCAAGCAGCTCAAGGCGATCGCCGATCTCGCCAAGACCGCCGATCGCCTGATCCTGGCGACCGACCCTGATCGCGAGGGCGAGGCAATCAGCTGGCATGTCCAGGAAGTGCTGAGGAACCGCAAGGCGCTGCCCAAGGAGGTCGAGCGCGTCACCTTCAACGCCATCACCAAGGCGACGGTGACCGAGGCGATGAAGCATCCGCGCGAGCTCGATACCGACCTGATCGACGCCTATCGCGCGCGCCGCGCACTCGACTATCTCGTCGGCTTCACGCTCTCACCGGTGTTGTGGCGCAAGCTGCCCGGAGCCAAGTCGGCCGGGCGGGTGCAGTCGGTGGCGCTACGGCTGATCGTCGAGCGCGAGCGCGAGATCGAGGCGTTCCGGCCGCAGGAATATTGGTCGGTCATCGCCAATATGGAGCAGGACGGCACGCCGTTCGTCGCACGGCTGGTGCGCTGGAACGGCGACAAGATCGACCGGCTGACGATCGGCAAGGAAGGCGATGCGCTCAAGGCCAAGGCGGACGTCGAGGCCGGGCATTTCACCGTCCAGTCGGTCGAAACCAAGCCGGCGCTGCGCAACCCGCCGCCGCCCTTCACCACCTCGACCCTGCAGCAGGAGGCTGCGCGCAAGCTCGGCTTTTCGGCGAGCCACACGATGCGCATCGCGCAGGGGCTCTATGAGGACGGCGTGATCACGTACATGCGCACCGACGGCGTGCAGATGGACGGCAGCGCCATCTCCGCCGCGCGCAAGGCGGTGGCCGATCGCTATGATGCGAGCTACGTCCCCGACAAGCCGCGCCAGTACCAGACCAAGGCGAAGAATGCGCAGGAAGCGCATGAGGCGATCCGGCCGACCGATTTCGGCAAGGATCGCGCCGGCGGCGGCGACCATGCGCGGCTCTATGAGCTGATCTGGAAGCGCGCGCTGGCCAGCCAGATGGCCTCGGCACGGATGGAGCGTACCACGGTCGAGCTGGCCGACGGCACCGGCCGTCACGGGCTGCGCGCGACGGGTCAGGTCGTGCTCTTCCCCGGTTATCTCACGCTCTACGAGGAAGGCTCCGACGACAGCGCCGACGAGGAATCGCGCCGTCTGCCGCGCATGCGCGACGGCGATGCGCCGGCCAAGAAGTCGGTCGATGCCGAGCAGCACTTCACCCAGCCGCCGCCGCGCTTCTCCGAAGCGTCGCTCGTCAAGCGGCTGGAGGAACTGGGGATCGGGCGGCCATCGACCTATGCCTCGATCATCCAGACATTGAAGGACCGCGCCTATGTGAAGATCGAGAAGAACCGTTTCTTTGCCGAGGAGAGCGGGCGGCTGGTGACGGCGTTTCTCGAACGCTTCTTCGAGAAATATGTCGGTTATGATTTCACCGCCGGCCTGGAGGACGAGCTCGACGAGGTGTCGGGCGGCCGCGCGCAGTGGCAGGCGGTGCTCGACCGCTTCTGGAAGGACTTCAAGCCGCGCACCAACGAGGTGATGGAGCAGAAGCCGTCCGAAGTGACGGCGGCGCTTGATGTGTTCCTCGAACCCTATCTCTTCCCGGCCAGGGAAGACGGCGCCGACCCGCGGCTGTGCCCGAACTGCGGCAATGGCCGGCTGGCGCTGCGCGGCGGCAAGTTCGGCGCGTTCGTCGCCTGCTCCAACTATCCCGAGTGCAAATATACGCGGCGCTTCGGCCAGGGCGGCGGCGAGGAGGCGGTCGCGGAGACCGAGACGCTGGGCACCGATCCCGCGACCGGCCTGCCGATCGAGCGCAAGTCGGGGCGGTTCGGGCCGTACATCCAGGTCGGCGAGGGCAAGGAGGCCAAGCGTGCCTCGATTCCCAAGGATGTGCCCGAGCTCGATCTGGAATGGGCGATCAAATTATTGTCGCTGCCGCGCGAGGTCGGCACCCATCCCGAGAGCGGCAAGCCAATTACCGCCTCGATCGGCCGCTATGGCCCCTATCTCGCGCATGACGGCAAATATGCCCGGCTGCAGTCGACCGCCGAAGTATTCGAGACCGGCATGAATGCGGCGGTGGTCAAGCTGGCGGAAGCGGCGGCGGGCGGCGGGCGGCCGCAGCGCGGGTCGCGCGAACCGTTGAAGGTGCTCGGCCTGCATCCCCGCACCGAGCTGGAATTGAAACTGATGGCGGGGCGCTACGGTCCGTACATCACCGATGGCACGACCAATGCGACATTGCCCAAGGGGCTGGAGAAGGACGCGCTGACCCTGGAGGAGGCCGCGCAGCTGATCGACGCGCGCGCCGCGGTGGCGCCGGCCAAGGGCAAGAAGAAAGCGAAGGCACCGGCCAGGAAAACAGCAGCGAAGAAGCCGGCGGCGAAGAAGAAGGTGGCCGCCAAGAAGTAGCTCGAGCTCCTCCCCAGCATGGGGAGGAATGGTTACGCCGCGCGCAGCGTGGTCATCTGCAACCAGGCGCGGGCCGCTTTCTGTGCCTCGGCGATCTCGCGCGCGGTCATGTCCTCGGCGATCTCGCTGCGGCAGGCATGCGCCGCTTCGCTGCCGGCGACGGCGGCGAGGTTGAACCATTTATGCGCCTCGATCAGGTCGACATCGATGCCGGCAGCGCCGCTCGAATAGACCATGCCGAGATCGTAATAAGCGTTGATGTCGCCCCGCGCCGCATCGGCCATCCGGCTGTCGATGAGGAACCGCGCGCTCTTCAGGCTGTTGCCCATGTTCGAAAACCCCCGTTCCAATCCTACGCGAGTCAGACTGGACGGTAAGTTTTCAACAAATGGTTAACGCGGTTAACCGTGTTTTGCCGGTACCGCGATATTGTCGATCAGCCGCGTCGTCCCCATCCGCGCCGCGGCGAGCAGGCGACGCTCCCGCGCGGGATCAGGCTGCTCGGCCAATGTCTCGGCGTCGACCAGGGCGACATAGTCCACATCGAAGCCGGCGGCGGCCAGCGCATCGCGCGCCGTCGCCAATGCCGCGTCGGGATCGCCGCCCTTTTCGATCGCCCTGGCCGCGACGCCGAGCGCGCGGGGCAATGCCACCGCCTTGGCGCGCTGCACGTCGTCGAGATAGACATTGCGCGACGACAGCGCGAGGCCGTCGTCATCGCGCTGGGTCGGTACGCCGGCGATGTCGATGGCCATGTCGAGATCGGCGACCATACGGCGGATCACGGCAAGCTGCTGGAAATCCTTCTCGCCGAACCAGGCGATGTCGGGCGCCACCTGGTTGAACAGCTTGGCGACGATGGTCGCGACGCCGTCGAAATGGCCAGGCCGCGCCGCGCCATCCAGCCCCTCGCTGACACCCGCCACCGAGATGTTCGTCGCGAAACCATCGGGATAGATCACCTCGACCGGCGGCAGCCAGAGCAGGTCGCAGCCGGCCTCGGTCAGCAGGCGCGTGTCGGCCAGTTCCTTGCGCGGATAGCGGCCGAGATCCTCATTGGCGCCGAACTGCTTCGGATTGACGAAGATCGAGGCGACGACCCTGGTCCCAGGCCGCTTCGCCGCCTCGACCAGCGCCATGTGCCCGGCGTGCAGCGCGCCCATGGTGGGCACGAGGGCGACGCGCGCGCCTTCGGCGCGGAAGCCGGCAATGGCGCCGCGCAGTTCGGCAATGGTACGGACGGTGAGCACGATTGAAAACTGACCCTTCGACAAGGACGGGCGGGCCTTCTATGGGGGGCCGGACTCACGATCAACATGGGATTCGACGAACCGATGGGGGCTGGCAAGCCGCATGTCATCGTCTTCGCCAATGAAAAGGGCGGAACGGGCAAATCGACCACCGCGGTGCATGTCGCGATCGCGCTGCAGGTGCGCGGCGCGCGCGTCTCCGCGTTCGATCTCGACCACCGCCAGCGTACGCTCGGGCGCTATCTCGACAATCGCGCCGAGACGCAGCGCCGCGCCGGCCGCGAGCTGCCGATCCCGCGCCACGCCACGCATGACGGCGAGACGCATGCGCGGTTCGAGGAGCAATTCGCCGCGCTGAGCGACGGCGCCGACTATCTCGTCATCGACACGCCGGGCCGCGACGACGAGTTCGCGCGCATGGCGGCCCAGCGCGCCGACACCCTGGTCACGCCGATGAACGACAGCTTCGTCGATTTCGACCTGATCGGCCAGGTCGACCCCGATACCTACAAGGTGACGCGGCCGAGCTTCTACGCCGAGCTGATCTGGGATGCGCGCAAGGCACGCGCCAAGGCCGACGGCTCGACGATCGACTGGGTCGTGCTGCGCAACCGCGTCCAGCATATCGAGGCGCGCAACATGCGCCGCGTGTCCGAGGCGCTCGACCAGCTCGCCAAGCGGGTCGGTTTCCGCATCATCCCGGGCCTGGGCGAACGCGTGATCTATCGCGAGCTGTTCCCCAAGGGGCTGACCATGCTCGATGCGCGCGAGTTCGGCGAGATGGGCCTGGCGCATGTCGCGGCGCGGCAGGAGCTGCGCGAGATGATGTCGGCGCTCGGCCTGCCCGAGCCGGCGCTGCCGTTGTTCGCCTGATGAAGGGGTTGCTGCTCGCCGCGCTGGTGGCCTATGTCGGCTGGTGGTTGTGGCAGGGACCCAAGCACAAGTCGCGCCCGATCCCGCCGCCCCGCCCGAGCGACGAAAGCGCCGCGCTGGCGGTGCTGGGCCTGGGCGCCGATGCCGACGAGGCCGCGATCCGCGCCGCGCATCGCCGGCTGCTCCAGGCGGTCCACCCCGACCATGGCGGCTCGGCCGAGCTGACCCGCCGGGTCAACGCCGCGCGCGACGTGCTGCTCGCGCGGCGCGTCTCCACCAAATGAACTTTCCCCGCGCTCGCCGATTGGGCGTCGATGCCACAGCAGGAAACCGCATGACCCACAGCTTCAACCGCACCAGCCTCAGAGAATATGACATTCGTGGCATTGTCGGCGAGACGCTCGGCACCGCCGACGCGACCGCCATCGGGCGCGGCTTCGCGACGGTGGTGCGCCGCGCCGGCGGCACGCGCGTCGCGGTCGGGTATGACGGCCGCACCACCTCGCCCGAGCTGGAACGCGCGCTGATCGACGGCCTGACGCGCTCCGGCGTCGATGTCGTGCGCGTCGGCATGGGGCCGACGCCGATGCTCTATTATGCCGAGGCGATCCTCGAGGTGGATGGCGGCATCCAGATCACCGGCAGCCACAATCCGGCGGAATATAACGGCTTCAAGATGGTGCTGCAGCACCGGCCATTCTTCGGCGAGGACATCCAGCTGCTCGGCAAGATGGCCGAGCAGGGCGACTGGGACGAGGCCGAGACGCCGGGCACGGTCGGCGATTTCGATATCATCGACGATTATGTCGGGCGGCTGATGGCCGGTTATGCCGGCGGCGCGTACCGCATCGGCTGGGATGCCGGCAACGGCGCGGCCGGCCCGGTGATCGAGAAGCTCGTCAAGCTGCTGCCGGGCGAGCACCATCTGCTGTTCACCGATGTCGATGGCACCTTCCCCAACCATCACCCCGATCCGACCGAGGAAAAGAACCTCGCCGACCTCAAAAAGCTGGTTGCCGACAAGGGGCTCGATTTCGGCTTCGCGTTCGACGGCGACGGCGACCGGATCGGCGCGATCGACGGGCTGGGCCGGGTGATCTGGGGCGACCAGCTGCTGTCGATCCTCGCCGTGCCGGTGCTCAAGGAGCTGCCGGGCGCGACGATCATCGCCGATGTGAAGGCCAGCCAGGCGCTGTACGACCGCATCGCCGAACTGGGCGGCAATCCGGTGATGTGGAAGACCGGCCATTCGCTGATCAAGACCAAGATGAAGGAAACCGGCGCGCCGCTGGCCGGCGAGATGAGCGGCCACATCTTCTTCGCGCATGAATTTTACGGCTTCGACGACGCGCAATATGCCGCCGTCAGATTGATCCGCGCGGTGCACATGATCGGCCAGTCGATGACCGAGATCCGCGGCGCCATGCCGGCGATGGTCAACACGCCGGAAATGCGCTTCCAGGTCGACGAGGCGCGCAAGTTCGCGGTGATCGACGAGGTGCTCGACCGGCTCGAAACCGCCGGCGCCGAGGTCAACCGCACCGATGGCGCGCGGGTCAACACACCCGATGGCTGGTGGCTGCTGCGCGCCTCCAACACCCAGGACGTGCTGGTCGCGCGCGCCGAAGCGAAGGACCAGACCGGACTAGACCGGCTGCTCGCGCAGATCGACGAGCAACTGGCGCTGAGCGGACTCGAACGCGGGCCGCAGGCGGGACACTGACGCTGGACGCCGTTAACGTGGCGTGGGGAAAGGAAGAGAAATTTGTTCGCGCGAAGGCGCAAAGGCGCGAAGATGTCGCGCTTGCCGCCAGTGGATCTCGTCAGCGCCAATGTTCCGTCGACGGCAAAGCAGCGGTGACATACGCGGCACGCCCGGCCGGACCGCGACTACATTTTCTTGGCGCCTTCGCGCCTTCGCGTGAGCAAATTCCTATTTTCGCCCCATCGCCCGCACGCCGGAAGGGCTGGCAATTCGCGGCGCGAGCGGCCACGTAGAAACTGTGTTCCGTCCCACCCAGATCATTCGTGTCGTCGATCTCGAAACCACCGGCCAGGCGCCGCCGACCCACGGCGTGTGCGAGATCGGCTGGCAGGATGTCGCGCTGGGCGAGGATGGGCGCTGGGAGGTCTGGGGCGAGGGCGGGCAGCGCTACGTCAATCCGGGGCGGCCGATCCCGCCGATCACCCAGGCGGTCCACCACATCCTCGACGAACAGGTTGCCGACGCGCCCTTCTGGCATGACGTCGCGCGGCCGGTGCTCGACCCCTGGCCGCGGCGCATCGCGCTGGCCGCGCACCGCGCCGATTTCGAGCAGCAATATTGCACCGCCTCGCTGACCCATGGCGCGGACTGGATCTGCACCTGGAAATGCGCGCTGCGGCTGTGGCCGGACTCCCCGAGCTTTTCCAACCAGGTGCTGCGCTATTGGCGCAAGCCCGTCGGCATCGAGCATGAGCGCGGATTGCCGGCGCACCGGGCCTTTCCCGATGCCTATGTCACCGCCTTCCACCTGCGCGACATGCTCAACGAGGTCGGCGCCGCGCAGCTGATCGCCTGGTCGAACGTGCCCGGCATCCTGCCGCGCGTGCGATTCGGCCCTGATCGCGGCAAGAGCTGGCAGGATATCGAGGAGGAGGCGCTGATCGGCTTTCTTGGCGACCGCGACATCGACGTGCGCTTCACCGCCGAAACCGAGCTCGCGCGGCGGCGCGGCGGCGGGTCGATCGGGCGGCAGACCTCACAGGGTTCGCTGCTGTAGACCGCTGATTTTTCAACGACCCGCACCCAAGGCTTGGGGACCGCGCTCCACGCTGCTATCTCCCCGCCGATGCCCCATCTCTATCTTGTCGACGGCTCGGGTTATATCTTCCGCGCCTATCACCAGCTCCCGCCGCTGACCAACCGGCACGGCACGCCGGCGGGCGCGGTCTATGGCTATACCGCCATGCTGTGGAAGCTCGCCGATGCGCTCGACAAGGCGGAGGGGCCGACCCATCTCGCGGTCGTGCTCGACAAGGGCTCGCACACCTTCCGCAACGATCTCTACGACAAGTACAAGGCGCAGCGGCCGCCGCCGCCCGAGGATCTGATCCCGCAATTTCCGCTGATCCGCGAGGCGACCCGCGCCTTCTCTTTGCCGTGCATCGAGGAAGAGGGGTTCGAGGCCGACGACATCATCGCCACTTACACCTGCCGCGCGGTCGAGGCCGGGTGGGACGTGACCATCGTCAGTTCCGACAAGGACCTGATGCAACTCATCCAGCCGGGCGTCGACATGCTCGACACGATGAAGAACGAGCGACGCGGCCCCGAATATGTCGAGGCGAAGTTCGGCGTGCGGCCCGATCAATTGGGCGACGTGCTCGCGCTGATGGGCGATGCGGTCGACAACGTGCCCGGCGTGCCCGGCATCGGCGCCAAGACCGCCGCCAAGCTGATCGTCGAATATGGCAATCTCGATGCCGTGCTCGCCGCCGCGCCGGCGATGAAGCCGAGCAGGATGCGCGACAATCTGATCGAGCACGAAGCGATGGCGCGGCTCTCGCGCAAGCTCGTCGCGCTGCATGTCGACACCGCGGTGCCGCACACGCTGGACGAGCTCAAGCTCGACGGCATCCCGGTCGAGCCGCTTCGCGCCTTCCTCGAGGATCAGGGGTTCAAGACGTTGCTGTCGCGCATGGCGGCGCATGCGCCCGGCCGCGAGCAGCCCGATCCGGTCGCTGCCGCGGTGGCGACGGCCGGCCCGGTCACGCCCGATTTCGTCGAACTGCCCGCGATCGACTGCAATGCCTATGAGACCGTGACGAGCATCGACCGGCTGGAGGCGTGGATCGCCGAGAGCCATGCCAGCGGCACGATCGCGATCGATACCGAAACCGACTCGCTCGACAGCATGGCGGCCAATCTGGTCGGCATCTGCCTCGCCACCGCGCCGGGCCGGGCCTGCTACATCCCCATCGCGCACAAGAGCAGCGACGACATGTTTGGCGAAGTGCCGCCGCAGCTGCCGCTCGCCGAGGTGGTAACGCGGCTGCAGCCCTTGTTCACCGCCCCCGGCGTGCTCAAGATCGGCCACAACATCAAATATGACATCAACGTGCTGATCCGCCACGGCCTGAACGTGTCGCCGATCGACGACACGATGGTGATGAGCTTCGACCTCGATGCCGGCCAGTCGCTCGCCGGCCACGGCATGGACGAGGTGGCGCATGCCGTGCTCGAACATAGCTGCATCAGCTTCAAGGACGTCACCGGCAGCGGCAAGAAGGCGATCAGCTTCGCCCAGGTGCCGCTCGACCAGGCGACGCGCTATGGCGGCGAGGATGCCGACGTCACCTGGCGGCTATGGACCAGGTTCAAGCCGCGGCTCGCGGCCGAAGGCGCGACACGCGTCTACGAAATGGTCGATCGCCCGATCATCCCGGTCGTCGCCGCGATGGAGCGCGCCGGGATCAAGGTCGACCGCGACCAGCTGTCGCGCCTGTCGAGCCGCTTCGCGCAGGAAATGGCGCGACTGGAGGAAGAGATCCAGGCCGAGGCCGGGCAGCCGTTCCAGATCGGCTCGACCCAGCAACTCGGCGCGATCCTGTTCGACAAGATGGGGCTGAAGGGCGGCAAGAAGGGCAAGTCGGGCGCCTATTCGACCGACGTCACCGTGCTCGAGAAGATGAAGGCCGAAGGCGTGGCGATCGCCGGTCTGGTGCTCGACTGGCGCCAGCTGTCGAAGCTCAAATCGACCTATACCGATGCGCTGCAGCAGCAGATCGATCGCGACACCGGCCGCGTCCATACCAGCTATTCGCTGACCGGCGCGCAGACCGGGCGGCTGTCCTCGACCGACCCCAATTTGCAGAACATCCCGATCCGCACCGAGATCGGGCGGCAGATCCGTGACGCCTTCGTGGCGGAACCCGGCAACGTCATCCTCGCCGCCGACTATTCGCAGATCGAATTGCGGCTGGCGGCGCACATGGCCGACGTGCCGCCCTTGCGCGACGCCTTTCTGCGCGGCGAGGACATTCACGCCGCGACGGCCAAGGAATTGTTCGGCGAGGTCAATCGCGACACGCGCGGACGGGCCAAGACGATCAACTTCGCGATCCTCTACGGCATCTCGCGCTGGGGCCTCGCCGCCCGGCTGGAGATCGATGCCGAAGAGGCGCAGGCGATGATCTCGCGCTATTTCGACCGCTTCCCCGGCATCTCGGCCTATATCAACGAGACGCTCGAGGGCGTGCGGCAGAAGGGCTATACCGAGACCTTGTTCGGCCGGAAAACCTGGTTCCCCCAGATCCGCGCGCCGATCCAGCACGTCCGCCAGGGCGCCGAGCGCGCCGCGATCAACGCGCCGATCCAGGGCACCAGCGCCGACATCATCAAGCGCGCCATGGCCCGGATGGGGCCGGCGCTGCTCGAGGCGGGCCTGCCCAATGTGCGCATGCTGCTGCAGGTGCATGACGAACTCGTCTTCGAACTGCCGGAAAGCGATGTGGCGGCCGCGAGCCCGGTGATCGAACGCGTCATGGCCACCGCCGCCGAACCGGCGTTGACGCTGAGCGTGCCGCTCGCGATCGAGATCGGCACCGGGGCGAGCTGGGGTGCAGCGCATTGAGCGACGCCGCAGAACAGGACATCGCCGCGCTCGCCAAGGGCGGGCGGACCAATGTCGGCGGGTTCGCGATGCGGCTCGTCGCGCGGCTGCCGTTCCTGTTCATTGCCGGGCGCGTCTATGGCCCGGACCTGGTCGGGCGTTTCGCGCTCGCCGTGGTGGTGGTCGAGCTCGCCGCGCTGCTGGCGACGCTCGGGCTGAAGCGCGGGCTGGCGCAGGCGTTGTCGGCGGATGACCGGCCGCCGGCACATATCGTGTGGGATGCGCTGATCGTCACGCTGATCGCGGCGCTCATCGCGAGCGGCGTGCTGCTGCTGTTCCCGCAGGTCATGTACCCCGACAGCGACATTGCCGGGGCCGAGCCATGGCTGGCGACGATCGTGTTCGCCGGGGCCATGTCCGACGTCAGCCTCGCGGCGCTCGCCTATCGCCACAACGTCAAGGCAACGGTGACGGCGCGCGCGGTGGTCGAGCCGTGGACGATCAGCATCGGCGCATGGGTGTTTTCGTTCGTCTCGCTGCATGACGGGCTGATCCTTGCCTATATGGCGTCGATGGTCGCCGCGCTGATCGCGTCGCTGGTGCCGTTCGTGAAGAGTTATGGCCTGCCACGTGGCTGGCGGCCGCATCCGGGGCGGCTGGCGGCGCTGGCCCGGCGCAACGTGCCCCTGGCCGGGGCCGACGCGATCGAATGGGCGACGCGCAATGTCGACCGCTTCATCCTCGGCGTGATGTTCGAGCCCAAGGTGGTCGGCATCTATTATATGGCGCAGCAGGTCGCCTCGCTGCCAGGCAAGCTCAAGACCAGCTTCGACCCGATCCTCGGCCCCGTGATTACCGAGAGTCTCGCGCGCAACGACAAGACGGCGATAGCGCAGCAGGTGCGGCAGGTGGCGTTCTGGATCATCGCCGCCCAGGCCTGTCTCGCGCTGATGGGGTCGATCCCGGGCGAAGCGGTGATGGGGCTGGTCGGGCCGCAATTCGTCGCCGGTACCGCCGCGCTGGGCTTCCTGCTCACCGCCGAGGTGCTCGCCTCGACCGGCGCGGTGTGCGAATCGGCGCTGGTGTACATTGCGCGGCACCTCAATCTGACGATCTCGGTGACGATGCTGACGATCCAGATCGCTCTGAGTTTCGCGCTGATCTTCGCGATGCGCGCGCTCGGCTGGCCGACCAATTACCAGGCGGCGGGGCCGGCGGTCGCATTGCTGCTATCGGTGTCGCTGTCGTCGCTGGTCAAGGCGACGCTCCTGTCCCGCTTGCTCAAGGCGCGCATCTCGCCGTTGCGCTGGCAATTGCTGTGGGCGGTGTTGATCACCATCGTCGTGGGGTCGGCCTTCACCGCGCTGCCGCACCGCTTCGAATGGGTCGAGCTGGTGTTCGGCCTGCCGGCGATCTTCGGCGTCTATTGGTTCGTGCTGTGGCGCTGGGCGTTCGGCCCCGAGGACCGGGCGCTGTTCTCGAAATTCCCCAAACCGAGCGAGGCGACGCTACCGGCGGAGTAGATTTGTTCGCGCAGAGACGCAGAGATGGCATGTTTGCGGCGTAGCCGCGATCTACCTCAGGCCGATCAAAAGATTCGTTCTCGCTGACGCGAGGTGGCTGGTTCGAGCGCCACCTCTCTGCGCCTCAGCGCCTCTGCGCGAACAATTTCAGTGGCGGAAGTGGCGCATGCCGGTGAGTACCATCGCCAGTCCTGCCGCGTCGGCCGCCGCGATGACCTCGTCGTCGCGGATCGAGCCGCCGGGCTGGATCACTGCGGTGGCGCCGGCCTCGACCGCGGCGAGCAGGCCGTCGGCGAAGGGGAAGAAGGCATCCGAGGCGACCGCCGAGCCGATCGTGCGCGGGCTCGCCCAGCCGGCCTTGTCGGCGGCGTCCTTCGCCTTCCAGGCGGCAATGCGCGCGGATTCGAGGCGGTTCATCTGGCCCGCGCCGATGCCGGCGGTGGCACCGTCCTTGGCATAGACGATGGCGTTGGACTTGACGTGCTTGGCGACCGTCCAGGCGAAGCGACAATCGGCCAGTTCCTGCGGCGTGGGCTGGCGCTTCGTCACCACCGTGAGATCGGGCGCGGCGCCATTGTCACGCGTCTGGACCAGCCAGCCGCCGGTGATCGATCGGGCGGTCAGCCCGGCGCGCGCCGGATCGGGCAGGTCGCCGGTCAGCAGCAGGCGCAGATTCTTCTTCGCCGCGAACAGCGCGATCGCCGCCTCGTCGGCGTCGGGCGCGACGACGACCTCGGTGAAGATACCGGTGATGGCGCGCGCGGTGGCCTCGTCGAGCGGACGGTTGACCGCGATGATGCCGCCAAACGCCGAGACGGTGTCGCAGGCGAACGCCTCGGCATAGGCCTGTTCGAGCGTGGTCGCGGTGGCGACGCCGCACGGATTGGCGTGCTTGACGATCACGCAGCTTGGGCCAGCGTCGCGGAATTCGGCGACCAGTTCGAGCGCCGCATCGGCGTCGTTGTAATTATTGTAGCTGAGCTCCTTGCCCTGCAGCTGCCGTGCCTGGCCGATGCCGCGCGCCGCGGGGCCGGTCGCACGGTAAAAGGCGGCCGACTGGTGCGGGTTCTCGCCATAGCGCAGCGTGGTACCGAGCTTGAGCGTCAGCGGCAGCGTCTCGGGGAACATCTGGCCCTGGTCGGCAAAGGCGAACCAGCTGGCGATCATCGCGTCATAGGCAGCGGTGGCGGCGAAGGCCCTGGCGGCGAGCAGCTTGCGATCGGCCAGCGTCGTGCTGCCCCCCGCGACCAGCGCATAGTCGGCCGGGTCGGTGACGATCGCGACATAAGCGTGGTTCTTGGCCGCCGAGCGGACCATCGACGGGCCGCCGATATCGATATTCTCGATCACCTCGTCGCGTTCGGCGCCCTTCGCCACGGTCGCCTCGAACGGATAGAGATTGACCACCACCAGGTCGATCGCGCCGATGTCATGCTCGGCCATCGACGCGGCATGGGCGGGATCGTCGCGCACCGCGAGCAACCCGCCATGGACCTTGGGGTGGAGCGTCTTGACCCGGCCGTCCATCATTTCGGGGAAGCCAGTCAGTTCGCTGATGTCCTTCACCGCGAGGCCGGCCTCGCGCAGCGCCTTGGCGGTGCCGCCGGTCGAGACCAGTTCGACGCCCTTGTCGGCCAGCGAACGCCCCAGATCGACGATGCCGGTCTTGTCGGATACCGACAACAAAGCGCGGCGGATCGTGATGTCGGTCATTGGGGGCTCCAATTGGTGGTCGCATCGTGAAAAGCCGAAAACCGGTTCCCACTTTTCGGCACGATGCTCCGGAAATACGAGTCGGCGCCCCCTTGGCCTGTCAGCCCGCGCGCTTCAAGGCCCAGCTGACACTGGCGCCGCCAGCGGGCGATTCGCCGGTGACGACGAGCTGCTGGGTCGATTGCGGACGGCCCTCGCCATCGATCCACAGGCTTTCCTCGGTCGCCAGTGCGCCACCGCGGCAGCGGAACTGCCACAGCAGGTTGCCCGGCAGGCGCAGCAAGGCGGCCTGGCCATCGGCGGTCGGCGTGACGCGGACGCCCGCGCCGAGATGGAAACGGATCGCAAACGGCGTGACGCCGAGCTTGCGACGCTTCGAACCGGGCAGCAGCGAATCCTCGCCGCGCAGCTCGCGGCCATCGCTGCCCAGTACCAGCTGGCGGCGATGCAGAAAGCCGTGGCGGCGGACATAGCCGTCATGGCTCGCCTCGAGCCGGCTCGACGTCTCGCTTTCCTGCCGTGCCAGCTCGACCTCGGCGACGCCGCGCCCGAGCGTGCCGTCGGCATGGATCGCGGTCGAGTTGGAATCGCCGACGATCAGCGTCGAGTGCGCGGCGGTGGTGCGCAAGCCATCGGCGAGCGCGGAGGGGATCTGCGCCAGCGCGGCACGCGCGCCGCCGCAATTGACCACCACCCGATGGGGACCATCGGACATTTCGAACGCCAGGGTCGAGGCACAGCCGCCCTCGACCAGCCGGGCGACCGGCGGCGGGGCGGCATCGACGATGACGATCGTCTCGCCGGCGGCGAGGCGCTGATAGCCCCAGTCGCGCGCCTGGCGCAGCGGACGGGTGCGCACGCCGGTGCCGGCGACGATTTGCGCGACGCCCTCGGCGGTGAGCGGGCCGCCGCCCTGCCAGCTCGACAACGCGCCATCGCCGAGCGTCACGCCGAGCAGCGCCGGGACCATGCGGGCGAGCGTCTCGGTGATGATCGCCGGCGCTTCGAGCCGCCGCGCGGCATAGGTCTCGCGCAGCATGGTGAGCAGCATGATGATGTCGAGCTGGGCGATCGGCGAACGCGCCACGCTGCCGCCATCCTCGAACACCGAGGCGTGGATCGCCTTGACCAGATTGGCCTCGTTGGGGGCGCGGCGCGAATCGCCGCCGGGGATCAGCAGGCCGGCTGCAACCACGCCGCATTGCGCGGCGATGCGCGGCACGCCCGGCGCCATCTTCTCAGCGCCGCGATCGATGTGGCGCGCGCCGCGCGCCAGCGTGTTGAGCACGCGCGAGCGATAGACCAGGTCGCCGCTCGACAGGATCAGCGGCGCATGCGCGGTCCAGAACAGGATGCGCCGGCCCCACAGGTCGGCACGCCAGGCCGGCTCGCTGACATGATCGGCATGCGCGTCGAGCCAGCGCCGCATCAGGCCCTCGGCGATCGGCACCGCCTGGGGGCGGGTCGCGACGCTCGACAGGTCGCGCAGCCAGGAGAAGCCCTGGACATAGTCGCTGAACGCGCGGTTGGGCTCGCGTTTGGCGAGGTCGAGCGCGTCGAGCGCGCGCTGCTCGCCGCGGAAGCTGATCACGCCTTCGAGCAGCGACCGGCCGCGCGCAATGTCACCGGCGAAGGGATCGTCGGGCACCGCGATGAGCTTGAGCGGATGCCGGCCCTTGAGGCGCAACCCGTGAATCGGGGTGCGCCAGGTCAAGCGGTGGAAACGCTCGGTGATACGCTCGGCCAGCGACAGTCCCTTGTCGCCGCCCAGCCGCACCAGCCGCTTGCCCTCGTCGATGCCGTCGGGGCCGGCATCGTCGCCACGGTCGCTCACGCGCCGCGCAATGCGGCGATATTGGCCGCATAGCCTGCCGGACCGTCACGAAACACGGCGGTGCCGGCGACCAGCGCGTCGGCGCCGGCCTCGATCGCGCGACGTGACGTCACCGGATCGATGCCGCCATCGACCTCGAGGTCGACCGTCAGGCCGGCCTTGTCGATCATCTTGCGGATGCTCTCGATCTTGCGCAGCGAACTGGGAATGAAGCCCTGGCCGCCGAAACCGGGATTGACGCTCATCACCAGCACGAGATCGACCTCCTCCAGGAGATAATCGAGCGCCTTGGCCGGTGTTTGCGGCGTGAGCACGACACCGGCGCGCTTGCCGAGCTTGCGGATATGCTGGAGGCTGCGATGGGTGTGCGGCCCGGCCTCGACATGGACGCTGATGATATCGGCACCGGCCTCGGCAAAGGCGTCGAGATAGAGATCGACCGGCGCGATCATCAGATGGACGTCGAGCGGCTTGGTCGTGTGCGGGCGGATCGCCTTCACCACGGCCGGACCGATCGTGATGTTGGGCACGAAATGGCCGTCCATCACGTCGACATGGATCCAGTCGGCCCCGGCGGCGTCGATCGCGCGCACCTCCTCGCCCAGTTTGGCGAAATCGGCGGAGAGGATCGAAGGAGCGATACGGACGGGATGCTGCATGACGCCCTGTAGCATGGCGGCATCCTCTCGCAAGCCGGTGCTAGGCGGTTCGTTTGAGGCGCGCGATGAAGAAACCATCACAATCGTCGGGAACGATCATTCCGGGTAGCGTGCGGACCTGACCCAGCGCGTCCGGCACGATGCCGGCGGGCAGCTCGTCGGCGCGGACCGGGTCGATCGCATAGTCGCCTCGCGCGGCAAGCAGGGCAGCGACCTGCGCCTCACCCTCTGCCGGTTCGAGCGAGCAGGTGGCGTAGACCAACATGCCGCCGGGCTTCACCCAATCGGCGGCGCGGGCGAGCAGCTTCGCCTGCAGCGCGGCCATTTCCGCGATCTTCGACGGCGGCACGCGGTGGATGACGTCGGGATGGCGGCGGAAAATGCCGGTCGCGGTGCACGGCGCGTCGAGCAGCACGGCATCGGCCGGCGCCTTGGGTTTCCAGCTCAGCAGGTCGGCGGCGATGACCTCGGCCGAAAGACCGGTGCGCTCGAGATTTTCGGAAAGTCGCGCGAGACGACTTTTCGACGCGTCGATCGCGGTGACGCTCCAGCCGGCGCTGGCCAGCTGCATCGTCTTGCCGCCGGGTGCGGCGCACAGATCGAGCGCGGTGCCGGTACCGCGCCCGATCAGCCGCGCGGGGAGCGAGGCGGCGATGTCCTGCACCCACCAGCGGCCCTCGCCGAACCCCGGCAGTTCGACAATGCCGCCGGCGTCGCGACGGATATGGCCAGGGAGCAGCGAAATGCCTTCGAGCTCTTCGGCCATCGCCGCGGTTTCGGCCGGATCGAGCAGGGTGAGATCGAGCGGCGGCGGATCGGTGATGGCGCGCGCGGCGGCCTCGACCATCGCGTCGCCCCAGGCGGCGCCCCAGCGCTCGGCGACCATCGTCGGCAAGGTCGCCACCTCGGGCAGCTTCGCGCCGCCGCGCATCAGCGTGCCGAACACGCCGTGGACCAGCTTGCGCGGTCCGCCATCGACCAGCGGCAGCGCGGTGGTGATCGCGGCGTGCGGCGGGGTGGCGAGCACCAGCACCTGGGCCAGCGCGATACGCAGCGCGAAACGCGCCTTGGCGTCGTCGGGGAGATTGTTCCTGGTCGCCGAATCGATCAGCGCGTCGAGATCGGGCAGGCGACGCAGGGTCGCCGCGGCAATGGCATGGGCGAGCGCGCGATCGTCGGGGCGGTCGATGCCCGCCGTGGCACGGGTCAGCGCGGCTTCCAGCGGCAGGCCCTGGCGCAGCACCGCGTCGAGCAATTTGAGCGCGGCGCGGCGCGCGGCGAGGCCGGGAGCGTCGTCGCGGGATTGATCACGCCGCCGCTGGAGCGCAGAGAGCGCCTGACCGTATCGGAGATCAGCCATGGGTCGTCGCCCTGCACATGTGAAGCCGCCCGCCTATCTCTCGAAGAACCCGCCCCTGCCCGAGCCGGTGGCGGTGAAGACGGAGGGCAAGGATCCGCTCGGCGAGAATCCGACGCGCTATGGCGACTGGACGCTGAAAGGCATCGCGGTCGATTTTTAGCTCTCCGTGCTCCTGCGAAAGCAGGAGCCCAGGGTTCCGGGCGGCACGTTCGCGGCCCTGGGTTCCTGCGTTCGCAGGAACGCGAGGAAGGAAGGCCATGCTCACTTGGTCAACTCGACCAGCTTGAGCACCGTGTTCCAGTTGCGCGCCGTGACCAGCTTGGGGAATTTCGCCTTGCTCATCGCCTGCGGCAGCTTCGAATGGCCGACATCGTCGGGATAATCGACATACAGCTCGCGCCCATGCGCGGCGAGGCGTTCTGGCCCGTCATGGGCCAGCGGCAACAGGCTCGTCGGAAACGGATCGCGGTGGAAGTGCACCAGCAGGTGGTTGGGATGCGCCGTGGCGGCATCGGGAAAGGGATTGGCCTTCACCACCCCCGCGAGCTCGGCATGGCTGCGCAACAGCCAGCCGGTGTCGAGGCCGAGTTTCGCTTTCGCCTCGCCTTCGAGATACGCCTCGAGCTTTGCCGCATCCTTCTCCTCGGCATCGAACACGACGTTGCCCGAGGCGAGCAGCGTCTTGACGTCACCGAGCCCGAGCCCGGTGAGGAAATCACGCAGATCGGCCATCGGCAGCTTGCGATTGCCGCCGACATTGACGCCTTTGAGCAGAGCCGCCCAGCGCATCATGCGTGCTCCCGCGACAAGGGGCGGGCGAGCAGCGCGCCGACCACGTCGCGGACGTTCGCGCCATCGAGCAGCGCGCACACCGCCTCGGCCACCGGCATGTCGACGCCGGCCTGCGCCGCCGCCTCGCGCAGCACGGGCGCGGTGAAGGCGCCCTCGGCGACGGTGCGGCGATCAGCGAGGAGATCGCGCGCCGCGCGGCCCTGACCCAAGCCGACGCCGAGCGAGAAGTTGCGCGAGCTGGTCGAGGAGCAGGTCAGCACGAGATCGCCCAGCCCCGACAGCCCGGCGAGCGTCTCGACCCGCGCCCCGCGCGCCAGGCCAAAGCGGGTCATTTCGGCAAAGCCACGCGCGATCAGCGCGGCGCGGGCGTTCTGGCCCAGCCCGGCGCCCTCGACCACGCCGCAGGCGATCGCCAGCACGTTCTTGACCGCGCCGCCGATCTCGGCACCGATCACGTCGGTCGAGAAATAGGGACGGAAGGTCGGCAGCGCGAGCCGGTCGGCCAGCGCGGTGCCCACGGCCTCGTCGGCGCAGGCCAGTGTGATCGCGGTCGGCAAGCCGGCGGCGACCTCATGCGCGAAGGTCGGGCCGGACAGCACCGCGATCGGCGCGCCGGGCTGGACCGCGGCGGCAACCTCGCTGACCAGCAGCTGGCTGCCCGCCTCGATGCCCTTGGCGCACAGCACCAGCGGCGTATCGCCGACCGGCGTGTCGGCAAGCACGGCCCGGACATGCTGCGCCGGCACGACGACCAGCAGCGCGTCGCATGACGCCAGATCGCCGAGCGACCCCGTTGCATGCACGCCAGGCGACAGCGTGACGCCAGCGAGGAACAGCGGATTTTCATGGGTGGCGTTGATCGCAGCGACGACCTCCGGCTCGCGCGCCCACAAGATAACGGGCGCGCCGCCCTGCGCCGCGACCTGGGCCAGCGCGGTGCCCCACGCCCCGCCACCGAGCACCCCTATTTTCATGGCCGAATCCTCATGCCTTCACGCCCGCGCCGCGCACCGCCTCGGCCCCCGGATCGAGCGGCCAGCGCGGCCGGGCGGGGAAATCGAGCGCATCGGTCAACCCGGCGGCGAGGCGCTCGGCCCCGGCCCAGCCGATCATCGCGGCATTGTCGGTGCACAACCACAAGGGCGGCGCGACGAAGCGCAGATCATGCGCATGCGCGAGATCCTGCAACGCGGTGCGCACCGCGCCGTTGGCTGCAACCCCCCCCGCAACGACCAGCGCCGTAACGCCGCGCGCGCGTTCGATCTGGCGCCTGGTGCGATCGACCAGGCAATCGACCACCGCCTGTTGGAACGAGGCGGCGATATCCTCGGCGCGGTATTTGCCCGCGTCACGCGCGCGCAGCACCGCGCTTTTCAGCCCGGCGAAGGAGAAATGCGGCTCGGCGGTGCCGAGCAGGGGGCGCGGCAGCGGCACGGCGCGCGGATCGCCCAGCGCGGCGGCGCGTTCGACCGCCGGGCCGCCAGGGAAACCGAGCCCGAGCAGCTTGGCGGTCTTGTCGAACGCCTCGCCGGCGGCGTCGTCGATGGTGGTGGCAAGGCGGCGATAATCGTCGACCCCGCGCACCTCGAGCAGCTGGCAATGCCCGCCCGAGACGAGCAGCAGCAGATAGGGAAAGGCGAGATCGGGATCGGACAGGCGCGGGCTGAGCGCATGGCCTTCGAGATGGTTGACCGCGATCAGCGCCTTGCCGGCGGCATGCGCCAGCGCCTTGCCGGTGACCAGCCCGACCATCACGCCACCGATCAGGCCCGGGCCGGCGGTCGCGGCGACGGCGTCGACATCGGCCAGCGTGACACCGGCATCGCCCAGCGCCGCCTCGACCAGCGGGATCAGCGCATCGACATGGGCGCGCGCGGCGATCTCCGGCACGACGCCGCCATAGGGCCGGTGCGCGGCTTCCTGCCCGGCGAGGCGATGGGCCAGCACCTGGCGATCCGAGGTGACCAGGGCCGCCGCGGTTTCGTCACAGGAGGATTCGAGGCCGAGGATCAGCGCCATCCCTGCGCATCTAGGGATTCGCGCGGCGCTTGTCGAAGGGTGCGCCGACCGGCGTGGCACGAAAGCAATTTTGTCAGTTCGACCTGGCCCGAATACCCTCTAAGAGCCCGGCAGAGACGGAGGCCCCATGGGTGACATTATTCGCATCGGCACGCGTGGCTCGCCGCTGGCGCTGGTGCAGGCGAACATGGTCAGGGACCGGCTGGCCGCGGCGCATGGGCTGGTCGGCGAGATCATCATCATCAAGACCACCGGCGACAGGGTGCAGGACCGGGCGCTGGCCGAGATCGGCGGCAAGGCGCTGTGGACCAAGGAACTCGACCGCGCCCTGCTGGCCGGCGAGATCGATTGCGCGGTGCATTCGATGAAGGACGTCGAGACGATCCGGCCGGAAGCGATCGTCATCGCCGCGATACTGCCGCGCGCCGATGTGCGCGACCGGCTGATCGGTGCCGACAGCATCGCCGCGCTGCCACAGGATGCGGTGGTCGGGACCAGCTCGCCGCGCCGCGCCGCGCAGCTGCGCCGCCTGCGCCCGGACGTGAAGCCGGTGCTGTTCCGCGGCAATGTCGATACGCGGCTGGCCAAGCTGGCGGCGGGCGAGGTCGATGCGACGTTGCTCGCGGCGGCCGGGCTCGACCGGCTCGGCCGGCCGGATATCGGAACGGCGATCGAAAATGACGTCATGTTGCCGGCGCCGGCGCAGGGCGCGGTCGGGATCGAGGCGCGGGCCGACGATGCCCGGGTACGCGGCTGGCTGACGGCGATCGACGATGGCGCGACGCATCGCTGCGTGCTGCTCGAGCGCGCGTTGCTCGCGGCATTGGCGGCGGACTGTCATTCGCCGGTGGCCGCACTGGCGTGCGAGAGCGGCGGCGGCGTGACGATTCGCGCCGAACTGCTCGCCGAGGATGGCAGCGATCATGTCGTAGGGACACGCAGCGGCGCGATCGGCGATTTCGGCCTGGCCGAGGCGCTCGCCGCCGACCTGCTGAACCGCGCGCCGCCCGCCGTGCGGCGGTTGTTCGCGGCGTGACCCGGCGAATCGCGGTGCTGCGGCCCGAGCCGGGCAATGCGGCGACCGTGGCGCGGGTGACGGCGGCGGGGTGGCAGGCGATCGCGCTGCCGCTGTTCGCGGTGCGCCCGCTCGCCTGGTCGGCGCCCGACCCGGCCGATTTCGATGCCGTGCTGTTCACCAGCGCCAATGCCGCGCGCCATGGCGGGGCGGCGCTGGCGTCGCTGCGCGGATTGCCGGCCTTCGCCGTGGGCGAGAACAGCGCGCAGGCCGCACGCGCCGCCGGTTTCGACGTCAAGGCGGCGGGCGGCGGCGACGCGGCCGCGATCATCGCGCAGGCGCGGTCGCTGGGCCATGCCCGGCTGCTTCACCTGGGCGGGCAGGAGCGCGCGGTCGACCTGCCGGGCGCCATCGCGGTCTATGCCAGCGACCCGCTGCCGATCGACGGAGCGGACGTGGCGGGGCTGGCCGGTGCGGTCGCGCTGCTTCATTCGGCGCGCGCCGCGCGGCGCCTCGCCGAACTGGTCGATTCGGCCGGCATGGCGCGTGACGCGCTGGCGCTGGTGGCGATCAGCCCGGCCGTCGCGGAGGCCACCGGAACGGGCTGGCGCGCCGTGGCGACCGCCGCCGTACCGCGCGACGATGCGATGATTGCCGCCGCATGCGCGCTGGTCGATTGACCGGCTCGCCGGGCGCGGAGATAAGGCGGTCATGGATCTCGACCCACCGAGCCCACCGCTCGTCGCGACTCCGGCCGTGACGCCGGCCCCCGCGACGCCCGTGGCCGTGCCCACCAGGCCGCTGCCATGGCTGACGATCCTCCTCGCCTTCGCCATCGGGCTGACCGTGATGGCGGTGGCGGTGCATTATTACGATCGCTGGTCGCAGGCGCCGCAGCCGGTCGCCGGCACGGGCCCGGTCACCCCAGGCGCGGTGGCGCCGAATGCCGTCGCGCCGGCACCGGCCGGCACCACGATCGATGCGCTGTCGGCGCGCGAGAACGAACTGGCCGGGCGGCTCGCCTTGCTCGAGACGCGGACCGCCGCAGTCGACGACGACGCCCGCGCCGCCGCCGGCAATGCCGGACGCGCCGAGGCGTTGCTGATCGCGTTCAGCGCGCGGCGCATGCTCGATCGCGGCCAGCCGCTCGGTTATCTCGAAGACCAGTTGCGCGTGCGCTTCGGCGCGCGCCAGCCGGCGGCGGTGGGCGCGATCCTCCAGGCCGCACGAGCGCCGGTGACGCTGGAGGATCTGCGCGCCGGGCTGGACGGCGTCGCACCACTGCTCGCCACGGGTGCGGCGAACGATGGCTGGCTGGCCAGCTTCCGGCGCGAAATGGGCAGCCTGATCGTCATCCGCCATGCCGGCACGCCGTCGATGCTGCCCAATGACCGGCTCGCCCGGGCGCACCGTGCGCTCGATGCCGGGCAGGTCGAGGCGGCTCTGGCCGAGGTGGCGCATATGCCCGGCGCGGCCAGTGCGGACGCGTGGATCAAGGCCGCGCGCAGCTATGTCGGTGCGCGCCAGGCGCTCGATGTGCTGGAGACCGTCGCGGTGCAGGGCCAGGCGGCGCGGCCCTGAATTCGCGCGTCAGAACAGCCGGAACTGCGGGTCGTTGCGACCGCGCAGCGGCCAGCGGTCCAGCACGCGATGCTCACCCGCACCGACGCGGCTATGGATCAGCAGCAGTTCCTCGACCGACCAGTCATAGCCGCCAATGACCCTGCTGAACGGCACACCCGAGCGATAATAGAGCGTGATATGCTGGCTGAAACGCCAGCCATCACGCAACGCGCCGGCGCGGCGCATTTTCTTCTCGATCGGCGCCTCAAGATCGCGCCACGCCGGATTGATACGGCTGGGACGCAACGCCACCGAGCCTTCGCTACCCGACAGTCGATCGACGGTGACATCGAAGCGATCAGCACTGATCTCGCCGCCGATCGCGCGTAGCTCGTCGATGAGTGGCGCAGGCAGGGCTTTGTAGTCATTGGTAATGCCGAGTGTGGAATGCAGGCGTTCGTTCCCGACACGGGGCAAGCCCGGTGCAATTTCCTCGATCATGTTGCCGATCTGCGCACTGACCAGCGGTGCCGGCCGAAACGCGAAGAACGCGCGATGAAGAATGCCTCTTTTAGCCATAACGACTCTGCCCGGGGAAAGATGTTCGCCTTATGTTCCAACTTCCGGGGAGAGTCGAGTCAGGGGATGGTTCAGCTCAAGCGGATGCCAACCGCTCGATCAGCGTCATCGCACCCGCCGGCGCGCGGACCTTGGCGCCGTTGATGAAGAAGACGAAGGTCTCGCGCGGCCGCTTCGCCGGTGAGGCCATATCGACATAAGGCAGGCCATCGGGCGCGCCGCCGGCCGACCATGTTTTCGCGACGGCCGCCCAGCGATCGATTTCTTCTGGCGTGTATCCGGCCGGTTGCTCCTCGACACCGTTTTCCAGCCGGGCATAGACGAAATCGCCGGTCACGTCGGCGATGGCGGGATGGTCGGCCGAATCGGCGTAGACGATCGCCACGCCGGCGGTGCGGCACAACGCGACGAACTCGGGCACGGCGAAGCTTTCGTGCCGCACCTGCACCGCGTGGCGCAACGCGACGCCGTCATGGCTGGCGGGGAGCAATTTCAGAAAGGCACCGAAATCGGCCGCGTCGAACTTCTTGGTCGCCATGAACTGCCACAGGATGGGGCCGAGCCGGTCGCCCAGTTCGACGATGCCCTGGCCGACGAAGCGCGCGACCGATTCGCCGGCCTCGGCAAGGATCTTGCGGTTGGTGCAGAAACGCGAGGCCTTGAGGGTGAAGACGAAACCGTCGGGCACGGCCTTGGCCCAATTCTCGAACGTCGCGGGCTTGAAGCCCGAATAATAGGTGCCGTTGACCTCGATCGCGCTGAGCCTAGACGCGGCATATTCGAGCTCGCGCTTGTGCGGCCATTTCTCCGGAAAGAAGGTGCCGCGCCAGGGTTCATAGGTCCAGCCGCCAATGCCGACACGAATCGCTGAATGGGTCATGCCGGCAACCTATCGCGGTATCGGCGCCGCGCGAAGGCGTGGCGATCGTGTCACCCGCGCCGCTCGACATATGCGTAGCGGTCCCGAATCCGGCGATTGAAGAAGGCGCCTTTCGAGCCCGCGCGGCGCAGCGCCGCCACCTCGCGCGCCGGCACGGCGAAATAGGAATAATGTCGGCCGCTGACGAATCTGATGTCGAGACGCTGGTCGGCCGGGTCGTACTCGAACGAGCGGATGACGCTGGACGGCATGGGGGCTTAACGCCGGACAGGCGGGCGGCGTTGCGTTGGGCAGCGCAACAGGGCGAAGCTCGAAGGTCCGACGTGGCGAAGCCGCTCGCCCGATCGATTGCCCGACGGACGATCTATCGCGCGCGCGCCTTGACCTCATCGGTATAAGGAGACAGCGCCTCGGCCACCGTCTCGTAGCGCGCCATATTGAGTTGCAGATGGAAGCCCAGCTTCCCTTCGCTCCCGGCGAAATGGTGGAAGAGCATGTCGCACAGATCGGACAGATCGCCGCGCAAGCTGCCCGTGTTGATCCAGTCAACCTTCAGCCACCGCTTCTGCAGGAACTCGCGCAGGAACGCCCCCCTTGCTGAGCCATCGGCGGTAGAACCTGTTCTTGCTGACTCCCGCCAACCGCGCGTTCGCCTGGAAATTGAAGCCGCCCCAGCCCTCTTCCCCATAGAGCGCGATGGCGACGTCGAAGATCTTCCGGTCGAGCGCCGGGTCCCGCGGCTTTCCCCGAGATGCGGGCCTATTCAAAGTGACAGCTTGGCCATTTCCGCTTCGCACAGGACTGCTGCGACATTTTAGGAGCGGGTGCGTTCCAAAATTGGGAGTTGAGGATGGCCCCAATAGATGTCAGCGAAAGGAACGAAATGCGCGAGACCTTCGCGCGTTTCCTGGCCGATCGCTGCACCGAAGCGCATGTTCGCGCCATCATGGCAACCGATGACGCGCATGACCCCGAAATATGGAGCGCGATGGCCGAGATGGGCATTCTGGCGACGCTCGTGCCACAGGACCATGACGGGCTGGGCGGTGGCGCGCTGGAAATCGAGACCTTGATGGAAGAGGCCGGCTCCGTCCTCCTCCCTGGTCCGTTCTTTTCGAGCGCCGTCCTTGCCACCCAACTTCTCGCCTCGTCGCAGGACGGCCCGACCAAACAGCGTCTGCTTCCCCGCCTCGCCGACGGCAGCATGATCGGCACCGTGGCTCTGACGGGTGACAAGGGGCTGTGGAACGGACAGGACTGCGACGTCGCGGTATCCGGCGATGGCGAAGAGGTGACGCTTTCGGGTTCTGCCAACTATGTGAGCGACGGCGCGCTCGCGGACCTGGTTCTCGTCGTGGCTGGCCAGGGCAGCGACAGGCGGCTCTATGAGGTGACTGGGCGCTCCGGGCTGACCGTTACCCCCCTCACGAGCTTCGACCCGACCCAGCGCCTGGCGCGGCTCCAATTCTGCGGGGCGCCCGTCCGTCTCGTCCCCTCTGTCGGCGCCGCCGAGATCGACCGCGCCCTCGACATGGCCCGCATCGCGCTTGCAGGCAGGCAGGCAGGCGCCGCACGCCGCAATTTCGATACGACGGTCGAATACCTGCGCACGCGCGTCCAGTTCGGCAGGACGATCGGCGGGTTCCAGGCGGTCAAGCATATGGCGGCCGATCTGTTGATCGAAAGCGAGTCCGCGATCACCGGCGCGCGCAGCGCGGCCGAGGCCTATGCGGCAGGCGAGGACATTGCAGAAGAGCTGGTCGCCCTGGCCAGCTTCGCAGTGAGCGAGGCCCAGCAGAAGATCGCCTTCGATGCGATCCAGTTGCATGGCGGCATCGCTTTCACCTGGGAGCATCCCGCGCACCTCTATCTCCGGCGCGCGCGGCACGACGCGATGTTCCTCGGCTCGAACGATCTCGCCCGGGACCGCCTGATCACGATACTGGAGAATGCGGCATGACCGACGACGCGCTGATCGCCACGATCCGGCAGTGGCTGGAAACGCATTGGGACGCCGCCGCCGGCCAGCCCCGCAATGGACTGAGCCAGCCCGAGTGGCGCCAGTTGGTCTATGACGCCGGCTATGCGGTTCCCGCCTGGCCTACCCAGTACGGCGGCATGGGCATCAGCCCGGAACAGAGCGCCCTGATCGAGGCCGAATTCCGCGAGCGGCGCGCCCCTGGTTCGGGCATCGACCGGACGAGCATCCCGGCCAATATGGTCCTGCAATTCGGCACGGACCAGGCGCGCGCCGACATGCTCGCCAAGTTCGCGACCGGCGAGGTGGCTTATTGCCTGCTCTACAGCGAGCCCGGCGCGGGATCGGATCTCGCCTCGGTCCGCACCCGCGCCGAGCGGCAGGGCGACCATTACGTCGTAACCGGGCAAAAGGTCTGGATCTCGGGTGCCATGATGGCGGATTACGGCCTGTTGCTTTGCCGGACGGATTGGGATGTACCCAAGCACGCCGGCCTCTCCCTGATGATCTGCCCAATGAAGCAGCCGGGCATCGAAGTGCGGCCGATCCATCAGATCACGGGCGACAGGCATTTCAACGAGGTGTTCCTGGACAATGCCCAGGTGCCGGTCGGCTATCTGCTTTCCCAGGAAGGCACGGGCTGGAAGGTCATCCAGACCGCCCTCGCCTATGAGCGGCTGATCATGGGCGAGGGCGCGGCCGAGCGACGCTTCGACCAGCAGGACTCGGACAATCGTCCCGATCTCATTGCGCTGGCGAAGCGTTATGGGCGCTTGCAAGACCCTTGCCTGCGCCAGGAGATCGCGCAGGCGGTCGCCTGGCGGCGCCTGAACGAACTGAACTGTGAACGCGGAAAGGCGGCATTGGAATCGGGCGAGGCCTCGCCTCTCATGTCCCTCACCAAGCTCGCGATCTCGCGCATCCTCCACAACGACGCGCGCGTGATGCGCGCCATCATCGGCGCGGACGCTCTGCTTGAAGGACCCGACGCTCCGGCTGCCGACGATGTCAATTTCCGCTCGCTCCATGCCTATATGAACTCGATCGGCGGTGGCACCGACCAAATCCAGCGCAACATCATCGGCGAGCGCGTCCTTGGGCTGCCACGCGAAATCGAGATGGACCGGAACATTCCGTTCCGGGAGTCGCTCGCGGTGAC